>Ga0209018_1003140_pt1 | contig 10786 bp, 6 predicted proteins | sample YNPBryBLVA2012_FD_185814 | JGI IMG/M metagenome (GOLD analysis project Ga0209018, IMG submission 185814) | Anoxygenic and chlorotrophic microbial mat microbial communities from Yellowstone National Park, USA - YNP Bryant BLVA 2012 (SPAdes)... ...
CGCGTTGGTCATCGGAGCCGGCATCGCCGGCATCCAGGCCGCGCTGGACATCGCCAGGGCCGGCTATCCGGTCTACCTGGTCGAGCGGGAGCCTAGCGTTGGCGGACGGATGTCGCAGTTGGACAAGACCTTTCCCACGCTGGACTGCTCGTCCTGCATCCTCACGCCGAAGATGGTGGACGTGGGGCAGCACCCGCTGATCGAACTGTTGACTTACTCGGAGATCGTCGCAGTCGAGGGACAGGCTGGAGCCTTCCGCGCCACGGTGCGGAAGAAGCCGCGCTACGTGGACGTGGAGAAATGTCGCGGCTGCGGCTCCTGTGCCCTGGAATGTCGCATGCACGGGCGGGTCGTGGACACGTTCAATCAGGGGTTGGGCCGGCGAGCGGCGATCTACGTGCCGTTCCCTCAGGCGGTGCCGCTGGTCTACACGGTGGATCCACAGGCCTGTATCTATCTGACCCGTGGCGTCTGCGGCAAGACGTTCAAGTGCAAGGATGCCTGTCCTGCCGGGGCGATTGACTTCGAGCAAAAAGAGGAATTGGTGGACATCGAAGTGGCGGCGATCATCGTCGCCACCGGCTTCGACCTGATGGACCCGCGCCGCAAACCGGAGTTCGGCTACGGGGTCTATCCCAACGTCCTCACCGGGCTGGAGTTCGAGCGGCTCTCCTCGGCCTCCGGACCGACGGCGGGCAAGATCCTGATTGACGGGAAGGCGCCGCAGGACGTGGTCTTCATCCACTGCGTCGGTTCGCGTGACCCGCATACCGGCGTGTCATACTGCTCGCGCATCTGCTGCATGTACACGGCCAAGCACGCCCACCTGGTGCGCGACAAGCTACACGATGCGCGCATCACCGTGTTCTATATGGATGTGCGCGCCTTCGGCAAGGGGTACGAGGAGTTCTACGACCGGGTCAAGCACGAGCGGGTGATGTACCGGCGCGGCGAACCGTCGGAGGTCTACAAGAAGGGCGAGCGGCTGGTCGTCCGCGCCGAGGACACGCTGCTGCGGCGCACGGTCGAGGTCGAGGCCGACCTGGTCGTGCTGGCAACGGCGGTGGTGCCGCGGGCCGACGCGGCGGCGGTAGCCGGGTTGCTCGGCCTGCAGCGCACCCCCGACGGTTTCTTCCAAGAGGCGCACCCCAAGTATCGGCCGGTGGAGAGCAACCGCGCCGGCGTGTTCCTGGCCGGCTGCTGCCAGGGCCCGAAGGATATTCCCGACACCGTTGCCCAGGCCAAGGCGGCGGCTGCCTCGGCGATGGTCGTGCTGGCCGAGGCGGCCCGCGCGCGGGCATGATGGGCAGGAGGCACCGATGCAGGTTGACCTACAACAACTGATGGAGAGACTCGATATCCTGGGCTGCATTCAGTGCGGCAAGTGCACTGGCGGCTGTCCGGTCTCGCTGACGACTGCCCTCAACGTCCGTTACCTGATCTACGAGACCCTGCTCGATGTGCTGCCCGATCCGGGCAAGATGGAAGAGCTGTGGGACTGTACCTGTTGTTTCACCTGTGTGCAGCGCTGCCCGAAGGACGTCAGGCCGGCGGAGCTGATCATCGGCCTGCGCAGCCAGTTAGTCGAGAGCGGCAAGATCCCCGGCACGATCGGCGACGCGCTGATGGGCATCTTCCGGCAGGGCAATCCGTTGGGCTTCGCCCGCGACGACCGCGCCGCCTGGGCAGCCGGGCTGGACATTCGCCCGGCCCAGGAGGGTTGCGAGACGCTCCTGTTCACCTGCTGCAGTTCCGCGTACGATGTCCGTTCGCAGCCGGCGACGCGGGCGCTGGTGCGGGCGTTGCGCGCCGGCGGGGTGGAGTTCGGCAGCCTGGGCACGGAGGAGAGCTGCTGTGGCAACGAAGTGCGCCGCGTCGGCGAGGCCGGCCTGTTCGAGATGCTGACCGAGGAAGGCAAGCCGCTCCTGGAGAGCACCGGGGCGCGGCGGATCGTCACCACCTCGCCGCACTGCTTCAATACCCTGAAAAACGAGTACAACCTGTCGGGCATCGAAGTGCTCCACTACTCCCAGTTGATCGCCCGACTGCTGGAGGAGGGGAAGCTGACCCTTTCCGGACGGGTGGAGAGGACCGTCACCTATCACGACCCCTGTTTCCTGGGCAAGCAGAACGGGGTATTCGACGAGCCGCGCGCCGTGCTGCGGGCCATCCCCGGCGTCAACTTCGTCGAGATGGACCGCAGCCGCGAGCGCAGCCTGTGCTGCGAGGGCGGCGGCGGGCGGATGTGGTTCGAGGGCACCAACAGTGAGCAGCGGCTGGCTTTCCAGCGCGTCCACGAAGCTGCCGCGACCGGGGCAGATGTCCTCGCCGTGGCCTGCCCGTTCTGCATGGCCATGCTCGACGACGCGGTCAAGGTGCAGGGGCTGTCGGAACGGCTGAAGGTGATGGATATTATGGAGCTGGTAGGGCAAGCACTGTAGCGTTTCAGGTTTCGAGGTTGCAGGTGGATTGGAGAACCTGGAACCCGAAACCTTGAAGCCTGAAACCTCAAGGGACGATTTTATGGAGTCAAGACCTCGCATCGGCGTGTACATTTGTCACTGCGGGACGAACATCGCCGCGACGGTGGATGTGGAGGCGGTGACGGAATTTGCCCGCACTCTGCCGGGGGTGGTCGTTGCGCGCCACTATACCTACATGTGCTCCGATCCGGGCCAGACGCTCATCAAGGACGACAGCCGGCAACTGGGGCTGAATCGGGTCGTGGTGGCCTCCTGTTCCCCGCGCATGCACGAGCCGACGTTCCGCAAAGCGGCGGAGGAGGGCGGCGTCAACCGCTACCGCATGGAGATGGCGAACATCCGCGAGCAGTGCTCGTGGGTGCACCAGGACAGCGCGGCGGCGACGCTCAAGGCCAGGGCGCTGGTCGCTTCTGCCGTGGCCAAAGCGGCCCGCCTGGAACCGCTGGAGGAGCGCCAGGTGGGGGTCACGCCGGGGGTCGTGGTCATCGGCGGCGGAGTGGCCGGCATGGTCGCTGCGCTGGACGTGGCCGACGCGGGCTTCCCGGCCTGCCTGGTCGAGAAGAGCGACCGGCTGGGCGGCCGCGTGGCTGACCTCTACCGTACCTTCCCCGACCTGGAGCCGGCGGCGGAGTGGCTGCAGCCGCTGATCGAGCGCGTCCAGTCCCACCCCAACATCACCGTCATGCTCGCCAGCCGCGTGACGGAGGTGAGCGGGTATGTGGGGAACTTCGAAGTGAAGGTTTCAGGTTTCAGGTTGCAGGTTTCAGGTTCTCCTGATGACCACTTGAAACCTGAAATCCTGAAACCTGAAACCCTGAAACTTGAAACCCTGAAACCTGAAACCAAGAACCCTGAAACCAAGGACCCTGAAACCATCCAGGCCGGCGCGATCATCATCGCCACCGGCTACAACATCTTCGACCCGCAGCGCAAGCCGGAGTACGGCTACGGCGTCTACCCGCAGGTGATCACCACGATGGAGATGGAGCGCCGTCTGGCGGCGGGGGATCTGACGGTGAACGGCAAGCCCGTGCGCGACGTTGCCTTCATTGAGTGCGTCGGCTCGCGCGACATCCAGCTCGGCAATCCCTACTGTTCCCGCGTCTGCTGCCAGGTCTGTGCCAGGCAGGCGCAGATGGTGCGACAGATACTGCCGGAGGCGCGGGTGAGTGTGTTCTATATGGACGTGCGCACCTTCGGCAAGCGCGGTGAGGAATCGTTCGACGAGGCTCGGCGCACGGGCGTCCGCTATCGCCGTGGCAACGTCTCCGAGGTGGACCGGCGAGGCGACCGGGTAGTGCTGCGCTTCGAGGACACACTGTTGGGGCGGGCGCAGGAGCAGGAGGCTGACCTGGTGGTGTTGGCGGTGGGGATGGAGCCGCGCGATGACGCCGGTGACATTTCTGCTCTGCTCAAAGTGCCTCGCTCCGCCGACGGCTTCTTCCTGGAGGCCCATCCCAAGCTGGGGCCGGTGGACACGGCGATGGATGGCGTCTTCCTGGCCGGCTGCTGTCAGGGGCCCAAGGACATCCCAGACACGGTAGCCCAGGCCAAGGCGGCGGCCTCCTCGGCGCTGATCCCGCTCATCCGCGGCTCCGTGCCGGTGGGATCGGAAACGGCGATTGTCGAACCGGAGCTGTGCGCCGGCTGCGGGATGTGTGTGGAGGTCTGCCCGTTCGGCGCGCCGTCGCTCGACCCATTTTGGGGCGTTTCGCGGGTCAACGCGGTGCTGTGCAAGGGCTGTGGCGCCTGCGCCGTCACCTGCCCGTCCAAGGCGATCCGTCTCCAGCACTTCACCGCCGACCAGGTCCTGGCCCAGGTAGACATCCTGATCGAATAATCACTCACACACTTGCCCACTTGCCCACTTGCCCACTTGCATACTTGCATACTTGCACACTTGCAAACTTGCATACTTGTAGGGGGAAACTATGGCCGAACCCGCTTTCGAACCGAAGATCGTCGCCTTCTTGTGCAACTGGTGCACCTACACCGGCGCTGACCTGGCCGGCACGTCGCGCATCCAGTATCCGCCGAACCTGCGCATCATTCGCCTGATGTGCTCGGGGTCGGTGGATCCCACCTACGTGCTCAAGGCGTTGTTGGACGGGGCGGATGGGGTGCTGATTGGCGGCTGCCATCCGGGCGACTGTCACTATCAGTCTGGTAACTACAAGGCCCGTCGGCGCATCGTTGCGTTGAAGGAGATCCTCAAACGGGCTGGATTGGACGAGGACCGCGTCTGGCTGCGCTGGATCTCCGCCTCCGAAGGCCAGCGCTTCGCCGACACCGTTACCGAGATGACCCAGTTCTTGCGGGAAAAGGGTCCCAACCCGATGCGGCAGGAGTGGGCAGTATAGTCGCATATCGCGTATCGCGCATCGCTTATCGCAGATCGCTTATCGCAGCCTGTTGCGATACGCGATGCGCGATACGCGATCTGCGGTAGGCGATTAACGAGGAGCAAACCATGAGAGTTGTCATACCCGTTGAGAACAACGACACGCCTGGCGCGCTGCGCGGCTTTCTCCGGCGCTTGTTGGAGGAGAAGATGGTGGACGCCGTGCTGGTGCCGATGGAAACTCCTGCGGGCACGGTCACGCCTGTGCTGGTGGCCGATCCGGCGCTGCTGGAGCATGCCGATCCGCTGGCGCCGGTGATGGGCGTCAATGCCGCCCGCGTCGTCGGCCCGCTCTCGGTCCGCCAGCCGCGCGGGCGGATCGCTACCGTGCTGCGCCCCTGCGAGATGCGCGCCCTGGTCGAGCTGGTCAAGCTGCAACAGGCCAGCCTGGATGACCTGGTTACGGTGGCGGTGGACTGCCTGGGCACGTACACCGTTCCCGATTATGTGGCGATGGGCGCCGATGGTGGGGTGGACCGGTCGGCGCTGCTGGCCTCCGCCCAGGGCGGCGAACTGTCGCCGCGGCAGGGCTACGCCTTCCGCGATGCCTGTCAGATGTGCGAGAAGCCGCACGCCGAGGGCGCCGACATCGTGGTCGAGCTGTTCGGCGCCGACCTCACCGCCGGTATCCCGGTCACGTTGCCCGACGAGATGGCGACGAGACTGGGGTTAGCGGCGACGGAGACGCAGAGCCGCCGACCGGAGGTGGTGAACAAGGTGACCGCCGCCCGCGCTCAGATGCGCGACGCCCGCTTCGCCCAGATCCGCGAGCGCCTGGACAAAGCAGGCGTGGAAGGGGTCTTCGCGGCCTGTGTCCGCTGCCACAACTGCATGACCGCCTGCCCGATCTGCTACTGCAAGACCTGCCTGTTCAAGAGCCCCGTCTTCGACCACGAACCGATCCAGTACATGACCTGGGCGCAGCGCAAGGGCGCCTTCCGCCTGCCGGCCGACACGACTCTCTTTCACCTGACCCGCCTGAACCACATGGTGCTCTCCTGCATCGGTTGTGGGCTTTGCAGCGACGCCTGCCCGGCTGACCTGCCCGTCGCGGACGTGTTCCGGGCGATTGGTCAGGAAGTGCAGGTGGTCTTCGAGTATGTCCCCGGCCGCAGCGTCGAGGAACCCCTGCCGCTGATTACCTTCCGGGAGAATGAGTGGACGGAGTTCGGTGAAGAACGATGAGAGGGGAGACGCGGTGAGGGGGAGACGCGGAGACACGGAGACGCGGAGACGCGGAGACACGGAGACGCGGAGATACGGAGACGCGGAGACGCGGAGAGATCACCGTATCACCGTGTCACCGCGTCACCGCGTCACCGTGTCACCGTATCACCGTGTCACCGCGTCACCGCGTCACCTGTTGAGGAGGAAGAATGACGATTGACGTACAGCCTGAAGTCACAGAAGCGGACTTGATCCCTGTCTACATCATGGGCAAGCGGTACATGGTGCCGTCCAGCTTGACGATTATGAAGGCCATGGAGTATGCGGGATACAAGCTGATCCGTGGTGTAGGCTGTCGGGGTGGCTTTTGCGGGGCGTGTGGGACGGCCTACCGCATCCTGGGCGACCCGAAGCTCTACTTTGGCCTGGCCTGTCAGACGGTGGTGCAGCCGAACATGTACCTGGCCCAGTTGCCCTTCTTCCCGGCTCGCCGGGCGTCCTACGACATTACCGAACTGGAGCCGACGGCGACGACGCTGTTCAGCCTCTACCCGGAAGTGCTGCGTTGCCTGGGGTGCGGCACCTGCACGAAGGCCTGCCCGCAGGAAATTGACGTGCGCGCCTACATGGCCGCCGGTATGCGCGGCGACATCGCCCGCGTCGCCGACATCTCGTTCGACTGCATCATGTGCGGCCTGTGCGCGGCCCGCTGCCCGGCCGAGGAGGCCCAATACAACATCGCTATCCTGGCCCGCCGGCTCTACGGACGCTACCTGGCCCCTCGTTCGGCCCACCTGCAGCAGCGGTTGGAAGAGCTGGCGGGCAGAAAGTTTGACGCGGAGCTGGCCGAGTTGAAGAACCTGAGCCAGGACGAACTGAAGGCGCGGTACAAGGCGCGCACGATCGAACCATAAGGGGGAATGGGAATGAGTGGCTATCCGCCTGAGATGCAAGAATCCATCCGCCTGGTCGAAGCAACCCGCCCCCGGCGGTTGAAAGAAACCTTCCCGGCGATGACTATGGAAGCACGGGAAGCCGTGCTCAAGGGCTTCCATCCCGACTACAAGGATGAGACGTTCCAGGCGATCCGCGTAGGGGTGAGCAAGGGGCAGCGCATGCCCATCGAACTGGCGCGGATCGTCGAGGGACGTTCGCCGATCGCCCCGGAGTTCGACCTGAGCCACCCGGTGGTAGAAGCGGACGTGCTGATCGTTGGCGGGGGCGGGGCAGGGGCCTCGGCGGCGCTGCTGGCCAGTGAACATGGGGCCGGGAAGATCGTCCTGGTGACTAAACTGCGCTTCGGCGACGCGAACACGATGATGGCCCAGGGTGGCATCCAGGCCGCCGACCGCCCCGAGGACAGTCCACCCATCCACTACCTGGATGTCATCGGCGGTGGGCACTTCACGAACGTCCCGGAACTGGTGGAGGCGCTGGTCTCCGATGCGCCCATCGTCATTGACTGGCTGGAAAAGCTGGGCATGATGTTCGATAAGGCGCCCGACGGGACGATGATGGAGGAGCACGGCGGCGGCACCAGCCGCAAGCGCATGCACTCGGCCCGCGACTACACGGGGGCGGAGATTATGCGCACGCTGCGCGACGAGGTGCGCAACCGCGAAGACACCATTACCGTGATCGAATTCTCCCCCGCCGTTGAGCTGGTACTGGACGACAAGGGTCAGGTGGCCGGGGCGGTGGTGGTGAATCTGGAGACCGGCGCCTATAGCTACATCAAGGCCAAGGCGGTGGTCCTGGCGACCGGCGGCAGTGGACGGCTGCACTACCAGGGCTTCCCGACCACCAATCACTACGGAGCGACCGGCGACGGCGTGGTGCTGGCCTACCGCGTCGGCGCGCCGCTGGGTTTCCTGGAGTCCATGCAGTACCACCCCACCGGCGCGGCCTACCCGGAACAGATCCTCGGCCAGTTGGTCACCGAGAAGGTGCGCGGCCTGGGCGCCCAACCGGTCAACCGGTTCGGCAACCAGTTCGTCTACCCGCTGGAGCCACGCGATGTCGAGGCAGCGGCCTTCATCCGCGAGTGCTTCGAAGTCGGCACCGGCGTGGTCACCCCCACTGGCCAGCCGGGGGTGTGGCTGGACTCGCCGATGATTGACCTGATCCACGGCCCCGGCACGACCCAGCGGGCATTGCCGGCGATGGTGCGTCAGTTCGGGCGGTTCGGGATTGATATGACCCAAGAGCCGATCCTGGTCTATCCCACCCTGCACTATCAGAACGGCGGGGTGCGGTTGCGCGCCGACTGCTCGACCGATGTGCCCGGCCTGTTCATCGCCGGGGAGATCAGCGGCGGCGTCCACGGTCACAACCGCTTGATGGGCAATAGTCTTTTGGAAGTGACCGTCTTCGGGCGACGGGCCGGCCGTTCGGCGGCGTTGTATGCGCAGCGCGTTACGCCGGGTCGCCCGACCCTGGCCCACCTGGAAGCCTGGAACCGCGAACTGACGGAAACGGGGGTAGACACGGGCGTGATCTCACCGGTCCTGCTCCCCGACTATGCCCGCCACGAATAGGGAGAAAGTATGCAAGTATGCAAGTTTGCAAGTATGCAAGTATGCAGGTATGCAAGTATGCAAGTATGCAGGTATGCAAGTACGTAGGTACGTAAGTACAAGTACGAACACTTGCGGACCCGCAAACTTGCATACCTGCATACCTGCACACTTACAAACTTGCACACTTGCAAACTTGCACACTTGCACACTTGCAAACTTGCACACTTGCACACTTGCACACTTGTGAGGAACGGAATGCCTTTGACTAAAGCACCTGGACCCGTCGGCGCGGCGCTGGTTGTCGGCGGCGGCGTTGGCGGGATGCGGGCGGCGATTGACCTGGCCGAGGCCGGGCTGAAGGTCTACCTGGTGGAAAGCATGCCCTGGTTGGGTGGACGCGTGGCCCAGTTGGGTTACATGTTTCCCACCCATGACTGCGTCCTCTGTCGCGGCACGTCCGACCACGGCTACGGCTGCACCCGCCCCTCGATCTCGCCCGCTTTTCTCGACTTCAACCGACCCCCCAACATCGAGATCCTCACCAACACCGATCTGATGAACGTCGTCGGTCAGGCTGGCGATTTTACTGTCACCCTCCGCCATCGTCCCACCTACGTGCAGGATGAGAAGTGCATCAACTGTGGCCTGTGCGCCACGGTCTGTCCGGTGGACCTGCCCAGCCCCTTCGAGGCGGGGCTGGCGGCGCGCAAGGCGGCCTATAAGGCGGCCCCCCGCTCCCTGCCCGATACGTATATCATCGAGAAGGTGCCGCGCTGCGATACCTGTCGGCTCTGCGAGACGATCTGTCCCACCCAAGCCATCAACCTGCAGGAGGAGCCGCGCGAACGCGAACTGAACGTCGGCGCGATCATCCTCTCCGTCGGCTATAGCTTGTCCGACCCCCACGAGTACGAGGAGTTCGGCTACGGCCGCTACCCGAACGTGATCCACTCGATGGAGTACGAGCGGCTGGCCAGCCGTTCCGGACCGACCGAGGGCATCGTCCTGCGCCCGTCCGACAGCCAACCGCCCAGGCGCATCGCCTGGTTGCAGTGCATCGGTTCGCGGGACCAGAAGTATCCGTACTGTTCGTCCATCTGCTGCATGTACTCGACCAAACAGGCGATGCTGGCCAAGGAGCGGCTCCCTGACGCCCATTGCCAGATCTTCATGATGGACGAGCGGGCTTTCAACAAGGAGTTCAACGCCTACTACGAGCAAGCCCGTGAGCACTACCATGTAGAGTACACGCGTTGCCGCGTCTCGATGATTAAAGAGGACTCGCAGACCCACGACCTGATCCTGCGCTACCCGGACGAGGATGGTCGGATGCGCGAGGAGCGCTTCGACCTGGTCGTGCTCTCCGTCGGCGCGCGTCCGCCGGCGGACTCGCAGGTGATCACCAAAGCGCTGGGGATCCGGGTCAATCCTTACGGTTTCTGCGAGACAGACAAGTTCGCCCCGTTGGAGACCAGCAAGCCGGGCATTTACGTCTGTGGTACGTTTGCCTCGCCGAAGGAGATCGCCGAGACGATCCTGGACGCGGCCGGCGCCGCCGGCGATACGATGCGCCTGATGCGCGAACAGTTGGGCGGGGCTGCCGTGGATCATGAATACCCCTTCCTGTGCTCTGGGGACCACATGCTGCCGGAGCGGGACGTGAGCGGCGAACCGCTGCGCGTGGGGGTCTTCCTCTGCCGTTGTTGGCCCTCGCTCGACGGCGTCATCGCTGTGGACCAGGTGGCTCGGTTCGCGGCAGGCCTGCCGGACGTGGCGCATGTGCAGGCGGTAAACTACGGTTGCAGTGCGGAGGAGGCGGAGACCATCCGTGCGGCGATCCAGGATCGCGGGCTGAACCGCGTGGTCGTGGCAGCTTGCAGCCATCGCACCCACGAACCGCTCTTCCAGCGCATCGTCCGCCAGGCGGGACTGAATCCCTACTTGCTGGAGATGGTCAACGTGCGGGAACACTGTGCCTGGGTCCACGCTGACGACCCGGCCGGGGCGACGCGCAAGGCGAAGGAGATGGTGCGCATGGCTGTGGCCCGCGTGCGTCAGGCCCGCCCGCTCCACAAGCTGGCCCTGCAACCGACGCGCCGCGCTCTGGTCATCGGCGGCGGAGTGGCCGGGATGACTGCTGCGCTGAACATCGCTGATGCCGGCTTCGATGTAACCCTGGTCGAGCGGGACGGGGAACTGGGCGGCAACCTGCGCTA
>Ga0209018_1003141_pt1 | contig 10783 bp, 11 predicted proteins | sample YNPBryBLVA2012_FD_185814 | JGI IMG/M metagenome (GOLD analysis project Ga0209018, IMG submission 185814) | Anoxygenic and chlorotrophic microbial mat microbial communities from Yellowstone National Park, USA - YNP Bryant BLVA 2012 (SPAdes)... ...
CTGTCATTTCGAGGTGCGCTGTTCGCACCGAGAAATCTCGTTCCAACATTGCGAGATTTCTCGCTTCGCTCGAAATGACACGGTGGCTGAGTAGTTACCGGGCATGAAACAAACAGCCACGCGCGATGTCTCGCGGTGGCTGCTTGGGTCGTGCGTAAAAGATGGATTAGACCAACTTTACGACGTTCGTGGCTTGGGGTCCCTTGTCAGTGTCTTCGATGGAGAATTCGACCTTGTCGCCGCCGTTCAGCTTGCGATAGCCCTCCATCTGCACCGCCGAAAAGTGAACAAAGACATCTTTGCCCCCTTCGTGTTCAATAAAGCCGTACCCCTTGGCGGCATTGAACCACTTGACGGTGCCTACGATGCGCTCTGCCATTTGAGGTTTCACCTCCTTTCGTGCCAGCGAGTCGGGAGCGGATCAATCGAAAAAAGAAAAACGCCGGAGACAAATCGCCGGTCTCGAGGCGTTTTTTTGATTACGATACTACCCGTCCACACACTCTATTTTCGTCACTTTGCGATTTTTGTCAAACGGGCTAGTCCACGCGCAAACGCGGGTCGAGCGCGTCGCGCAAGCCATCACCCAGCAGGTTGAAGCCGAGAACGGTGAGCATAATCGCAAAGCCGGGAAAGAGCAACACCCACCACGCACCGCTGGTGAGATATTTCACGCTATCCGCAAGCATCGCGCCCCATTCGGGATACGGCGGTTGTTGCCCCAGCCCCAGAAAGCCGAGCGCGGCAATTTCCAGAATCGAACTGGCAATGCCCAGCGTTCCTTGCACCAGAATCGGCGAGAGACTGTTGGGAAAGACGTGGCGGAACAAGATGCGCGCGGAGGGTGAACCAACGCAGCGCGCCGCGGTGACAAATTCTTGTTCTTTGAGCGATAGTACCGTCGAACGCGCGATGCGCGCATAGACCGGAATGCTCACGATGGCGATGGCGAGCAACGAGTTCCGCAAGCCAGGTCCCGCGAGCGCGACAATCGCGATGGCGAGCAACAAGCCGGGAAACGCCAGCATAATGTCCATCAAGAACATAATCACCAAGTCCACCGACTTGCCGGCAAAACCGGAGACCAAGCCCAACACAGTGCCGATGATGACCGCAATCAAGACGGAACTCAAGCCCACGCCGAGCGATGCCTGCGCGCCGTGCGCGATTCGATTCATCACATCGCGCCCCTGCTCATCGGTGCCCATCCAATGTTCGGGCGAGGGTTCGATCAGTTGGTTGACCAAATCGGAATCAATCTTGGCGTTGTATGGAAACGCAAACGGGACGACGATGGTCAGGAAGAGGAAAAAGATGACGATGACCATCCCCCCGCGCGCCAACCGATTCGATATCAAGCGGCGCCACGCGTCGCGCCACAAACTGCGCGGGGGACGCGCCAAGACCTGTTGAATTTCGGGTGAGTCCATTGCGACGTGGGTCACGGTAGCCACCTCAATCGAATTTGACGCGCGGATCCACCCACGCGTACAGCACATCCACGAGCAGATTCACGCCCACGAACACCATCGCGATAAACAGGGTGACCCCTTGCACAATCGGATAATCGCGCGCATAGATGGCGTCAATGAGCCAGCGCCCAATGCCGGGCCACGAAAAGACCGTCTCGGTGAGAATGGCGCCGGAGAGCAAGCGCCCCACTTGCAAGCCGACGACGGTGATGACCGGCAACCACGCATTGCGGAGCGCGTGATGCACGATGACCGCGCGCTCGTGCAAGCCCTTGGCGTGCGCCGTCCGAATGTAATCCTGACTCAACACTTCCAGCATCGAAGAGCGCGTCATCCGTGCGATGATCGCCATCGGAATCGAACCGAGTGCGAGCGCGGGCAGCGCGAGATGTTTCAACGTCTGAACAAAAACACCTACGTCACCTTTCAGCAGACTATCCAAGAGCAACAGGTTGGTAATTGGCACAAAGTCCGTGCCGGCGTCTAGCCGACCGCCGGTGGGAAGCCAGTGGAGGACAACCGAGAACAGCAGAATCAGCATCAAGCCCAGCCAAAAGATGGGCATCGAGACGCCGGTGAGCGCGAGGAGCATACTCGCCGCGTCTAGCAGCGAGCCGCGCCGCACCGCGGAGATGATGCCCGCCGGAATGCCGACCAGAATCGCGACGAGGATCGCGCTGAGTGCCAGTTCGATCGTCGCGGGAAAACGTCGCACAATTTCCTGGGTCACCGGTTCGCCGCGCAGCACCGATCGGCCCAGATCGCCGCGCAACGCGTTGCCGATGAAGATGAAATATTGCTCGTAGATCGGTTTGTTCAGCCCCAGTTGTTCGCGCACGCGCGCGATATTTTCCGGCGTCGCGCGTTCGCCCAGCATCACTTGGGCGGGATCGCCGGGAATCAGGCGCAGAAAACCAAACACCAGAATCGAAACGCCGAACAGGACCGGAATGATCGTCAAGAAACGTCGAATGATGTAACGATACATCGCCACCTACCAGAATCGAAAAAAAGAGCAAGTGGGGCGGAGGACAGCGCCTCCGCCCCTGTGGGCGTGATTACTTGACCACGACAGTGTTGAAGAATTCGGTGCCGGTCGGATTCGGGATGTAACCTTCCACGTTCGCCAAGAAGGCGAGCGGCGGTTGGTTGTTCGCGATGAAGATGCGTAGCACTTTGTCGTGGATGATTTGTTCGGCTTTCTGATACATCGGCGCGCGTTCCGATTGCTTGATCGTGACCGCGGCTTTCTTCAGCAAGTCCGAGAGTTCTTTATCCGCGACGAATCCTTCGCGCGTGATGGGCGTGTCTTTGGCGTCCATACAGAAGAAATAGCAGACAAAGTTGTCGGGATCGCCATTGTCACCGGTCCAGCCCAGCATGTAGAGCGGCAACTGTCCGTTCTTCCGCTTGTCGAGGTACGTTGCCCAGTCTACAGTTTGCAGCGAGACGTTGATGCCGGCTTTTGCCCAATCCGCAGCGATGGCGGTGGCGATGTCTTTGGGATTGGGATAGTACGGGCGCGAGACCGGCATATACCAGAATTCCAGTGGCACTTCTTTGCCATCGAACGTTATCTTGGAGATACCGTTCGGGAAGCCGGCGTCCGCGAGCAGTTTCTTTGCGGCAGCCGCGTCATACGCCCAATCCTTCAGGTCTTTGTTGTAGCCCCACAGCACGGGGGGTTGGAACTGATTGGTCACCTGTCCCGTGCCACCGTAGAATTTATCCACGATGGGTGCCTTGTTGATGGCTTGCGCGAATGCCTGGCGCACTTTGGGATCCTGGAATTCCTTGACCTTGTAGTTGAAGGCGACGTAGCCAGTGGTATTCGCCGGGCGCAGGATCAACTTGAATTTGGGATTGCCTTTGACGGCCGCCACATCGCGCGGCTCCAGCCCTTCCATCCCGTGAATTTCGCCAGCGGAGAGGGCAAGCAAGCGCGCCGAGTTGTTGGGGATGTTGCGGACGATGATGTTCTTCATCTTGGGCGCGTTCGCCTTGTCCCAGTAATCCGCAAACGCGGTCAGCGTCACTTGTTCGTTCGGTTTCCACTCGACGAACTTGTAGGGACCCGTGCCAACGGGTTGTTTGCACGAGTTCACCCCGGCTTTTTCGAGCGCGGTGGGACTCCAGAAGACAAAGACGAACATCGCCAGATTGTTGAGGAAGGGACCTTGCGGCTCTTTCAAGGTAAAGCGCACCGTCGTCGGATCCACGGCTTCGATCTTGGCAAAGATGCTGTCATTGTCAAAGCCGCCGAACTGCGCTTCAAAGTACTCGAAGGATTGACCCGCCTTGATTTGGGCGGCGTGGACGGGGTTCTTGGTGTTTTGCCAGTAGTCAAAGTTCTTCACGACAGCGGTAGCATCAAAGTTCGTTCCGTCGTGAAACTTGACCCCCTTGCGCAACGTGAACGTCCAGACCTTACCATCCGCCGAGACGTCCCACTTTTCAGCGAGGGCGGGGACGGGGTTTGTGGTGTCCTTGTCGAACTTGACCAACCCTTCGAAGATTTGGTTGATGATGCGTCCCGAGATGCCATCGGTGATGATCGCGGGATCGAGGCAGACCGGTTCACCTTGCGCGCCGAAGATAAAAGTGTCTTGCGCTTTGGCGGGCGCGGGGGTTGCCGTCACAACTTTTTCGACGACCTTGGTCGCTTCGACGATTTTGGGAGTTCCCGCGACGACCACCGTCTCTTTGACGGTGACTTTTTACGGGGTAGGCGCGGCGCACGCGCCCAGCGCTACGATTAGCGCGATCAGACTCAAGACGACGAGAACGCGATTCGTCCAGATGGTGCTCATTCTTTCTCCTCCTGTGAGAATCGGACTCGATGTGGTTTGGATCGAGTCACTAACATCCGCTCCGAGGCAAGTAGGAGCGGGGTCGAACAGACGTTTGGTGAGTACGCTTACACGGTACGCGGAATGGCATCACCTCCTTCTTCGAAAATCCCCGCGATGGAAATCGCGGCGTGCGAGCCGCTGGAGTAGTCGGATCATCGCGTGGCTATTCGACTACACGACTAGCCGACTATGTGACTAGCCAGCACAGACGGACGCTCAGCGGAAACGCTCGCCAGCACCGATTTCAATCGGCAAATTTCAGCGCACTATAAAGCGCGCGTCGTCGAGATTTTCCGAACGCGCAAAGAGCAAAAGGAGTGCTCCTCACTGCGCGCCGAATTATAGTCGGCAATCTCAAAGATGTCAACAACAACCAGACAATTTAAGATAAGCAAACCGTGCGATTTTTGCGGCGCAAAGACGCAAAATCGCCCGCTAATGCCCGACGATAAAATCGTCGGGCTGAACAGTCCAAGCACGCTAAAGCGTGCTGATTCCAGCGGGCTTTAGCACGCTTCGGTTGCTCAGCCTCGCTTTCGCACCCTAGCCTGACCGAGAAGCCTGCGCCCACCTTGAGCGGCTGGACTAGCCACGTTGTCTATGTGATGGTGCAGGTGCGAAATCTAGGCTCAGCCCGAACGTAAAACGTTCGGGCTAGAGTTTACGGCAATGATTGCCATAGTTCTCAAATTGTCTGGGGCGCGTTGCTTGCCCATTTGCGGCTTTGCCGCGCGCTGTGGTATACTGCGGCGAGAAGATTCCACAGGAGAATTCGTTACCGATGAATCGCGCCACCGCGTTGGCTTGCGCCAACATCGCCTTTATCAAATACTGGGGCAATCGCGATGCCGCATTGCGCTTGCCGCTCAACAATTCGATTTCGATGAATCTGGATCACGCGACGACGACGACCACCGTCGCGTTCGATGCCACGCTGAACGACGACGAAATCATCATCGGCGGACAAGCCGCTAACGACGCGCCGCGCGCGCGCGTGGTGGCGCATCTCGACCGCGTGCGCGCGCTCGCCCACATCGAGACGCGCGCGCGCGTCCACTCGCAAAATAATTTTCCGATGGGCGCGGGCATCGCCTCCAGCGCCAGCGCGTTCGCCGCGCTCTCGCTGGCTGCGACGCGCGCCGCCGGCTTGGAATTGTCCGAGCGCGAATTGTCCATCCTCGCGCGACAAGGGTCGGGTTCGGCGTGCCGTTCCATTCCCGGCGGATTCGTCGAATGGTTGGCGGGAACGGAGAGCGCGAACTCGTACGCGGTGCCACTGGCGCCGCCAACGTTTTGGGATTTGCGCGATGTCATCGTCGTCGTCAGCACCACCGAAAAGCGCGTGGGCTCCACCGATGGACACGCGGCGGCGCCCACCAGTCCGTTCCTGGCGACGCGCCTCGCCGCGCTTCCCGCGCGGCTTGCCCACGTTCGCCGCGCACTCTTTGCGCGCGATCTTGCCGCGCTGGGCGTGGCGTTGGAACAAGACGCGCTCGAGTTGCATTTCGTCGCGATGACTTCGATCCCGCCCATTTATTATTGGTCGCCCGGTATGGTGCGCGTGATAGATACCGCGCGCACCTGGCGCGCCGAAGGACTGGGCGTCTACTTTACGCTCGATGCGGGACCCAACGTGCATTTGATTTGCGAAGCCAAAGACGCCGACCAGATTGCCGCGCGCGCGCGCGCCATCCCCGACACGCATCAGGTCATCATCAACGCGCCCGGCGGCGCGGCGCGGCTTGTGCCAGAACATCTCTTTTAGCAAACGACGGACAGCGCGTTTCGGACTCGATGCATCACGCTTCACGTTTCACGCTTCACGCTTCACGCTTCACGTTTCACGCCTCACGCTTCACGTTTCACGCCTCACGCTTCACGCCTCACGCCTCACGTTCGCGCCTCGTTTGCCACATTTCCCCCGCGCGTGTATAATGGCATTGCTCCATTTTGCTAGGAAGGAAATCACGTGAACATACTCGTTGATAACGGCATCAACTTGATTATCTTTGCCGTAATGCTGGGAATTCTGGTGTTCGTCCACGAACTCGGTCACTTTGCTGTGGCGAAACGTCTAGGCATTCCCGTACTCGAATTTGGTTTTGGCTTCCCGCCGCGCCTCAAGACGCTCTTCAAGCGCGATGGCACCGAATACACCCTCAACGCGATTCCACTCGGCGGCTTTGTGCGTTTGTATGGCGAAGAAGACCCCACGGTGCCCGGTGGCTTTGCGAGTGCCAAACCCTCTATCCGCATTCCGATTCTGTTGGCGGGCGTGACGATGAATTTCGTCCTCGCGTTTTTGGTTTTCACGTTCACCGCGCTGCTCACTCCGCCGTACGTCCCCATCCAGACAACGACGATCAGCGCGGTGATGCCCGATTCGCCTGCCGCGCTGGCAGGGTTGCGAAACAACGATACGATTGTGGCGGTGAACGGGCGCAACATCAAGCACGATTACACAACGTTTCGCGACCTGATTCGCGAGAATGCCGGACGCGAAGTGACGCTCACCATCGTTCGCAAGAATCAGACGCTCGAGCCAATCAAGGTGGTGCCGCGCGCCCAACCACCCGCAAACGAAGGTCCATTGGGAATCCAACTCGTTGGTTGGACCGGCTTGCGCGTGATCTCCGTTGCGCCCGGCTCCATCGCAGATCAAGCGGGCGTCCGCGCCGGCGATGTGTTGCTGTTCTTCGTCGAAGCGAGTCGTACCCTGCGCGATCAAGACGAACTCGCGCAATTCACCCAAACGCATCGAGGGTGGAAAATCGAATGGCGTGTGGCGCGCGGCAATGAATTGAGCGATGTAATCGTCGTACAAATTCCGGAAACGCTCGCGCCGCAAGACGCCACACTCGGCTTGAATCTGCAACTCTCTTTGCTCGACGCGCCAATCAAAGCTGCCCAAGACATAGTGTTTGTGCTAGCGACAATTCCACAACTCGTTGCGCAACTGTTCAGCGGCTCGGTACCCGCAAATGCATTCGTGGGACCAGTCGGCATCTACCAATTCACCGGCGAAGTCGCGCAGCGCGGCGGACCGCTGGCGCTCTTGCAACTTCTCGCGCTGTTGAGTCTCAACCTGGCAATCGTCAATCTGTTGCCCTTTCCCGCGCTCGATGGTGGACGTTTGGTTTTCATCGCGCTCGAAATTGTGCGTGGGGGCAAGAAACTGGATCCGCAAAAAGAAGGGCTGGTGCATCTAATCGGCTTGGCGATTCTGCTGGGCTTGATGTTGATCATCTCGTACTTTGATGTCGCGCGCCTGCTCGCGGGGCAACCGATTTTGCCGGCGCGCTAAGGGCTGACGGATGCCTCAACTCGACAATGTGCGTCTAGACGATGACGCGCCGCGCTGTCCCAATTGCGCCAAACGCATCAGCACAGAGGCAACGCATTGTCCTGCCTGCGGTTACGAGTTGCTCCCGCGACGTACGCGCATTCGCTGCAAACGGTGCGGCAGCCGCATTCCCGCCGACGCCACCACTTGTCCGCGCTGTCACGGCGATCCGCGTCAAGAGCGCGTCCCGTCATGGCTCATACGCGGCGCGGCGATTTTCGTTGCCGTGCTGGTGATGCTGTGCCTCGGCTGGATCATTTTTCGCGCCCTAGCAACCAATCTCTTGGTGCGCGTGTGGAACACGAATCCGCCGACAAGCGTACCGACGCGCGTGATTCAAGTCATTCACATCGTCGCGACGCCGCTTCCAACGTCCACGGCGACTGCGACGATCACGCCGACTCCCACCGCGCGTCTTTCGCCAACACCGACGCGACGCGGCGCGCGCACCGCACCACCAGCACTCACCATCACACCCACGCTGCCGCCCGGCTTTTATCCCTTGCCGCAATTGCTCGCGCCGGCTAACCTGACCGTCTACGCAGGTGCGAACGCGAACATCGTTCTGGAATGGTTGCCGGTCACCGCCGGCGCACTGCGCGAGAATGAATGGTACGAAATCAAATTGACGTTTACTGCGCGCGGTAATGTGCCAGGCGAGTATCGGCACTACACCAAAGAGACGCGCTGGACCGTCAGCACCGATTGGCGCGGCGATCTGTCGCCGGACGCGCGCAGCGTCCAGTGGATCGTCACAGTGGTACGCGTGGAGGGACTCGATCCATTCGCGTCGCCCCAGCGCGCGCCGATCAGCGCGCCGAGCGCGTCGCGCACATTTATTTGGAACTGATAGGAGACAAAAAATGGAACGTCAAGTCATCCACACCAATCAGGCACCCAAAGCCATTGGACCGTACTCGCAAGCGATTCGCGTGGGCGAGTTTGTTTTCTGCGCGGGTCAAGCGGGGCTCGATCCGGCGACCGGCAATCTGGTCAGCGGCGGCATCGAAGCGGAAACGCGACGGACATTGCAAAACCTTGCGGCAGTGTTAGCCGCCGCCGGCACTTCGCTCGAGCGCGTGGTCAAGACGACCGTGTTTCTGCTCGACCTGAACGAGTTTCAACGGATGAACGCGGTGTACGCGGAGTTTTTTCCCACCGATCCGCCCGCGCGTTCGACAGTTCAGGTGGCGCGCCTGCCCAAAGACGCGCGCGTCGAAATCGAAGTGATCGCGCGCTGTGATTAGTTGGTCGTGCGATAGTTAGTCGTGTAGTCAGTTAGTCGCGTAGTCACATAGTCACGCAGTTGGACTATTCGACTACTCGACTACAAGACTATATGTTCAGGAGTTGCGTAATGAAACCGCGCCGTTACGGGCTGGTTGTGGGCTGGCTCGTGTTGGTGTTCATCGTCGGGGGATGCTCGCGCGCTGCCATTCCGCTACTCGTCAATCCCACCGCCACGCTCGCGCCGACTCCCGTGCCACTCCCCACGCGCGTCGCGCTGCCCGCGCCCACACCCACTCTCGATCTCATTCCGCCCGGCGATAGCGAAGCCACGACGATGCTCTACGATTTCTTCGCCGCGGTCGCCAAAAGTGATCTCAACCGCGCGCTGACGTACTGGAACACGAGCCAGTCCAAAGAGTACGCCGCGAACGTCCGCAAGATGGTGCAAGAGTGGATCGAACAAAAACGCCGCTTGACCTTTGTCGCGATCACGTATCTGGGACGCGATGCGACCGGCAAATTTACGCCGATGCCCCTCACCGATGCGCGCGTGGAGCAAGCCATCGCGCGCGTGCTGGTTGACGGAATCGAATATCAATTCTATCTGGTTCAACTCAAAGGGGGCTGGTTCATCGAAGGAGTGAATACGTTCGTCAAATGACAATGACGCACAGAATCGAAGGGTGGGTGCGCGCGCTGCTGCTCATCGCCTTGACGATCTCACTCGTCCCGCCGCGCGCTTTTGCCGCGCCGCCGCAGGGCGCGCCCGAAACGTACATCGTGCAACCCGGCGATACGCTCTTTGCGATTGCCACGCGCTATCGCACGACGGTTGCCGCCATCAAACAACTGAATAAACTCGGCGAGAGCGATTTGATTCAAGTGGGGCAGCGGTTGCTGATTCCGGCAAGCGACGCGCTGATGACGCCGACGCTCTACATCGTTCAGCCGGACGATACGCTTCACCGCATCGCCTTGCGGTACGGCACGAGTGTTCGCGCCCTCGCGCAGCTCAACGATTTGGCAAACCCCAACATGATTGCGCCGGGTCAAGCGCTCGCCATTCCGCCCAATGCCGATGTGGTCAAGCCCGGTCTTTTGATAGAGCCGCCGACGGCGCAACAAGGCGGCACGGTGCTGATTCGCGTCGCGCAGCCCGATAGCGTCTCGGTCACCGGCACGTTCAACGGCAAGCCGCTCACGTTCATTCCCGGCACGGGGTACTCGTACGCGCTCGTCGGCATTTCGCGTTGCGCGAAAACTGGACCCGCACTGCTGGCGGTGACGTGGACGGATTCGTTTGGAGCAAGCAGCGTCGAAACGGCTACCGTCACCATCGAGGCGACCGCGTTCGTCGTTCAGAAACTCAAGTTGCCGACCGGCAAAGGCGCGCTGCTCGATAGCGCGCTGCAAACGCGCGAAGCCGCGCAACTCGCCGCACTTGTCACCAAGTTGACCCCCACGCGATTCTGGAGCGGCGCGTGGCGGCAACCGCTCTACGGTCCCATCTCCTCCGCGTTCGGCACACGCCGTTCGTATAACGGTGGGCCAGTCGGCGTATGTGGTCACGAAGGCACCGATTTCGACGTGGATGCGAACACTCCAATCTACGCGCCCGCGCGCGGGCGCGTGGTCTTTGCCGGCGCAACCCAGGTGCGCGGGAATATGACGGTGATTGATCACGGCGTGGGCGTGTTCAGCGCGTACTATCACCAAGCGGCGATTGATGTGCAAGTGGGGCAAATGGTCGAGCCGGGTATGCTCATCGGCAAAGTGGGCACCACGGGGCTTTCGACCGGACCGCATTTGCATTGGAGCGTCTTTGTCAACGGCGAGTACGTAGACCCGTTGGAGTGGACGCGGCGAGTGATGCCATAAAAGTCAGA
>Ga0209018_1003143_pt1 | contig 10781 bp, 6 predicted proteins | sample YNPBryBLVA2012_FD_185814 | JGI IMG/M metagenome (GOLD analysis project Ga0209018, IMG submission 185814) | Anoxygenic and chlorotrophic microbial mat microbial communities from Yellowstone National Park, USA - YNP Bryant BLVA 2012 (SPAdes)... ...
GGCGATTCTGCCGCAGGCGCACGCCGGCCAGCGCCAGTTGCGTGCGGAAGCCGGTGCGGTCAGCTTCGCGGGCCAGGGCCAGGGCACGATCGGCTGGCTCGCTCAGGCCGCGCTCGGCCAGGACGCTGGCGTCATGCAGCAGCGTGTCCAGGTGGAACCCGTTGCGCAGCAGGTCTTCAAAGTACGGGTCCTTGTAGATGGGCGTCCGGCCCGCTGCCGCGGCTGCCTGATGACGCTGCGCTTCTTCCTGCTTCCCCTGCGCCAGCAGCACGCGCGCCATGGCGGCGTGGGCCTCGCGGTAGTCGGGCTGCAAGCGCAGCGCCTGCTCGATGTGCGGCTGCGCCTGCTCCATGTTCCCGGCCGCCGCCTGGCACAGACCCAGTCCCAGGGTCGCGGTCGGATCCTGCGGGTCGAGTTCCAGCGCCCGGCGGAACAAACGCTCGGCGCGCTGCCGGTCCGAATCCACGAACAGCGCGGCGCAGCGGCTGTAGGCGGGCGCATAGGACGAATCGAGTTCGAGTACCCGCTCGAACTCGGCGATCGCTTGGTCGCGCTGCGCCGTACGCAGCGACGCCAGCGCCAGGTAGTAATGCCAGCGCAGCACCTGCGGTGCCAGCTCGCTGGCGCGCCGGAAGCAGGCGACGGCGGGCTCGACATAGTCGTAAACGTAGTACAGGCATCCCAGCCCGCCGATCAGGTCGGAATTGTTGGGCGCCCGCTGCACGTTCTGCCGCAGTTGGCGATGCCGCTCCTGCAAACCCGGCGGCAGCCGCGCGGGATCGACCTCAGGCAGCACGAACGCTGCGCTGGTGGTCGGGGTCCCCGGCTGGGTTTCGGGCGCCTTGCGCTCGCAGCCGGCCAGCAGACCGATCAGGCATGTCGCGACCGGCAGCAGCCGGCCGCGCGCCACGGCCCCCGGCATGACTTGGACTAATCGGCGCTGCGCGTCCGGACACGAAGCGCTGCTCAGCGCCCCGGGCGCCGGCGCCCGCCGGCGCCCGGTGCCGTGATATCCGCTGCCGGATCCTGGTCGACGATTCAGCTCATGCATGGGACAAGGACTCCGCCATCCGCGACCTGCTTTCGCTGCTGCTGGCCCGCAGCCGACTCGTCGCACGTGCGTTCAGAATATCCGCCCGCAGCCCGGCCGCCCAGTCGGCACGACCAGCGCATCGCAACCCGTCACGCCATCCCGGCCCGTTTCCGCACCATCCATTCCACCGTCAGCGCTCCGACAATCAGCCCGAAAAGCAGCCACGGCCACCGGGCGCAGAGGTCGTAGACGACCGGCTGCTCGACGCGCCGGCGACGGTCCTGCGCCGCCAGGCGGCGCAGCGCCTCTGGCAACTGCTCGAGCGGCACGTAGCCGCCGCCCACCGGCTCCGTGAGCGCGGCGGCGTCGCGCAGCAGGGCGAGATTCGCCGTCGGCTCCAGCAGCTCCAGGTCGGTGGCCGTCACCGTGAAGCCCGTCCGCGCGCTGAGGACCAGCCCGGCCTTGTCCGCGTCTGCGGCGGGCGCAGGGGCGCCGGGACCTGTCGCCGGGACCTGCTCGACGACAAACAGCAGCTCGTAGCTGCCGCTGGTCAGCCACGCGTGCGTCGCCAGATCGCGCGGCAGCTCGGCCCGCCACTCCCCGCCGCTGCGCTTCAGCGGGATGTCCCAGGCCCGCGCCTCGGGCAGGCCGGTCGGCCCCGTCGTCGGCTGGGTGCCGGGCGACTGCGGTTCGGCGCTGATCCGGAGCTGGGACGGCGGACTGGAAATCGGATCCGGCGCCACCCGCACCAGCCGCAGCTCCAGCCGCGCCTTGCGCTCGGTCGGTGCTGCGACTGCGGCGAAAGCGTCGGCCCCGCTGAGGCCGGCGCGGATCTGGAGCGTCTGCTGGCCGCCGAGCAGCGCGGCGCCGACGTAGGTGGAGCGGTCTGTCACGACCCAGGCTTCCGGTCGCCGGTTCGCCAGCCACAGGGCCATCTGCCGCCACAGCTTGCCGTGCAGCGCCCAGCCCTGCTCCGACGCCAGCGCCCAAGGCCAGGTCGCGTCCCACGCCGCCGCCAGCACGCGCCCGCGCCCGACGTCCAGCCCCGCCAGCAGCGGTTCGCCCTCCGGACCGGCCAGAAGGACGGTGGCGAGCGGCTTGGGCTGTCCGAAGCGTGCGGCACCGGGCAGCTCCGGCAGGTTTTCCCACAGGCGCGCCTCCGCCGATTCGGCGCCCGCGGCAAGCCCGGCCAGGACCGGGTGGCGGCATCCCGGCTCCGTCGGCCGCGCACGCGGGCGGTAGCTGTCGGGGGGGCGCGCCTTCCCGAAGGCGACTGGCACCACGTCGGCAAGGTCGGAACGGACGTCATCGCGGTCGTGATAGAAGTCCCGTCCGCCCGCTAACAGCAGTCCGACACCCCGATCACGCACGGCATCCGCCAGCGCGGCCAGGCCCTGGGCGGGTAGCCCCTGGGCGGGCACGTTTCCCAGGATCACGACGTGGTATTCCGGCCAGCGCAGCGCGCCGGAAGCATCGGACAGCAGCGACTGCGGCCCGGCCGGCGCCCCCGCCCCCTGCCCCATCAGCAGGCGGTACGCGACATCGAAGCGCGGGTCGCCGGCGATGGCCCGCAGCGCGAACGCCATCTCGTTCCGCGGCTGAAGGTCGAGCAGCAGCACGCGGATGCGGTCGTCACGGACGTCCACGACGGCCGAGGTCTCGCAGCGCGCCCCGCCCAGATCAGCCGGCAGCGTAACGCGGACCGTCAGACGGTGCAGACCCACGCCCGGGGGCTGAACCTCGAACTCGGTCCGCACCTGCTGCGCCGGACCATCGATCTGAAGCCCGCGCTCGGCGGCCGGTGCGTCGCCCCACAGCAGTGCCAGCGACAGCATTCGCCCGCCGCACCCGCTGACATGGGCCGCCACCGGAACACGCAGCCGGTCGCGCGAACCGATGCGGGCGGGAACGGTCAGCGGGTCGAGCACGACGGCCGGCGTCAGTTCCGCGGCCGGACCTGCGCCGATCGCCAGCAGCGCCGTCCGCTGCGCGGCCAACTCGCCAGCCACCTCGCGCACGACGCGCGCGCTCACCGCGTTCTCCGCGCCGTCGCTGACCAGCACCACCGCCGCCGGAGGCTCGCCGCAGGCAGATCGCACCTGCCCCGCCTGACGCAGAGCGGAGGCCAGCGCCGACAGCGGCGCGTGCGGCCGCACCTCCCAGTCGCCCAGTGGCTCGCAACGCGCGCCGAATCCAAACAGCCGCACGTCGTACAGCTCTTCCAGCCGCCCGATCTCGGGACGTGCGGCATCCAGCGCCCGGTTGACCAGCGCCGCGCGGGTCGGGGCGTCCGGCTCCGGACTGTCGGCGATGCCCAGCGACTGCGACTGGTCCAGCAGAACCGCCACCGACGGCTTCTCCCATCTGACGATCACCCAGTTCCAGGCCGGGCGGCCGATGACCAGCAGCGCTGCGCTCCAGGCGCCGACCCGCGCGGCGACACAGATCGCCAGGCGCGCCCGGCCGAGCTTCGACGCGTGGCGGCGGTATGACTCGACGCTCAGCAAGGCCGACGCACCGACCGCCAGGAGGATCAGCAATGCGTGTGCGCCCGCGGTGCCGGCAGCTACGAAAAGCGCCCCCAGGAGCAGGCCGGCCAGACCACCCGCCCCGGCGCGCCACATGGCAGCGCGCCGGCCCGACCCGGTCTGCTGTCGCAGCGTCCGGGCGAGCAGGCCGGTGCCGGTCAGCACGGCCAGCGCCAGGGCGACGAACGCCGGTTCTTTCAGACCGAACGCTGCCAGCATGGTCGGCATCCGGGCGCCACCAGGCGCCCCCTCCCGGTCAGCAGACGACACGCGCGGCAACGATAGAACAGCGGCGGGGAGAATCCAAGCGGCGCTGCGTCAGGAAGGCGTTCAGCAGTGCTCGTCCGTCTCGTGTTCGGCGTCGGGGCCGGCCTGGAGTACGGCCCTGATCTCGCTGGCCGACATGCCACGCTCGATCATGAGCTGCTTGAGGCGGGCGTTGTAGGCGGCGACGCGCACCTTCCGCCATTGGCCGATCGCGCTGACCAGCACCCAGGCCAGCGGGGCGACGATCACGGCGACAAGCGGGATCACGTACGGGCTGCCAAGCCAGTCGGCCAGCATGCTCATTGCCTCGAGTCCTCCGGTCTTGCGGGGCGATCCGGTGACCGGGCACGCCGTCCGCCCCGGGCGGCTCCCAACATGGATTCGGCCGTGGGCCGGCGTTATTCGGGGTTGCGGGGCGTCCCGGACCGATGGCGATCAGGTCGCCTGCTCCGGCGGGTGCACGAAGTCCCTGGCGGTGCGCCTGATGGTCAGGACCGGGCACGGCGCGTGCTGGACGATCCGCTCGGCGGTGCTGCCGATCAGCACGTGGCCCAGGCCGGTTCGGCCATGCGTGGTGATGATGATCAGATCGATGGCGTTGTCCTTCGCGTAGCCGCAGATGCTCGGCCACGGATTGCCGAACAGCACCTTCGTGACCACCCCCGCACACCCGGCCAGATGCTCGGCGACGAGCTTTTCCAGCGCCGCCTGCGCGGCGCTGATCAGTTCCGGCTCCGCGGCCGCCACCGGCACCTCGGCCGGGATGAGCAGCGAGACGTCGGAGCTGAGCTGAGGCGGCACGACGTGGATGACGTGCAGTTGCGCACCGAAGCGCGCGCCCAGGGCGCGCGCGTAGCGCACCGCCCGCAGCGAAAGCGCGGAGAAATCGGTCGGCCACAGAATGCGTTGCAGGGTCAGCTCGATGGTCACACCTCGCCGGCCGGAGATGTTGCCCTTGCCCGGCCGGCTCACTCCGCCCCGACGCCGGTCGCAGCGCAGGTGCTGGCCCGGGGACGGCGCGACGTGATCGCCGGCAGACCCGCCGCGCGCCGGGCCGCGCCCGGCCGGCAGAGCCGCGACCGGCACTCAGTCACGCTCGATCCGGGTGCCGGCGCGCCCCTCGACGGCGTCGAGCAGACGTTCCAGAGCGCAGATGATAACGCACGCCTCGCGGTCGTCGACGTGCTCGAGATAGTGAATCGCGGCTCCGATCTTCGGGCCCATCGACCCGGGCGGGAACTGCCCCTGCTCCAGGTGCCGGCGGGCCTCGCCGACCGTCAGGCGTTCCAGGAACCGCTGCCCGGGCCGGCCGAAATCCAGCGCCACCCCGTCGATCCCGGTGGCGATTACGAACGTCCCGGCGCCGATCGCCAGCGCCAGCAGTGCCGACGTGTGGTCCTTGTCGATCACGCCCTCGACGCCCACGTAGTTGCCGCCGGCATCGCGAACCACCGGCACGCCCCCGCCGCCGCCAGCCACGATCAGATCGCCCGCCGCGATACACTCGCGGATGAGTTTCTCCTCGACGATCCGCCGCGGACGCGGCGAGGGCACGACGCGGCGGTACATGCCGTTGTGGCGCGCCTCGACCATTTGCCAGCCGTAGCGGCGCTGCATCTCGGCCGCTTCCTGCGGGTTGTAGAAGCTGCCGATGGGTTTGGTGGGCCGCGCGAACTCGGGGTCGTGGGGATCGACTTCGACCGTGGTGATGATGGTGTTGGCGACGAGGCTGAGACCGCGGCGGCAAAGCTCGTTGTTGAGGCACTGGGTGATCATGTAGCCCATGCCGCCCTGCGTGTCGGCCCCGCAGATGTCTAGCGGCAACGTGTACACCTCGTGGGCGGCCAGCTCCACGCGGCGCAGCACGTTGCCCACCTGCGGGCCGTTGCCGTGCGTGATCAGCAGCCGGCCGCCGCGCTGAATCAGGTCCACCAGGTGCACCACCGTCTGGCGTGTGGTGGCGAACTGCTGGGGGATGTTCCCTTCCTGGTCAGCAGGGGAGATCGCATTGCCCCCGAGGGCGACGACGATCGGCCGGTGCAGTCGGCTCATACCATAGTATAGTTCTATGCCCTCGGGCGCTGGCGCGCCGGCCTGGGCCGGCGGCGGCTGCAAAGGGCAGCGGCCGGCGCGCGGACCGGCCGCTCTCAACGCTATCGGCCGATTGCAGCCCGCCCTTGACGGCGCCTTTCGGAGCCTGCCGATCCGCGCGCGACGCGCCCGCGCCGCGGGGCCGGGCGGCCTGAAGGCTGCGCCTCGACAGCGGGTTGCACCGGCCGCTCTAAGTTCCTTCCGTCGAACTGGCCAGGTACCGCGCCTGCTCAGGGGTGAGCCGGTCGATCCGGAGGCCCATGGCCTGGAGTTTGAGCCGTGCGACTTGCTCCTCGATCTCGTGCGGGACCTCGTGCACCGCGACCAAAAGCTTCCGGCCCCGCTTGACAATCCACTCGGCAGTCAGAGCCTGCGTGGCGAAGCTCATGTCCATCACGCTGGCCGGGTGTCCGGTGGCGGCGCTCAGGTTCACCAGGCGCCCTTCGGCCAGCAGAAAGATGCTCTTCCTGTCGCTGATGACGTACTGGTCCACGAGCGGCCGGACGCCCCGGATTACCTTCTTCGACATGGCGCGCAGCGCCGGGATGTCGATCTCGACGTCGAAGTGACCGCTGTTGCAGACGATGGCGCCGTCTTTCATCCTGCGGAAGTGCTCGGCGCGGATGACATGCTTGTTGCCGGTCACGGTGATGAAAACCTCGCCGATCTCCGCGGCCTCGGCCATGGGCCGCACGTCGAACCCGTCCATCACGGCTTCCAGCGCCTTCAGCGGGCTGACCTCGGTGATCGTCACCAGCGCCCCGGCGCCGCGGGCCCGCATGGCCACGCCCCGGCCGCACCAGCCGTAGCCGGCGACGACGATGCGGCTGCCGGCCAGCAGCAGGTCGGTGGCCCGCACCACGCCGTCGATCGTGCTCTGCCCGGTTCCATAGCGGTTGTCGAACAGGTGTTTGGTGTCGGCGTCGTTGACGGCGATCACCGGGAACTTCAGCGTGCCGCTGGCCTCCATGGCCCGCAGGCGGATGACGCCGGTCGTGGTCTCCTCCATGCTGGCGATGATGTTGCCGGCGTCTCTGGCACGCCGCGTGTGGAGCGTATTCACCAGGTCGGCGCCGTCGTCCATGGTCACCTGCGGCCGCGTGTCGATCACCGCGTTCAGGTGGTCGTAGAAGAGCTGCACGCTTTCGCCGCGCCGGGCGAAAACCGGGACGCCGAAATCGACGACGAGGCTGGCGGCGACGGCGTCCTGCGTGCTGAGCGGATTGGAGGCGCACAGGGCGACGGTGGCGCCGCCGGCCTTGAGCGTGCGCATCAGGTTGGCCGTTTCGGAGGTGACATGCATGCAGCAGCCCATGCGCAGGCCGCGCAGCGGCTTGTCCTGCTCGAAGCGCTTGCGGATCCGCGCCAGCACAGGCATGTCTCTGTCGGACCACAGAATGCGCTTGCGACCTTCCGACGCCAGCTTCGGGTCCGCTATGTCACAGGGCACTTTGGCCATCGGCGATTGCTCCCGGGAAAGCCGCTACTATGTGGCAGTCATCGCGCTGTGGCAACCGGCCGGCGCTGGCGCGTTGCCAGGTGGGCAAAGGCCGGTGCGGTCGGCGGCCTTCACGCACCGGCCGCCGGTCCAGCCCCCGCACCTGTCGCCGGCGCCGCCTTGGGGGGCTTGACCAGCAGCGTCAGCAGCACCGCGGCCAGGCACATGATCCCGGCCACCACGAACGCCAGCCGGTAGTCGCCCACCGTGAACATCTTGGTCGCGCCATCCCCGGCTCCGGCCGTCAAGTACGGCACCTCGGCACTGACGCGCATGAGCCAGGCCGCCAGGAACGGGCCGAGCAGCCCGCCGGCACCGTAGGCCGTGAACATCCAGCCGTAGTTGACGCCCAGATGCCGGGTGCCATAGAAGTCGGCCGTCACCGCGGGGTAGAGGGCCAGGTAGCCCCCGAAACACAGTCCCACTGCGCAGATGCCCACCAGGTAGAGCGGGTAGACCCGGAACGAGTTCAGCAGCAGCATGGCCACGCCGCACAGCAGGAACATGATCACCAGCGTCGTCTTGCGACCGAGGCTGTCGGACACCTTGCCCCAGAAGATGCGCCCCAGCGAGTTGAAGATCGCCAGGATCGAGACGGCCATCGCCCCCGCGGCACTGATGGCGCTGAACGTCTGCGCGTCTACCGGTGGGGCGAGCGGCGCGATGGCGAATGACTGCCAGACCGGCGAGGCTTTCATGATCACCTGCAGCCCCGCGGTGCAACCGGCAAAATAGGTGATCCACAGCAGCCAGAACTGCGGGGTGCGCAGCATCTGAGCGGGCGAGAAGTCGAGTCTGCCAGCCGCGCCGGGGGCGGTCGGCGGCGGCTTCCAGCCCGCCGGTCGGTAGCCGGCCGGAGGGTTTCGCAGGAGCTGGGCGCCGATCAGGATGGCGATGAGGAAGATGATGCCCAGCGTCAGAAAGGTGTTGAAAACGCCCAGCGCCCGGAGCTTGAACAGCTTGGCTCCCAGCAGTTCGTAGTGTCCGCCGAGAATCAGGGCTTTGGCCAGCGGCGCGAAGAAGAACGCGCCGGCGCCGAAGCCGGCGACGGCCAGGCCGGTGATCAGGCCGCGCTTGTCGGGGAACCACTTCACGCAGGCGGCGATCGGGCAGACGTAAGCCATCCCGATCCCCGCGCCCCCGAGCACCGAGAAGGTGAGCAGCAGCCATAAGAGGGCCGCGGTGGAGCTGAAGCTGCCGGTGAAACGGGCCAGGATCAGGCCGACTCCCAGCACCAGCCCGCCGAGCGTGGCGACGAGCCGCGGTCCGGCGCGATCCTGAAAGCGGCCGCCCAGAATCACGGCCAGCGCGAAGCAGGCCAAGACGAGCTGGGCGGGCAGGGTCACCTGCGTCTCGGTCCAGCCCGTGAACCGGGCTTTCAACGGGGTCTGGAAAACGCTCCAGATGTACACCGCACCGAGGCTGACCTGGATCAGCAGCGCTCCGACGACCACCAGCCAGCGATTCATCACGCGCTGGGTCGGCCCGGACGCAGCGGGCTGACCTGCTGACGAGAATGCGGCTTGCACGGGCATCACAAAGCTCCCGTCCGAGAACTGGGCTTCGAAATCCGCAGGCGAGTCGGGGCAGGCCCCTGGCAGCTCGTGGCGGCGCCCGCGGGAACGGCGCTGCGCCGCTCCCGCAGGCGCCCGCACACGCCTTTAGCCTGGCCGGTTCGCAATCAGGTTCTGGACGACGCTCGGATCGGCCAGGGTGGTGGTGTCACCGATCTGGTCCGGCTGGTTCTCCGCGATCTTGCGCAGGATGCGGCGCATGATCTTGCCGCTGCGCGTCTTGGGCAGGGCGGGCGCCCAGTGGATCACGTCCGGGGTGGCGATCGGGCCGATCTCCTTGCGCACCTGGGCAATCAGCTCCTTCTTCAGCTCGTCGGTGTACTCGCGCCCGGCCTTGAGCGTGACGTAAGCGTAAATGCCCTGCCCCTTGATCTGGTGCGGGAAGCCGACCACCGCCGCCTCCGCCACCGCCGGGTGCGCCACCAGGGCGCTTTCGACCTCGGCCGTGCCCAGCCGGTGCCCGGAGACGTTGATCACGTCGTCCACACGGCCGGTGATCCAGTAATAGCCGTCCTCGTCGCGGCGGCAGCCGTCGCCGGTGAAGTACAGGCCGGGGTAGCTGGTGAAGTAGGTTTCGCGGAAGCGCTCGTGCTGGCCGAAGACGGTGCGCATCATGCCCGGCCAGGGCTCCTCGATGCACAGCACGCCGGAGCCGGGCCCCTCGATCCGCTTGCCGTCGGGTTCGAGCACGACCGGCTTGACGCCGAAGAACGGCAGCGTCGCGGAGCCGGGCTTGGTGGGGATGGCGCCGGGGAGCGGGGTGATGAGGATGCCCCCGGTCTCGGTCTGCCACCAGGTATCGACGATCGGGCAGCGTTCGCGGCCGACGTGTTTGTGGTACCACATCCAGGCCTCGGGGTTGATCGGCTCGCCGACGGTGCCGAGCAGCCTGAGGCTGGACAGATCGTGGCCGTCGACCCACTTCTCGCCCTCGCGCATCAGCGCCCGAATGGCAGTGGGCGCGGTGTAGAACTGGTTGACCTTGTATTTGTCGACGATGTCCCAGAAGCGGCCGGGGTTGGGATAGGTCGGAATGCCCTCGAACATCAGCGTGGTGGCCCCGTTCACCAGCGGCCCGTAGACGATGTACGAATGCCCGGTGACCCAGCCGATGTCGGCCGTGCACCAGAAAATGTCGCCGTCGTGATAGTCGAAAATCAGCTTGTGCGTGTAGGACGTGAACACCATGTAGCCGCCGGTGGTGTGCAGGGCCCCCTTGGGCTTGCCGGTCGAGCCGGAGGTGTAGAGGATGAACAACGGGTCCTCGGCGTCCATCCACTCGCACTCGCACTGCGGCGAAGCGTCGCGCATCTCGTCGTGCCACCAGCGGTCGCGCCCGCTCTTCATGTTCACGACCAGCGGCGGACCGACGCGCTTGTAGACGATGCAGGTGGTCACCTCGACGCCGCGCCGCGCGGCCAGCTCCATGGCCTCGTCGGCATTGGCCTTCAGCGTGACCGCCTTCGAGCCGCGATACACCCCGTCGCTGGTGATCAGAACCTTGCAGCCGGAGTCCACGATGCGGTCGGCCAGGGAGTCGGGGCTGAAGCCGCCGAACACCACCGAGTGGATGGCGCCGATGCGCGCGCAGGCCAGCATGGCGATCGGCAGCTCCTTGAGCATGGGCATGTAGATCGAGACGCGGTCGCCTTTCCTGACGCCGTGCCGCTTCAGCACGTTGGCGAACTTGCAGACTTCGGTATGGAGCTGGCGATAGGTGAGCCGGGCCTGTTCCCCGGGCTCATTACCCTCCCAGATGATCGCCGTCTGGTCGCCGCGCCGCTCCAGAT
>Ga0209018_1003144_pt1 | contig 10779 bp, 8 predicted proteins | sample YNPBryBLVA2012_FD_185814 | JGI IMG/M metagenome (GOLD analysis project Ga0209018, IMG submission 185814) | Anoxygenic and chlorotrophic microbial mat microbial communities from Yellowstone National Park, USA - YNP Bryant BLVA 2012 (SPAdes)... ...
ATCGCGATCATCGGCATCCTCGTGGCCGCCGTGGGCCTGATCGGCCGCCGCGTCGGCCAGGGCGGCCAGGTCAAGCTCACCAGGCAGTATATGCAGATCCTCACCAGCGCGATCGATGAGTACCACACCGCTGCGGGAGGCTGGCCCGAGCCGCCGAACGCGCCCAACAAAATGTTTCCGGGCGATCCGGCTCCGGATTCCTGGAACCGTCCGTACGAAAACGAGGTTTACCCGACCCAGCCGCCGGGCACGTCTGGCATGTTCCGGATACTCGGCGGTGGGAGGCTTCTAAGCATACAGGGGCTTTATGTGTATCTCTACAACGTTCCCGAGGCCAGGAGGGTCTTGGACAGACTACCCGAAGCGGCGAAAGCCAGGGACGCTGAGTGGCCGGACCTGACCGCGACGCCGGGGAATCCGCCCTATACCAATGCGCTGGTCATTCTGGACGCCTGGCGCGTGCCGATGCGTTACCGTGGCTACACCTATCGCAACAACGGCCGGCCGTTCCTGTGGTCCGCGGGGCCGGACGGCCGCTTCGCGACGGACCCGAACCGGCCGGAAGCCACCGGCGGCCAGGACGACATCTTCAGCGACAGGTGAGAAGGAGAACGATGAACGCGGAACGCGGAACGATGCATGACCGACGCGGCCGAGACCGGCAGCGCCGGCGGTTCAGCGTTCAGCGTTCAGCGTTCAGCGTTCAGCATTCAGCGTTCAGCGTTCAGCATTCAGCGTTCAGCATTCCACGAGCCTTCACGCTCGTGGAAATGCTCGTCGTCGCGGCCATCATCGGCATCATCCTGGCGATCGGCGTAGCATCGATGCGGGCATTGACCGGCGGCGTGCAGACCGGGGCCGCCGTAACCGCGCTGAAGAGCCTGTTCGCCTCGGCCCGCGCCGAAGCCGCCGCCCGCGGCCACCTCGTCGGCGTCCGGTTCCAGCAGGACGACAACGGCAACACGTACGGGGTGATCATCTATCCCGCGAACGTGGTTCCGGCGGACGAGCCCGGCCCGCCGGCCTATCTCGTCTTTCAGGCAGCGCCCAATCGCGAGCCCATTCGGCTTCCGCAGGGCGTTGAACTCGCTGCAGGCAAGATGGTCGGAAACGACGTCGAGCTTGTCGGCGACCGGTTGCGCGATAATACGACATTCAGCGTTCTCTTCTCGCCGAATGGGCAGGTCACGGTCCGGCTGATCCGCGTGATCCAGCGGTCAAACACGGATTCTGTGTTCTACGATCCCTTCGACACCACCCGGCCCGGGGTGGCCACCAGGCTGCTCATCCAGGACACCCGGAACACGCGACCATACATGCCCGAGTACACACAGAACTCGCTCTATATCTACGACCAGGTCGCGCGGCGCGAAGCGGGCGCGGCGCCCTGGACGAACTATCTGAACTCTCGTCAGAACGAAGCCAGATACTCCATCAACCCCTACACGGGCCAACTGCAGCAGTAGACGCCCCCGGCGTTGGTCGGCGGAGCGCACATCGTGCTGCGGTCGTGGCTCCGGGGGCCGCGGATGCCGTAAAGGCCGTCGCACGCCGCGTCCGGCGGGGCCGGCTACGCCCAGATAGAGTCCGTCGTTGCGTGCATAATGACGGTGCGCGGCGTGCCGTGCGAGTCGCGGCCGTTGTGTGAGCTGTTGACCCCCGTGTAGAAGAGATGCCAGCGGCCATCGCGCCGCACGATGCTGTTGCCTGAATAGATGCCGTATGAGTCGGGCTCGCCGGGCTTGCCGCGGGCCAGCCAGGGCGTCCGATCCGGCCGGTGCCACTTCAGGCCGTCCGTCGAGAAACACCATTCGAGGTCCATCGTCTGCGCCCGCACGCGGTAATGCCCGAGCATGCCGACACGGCCCTTCGGCGTATACGTGACGGCAAGGTAATAGAACTGCTGATCGACGGGATCGCGGGCGTCCCGCTGGATCACCCGGACACGGTTTTCGAAATGCAGGCCGTCGGCGGAGCCATAGCGGTCGATCACGCGCAGCAGGCCGGGGGCGTTGTCTTCGGCGACATAGGCGGGATCGTCCTTCGGCACGGACACCAGGGCGACCGAGTACATCTCGAACGAGCCATCCGGCAGTTGATAGACGTTCGTCGCGTCGTTGGAGATCAGGTGCGAGGCGGCCAGCGGCTCGTCGGCGGGGCGGTCGCTGCTTCGTTCCTTCGCGAGCATCACGCCGTCCGGCGACGGGACCCCGCGCGCCGCTCGATCGGCAGGGTGATACAACACAGGTCGCAGCGGATCAACGACCCGATACCGGTGACCGTCGTCGCTGTCGGCGGCGAGGTAGCGGAGGACCCCGGGACCGTGAACCCAGAAGTAGATGCGGTGCCTGCCGCTCTTCAGACGGACATGAATGACCTGAACCGGATTCCATTTCTCGGGCAGGTTGCCGACGGCGAGCGGCGCATCCGGCGGCTCGCCCGGAGCGCACCGGGCGCGGTACTTCTTCATCGGACCACCGGGCGTACCTTCGGCACAGGCGATGGCGTATGCCTTCTTCTCATCGACGGCCGAGTACCACAACCGCCAGCGGTCCTTGTCCAGCGGCTCGGCCGGTTGGGTGAAGTTCTGGATGTGGCTGCCTTCCCACGGCTCTGTGGGTTCGAGGATGATTCCGTGCTTCTTCCACGCCGTCGGCGGGCAGGGCGCGGCCGCGTGCGGCTCGACCCGTGCGGCGAGCTGCGCATCCGCTCGCGACGTACGCATCGCCGCCGCCCCGGCGAGCAATGATTGTTGCAGAAACGCCCGGCGACTGAGGGAAGTCATGCCCAAGTCTCCTTCGGTGTGCGCCCACTATACCGCGCACCGGTCTCGACCACCACGTTGCAGCGGAGGCCGCCTCGTCTATACGATGTCAACCGATGAAGCTCACAGCCCGCCCAAGCCGTTTGCGCGGCTCGGCGATGATGCCGGGGTCGAAGAGCCACACGATCCGTGCGGTGGCCATCGCCTCGCTGGCGCAGGGCCGGAGCCGCATCCGCGCGCCGCTCGATTCGCTCGACGCCCGATCAGCCGTGCGCGCGTATCGGGCGTTCGGTGCGACGATCGACACGAGCGACTCCCGTCTGTGGACCATCGACGGCGTGGGCGGCGAGCCGCGCGTACCGGAAGACGTGATCGACGTGGGCAACAGCGGCACATCGCTGCGGATTGCGATAGGGTCGGCGGCGTTGCTGGCGGCGGGGGTCGGCGAGGCGGTTTTTACGGGCGACCATCAGATTCGGCGCCGGCCGGTGGGGCCGCTGCTGGATTGTCTGCTGGATCTCGGGGCCCACGGCGTCTCGGCGCGGCGCAACGGATGCGTGCCGGCAGTCGTCGGCGGGCGGCTCAGCGGCGGGCACACCGCCATCGACGCCACCAACAGCCAGTACCTCACGAGCCTGCTGCTGAACTGCCCGCTGGGCGGCGGCACGACGGAAATCCGGGTGACGAAACTGGGCGAACGGCCGTACGTCGAGATGACGCTCGACTGGCTCGACCGACAGGGCATTCGATACGACAACGACAACTTCGAACGGTTCGTGATTCCGGGCAGCCAGACGTTCCGGGCGTTCGACCGTGCGGTGCCGGCGGACTGGTCGTCGGCGACGTTCTTCCTGGTGGCCGGGGCGATGTGCGACGCCGATATCACGCTGACCGGCCTCGACGTGCACGACACGCAGGGGGACCGGGCCGTCGTCGATTATCTGCGGGCGATGGGCGCGCGGATCGATGTGACCGGCGACGCCGTGACCGTGCGGCGAGGCGATCTGCGAGGCGTCGAGATCGACCTGAACGCGACGCCGGATGCGTTGCCGGCGCTGGCGGTTGCAGCGTGCTTTGCCAACGGCACGACGCGGCTCGTCAACGTGGAAGAGGCACGCCGCAAGGAAACGGACCGCATACGCGTCATGGCGACCGAGCTGCGAAAGCTCGGCGGCAAGGTCGAAGAGCTGTCCGACGGCCTGATGATCCACGGCGGTGCGCTGCGCGGGGGCGACGTGAGCGGCCACGACGACCACCGCGTGGTCATGGCCCTGTCGCTCGCGGGCCTGGCCGGCACGGCTCCGGTGACGGTCGATTCGGCCGAGTCCGCAGCCGTGACGTTTCCGAACTTCGTCGCGCTGATGCAGTCGCTCGGCGCCGACATGAGCACGGCGGAGTGATTTCTTTCGCGACAGAGCGCGGTCCATGCTGGAATGGCATGACTACGTCAAGATCTTCGTTGCGATCGTGGTCATCGTGGACCCGATCGGCAGCATCCCGGTTTTCCTGACGCTGACATCCGGGCGAAGTCCGGCCGATCGGCGCCGGGCGGCGTGGGTGGCGGCGCTGGCGGTCGCCGTGGTGCTGATTTCGTCGGCACTGGCGGGCGAGTCCGTGATGCGGCTTTTCGGAATCGGCATTCCGTCGTTCCGGGCGGGGGCGGGCATCGTCGTCCTGCTCATGGCCGTCTCGATGCTGAACGCGAGGCTGGGCGGCACGCGACAGGCGCCCGGCGAGGCGGAAGAGGCTGAGGAGAAGGATACCGTGGCCGTCGTGCCGCTGGCCATTCCCCTGCTGTCCGGGCCCGGCGCCATCAGCACGACCATCGTCTATGCCCACCAGTTGTCGTCCTGGCTGCATACGTTCATGCTGTGTGTGATCATTGTGGGCGTGGCCGTCTCGGTGTGGGTGTCGCTGCGCCTCGCGGCGCCGATCGGCAGAGCACTGGGCACCACGGGCATAAACATCGCGACGCGCCTCATGGGGCTGATTCTCGCCGCGATCGCGGTCGAATTCATGGCCGAGGGGGTCAAAGACCTGTTTCCCGCGCTGCGCTGAGGAGAGCGCGACGTTTCGGCACGCGTCGGGTTTGACGTGCCGGGAACCGGCCGGCGGGAGAACGATTACTCCGTGGTGGTCGACCGACCGGCGGTTCGGGCGAGCAGGTCCTCGAACTTCGGGCGATCCCTCAGGAATTCGACGTGGCCGTCGGCGAATGCCACGTTGATGCCGTCGCCCCAGGTGTCATGGGCCTCGTAAAGCACGATGGACAGGGGATCGACCTTGTTCAGGGGGACGGCCGGGCGGACGTAGACGTATGCGACCTTCCGGTCCGGCTGCGCGGGATTGACCAGCATTTGCGGAGGGATCATGCCGGCGTCTACGAGCGTTTGAAGATGCCCGGGCCATTGATTCTTGTGATCGCTGCTCCACACAATCAGCGCGGCCATAATGCCTTTCATGTTCGCCATCGAGACGGTGCGCTTGGCCAGCAGGCGGGCCCGCCTCAGCGAAGGGCTGAGCGTCTCGACGACCGCGGTCGTCAACGTCTGCGGGTCCACCGCAAGCGTCAACCGGTTGCCGGCCCGCGTCGGTCGGAGGGCGGCCAGGACCTTGTCGAGCCCCGGCGCCCCGGCAAGCCCGGCCGCTTCCTTGCCCCCCCGGTCCAGGATGCGGTCAATGACCTTCTGCAGGGCACCTGCAGCGTCCGGATCCGGCGACTGAATCACGAGCCGCAGCGCCGGCTCCGGATGCGTGTCGATCCCGACGGCGGCCCAGAGCAGGCCGCGCGTGATTGCCGTCACCGGTCCGCCGCCGATCTGCTCCGGAAGCGTGGGCAGTATTTCTTCGATGACGCGACGGCTATCGGCCGTCGGCACAAGCGCGATCTGCACGGCCGCGTCGCCGACGGCGGCGAACGCCTTCGCAATCTCCGGACGCGAGGCGGGCTTGCCGTCCCGGATCCGTTCGAAGGCCGACCGCGACCCCAAGAATACGTTATCGCCGACCCGCTCGCAGATCATGTCCGGATACGGTCCCGAGCGGTCGTCGGCCGGGCAGGTCGTCGGCCCGTCCGCGCTGCCGCTGCACAGCAAGCCGGCGATGGCCCGCGCATCGGCGCCGAAAGCCAGCGGGACTACGATGAATGGCAACTCCGCCTCTGGCATGTCGGCGACGCTTGCAATCGCATACAGGTCGCGCCCGCCCGCCTTCGTGAAGTCGGCGATCCAGCGCTCGGCCGTGCGTTTCGCGGCCCTGATCCGGCTTTCCGCGCCGTCTTCCGCCGTCGGCTGCGTCTCGACGGACCGTACCACCTTGAGGATCATGGCTTCGATCGCGTCCAGTCTGATTCGCGCAACATCCACGTGAGCGATGGCAACCGTCTGGTCGTCGATATACGGCGCGACGGCCTGCGCCAAGGCGCCGGGGTCGGACCCGGCGGCGGTGGTCGCGGCGAGCATGAGTGTTCCGACGAGACTCAGTCGAAGTCGCATGGTAGTGCTCCTGCCATGGCAATTTACCTGATGATCGTGATCACGTATTTCGCGCCATCGCGCGGCGAGTCGCCGGCCGGCGGCGGCGCATCGAGCGTGACGACGTTGCCCTTCACCTCGTAGCCGAACGCTTTGCCCGTCACCGGATCGTTCGGGACGGGGACGACGTGGATGTCGCCCAGCGAAGCCGGAGGCCGGCCGTCGTGTGCCGCCGCGTGCATTCGGACGGCCTCAATGCATTGCAGCGCGGCGACGTGCCGGTCACACTTCGTCGCCCGGAAGTAGGCGCGCCGAAGACTCGGCAGCAGCATCGTGAACGGAAAGCCGTCCGCAAGAGCGCCGCCCTGTGACTTTGCGAACGCCATCTCCTGCTGCTTCAATGGCTCATGCGCCTGCCAATAAGGGAGGCTCAGCCACTTGAACATCTCGTCCCGCCAGTAGGTGTAGCGATCGAGCGAGTACATCAGGACGACCTGTTGAACCGGCATCCGCTCCACCTGCTCTTTCGATTGTCCAAGCTCCATGAGGTAGCGCTTCGCCTTCGGATAGAGCTTGATGCTCACCGCGGCCATTTCCAACCGGCTTTGCCATCCGGTTTCGGCGGAGGAAACGGCGCCCATGGCGACGATCTCCTGCACGTTCTTCATGACGGCGTTCCACTGCTGCGGCGTGAGGTCGGCCCGCGTGAGGTTCCGCAACTGCGGTACGGCCAGGTGCACGAGCGCCTTCTCCCACCGCAAGGCATTGCGCATGTCGATGAACGGCCGCGGGAGGTCCGCCAGCGCCCAGTACAAATTCGGAGCGTCGGGCGCCTGCATCAGGTCTTGCGCGCCATCGAGCATGAGGCCACCGACAGCCAGGCCGACCAGGGCGTTGATGAGCGTCGGGGCCTCGCCGATGTGACGCGCCATCGCGAAACCCGTCTGCAGGTCGTCCATCGCGTCGGCGTAGTTGCCCTCGGAAATGTTGAGGCGCGCCTGGACCGCCACGATCTTCGCCAGGCCGCGAAACGCGCCCAGTTGGGGAAGGACAACGTTGAACGCCTCCGTGCGAACCGGGATGTCCCAATGGCACAATTCCGACCGCGAAGCCAAACGAACGTACCGCAGGGCTGCTGTGTACTCACTCAGCACCCTGCGAACCTCCGCCCGCGGCAGGTCGTTCAGGGGCATCCGGCACCAGGAGTCGATTTTCTCGTCAAGCTCGTCTTTCTTTGCGTCGGCGTAGAGCTGCTGCGCCGTGTAGTAAAGCTGGGCGGCGTTGCCGGGCGTCTGGTCGCAGACGTCCGGGAGCAGCAGGTACTTCAGCGCGGGCTTCGGGGCATCCGCCGGGCGCACGGCCAGCCGAACCGTGCTGACGGCTTCCTGCGGCGAGGGGCCGGTGGTGAGGACGGCGCGTTGGCCCGCGGCCGCGCCGACCAGGACGCTATGCAGGATGAAGAGCGCGCCGATATTGCGATTCATGATTGTTCTCCAGTACTCACGAGCCGTTCAAGCCCGAACAGCCCCCATCTTCGCGATGCACGCGGCACCTGCTGAAACAGCCGCTCAATCTGCGGACCGGGCTCGTGCGCGGTCACCGAGGCGGCCGTCGGTCGCGGAAGCGCATCAAGACCCCTCGCCAGCACCTCGTCGCGCAATCGCAGATACTGCCCGCCGGCGATCGGAAGACCGCTGCCGACGGCCGGCGTCTCGAACGGGACCACCTCTGCGGTACTCGTCCGACTGCCGTCGGCCGACGCATACTCGTCTCGTCCAGCCGGTTGGGGCCGCGAGTGCACGGCCAGCGACACTGCCAACGCGAGGCACAGCACCGCGCTCGTGCCCTGCCAGATATGCAGCGGTCGCCGGACCGACGCGCGTCCCGCCTGAAACATCAGCCGATCGCGGTCGATGCCGCACCCGGCCGCCCGCAACGCGCCCAGCGCCGCCTCCACCTCGCGCTCGGCCGGCGTCAATCGTTCTTCGTTCTGCATGACAGCACCAGCCTGTTCCGTATCCCTTCCAGTCCAGCCTGGTATCGACTGAAGACCGTCGAAACCGGCTCGTCCAGGAGTTCCGCGATGTCCCGAAGCGTCATCGTCGCCCAGATCCGCAGCACGAGCACCTCACGCTGGTCCGAAGGCAGCGACATCATGGCATCCTGAGCGGTCGCCGCGTCGATCAGGTCCTCGGCGCGGGCCTCGAACCACGCCGGCCGGCGGGCCGCCGCCTGTTCCTCGTGCCGTTGCCGCCGCTTGCCCGAGCGAAGCCCGCTGATCGCCGCGTTCCGCACCGAGCGGAACAGCCATGCCTTCACGTTGCGCGGCTCAGCCCTCTGGGACATCAGGCGGATGAACACATCCTGCACGATGTCGTCGGCAAGCCCGGCTTCCAGCCACTGCCGCGCGTACAGCGACAGCGCCGCGCCGTACGCGTCGAACCAGCGACTGAGCCGTGACGGATCGATCGGGCCCATTGTTGCTCTGCACTCTATCTCAATGACGCCGGCGGGAGCCGGATTTCCGAAGCTCGCGACCGAAGCCGGCTTGCCAATGACGACAGACCGGCGCTATTCTGTACCCCCCCGGAGAATGACGGACGGCTCGTACGGCCGTTATGCCAACCCTTTACGGCGCGGCAGACACGGGTGCAAGGCTCACGACGGTGCTCACAGATTCGAGGCGGATTCCATGATGCAACGGAAACTGGCGATAGTGGGCGGATGCGGGTTCCTGGCTGTTGCGTTCGGATGCTCGATGCAGGGCGGCGGAGTGTGGGGCACGCCGGCAGCGGGCGCTCCCGAGCACCTCCGGTGCGAGTATCGGTCGAACCCGCTCGGGGTAGACACGGCGGCCCCGCGGCTGTCCTGGCAGATCAACGACCCGCGCCGGGGTGCCGTTCAGACCGCATATCAGATCCTCGTCGCGACGGACGTCGATGCACTGAAGAATGATCGGGGAACCGTATGGGACAGCGGCAAGGTGGACTCCGGTCAGTCGGTGCACGTCGTCTACGGCGGGCGTGCCCTGGAATCCGGTCGTCGCTACTACTGGAAGGTCCGCACGTGGGACGCCGAGGGCAAGCCGCTGCCCTACTCGCAGCCCGCCTGGTGGGAGATGGCCATCCTTGATCCGAACGAATGGACGGCCCGATGGATCGCGGCGCCCGAGCCGCCCCGGCCCGAGGTGCCCGACATGCAGGGGCGGTGGATCTGGCACCCGACCGAGAAGGGCGACAAGGCGAAGGCGTTCTTCCGGGCACGGTTCGACATTCCCGCCGACACGAGGGCGACCGGCGCCGTCATCCGCGCCACGGCCGACGACAACCACGTGGTCTTCGTCAATGGCCGTCGGCTCGGCGATGGTCACGCCTGGAACGTTGTCAACGAATACGACGCGCTGTCCGCCATCCGCCCCGGCACGAACGTCATCGCGATCGAAGCCGCCAACGCCGCCGGGCCGTGCGGCCTGATCCTGGGCCTGCGCGTGCGGCTGGCGGACGGCCGGAACATCGAGCTGCACTCCAGCGCCGCTTCGTGGAAGGTGGCCGCCACAGCGGAGGGAAGGTGGACCGAGCCGGACTACGATGATTCCGCATGGCAGGTGCCCGACGAAGTCGGCCGGTTCGGCGATGCACCCTGGACCGACGTGCGGTTCCAGGCGAGACCGCTGCGCTCGATGTGCGTGCGGAAGGAGTTCAGCGTCCGCGGCAAGGTGGCCCGCGCCCGGGCATATGCCAGCGGCCTCGGCTGCTACGAGCTGACGATCAACGGGCGGCGCGTCGGCGACAACATCTTCACGCCCGGCTGGACGAAGTACGTCGAGCGGATCCAGTACCAGACGTACGACGTGACGGACCTGCTGAAGACCGGCCCGAATGCGGTGGGCGCGATGCTGGGCAGCGCATGGTGGGGCGGTTATCCGGGCTGGAGGATTACGAAGGACGGCGGCGACGCGCTGCGATTCTTCCTCCAGCTCAACATCGAATACGCCGACGGCAGCCGGGAAAGCCTCGTCACCGACGGCACGTGGAAGGTCCATCCGTCGCCGATCACGCGAGACAGCTTCTACCACGGCGAAACATACGACGCCCGACTCGAAATGCCGGGTTGGGACTCGCCGGGCTTCGCAGATGCCGCCTGGACGCCCGCCGTGGTGCTCGGGGAAGCCGTTGTGCCCCGTTTCGTCGCCGATCGCGGCGAGCCGATCCGCATCACGGAGATGCTGCCTGCCCGGACGGTAACCGGTCCGGCGCCCGGCGTGCATGTTTTCGACTTCGGACAGAACATGGCGGGCTGGGCGCGCCTCAAGGTGCGAGCGCCGAGGGGTACGAAGATCACGATCCGATTCGCGGAAGTCCTCAAGGCCGACGGGCACATCTACCGCGACAACTACCGCTCCGCACAAGCCACCGACGAATACATCTGCAAAGGCGACGGGCTGGAGGAATGGCAGCCGCGATTCACGTATCGCGGCTTCCGCTATGCCGAGGTCACGGGCTTTCCGGGCGAGCCGTCGAAAGACGCCTTGACCGCTTTGGC
>Ga0209018_1003145_pt1 | contig 10778 bp, 6 predicted proteins | sample YNPBryBLVA2012_FD_185814 | JGI IMG/M metagenome (GOLD analysis project Ga0209018, IMG submission 185814) | Anoxygenic and chlorotrophic microbial mat microbial communities from Yellowstone National Park, USA - YNP Bryant BLVA 2012 (SPAdes)... ...
TTTATTCTATTTTTCCGTGGCTTTGGCAGGTGGGTCCGGTAATTTTTATGTACTACTACGCTAGCCAAGAAAAAAGCAAAAAAGCTAGTAGCAGTTAACAGCTAAATTGAACCTGACTAATAGCTAGTCTAAAATTGCCTATTCAAGTGTTTTTAAAACATTGTGTGGGTTTTTGGTGATCATCTTAGCTATCGGTAGCTAAATTATAAACGTCTTGAAAATGGTTTGGGCTAAACCGTAGTTTTGTTCTATTAAAATTGTATTTAGCTGATTTAGCTGATCGTAATGAGATCGTTGTTTAAGTGAAACCTGATTTTTTTAAACATCCCTAAGCTAGAACCGCTAGGAGCTGTTGACGTTACAGCTGAGGTCATTGCACAAGCTTGTAAATATCACCCTATACCAAAACCAGTTGGCGCTTATCGATGGCAGTCAGTCTAATCGGTGAAACAAGTACTAAACTGTACTAAACTAGGTTGCTTACCGAAAAAATGGTGTATTTATGCTTCAAGCAGACAAAAATTTAAGATGAAACCTAGCTGTCTATTTATAACTTGCCCAAGGTTGGTGTTTTTCACTAAACTTGACAGTAAGTTAGCACACTACAGTTGCTGCTGGCCAAGTGTCTAGTTAAAGTCAACTTTTTCTGTCTGGTTAGGCTAAGCGAGTTTATCGATATATTTCCATTAGCAATATTCAACCTGAATAATTTAGCCAGTGAGGGTAAGCTAAGTTTAAGCCAAAGTTAAAATTATTTGATAACCACGCTTTTGACGTTGACTAATTCTCGAAAACCCCACTCGCCTAATTCGCGACCGTAGCCAGAGTACTTAATGCCCCCATAGGGTAATTTGGGGTGCGAACTGAGCATAGAGTTGATATAGACGTTGCCAGCTTCGATTTGGGGAATTAAACTTTCGGCTAAGTCGTAATTTTCAGTCCAGATGGTGGCTCCTAGGCCATATTTAGAATCGTTAGCTACCTGAATGGCTTCGTCAACGCTTTGGACTACGATCACAGGGGCTATTGGACCAAAAGTTTCCTCTTGATAAACTGGCATGTATTTGTTGACGTTGGTTAAAATAGTAGGCTCATAGTAAAAACCAGGGCGAGCAATTCGTTTGCCACCCAGCACCACTTGGGCTCCCATAGCTACTGATTGATCAACTATTTGTTCTATTTTTTCTAGGGTTTTTTGGTTACCTAACGGTCCCAAAGTGGTTTGAGGATCCATCGGGTCACCAATGATTTCCGAGGCAAAAGCCGATTTTAACCTAGCAATAAATTGCTCAGCTATTTCTTCAGCCACAATGAACCGTTTGGCGGCGTTACAAGCTTGGCCAGAATTGCGTAGTCGAGATTTTTGGGCTTCGGGTATAACTTTGTCTAAATTAGCGTCGGCTAGGACAATAAATGGATCACTACCTCCTAGCTCCATCACAGTTTTCTTCAAACTGTAACCTGCTTTGCTGGCAATTTCTTGGCCCGCTTTGTCACTGCCTATCAGGGTTACTGCTTGGACTATTGGGCTGGTGATTACTTGGTCTAGGTTGTTGGAACTGACCAATAAGCTTTGAAAAACACCTTTAGGAAAACCTGCTTGCAAAAACAAGCTTTCCAAAGCCAGACTACATTGCGACACATTGGAAGCATGCTTCAACAGCACTGTATTGCCGGCCAAGATGGCTGGTATGGTTGGTCGCAAAGCCAGCCAAAACGGAAAATTCCACGGAGCAATGTGCAAAACCACTCCTAATGGTTCAAAACTCACATAAGCTTTTTTAGCGTCCAAGTTGACTGTTTCTGGAGCTAAGTGCACCGGGGCACTGTCGGCAAAATATTCGCAGCCCCAAGCAGTTTTTTCAATTTCGGTTAAACTTTGGCTAATGGGTTTACCCATTTCCTGGGTAATTAGGGCAGCTAGGGTTTGTTTGTGGTTTTTTAGTTCGTTAATTAGTTTCCTAACCAAGACAATACGATCAGTTAATGGAGTAGATTTCCAAGTTTTTTGAGTCTCTTTGGCCAAAAGCAATTTTTGCTGGATGACCTCTGAGGTAAATTCTGGTTGGCTGAAGATCACTTCACCAGTAGCTGGGTTGATGGATTGTAGCATTTTAACTAACTATTAGTGATCAAGTTGAACTTAAGTTTTTTGTTTAATTGTCAAGGCATGCTTGAGACTGTTCTTTTAGAAACGGTTTGATACGAGTCATCCTAGGGTAGGAACAGGATAGAGCTAACTACACAATAACTAAATTAAGAACTCAAACCTCTTAACTATATGAAAGCCTCTTAAAACAAGAGGATTAAGTACCAAACTATCCGAGATATCAAAAGTTACTACTAACTAAACGATCCAAAACGAAGAGAATTAAAAGGAGTGTTATCTGAATTAATTACCATTTCAGCTTTAGGTAGCAATTCATTTTCTAGTCGATTCTTCAAATTATTTAGCAAATTATTTAGTTTTTCTTTCAATTCATTCGGTTCAGACATGAGTAATGGACGAATTTTCTCTCCTGAAGAACCAATCTCTTCTTCTAAAGAATTTATATCAACCATTGCTTGTTGCAATGCTATCAATAACTCATTATCGGGATATTGTCTACCTAGTCGAGACACATATGGACCGAAATAACGATAATACAATCGGAGCAAATTCAATAGCAGTGATTGAAAACTTTCAATACGTTTACTACGTCTAATAATATCTTCATCATATGGTGAAAATATAGCTAATTCAGCAATAGCTTCATTTACGGTCTTAATAGCCGTTTGTACAATGATTACAGGAAACCGTTGTTTTATAGTAGCTAGTAGTTCCTTTGCATCTTGAACGGCTTGTGCAAGTTGCTCATTTTGGAGTTGTGCATTTTCGTCGGGGCGATTATCCTGTTTATTAGGACAATAATACTCTAATTCCCTTAATAATAATTGTAGGTCATCTAACATAGGCTTTGACGGACTCTCTTCTAACTTTTGAATAATTTTGTATATTGTATCAATAAGCCTTCTCATGTTTAATACCTCAACTGCTGGACGTAAATAGCCGTCTAAACTTTGACCAAGTTCTATCCATCTATTTTTCAGTTCATGTCTTCTAAATTCTAGATTGTCAGTGCGATCCACAACACTACGTGCACTGGAGTCTTCTTCAGGAGCAACAGCTTCTCCTTGCAGTTGTGCAAGTTGGGCCAAAAAAGCATTACTATAAACCCTCACCAATTCAACAGCCTGGTTAAAAGCTGCTTCAGCATCTTTTTCTTTATCTCGACCAAACACGTCAAGAGGATCTAACTCTCCAAAAGGATTTGGCCCTCTATTACCTGGAACTTGATTTCTACCCAAGTCACCGCTTGGCATTCCAGGATTGATCCTTAATAGTTTAATACCCAATCCGTTGGGTTGATAATGGCAAAATAATAGTTTAGACATAAGCGGAAGTGTAAAAACTGTAAAATAGAATAATTCTAGAGTTACCTATATACTTGTTTTTGTCAAAAAACTATTTAAATTTGACTTAACACCACTTTATGAAAGTTAGTAAAAGTAGTTTTTCCCAGCCATATTTATTCTGTAAACTTGAATCAAAGTTACTAGTTGACCCAACAAAAATCTTTTCTCAAACATATTTTTGGTTCATGTGCCTTTGGTGGAAACAAATTCAAACAGTGATTCTTGGATAACTGGTGTTTAGGTCTTAATTTATCGCTTGGGGTCTAAACCTGCCAATGAAGTTTTGTTTACAAGTAGTATCGGCACTAAAAATAAACTTTACAGACTGCTTACGTAGCAGTTCCAAAATTTCCCAAATTTAGCCTAGTTCGAAAGATAATAATTACTTAACCAAGCATTGAGTTATCTCAAATCAGGCTCAAAAAATTTTGTTTTCCCTTAAGATTTTCTAGGGTTAAACGGAATACTTGGGCTGAGGCAGGTTGGTAGTTGACAAAGTTAAGAATTATTTTCAGTAAACAAGTAGCGATTGATTGAAAACAAATAAGAATCGAAAAATTCGATGATAAATGATTCTTTAGACTTCGGACTGCCGAGGTCTTTTTTTGTAAAAAATGTAACTAGTAAGCTTATGCAGGTACAAGATGATCTTAAACAGCAAATCGATTTAGTGTGTGTGGAAAAAGGCTTAGATCCAGCCGAGGTAATTCAGGCAATCGAAAACGCGATTGCTGGAGCCTACCGTAAAGAGTATGGGGTTAAGGGTAAACTTTATGAAGCTGAGTTTGACTTGGCCACCAGAAGTTACAAAATTTATCAGGTTACTAACGTAGTAGACGAAGTTACCAATCCAGATAGAGAAATTTCGGTAATTGATGCTAGGTTGGAAAACCCCTCAGCCAAGGTTGGTGATGTCATCAAAAAAGAAGTACAAGCTCAAGATCAAGTCCATTTTGGACGCATTGCTAGCCAAGTGGCCAAGCAAATTTTGGTGCAAACTATCAATAACTTTCAACACACCAAAATTTTGAAAAAATTCAAGGACCAAATTGGTGATGTGGTTAAAGTCGAAGTGGATTATCCCCGTAAGGGTGGTTATGTGGTCAGGCTAGACAAAACGATGGGTTATCTTAGCCGAGAACATTTGTTACCAATTGACAAATTTAGATCTGGTCAATTAATCAACGCTTTGATTGTGGATATCACCGAAGACAGTCGGGGCAATTCACAAGTCATTTTGTCTCGCACTCATCCGGACTTCGTGAAAGCTATTATTAGACGTGAAGTGCCAGAAGTGGCTTCAGAAATAGTCACCATCGAAAAAGTAGTGCGTGAACCAGGAGTGCGTAGTAAAGTTTTGGTTTCGGTGACTGAGGAGGAAAGTGGAATTGATCCTGTGGGGACAATTTTAGGTCGGAAAAACGTGCGTTTAATCAATATCATGCGAGAGATAACCAGTACCCTACAGGAAAAAGTAGACATAGTGGAATATAACCCCAATGACTTAGATTTGATGGTGATGGATGCTCTAGAACCAGCAGAAATTGAAAAAGTTGAAGTAGATGAGCTGAATAAAAAAATTATAGCCTATTGTTATCCAGAAGAAGCTTCCTTAGCAGTTGGTAAAAAAGGTCTAAACGTCAAATTAGCCTCGGAGCTTTTGGGTTACGAAATTGAAGTTCGGGCCATAGAAGACGAAGATTCTGTGGACGGGCGTAAACCAGAAATCATTATAGATTAATATGAAGTTGGTGCTGGTTAGTTGAGTGCGTAAGTTTTTAGCTGCTTTTTAGTCTGGGTTACTATTTTTCATTTACTCTGTTAGAGTGAGTTTGGATCGCTTTTGATGAGTTTAGCTTTTTTAGAGTTAGTGATCTTCAGGCAAGCGTTATTAGTTAGTTGGCGGATTTACGAATTTTATTGGTCTCTTCTTATGAAGAAACTTTGCCAAGATTTTAGAAGCGGTTAGCTAGGCAACTGGTCAAAATTTTTTTTAGATGTCACTGGGTGCGTTTAGTGGCTTAGGGACAAGCTCGGTTAGCCAAGTTTTTTAAAAAGTAGATAATTCAAAGCTATCATTTAGAGTGGTTTTAATTCAACCCAAGTAAACTCAGCTGTGTTGGTTAGAACGTGTTGGTTTTGCTAGTTAGTACTAGCTAGTTTGGCTAGCTGTTTGGTAAACAGGCTAATTGGCTTCAAGTGATTTTATGCTAGCAGTTTTTGCGGGGTGGCTGGACTATTTTTTTTCTAGGTCAAGAAATTGAAAACGATAGCCATTTTCTTCGTGAAACTCTTGGCGCAAGACTTTGCGAAAGTCAGAGTAATCGGGGAAAAAAGCGTCTCCTATAATTGCTACCTCAACAATCGTTAAGTACAACCTGTCAACTAAAGGTAGCGTGGCGGCATAAATTTCTTCTCCACCGAAAATAAAAATCTCTTGGTCATCTAAGGTTTTAGCCAGATCTAGGGCTTGGTTTACCGAATGAGCTACCAAAATTCCGTTAGCTGAGTAGTCTGGTTGTCTGGTGACGACGATATTGTGGCGGTTGGGTAAGGGTTTGCCAATCGATTCAAAAGTCTTGCGTCCCATAATGATGGGGTGATTGAGGGTCAAGGCTTTAACGCGTTGGAGATCTTTAGGAATGTGCCATGGTAGTTTACCGTTGTGCCCAATCACTCGGTTTTTCGAGATGGCGGCAATAGCGCTCAATCGAGGCTGAGAGGTTGTTTGGTGTACTAATGACATAAATTGTCATAGAGGCTATAAAAAATAGCTTTATAAACTAGTTGGGTTTGTCAACTAATCGCTGTTGGCAATTAATTAACCGATAGCTGCAGAGTTAGGTTGGTTCATCGCAGCTGGCGTTTAAAAAGTCTTTGGTCCGGCTCGAATGGGTTGATTCTTAGAATTTAGAATCTAAAACAAGTTTTAGCTAACCAATTTTTGACAAATTTAGATTTTCTAATGCAAGTTCGATCTGTAACTCGAACAACTTATGTCAACTAACCACAACATACACGCAGGTCGCAGGTATTCTCCTGGGGTGTTAACCGGTGAATCGGTGGGAGATCTGTATCAATTAGCCAAACAAAAAGAGTTTGCTATTCCCGGAGCCAACGTCATTGGTACCAATTCGATTAACGCTTGTTTAGAAACCGCTGTAGCCGTTAACTCGCCGATTATGATTCAGTTTTCCAATAGTGGAGCTCACTTTTTGGCGGGTAAGAGCTTAAGCAATACTGATCAAAAAGCGGCTATTGTTGGGGCCGTGGCCGGAGCTAAATACGTTCACGAGGTAACTGAAGTGTATGGAGCAGTGGTCCTGTTACATACCGATCATTGCAGCAAGGAACAATTACCTTGGTTGGATGGTTTGTTGGAAGTCAACGAAGACTATTTTGCCAAACACGGCAAACCTTTGTTTAGCTCGCATATGCTCGATTTATCCACGGAGCCTTTGTGGGACAACTTGAATTTGTGTAAACAGTATTTAGCTAGGATGGCTAAAATCAACGTCTTTTTGGAAATCGAGTTGGGTATCACTGGTGGCGAGGAAGATGGTGTTGATAATACCGGAGTAGCTAAGTCAAGGTTGTATACTCAACCCGAAGAAGTCGCTTTGGCCTATGCTGAACTGTCTAAGATTAGCCCTAATTTTACAATCGCTGCGGCGTTTGGTAACGTGCACGGAGTCTATAAGCCAGGAAATGTCAAATTGGAGCCAAAAATTTTGGCTAAATCTCAGGAATTAATCCAACAACAGTGGTCTACTGGACCTAAACCAGTGAGTTTTGTGTTTCACGGCGGCAGCGGATCAAGCCGGGAGGAAATTCGCGAAGCAATTAGTTATGGAGTGGTCAAAATGAACATTGATACCGATTTGCAGTGGGCTTTTTGGGAGGGGGTGAAAAATTTTTACGAAACCAAGAAAGATTATTTGCAAGGCCAGGTTGGTAACCCTGAAGGCGCAGACAAGCCCAACAAGCATTACTATGATCCCAGAGTGTGGTTAAGAAAAGCCGAAGAAAACTTTAAAACCAGGCTAATTGCCGCTTGTGAAGATTTAAACAATCTCAATACCTTGGCTTTAGTTTAAAACTTTTAGTTTATTAACACTGGGTGTTTTAATTGCTTTATGTTAGCCAAAATGACTTAAAGTCTTTAATTGCCAAGCTAATTAAATTTCCTAATCAGTCTAATGACTAGTAAGATTGTTCTAACTAAGTGATAGGGTTTTAGATAGAATGGGACTTTGGTTTTTAGGTTAACCAAATTTATAGTGAAGTAATTAGTTGGCAGGGATAATTAAATCAGCCGGCTAGCCATAGATTAACTAAATAGTCAGCTTGGCTAGTTCTATAAAGTTTAGTGTAAAATTTTCTCTGGCTTGAGTAACACCAAACCTTGATCAAAGTTGACCTGTGCTTGGTTTACTTTACTGGCTTGACAAGTTAAATCTTTTTAGCTTGCTTTAAGCCGGCTAGTCTCAGGCCAACATAGCTCAGTCGGTAGAGCACATCCATGGTAAGGATGAGGTCACCGGTTCGATCCCGGTTGTTGGCTCCAGTATTAAAAAATTACTTCAACAGCAATCAAAAAATCGTTAAACCAAAAATTGGTTAGGTGAGTACTAAATTTTTAGTGGGTATTTTCGTGAGCATTGTTCTTACACTTATTTAGTGGCTAATTGCTTTATCGAGAAAAGGTAGTTTTCGCGTGATCATTAACTAATATTTTCCTAGTTATTTGGTTAACGCCAGTTGGTCTCTCTGAAGCAAGAATTCGTTGTTTACTGTAAATATCCTAGATTGTTATACTATTTTTTGTAAGGACAATTTTGACTGCCCCTCTTCGAGGGAGATGTTTGGTTGGGTTTTTGAGCCATCTAATTTAGTCGTAAGTTTTTTTAGGCACTGCTGTGCCAAATTAATCCTCCACAAAAATTTTACCTTGCCAGGTGTTGATTATGGTTGCAGTCAGAACTAATAATACCACTAAAGTGGTTAGTAAAAACAAACCAATAGCTAAAATAGCCAACATTCCAAGCTGGCTAAGCTGATAGTAAAGAGTTACGGAAGTAGTAAAAGCTGCCAGTGGAAAGGTGTAGCCCCACCAAGACATAGAAAACGGCAGTTGCACAAATTTTCTAGTCAAACTAAGAATTAGTAAAAAGCTAAAAATACCAAAATAAAATAAGACCTTGGCAAAAGCATCCAGGTTACCAACTAGTTTGATATACGACAAAAAGCCAACAGCTGGTGGAGCCAACAGAATAGTCAAGGTTGGCCAAAGTTTGGCTGGCATTGGCTCGGCAAAAAATAGTCTGTATAGCAAAATGCTAAATAAAGGCAGCCACATAACCATACCAATGCTATAGAAAAACCAAGATATTTCTGGCGAAAAATTAGTACCCGCAATTGGAACCAAAATCGTGCCCAAAGCTGGAATGAACCAAGACGGGTTTTTCAAGTTTAACTGAAAGTCGTGAAAAATCCATTTATTGATTATGTATAGCAACAAAATTAGGTGCAGTACAGAACCAATAGCCCAAAGTACAAAGGCTAGATTGGGTATTAATTTTTGGAATAAAATAGAAATTATTAAGATGCTGATAGAAATAGTCGGAGTAAAGTGAATTTTAATTGGATGGTGAAACTCTTGTTTAACTGCTGTGGGGTGCTTAACTAGCTTAAGTAAATAAATCAACAACATCAATCCCAACTGGATTGTTACTAAATAGGTTAAAGCGGCGGTTAACCAGTTTAAATCTAAAGCAAAAACTTCGTTGATTTTGGCCAAAGCGATTATGTAACCAGCTAAGCCCATTACCGAGGAAAAGAAAGTGATTGGGAAAAACTTAAGTTTATCGGTGGTCATATGCCTACAAAAGGTTTTGGTCTAAGCAAACAATAGTGGCTTTTGGTTTAGTTTGTCAAGTGGGCTAAGTTTGCTAGTTGGTGGGTTTGGTTGTTAAATTCTAAACTATTGACCTTACTCTTGAATGCAATGCTAATCACCACTTTTCTTGTCTGCTTTGAAGGTAATTGGTTGAATATGATTTGGTGAAACTAGCTTAAATAGGTTTCTACTTTTGGTTTTGTTATTTTTCAGCTAGGTTAAAGTTGAGACATTAGTGGAAAAAGTTAGCAAGTGGTTTTTTAACTTGTGTGGATTTGGTTAATTTTTCCAAGGACACTTGTTGTTCGAGTTACCTTAGGTTTTTTTAAAAAACACCAGGCCGTTTTTTCTTGAAAAACCAGTTTTCCAAGGCAGCTCTGTTATTGGGTTACTGTTTGGTGTTATTGACACAGGCCAAACGGTTGACAAACCGAAAGTTTTACCTCAGCTTAACCCAGTTTTTGGTTAAAACTGTCGGCTAGTTTGGCTCTACTTAACTTACTAAAAACCTGTTTTAACCTAACCAAAGACCAACCCCTCATTTTCAGCGACCCATGAAATACGCCAACATCCGCGAAGAAGAACTAAAAAACAAGGTAGCCCAAGACTACTTTTGGTTATACGACTGTACCAAAATTATTGGCAATGTGGACTTTTGTGTATGTATGCACCAAAGCAAGACCGAGCCTTCTGATCAAGAATTTTTACTTTGGGCAGAAGCTAAAATAGGTTCGTCAGATATTTACAAATCCATTGTTCAACTCATTTTGACAATTGGCAAAGCAAGAACTTTCGACAAGTTTTTACCACCAGCATTTTTGGGAGCTTTTGACGGAGAAAAAATAGCTTTCGTTCCCTATAACGATATTCACGAAGTTTTTTACATAAACGACTTTAACTGGAATGTAACGCCCTCGAATTACGACACTAAAGAATTTAAACTCATTCACGAAAAAGTAAAATCAGTTATTGACAGCAAAGCTCTACTTTTTAATTTTTTGAACGACGACAGAGAACTAAAGCAATTTATCAAAAAAAATCTTGCTGTCAGTAAATTCGGCTTAAATAAAATAAAGATAGATAAAAACAACTTCTTGTTTGTCTATAATAAGTGGCTCCAAGCGGTTAAACCCACCATTGCCGTCAACTGGGAAGTGGCCAAGCAACGTGGCATTATTGATGGCGACTTTTACCTTGCCGATTTACTTTCGGAAGACAACCTCACTATTAAGGATAAGTTGTTTGTTTTGTTGAAGAAAAACCACTACGAACTAGACCGGCGCCTTGACGAAGCGGGAATGTTTACCAGCAAGCAAGCCAATTTTACCGACAACCAAGTTGCTCACACACAATTTTGGAACAAATACGAGCGACCGCCGAAGCGTGAGTATTGGGATTATATTGTCGAACGCCGGGATTTGCT
>Ga0209018_1003146_pt1 | contig 10777 bp, 6 predicted proteins | sample YNPBryBLVA2012_FD_185814 | JGI IMG/M metagenome (GOLD analysis project Ga0209018, IMG submission 185814) | Anoxygenic and chlorotrophic microbial mat microbial communities from Yellowstone National Park, USA - YNP Bryant BLVA 2012 (SPAdes)... ...
GCGCTCCTCCACGTAAAACCCGCCATCCCCGAAGACCCCTCTATTCTATTACTGGACGTGGACGATACCGCCATTGCCAACGTAGGCATCTGGCCCTGGAGCCGTGAAGTGATGGCCGAAGGGCTCATCACCATGAAGGAGTTCGGGGCGGCCTACGCAGTATTCGATATCGAATACACAGAGCAGAGTCCCCGGGGCATCGATTCCACCCTCCTCCAGGAAAAGATCCCCAAGGCTCTATCCTCCGAGTTCGCTTCCCTCTACCGAAACGTGTACGACCTGTTCACCGCGTTGAAAAACCGGCAGATTTCCCTGCGGGATGCGGAGGACTACCTGAAGCAGTTGGAACAGATGACGGAACAATCGAAGCAGGTACTCCTCACCAACATCAAAAGGATCGTCCGGGATAACGATACCTTCTTAGGCCAGGCCGCCCGGTTCTTCGGGAATGCTTACTTCACCATCAACATGCTCCCCAGCGGAAAGGAAAACATTCCCGATGAGCTCGGTGCTCTATCCCTGGAGCGGCTTCCCCTGAAGAAAATCAAAGCCGAAGGGGAGATACCTTACAATACTTCCGACATTCGACCCGCCATCCTGCCCATACTGAAACCCGCCGCAGGAGCCGGTTTCCCCAACGTGGAGGTAGACTCCGACGGCGTCAGGCGTAGGCTGTTCTTGATCCTCGAGTACCAGGGAAAGTACTTTCCCCAGTTAGCCTTCTCCGCCCTGTACCACAAACTGGGAGAACCGGAAGTCATACTCAAAAAGGATCAAATCATCCTCGAGGGAGCCCAGTTGCCCCAGAAAGGCAAAACCACCCTCAGGATTCCCCTGGCGGAAGACGGGACGGTGCTGATCAATTGGCCCAAGAAAACCTATTGGGAAAGTTTCCGCCACCTTTCCTACTGGAACCTGGAGGTAGCCCGCAGGCAGGAAGAAGCGCTGGTGAGGAACCTCGAACTGATGGACGAGGATCACTACCTCTCCTACCACACCAACCCCGACTTCCTGGAACTTTATCATAAGGCCAAAGCCATTCGGGAAGAGGTGCTGCAGGGAGGGGATCTGGCTAAGATCGAAGAGTACAAGAAGCTGCGGCAGGATTTCTTCAAGGAAACGGAAGCCTTCGTGAAGGGAGGGGCCGAATCTTCCATACTGGCAGAAATCGATGGGGCCCTCGCTACGGGGAAGTACTCGGAAGCGCAAAAAACCGAAATTCAGCAGATACGGAGTACCGTTGTAGACAATTTCAAGAACCTCAGGAACCTGGTGACAGACCTGCTGAAAACCCGGGAGATCCTTGCCCAGAACCTTCCCGGCTCCTTCTGCATCATCGGGAATACCGCCACCTCCACCACCGACCTTGGGGTAAACCCATTCGTGAAAAAGTATGAAAACGTGGGAACCCACGCTTCCATCGCAAACACGATTCTGCAGGGTCAGTTCCTAGACGATCTGCACTGGGGATACGCGGGGATCGCGGCCCTTCTTCTATCCCTCCTCGTGTATTTCATCCTTCGGAATATGGACCCCCTGCCCTCGATCCTCCTCGGGATCGGATTCGTGTTACTGGTCATGACGGCCGGTACGGTTCTCTTCGTAACAACCGGGATCTATTCGAAACTCCTCACCCCCACACTCGCCGTGTTTTTTACCTTTCTCACCCTTGCCTTCGTGAAATTCCTCAAAACGGCAAAGGAAAAGAGTTACATTCGGAACGCCTTCGGCCACTATCTTTCCACCGACGTAATCAACGAACTCCTCACCAACCCGGACAAGCTGAAACTGGGAGGTGAAAAAAAGTACATCACCGCCATGTTTACCGACGTGAAGGGATTCAGCACCATATCCGAACAGCTGGATCCTGCCGACCTGGTAAAACTCCTGAACGAGTACCTCAGCGCCATGAGTGACATCATTCTCGAGATGAAAGGCACCATCGACAAGTACGAGGGGGATGCGATTATCTCCTTCTTCGGGGCTCCCCTGGAACTTCCCGATCACGCGGTACGGGCATGCAAGGCGGCTATACAAATGAAAAAGACCGAAACGGAACTGAACAAGAAGTTCCTGGAAAACGGAATGGCTCCCAACCCCCTCCTGACCCGGATAGGAATCAACACGGGGGATATGGTAGTGGGAAACATGGGAACAGCCCGGAAGATGGACTATACCATCATGGGGAACTCGGTGAACCTGGCGGCCCGGCTGGAAGGGGTGAACAAGCAGTACGGCACCTGGATTCTCACCAGTGAGTATACGATGCAAAACGCCGATTCGGATCTGACGGTACGCAAGCTAGACCGGGTACGGGTGGTAGGAATCCAGACTCCCGTACGATTGTTCGAGGTGATCGAAGAAAAATCCCAAACATCCCCCGAATTGAAGGAGGCGGTAGCCATCTTCCATGCGGGACTGGATCTATTCGAGGAAAAAAACTGGAAGAAGGCGGAGGCCCGGTTCGAAGAGGTGCTGAAGATACTCCCCGAGGATGGACCGGCTTCTACCTTCCTCAAGCGCTGTCAGCAGTATATCGTGAATCCCCCACCGGAGAACTGGGACGGGGTCTTCAACCTTACGACGAAATAGGGCGCTGCACGAAATAGCGCGGTGTAGCCTAATGCAGCGCCGGATGAGTGTTCAAGGCATCGAGGGCACTACCGCTTCAACTCCCCGCCGTTCCAGGAGGGTTCCTTCCGCCTTGTACAGGGTCAGTACCGCGAGGATATAGTTTACCACCGCCTGCGCTTCGGCTAACCGCGCGGAGAGAAGGTCCCGTTCGGCAGTGGCGACGAGGATCGAGGTGGATCGTCCCACCTGGTATTTTTCCTGTTCCGATCGGAGCTTCTCTTCCTGTAGCCTCCGGGTTTCGGCAGTGGCAAACACAGTGGCCCGCGCCCGCTTTACATCGGTAAAGGCGGTCCGAATCTCCACCTCTATAGCACGTTCCAGATTGCCGACGGCCTCTTCCATCTGGGCCGGCTCAAGGCGGCCCGTCGGGATCTAGCATCGGCAGCTCGATTCCCCAGGGGCAGGGAGAAAGAAAAGCCCGCCGACAGGGTGGGATCGAAGGCCCCCAATCCTCCTCCTCGTAGGTCTCCCGAAGAGCGGGAGCGTACCGTTGGGCTTTCAACGAGGGGTTGTTCTCCAGGGCGGAAAGAATCGCCTCCATTACGGAGATTTCAAGGGGAGGCCGGCTTATGGGAAAAGATCGTTCCTGTTTAGGAGGGGATTTCTCCTGTTTAACAGGGGAGTTTTGCTGGGCGAACAGGTTCCCCCCAAAGGAGGCACAGAGGAGGGTGGAAAGCAACAGGAAAGCTACAACGTGCAACCATCTCATGCGGTCTTCCCCTTTTCCCTCCGGCGTTCCACGATGTAATACACGCAGGGGATCAGTACAAGGGTGATCAGTGTGGAACTTGTAAGTCCCCCGATCACCGTTCGGGCCAGGGGAGCCTGCAGTTCTCCCCCTTCTCCCAAGCCCAGAGCCAGGGGAACGAGAGCAAACATCGTCGTGGAGGCGGTCATGAGGATCGGCCGCAGCCGTCTGCGCCCCGCTTCCTCGATGGCGGCCCGTAGGGGCATGTTGTCCCGATGCCGCAGAAGATTTATGTGATCCACCAGAATGATGGCATTGTTCACCACGATTCCTCCCAGCATGAGGGCTCCAATCCCTGTTTGCACGTTGAATGTGGTTCGGGTAAGGAACAGGATCAGGAGTACTCCAATTGCCGCGAGGGGAACGGAGAACATGATGATGAAGGGATCCTTGAAGGACTCGTACAGGCTGGCCATCACCATGTACACGAGAAGCAGGGAGAGGGCAACGGAAAGGAGAAGTTCCCGGAAGGATTTCTGTTGCTCCTCATAGTCTCCAATGAGCTGGATGGTGAAATCCCTCGGCAGGGGAATCGTTTGAAGGGCTTCCCGCACGTCCGCCGCTACCGAGCCCAGGTCCCGATCACTGATGTTCACATTGACGGTAATGACCCGCTGCTGGTTCCTCCGTTCGATCCGCTGGGGACCGGTGGTGGGCTCCATTTGCACCAAAGACCCCAGGGGAACCGGGACTCCCGCTCCATTCGTGACGGTAAGGTCCATGATCTCTGCCGGGGAGAGGTACTCACTATTTGCAAGTTTTACCACGATATCGTATTCCCTTCCGCCCCGCCTGAAGGTTCCCGCAGTACTTCCCATGAAGGCGGTTTTCAACGTGTTGGACACTGCAGAAACGGTGACATTCAGGTCGGCGAGCTGTTCCCGGTCTACCACAAAGTGGCCTTCCGGAGCTCCCGATTCTCTACTCAATACGGTATCGGTCACACCCTCGATCTTCTCCACCACCGACTGTACTTTCTTTGCCAATACATCGGCAGTTGCCAGATCGTACCCCTGAATCTCGATGGAAAGCCGTTCCCCCGATGTACTCCCTACTCCCCGAAAAATCATCATTTGTTGTCCAGTTCGCACCCGAATCGTGGCCCCCGGGATCCCCACTATCTTTCGCCTCAAATCTGTGGCGATCTGCTCGTCCGAACGGGATCGCTCTTTGATAGGCTTCAGGTTGATGAGGATCTGGGCACTTCGACTGGAGGTACCCCCGAATCCCCCTCCCCCGATACTGCTCAACACACTCTCCGCTTCGGGAACTTCCCTGAAGATCACCGGTTCGATGTAGTTCTTCACTACCTCCTCTGTGGCCTCCAGCCTGGTACCGATGGCAAGTTCAACGCTTACCCGTACCTGTCCCTGGTCCGAAGCGGGCATCAACTCCGAACCGATGAAGGGAACCAGCAGGAAACTCCCCCCCAGGAGCACGATGGAAGCGAGCACGATCATGAAGGGATGGTCCAAAGTTTTCTTGAGGGTTTCCATGTACCCTCTTTCAAGAGCATGGAGAACCCTGCCGACCCAGCCAAAAACTTTTTGAAGGAGATTCTTCCTGGTTCCATTTTCATCCACGGGAGCCGGATGTACTAACCGGGCCGCCAGCATGGGAACCAATGTGAGTGCTGAAACCATGGAACAGAGGAATGAAAAGGTCACCACCAAAGCGAGCTGTTTGTACATGACTCCCGATACTCCCTGCACGAAAATGAGGGGCAGGAATACCACGACGGTCGTTAGGGTACTGGCGATAATGGCAGCCGTCACCTCTTCACTCCCATGCACTGCCGCCTGCAAGGGGGGGTCTCCCGATTCCCGAAGTCTGTAGATATTCTCCAGGACTACGATCGAATTGTGCACCAGCATTCCCACCCCCAATGCCAGCCCCCCGAGGCTCATGATGTTGAGGGTAAATTGGTTGAAGTACATGAGCGCAAAGGTAGCAATGATGGATATGGGGATCGCCACTGCTATGATGAGGCTGCTTCCCAGATTCCGCAGAAAGAACAGAAGGATCACCAGGGCGATCACCCCGCCATACATAGCCGAACTCCCCACATTCCCGATGGCATACTGGATGTAACGGGAGGTGTCGGTGAGTACGGTAACCTTCAATTGAGGGAAGTCTTCGTTGATCCGTTTCACCTCTGCCAGTACTCCCTTGGCCACCTCGACTGTGTTCTTCCCCGATTGCTTACTCACTGCCATGCGGATTCCCGGTTTCCCGTCGATCCTGGCGATCCGGGTTTGCCGGATGGGGGTTTCCACTACACGGGCAAGCTGCCCTACCCGTACCGAGCCATTAGGGCGGGTGGCCACCACCACGTTGCGAATGTCTTCCAGGGACCGGTAGTTCCCTGTTGTCCGTAAGGGTATCTGAAAGGTGTTCCTGAATAGGGTTCCTACGGGAGACTCCACAGTCCCTGCGGATACCCTGCTCACTACCTGATCCAGGGGGACACCCAAGGCCTTCAACTGCTCCGGCCACACCTGGACTTCGATCCGGGTCAACACGCCCCCCCAGATGTCTACGGAGGCCACTCCCGGTACCCGCTCCAATCGCGCAGCTATCTGGTCCTCCAGCAGTTCCCTCAGGTAGACGGGATCGATGTCCCCCGCCACTCCCAGGAACAGGATAGGGAATGCCGCTGCATCGAACTTGAAGATGCGTGGCCTGTCGATATCGGAGGGAAGACGATTGATGATCCGATCCAGGCGGTCCCTCACATCGGAGGTGACCGCATCGAGATCCGTTCCCCAGGAAAAGGACAGTCGCACGCTGCTCTGGCCTTCCGAGGAAGTGGAAGAGATTTCCTCCACTCCGGGCAACGCGCTGAGGGCCTGCTCGATCGGCCGGGTAACGAGGAGTTCCATCACTGCCGGGCTCGTGTTCCCGTAGGTAGTCGTGATGGTGAGGGTCGGGTAGGTGATGTCCGGCATGAGATCTATGGGAAGCCGTCTGAACGCGGTGAGCCCCAAGAGAATCACGATGAGGGTTACCATAAGGGTAAGGACAGGGCGGTGTACGGTGAATCGGGAGATGTTCATGGACGTCCCCTTCCCGCTACGAGTACCGCGCTCCCATCCTGAAGAAGATGCTGACCCGTGATCACCACAGAGCCTGTAAGACGGGGAGAAAGAATCTCCACGTTTCCCCCTTCCCGGATTCCCACCTGGACCGGAATGAACCGCGCCTTTCCTTCCTGGGAATTCACCAGAAAGACTCCGGTTCTATCTTCCCTCGTTACAAGACAAGCTTCGGGAAGGATCTGGGCCTGTTGCCTGCGACTAAACTCAACTTCCACCTGGATAAACATCCCCGGTTTCAGTTCCCTTCCCCTATTGGGCACATTGATCCGTACGGTGGCCTGTCGGGTCGAAGGGTTCAGGAAAGGTGCTACCCGATCTACCATACCGGGAAACTCTTTCCCCGGCAGAATCTCTACCCGTATGGTGGCTTTCTGACCTGGACGTATTCTGGTAAACCCCTGTTCGGTAACGTTTACAACTCCCACCAGGGAGCTGATATCGAGGACAGAACAGATCGGATCGTTGGCACGAAGGAGCGTACCCGGCGTTCACGAACCGTTCCCCGATCACTCGAACAGGCTCTTCCGATTCCCAGGTAACAAGGATTCGGGTGGAATCCAACCGATCCTTTGCAATGGCTAGGGCTGCCTCCCGCTGCCGAACCTGTGCCTGAACCACCTTCACCGTCGCTTCCGCCTTCCGATACTGGTTTTGGGAGGAATCCAGTTCCGCTGCGGACACGATCTTGCTTTCGAAAAAGCTCTTTGCCCGTTCGTACTCACGTTTTGCCGTTTCCAGTGCTCCGAGGGCATCTTCCAGGTTGGCTCGTGCCGCCTCTAGATCGGCAACCGCTTGTTCGTACGGGTATCTATAATCCTCTTCCTCCAGAAGAGCCACCAACTGCCCTTTTTTTACCTCGTCTCCCGCATCCACGAGGATCGATTTCAGCCGTCCCGTGATTTTTGTGGAAAGAACGAATTGGGATCGAGCCTCCAGGGTGCCGGAAAAGTTTCCCACCTCCCGGATGGTTCCAACCTGGACAGGAACTACCTCTACCGAAACCGCTCCCCGCGGGCCTCGGGGGCTTCCACCTGGGCTGCCCCCTTCATTGGATCCTCCTACCCCCGGAGGACCGCCAGGTCTACCTTGCCCACCGGAAACACCCCTCTCACCTGAGCTCCCTATTCTCGTAGACCCACTTGTACCGGCCGACCCGCCCGGCCCACTGGCAACACCGGTGCCCCCCACTCCAAGAGAGCCACTATCTCTACCCTGTCCACCGGAGCCGCCCGCTTCGCTGGACATCCCTTTTCCTGCAAAGCCGCTTGCACCGACCGTTCCGCTGGCTCCTCCCGATGCACTAGGACCGACTCCACCGGGACCCGGCCCCCCTGTCACCTGATTCGCCATAAAAGATCGGGAACCCGCACTTCCCGGGACTCCCGAGTTCCGAAGCCCGGAAAACCCCGTTTGACCGGATGGCGCACCGGTTACTGTTCTACGACGCTGGACCTCCATTCCGATATACACCGATAGGGCCGATATCAGAATGAAGGCAAATAGAAGAGATTTTTTCATTCAGACTTTCCCCGCCTTTGTGGGCAGGAACTTGCCATGCTTTCGGCTACCCCGAAACTCTCCTTCATGCACTACGAAGGTTCCCCGGGAAATCACCGTTTTTACCCGCCCCAGCACCTTTTTCCCCTCATAGAGGCAGTAGTTCACCTTACTGTGCTGGTTCGCGTGGGCTATGGTCCACTCCTCCCGGGGATCGAAGATCACCATATCTGCATCGGAACCCACATCCAACCGTCCCTTCTGGGGATACAGTCCCAGGATTTCTGCGGTCCGCTCCGAGAAGAGTTGCACCAATTGATTGGGGGTGATTCTTCCCTTGTTGACCCCCTCGTTCCACACCACGGGAAGCATCGTTTCCACCTGCGGCGAGCCGTAGGGGGCCTTGAAAAAATCATCCTCCACTTTCTTGTCCTTGGGGGCATGATCGCTACCGAGAGAATCGAACAGCCCCATCTGGATTCCTTCCCAGAGGGCGTCCTGATCTTCCTTGGTTTTGATGGCCGGCCCTACCTTGCCCAGGGGCCCTAAATGCTTCAATTCGTTCCACGTCAGGGCGAGGTACTGGGGGCAGGTTTCCGCATACACATGCATCCCCCGTTCCTTCAAGAAAATCAGCACATCGATGGTTTCCCTGGAAGATACGTGGGGAATGTACACGGGGCAGCCCATGAGGGCGCCCAAATACGCCGCTCGAAACACCCCCTCCGCCTCCGCCAGATCTGGGCTGGTTTCGAGGAAACGCTCGGCAAAGTCCGCGTGTTCAGCCAGGAGCTTGTCCTGGATGTAATCGATCGCCAGTCCGTTCTCCGCGTGAATACAGGCCATTCCGCCTTCTCGGCCAATGATGTCGAAGGCTTTGGTGAGAGCGTAATCATCCGTCATCCACCCCAACTTCGCGTAGGCCATGAACATCTTGAAGGAGGTAACCCCTTCCTCGAAACAGGCGGGGATTTCCTCAGCCTGCTTGATGGTTTCGAACAGACCCCCATGGAGGGCAAAATCGATGCAGGAAGTCTCGTTTCCTTCCCGCTTCCAATCCTGGATTACCTTTAGCTGGCTTTGCCCTGGCTTGGCATAGGCGTAGTGACACACGGTAGTCACTCCCCCCCAGGCAGCCGTGATGGCCAGATCCTCGATGGAATCCATGTACACCGGATGGGTATGAGGATCGATTACTCCGGGAAGGACATAGTTCCCATTGGCATCTAAGCGTTCCTTCCCTTTTAGTTTCCCTGCTTTTCCAATCTTTGCGATCTTTCCATCCCGTATCCCGATATCTCCCAAAATGGTTTTCTCCGGATAGGTTAGAAGCCCGTTGGCCACAACTAGATCGAACTGTTCTGCCATACCGCCCCCTCACTCTAAATAAATCTCGTTAATAAAATGCATACGTAGATAGTAGTAACGGCTGTTCCTATTGTCAACGCGAAAATTTTTAACAGTTTTCTAACCTTTTTTTAACATGTTTTATGCTGATTTCTTAGATGTAAAGCTTCTATAATGGTCCATGCTGAGATATACTGCAGGGAGAAAAGGAGACAGAATGACTACCCGATCCAAGTACGAACAGAAGCTCAACACAATCTATGGAGAGGTTGTGGGAATGGGCAACCTTCTCATTGATTCCTTGAAGCAGATCGGAAAAATTGTAGAGAGTGGAGACCCTTCTTTCCTACCCTCGGTTAAAGAGAATGAAGAAAAAATCAATGGCTTGGAACTGACCCTGGAGAACCAATTCATAGAACTCATCGCCACGGAAGCCCCAGTGGCTCACGATTTACGGAAAATCGTATCTTCCATAAAAATCGTCTCCCACCTAGAGCGCATTGGAGACTATATCCTACATGTGGGGAAAAAGTATGCCAAAATCAGTCCAAAGCACGCTGAACTCTTCCGTCCCCGGCTTCTCCGGATGGTACATACATCGATCCAGATGCTGGAAGACACCCTTGAAGCGTATTCCCGGAACGACGTGAAAAAGGCAGAACAAGCCGCCCACTTGGACGATGAAATCGATACGGAACATAAACTCTTTTTGAAAGATGTATTCGCCCATATCAGTCTACCCGGTAACGAGAACGAGTTTGCCCGGGCTTTAAACTTGGGCCGGTCCATCGAGCGGTTAGGAGACCAAATCACGAATATCTGCGAATGGATCGTGTATGCAGAACAATTCCGTCATGTCGAGCTGAATCGGTAGAGCGATTCCCAGCCCTATACCTCTTCCTATACCCCTTGATAAAACAGCATTATCCTGGTATGAAAATAGCGGCGTTGAAGTCTCCCACATGTTTAGGGAGATCATCCCGCAACGAGTTGCCCTGGTAGCTCAGTAGGATAGAGCGAGCGCCTCCTAAGCGCTAGGTCGGCCGTTCGAATCGGCTCCGGGGTACTAGGTGGTGAGTTTACTCACCTTCCCCGTCATGAAATCCTGGTTTTTGTCCCCTACCCAGTACCGAGCCCCCGCGATGCACCAAATGAAGGTGAGGGGATCCTCCTGACTGAACACCGGGTGATAGTTCAAAAAGGGGATCGTGATGCTATCCCCGGTTTCCACCGAGGTAACGAAAGTCTGGTGTTCGTCATCCGGATACACCGACATCGCGCCCTTTCCCTCAATGAAGGAGTACACCTCTTCCTGATCGGTATGGTTATGGGGAGGCCACGCGCGGGTATACGGTTCGTAGAAGGTGTACCCTGCCACCAGCTTATTGGCCGGTTCCGTCACATCGAACATGAGGTACACGTTCTTTCTGTGGAGTTTTCGAATACGGCGGGG
>Ga0209018_1003147_pt1 | contig 10777 bp, 8 predicted proteins | sample YNPBryBLVA2012_FD_185814 | JGI IMG/M metagenome (GOLD analysis project Ga0209018, IMG submission 185814) | Anoxygenic and chlorotrophic microbial mat microbial communities from Yellowstone National Park, USA - YNP Bryant BLVA 2012 (SPAdes)... ...
CGCCCCTACGGCCGCCCCCACGACCGCCCATACGACCGCCCATACGACCGCCCCCACCGCCATCCGTGCGCCGCCCGGCGGCCAATCCGCGCCACCATCCGTGGTAGGGGCGACCGGCCGGTCGCCCCTACGGCCGCCCCCACGACCGCCCCCACCGCCCGGCGGCCAATCCGCGCCACCATCCGTGGTAGGGGCGACCGGCCGGTCGCCCCTACGGCCGCCCCCACGACCGCCCATACGACCGCCCCCACCGCCCGGCGGCCAATCCACACCCCCATCCATGGTAGGGGCGACCGGCCGGTCGCCCCTACGACCGCCCCTACGGCCGCCCCTACGGTCGCCCCTACGGCCGCCCCCACCGCCCGGCGGCCAATCCGCGTCCCCATCCGTGGTAGGGGCGACCGGCCGGTCGCCCCTACGACCGCCCCTACGACCGCCCCTACGGCCGCCCCCACCACCATCCGTGCGCCGCCTGCCGGCGATTATAGCCCAGACCGCCCGCACTTGCAATTCCCCACAAACGCGGTACAATCCGCCGCGATTCAGGCCAGGGAAGCAAAATGACGTACCGCGAAGCAATCGAGTACCTGCACAGCCTGACCGACTACGAGAAACAGCGGATCGAGCGCTACACGCCGCAGACGCTGGACCTCTCGCGGGTGGCGCGGCTGATGACGGCGCTGGGCAATCCCCACCGCGCCTATCCGGCGGTGCACCTGGCCGGCACCAAGGGGAAGGGCTCCACGGCGGCAATGGTCGAGGCGGCGCTGCGGGCCGCCGGCTACCGCACCGGCTTCTACACCTCCCCCCACCTGCACACCTTCCGCGAGCGCATCCGCATCGGACCCACGCTCATCCGCCGCGAGGAGGTCGTCGCACTAACCGAGGAACTGCGCCCGCTGATCGCCCAGAACGCCGAGGTGACAACCTTCGAGGCGATCACAGCGATGGCCTTCACCTACTTTGCCCGCCAGCGCATTGACATCCTCGTCGCCGAGGTCGGCCTGGGCGGGCGGCTGGACGCGACCAACGTGCTCCTGCCGGAGGTCGCGGTGATCACCTCGCTCAGCCTGGATCACACCTACCTGCTCGGCAACACGCTGGCGGAGATCGCCGCCGAGAAGGGCGGGATCATCAAGCCCGCCGTGCCGGTCGTCAGCGCCCCGCAGCAGCCAGAGGCGATCCACGTGATCGAGGAAATCGCCCACCAACGGCGGGCGCCGCTGATCGAGGTTGGGCGGGATTGGTCCTGGCAGCCCGGCCCCTTCGACCTGGAGGGGCAATCGTTCACCGCGCGGCGGGTGAAGGGCGGCGAGGACAGCCTGGCCGGCGACTACCGCATCCCCCTCCTGGGCCGCTACCAACTGGAGAACGCCACCACCGCTCTGGCCGCCCTGCAGGCGCTGCAGGAGAGGGGCTTCACCCTGCCCCGCCCCGCAGTGGCGGAGGGACTGCGCACGGTGGAATGGCCGGCGCGGATGGAGATATTGCAGCGCGACCCGCCAGTGCTGGTGGATTGCGCCCACAACCCCTATTCGGCGCAGAACCTCCGCACCGCGTTGGAGGAGTGGTTCCCCGGCCGTCGCTGGGTGATGATCTTCGGCGCATCGGCGGACAAGGACATCGCCGGCATCCTGCGCGCGCTCCTGCCGATTGTGGACTACCTGATCGTCACCCGCTCGGAGCACCCGCGCGCCGCCGCGCCGATCGCGCTGGCCGACATCGCCGCCTCGGTGGGACACGGGGCGGAGGTGGCGGTCAACATATCCCGCGCCCTGCGCCGGGCGCTGCCGGCGTTGGAACGGGATTCCGGCCTGCTCGTCACCGGCTCCGTCTTCATCGCCGCCGAGGCCCGCGCGGCGTGGACCGAGCAGAACGGCGGGCCGGTCATGGATAACGACAGGTGACAACATGAGTTGGGATCACAGTTGGGGTGAGTGGTGGATGAACATGGGCTGGGCCCAGCCCGGGCCGTTCTCCTTCGACGATTACGAGTTCGAGGGCCTGATTCCCGAAGAGGAAGAGAGCAAGGACATCCTCGAGGGCCCGTTGTTGCCGCTGCGCGACCTGGTGCTCTTCCCGCACATGGTCTCCCCGCTCACCGTGGGCCGCGACCGTTCGATCGAAGCGGTCGAGGTGGCCCTGGAAAGGGACGAGCCGCTGATCGCCGTCACGCAACGCCATCCAGAAGCGGACGAGGTCGGGCCGGATGACCTGTACACCGTCGGCACCGATGTGATCATCGGGCGCATGCTGCGCATGCCCGACGGGACGCTCAGTCTCCTGACACAGAGCCACCAGCGCGTGCAGATCGTGGAATACCTGCAGGTGGAGCCGTACATCCGCGTCCGCGCCATGCCGATCGCCGAGCATGCCGAGCGCAACCGCTCAACCGAGGCGCTCGTCCGCGCTGTGTTGGCCCTCTTCGAGAAGGCCGTCCAGCTCAACCGCTCCCTGCCGGACGATCTCTACGTCTATGCGCTGAACATCCGCGAACCGGGCTGGCTGGCCGATATGATCGCCCAAAGCCTCAACCTGGACGTCGCCCAGCGCCAGGAAATCCTGGAGACCTTCGACCCGTATGCCCGCCTGCAGCAGATCAGTCTCCTGCTGGCCAAGGAACTGGACGTCCTGGAACTGGAGGACGAGATCCACACCCGCGTCCAGAAGGAATTGGACCGCAGCCAGCGCGAGTACTTCCTGCGCGAGCAGATGAAGGCGATCCAGAGCGAACTGGGGGAGATGGACACCTTCTCCCGAGAGATCGCCACGCTGCGTGAACGGATCGCCCAGGCGCCGCTATCGGACGAGGCGCGCGCCCAGGCGGAACGGGAGCTGGAGCGCATGGCCGCCATGCCGCCGATGTCCCCCGAGGTGAGCATCGTCCGCACCTACCTGGACTGGCTGCTCGACCTGCCGTGGATCGCCGAGACGGAGGATCCGCTCGATCTCCGCCAGGTCGAAAAGTCGCTGGAAGCCAACCACTACGGATTGCCGAAGGCCAAGGAGCGCATCCTGGAGTACATCGCGGTCAAGCAGTTGGCCCCGGAGAAGATGCGCAGTCCGATCCTCTGTTTCGTCGGCCCGCCGGGCACCGGCAAGACCAGCCTGGGGCAGTCCATCGCCAGGGCGCTGGGCCGCAACTTCGTTCGCGTCAGCCTGGGCGGGGTGCGGGACGAGGCGGAGATCCGCGGCCACCGCCGCACGTACATCGGCGCGCTGCCGGGCCGCATCATCCAGACCATGCGCCGGGCGAAGACGATCAACCCGGTGTTCATGCTCGACGAGGTGGATAAACTGGGGCTGGACTTCCGCGGCGATCCGGCGGCAGCGCTGCTGGAAGTGCTCGACCCGGAACAGAACCACGCCTTCTCCGACCACTATCTGGAGGTCTGTTACAACCTCTCCAGGGTCTTCTTCATCACCACGGCCAACACGCTCGACCCCATCCCGCCGGCGCTGAACGACCGCATGGAGGTGATCGAGTTCCCGTCCTACATGGAGGACGAGAAGCTGCACATCGCCCGCCAGTTCCTCATCCCCCGCGAGATCGAGGCGCACGGGCTGACGGAGCACCCGTTACAGTTCACCGACGCGGCGCTGGAGCGCATCGCCCGCGAGTACACCTACGAGGCCGGCGTGCGGAACATGGAACGGGAGATCGCCGCCATCTGCCGCAAGGCCGCGCGGCGGCTGGCCGAGGGGAAGAAGCCGCTGCACCGCATCAACGCCAGCGACCTGCCCACCTACCTGGGCCCGCCGCGCTACCTGCGCGACCGCGCCGAAGAGCACGACGAGGTCGGCCTGACGATCAGCCTGGCCTGGACCGAGGCGGGCGGCGACATCTCGCCGGTCGAGGTGACGCTGATGCCGGGCAAGGGCACGCTGACCCTGACCGGCCAGTTGGGCGACGTGATGCAGGAGTCGGCCCAGGCGGCGCTCAGCTACGCCCGCTCGCTCTCCACAACGCTCGGCCTGCCGCCCGACACGTTCGAGAAGACCGACATCCACATCCACATGCCCGAAGGGGCGATCCCCAAGGACGGACCGTCCGCCGGCATCACGATGGCCACTGCGCTGATCTCCGCCCTCACCAACCGACCGGTGCGGCGGGACATAGGGATGACCGGGGAGATCACCCTGCGCGGGCGCGTCCTGCCGATCGGCGGGCTGAAAGAGAAGATCCTCGCCGCCCACCGCGCCCGACTGAAGACGGTGATCATCCCCAAGCGGAACGAACCCGACCTGGTGGAGATCCCGCGCAAAGTGCTGCACGACCTGGAGGTCGTGATGGTGGAGCACATGGACGAGGTGCTGGAACGGGCGCTCTTGGCCTCGCCCACCAAGTCCCCCCCACCGATGCGCCGTCCGCGCCGGAGCAGCAAGGGGCAGGACGCGGAAGGCAAGAGACAGAACGCAGGATCGGCTTGAAGAAGGCTGCTCAGGGCCGCCCTACCCGCCCCGGCCGCCGCGATAGATGAAATAGTCCACCCGCCGACCCGCGACCTCCTCGACCACCACGCGCTCGTCCGCCCAGTCGAAAGTCTCGGCCAGCGCGGTAAGAAACGCGGGGCACGCTTCCGCCGCCCACACCGCCAGTACCCCGCCGGGGGTCAGCAGGTCGCGCATGTGCGCCAGCGCCGGACGGGTGTAGACGACCTCGTTCTCCTCGAACACCAGCCAGCCAGGACCGTTGTCAATGTCCAGCAGGATCGCGTCGTAGGGCCCGCCGGCCGTCTCCAGGTAGCACGCCAGGTCGCCCACGATCACCCGCACCCGCCCGTCCTCCAGCGCCCCCCCGTTCAGCGGGCCGAAGAACGCCCGCGCCCACTCGACGATCAGCGGTTCGACCTCGACCACCTCGACGCGCGCCAGCGGGGAATGTTCCAGCGCCGCCTGGAGGGTGTAGCCCATCCCCAGCCCGCCGATGAGGACGCGCCAGCCGCCCTGTGACCGCGCCGCGTTCCGCACGGACCGCTCGCGCAGTGGCTGCAGACCCAGATGGGCCAACTGTCGCGCCGAGTGGGCGTTGGTGCTGGCCATCAGGAAGCAGCCGTTAGAAATGATCTCATAGACCGGCTGCCCATCCTCCCCGGCCCGTCGCCGCAGCACCACCTCGCCCCGCTCCGTCTCCTGCCGCAGCACCACCTCGCCCCGCTCCGTCTCCTGCCGCGCCAGCCCCTCTGCCCACTGCCCACTAACCACTACCCACTGCCCACTACCCACTACCCACCGCCCACTTACTTCCCCCACACAATCCCCCTCCGTGGCGATAAGGCCATAGTGAACAGGAAGAACGCCGTGCAGACCAGGGCGATCGCCGCGCCGGAGGCCACGCGGACGTAGTACGACAGGTACAAGCCCACGACCCCCGACAGCGCACCGATGAGCGCCGCCACCCCCATCATCGCTGCCAGGCGACGGGTGAGCAAGTAGGCTGCCGCCGCCGGCGTGACCAGCATCGCCACCATCAGCGCCACACCGACCGTTTGTAGCGAGACGATGACGGCCACGGCGATCAGCACCAGCAGCAGGTAGTGCAACGCCGTCGCCGGCAGCCGCAGCGTCGCCGCCAAGACGGGGTCGAACGAGAGGACCAGGAACTCCTTGTTGAACGCCAGCACCGTCAGCAGCACCAGCCCACCGAACACGCCGGTCAGCCACAGATCGCCCGGCGAGACGCCCAGCACATCGCCGAAAAGGAAGTGCGCCAGGTCCACGGCGTAACTGCGCACGGTGGAGATCAGGGCCACGCCGAGCGCGAACATCCCGGCGAAGAGGATGCCGATGGCCGTGTCTTCCTTCACCCGCGCCCGCTTGCCGATCGCCCCGATGCCGATGGCAGTCAGCACGGCGGTGCCCAGCCCCCACCAGAAGATCGGCCCGCGCGCCCCGCCGCTGACCAGGTAGCCGACGGCCATGCCGGGCAGGACGGCGTGGGCCAGCGCGTCGCCGAAGAAGGCCATGCCGCGCAGCACCACGTAGGTGCCGACCACGGCGCAGACGACGCCCACCATCACCGCCGCCAGCAGGCCGCGCACCATGAACGGATAGCTCAGCGGTTCGATGAGCCAGCCCATCACAGGTCCCCCCCGCAGCAGGTATCGCTCAATACCGCCAGCCCGTCACCGGTCTCCACCAGGCGCAGGTGGCCGCCGTAGGCCAGGCGTAACCGTTCCGGGGTGAAGACCTCCCCCGGCTGTCCGATGCCCAGCAAGCGCCGGTTGAGCAGCATCACCCGGTCGAACCGCTCGGCGGCCAGGTTCAGGTCGTGGGTGGCGACCATCACCGTCACCTGGCGGCGACGCAGGTCGTCCAGGATAGCGAAGATGTCCCCCTGGTTCGGCAGGTCGAGCCCGGTCAATGGTTCGTCCATCAGCACCAACTGGGCCTCCTGGGCCAGGGCGCGGGCGATGAACATGCGCTGCTGCTGCCCGCCCGACAGCTCGGCGATCTGTCGCCCGGCCAGCCCGGTCAGGCCGACGACGGTCAGGCATTGGCGGATGCGCTCCCAGTCCTGGCGCTGCGGCCGGCGGAACAGCCCCAACCGTCCCACCCGCCCCATCATCACCACGTCGGCCACGGTGACCGGGAAGCTCCAATCCACCTGGCTGCGCTGCGGCACATAGGCGATGCAGATGTGGCCGCCGGGGCCATGGCCAGCGACTTTCACTGCGCCGGCGGAGGGGGACAGCACGCCGGCGATGGCCTTGAACAGCGTGCTCTTGCCGGCGCCGTTCGGGCCGACCACGGCGACCCGTTCGCCGCCGGACAGCGTGAACGTGACCTCCTCCAGCGCCGGGCGGCCGTCGTAGTGCACGGTCAGCTCCGTCACGGACAGGATCGGCGCCCCTGCCTCGTGCGTCTCCAGTCGAGTGAAATGGATCCCTCGTGCCATCACTCTTCCCCCTGCCCCCTCCCCTCTCCCGTCCGGCGGCAGGCGGCAAGGCGGGCAGCGACACTACGGGCCGAAAATGGGGAACGCCGCCCCCGCCTGCACCGCCGCACCCGCCCACAACTGGGGGAAAAGCCCCCACACGACCGTCCCCACGATGAAGACGATCAACAGAATGACCACGATCGGCTGCTCGACCTGGTGGGGCGTCGCTCCTGCGGGTTGCTCCTCCGCTCCCGACCCGACGGGCTTCGCCGGGCGGGTCATCAACTGGACGAACACGCGCAGCAAGCCCACACACAGCCCGGTCGAGGCCAGCAAGAGGGCCAGCGCCGCGCCGGGGTCGGTGGCGAACAGGAGGCGGTAGACCCCCCAGCGGGGAGCGAAACCGGCCGTCAGCGGAAAGCCAATCAGGGAGAGCCCGCCGATCACCCAGGCCAGAGCGCTCCACGGGGCGCGCCAGCTCAGTCCGGTCAGTTCCCACCCCTGGGTGCGCAGGCCGGCCAGCCCGGCCGCCATCAATGCCAGGCTCCAGGCACGGGCGAACAGCGTCGCTACTCCCAGCCCCAGGCCGGTGTGGCTGGATGCTCCCAGGGCGACCAGCAGCGCTCCCGTGTCCACCATCACGGCATAGCCCATCAGCGTGCCCGCCCCGCGTTGCGCCGTGCCCAACAGCCCGCCCATCACCGCCGTGATCACGCCGAGCGCCGTCAGCGCCGCTGCCCACTGCGGATAGTCGGTCAGCCAGGGATACGCCTGCAGGTAGGTGAGCAGGAGGAACCACACCGCGCCGCCAACGGCGGTGAACAGGAACGCTGCCATCAGCGGTGCCCCGTCGCGCCCGACAGCGGGCACCCATGGGTGGAACGGCACCAGCCCCAGCAACAGTGCGAACGAGAAACCGATCAGCGCCGTGGCCATGTAGAGCAGCCCGCTCTGATCGGGCGTCAGCGTGTACAGCTCTAGCAGCCAGTGCGAGACCAGGAGGCCCGGCAGGGCCAGGACGAAGAAGGTCAGATAGCGCAGCCCACTGCGCACCGGCGCGCGTGGGTCGGCCTGCAACGGGAAGACCGAGAGGGCCACGGCGATCTCCAGGAACAGCGCCGCGTAGACCAGCGGACGGATCAGCAAGGCCCCGCTGAGCAACCCCAGCATCCCCAGCCCGACCGGCGCGAACAGCGTCTGCGGCTCCAACTGCCAGGCCAGCAGGAAGAACCCCGCGCCGACCAGGAACAGGAAGCCCATCGCCATCCGCGTCGAAGGCCCCAGCACCAGCGCCCGCCCCAACAAGGATGTCTCACCGCCGAGGACGAAGGTCTGTCCCAGAAATGTGACCGGTTCGCCGAAGGGGAGCAGCACCAGCATCAGCCCCAGAGCCAGGGAGACGCCAGCCACTAGGAGGGTCGCGGCGGCCCGCCAGGCGCGCAGCGTGTAGCTCACTACCGCCACCACCATCGGCAGAGCGATGAACAGGATCGGCCCGCTCACGGACGCTCCTCCCCGGCAGCCGCGTGGGTCACCGCCATAAAAGTCACCGCCAGTGTGATCAGGAAGCCGGTCGCCCCCAGCAGCCCCACCACGACCAGGCTGGGCTCCAGCGCGCCGAAGAACAGCTCGAAGCCGGCCAGGAAGATCAGCAGCCCCAACCCGACGCGCAGGGGCTCCTCCGACATGCCGGCCAGGAACAGCCCGCCCACCACTAGCAGGTAGCAGGCCAAGTTGATGTCGCCGGGGACCTGGCGGAGGGGAAACGTCAATGAGCCGGCGTAGGCGATGACCAGCACGGCCAACACGACCAGCAGGCGCAGCGGGACATCGGCAGCCAGGAAAGGGCGCCAGCCCTGGCGCGGTTCCACCAGCGACTTCTTCCCCCTCCCGCCCTGCTCGTCCAGGTAGCGACCGGTGACGTAGAAAGTCAGGCAGATCAGCCAGCCGATGAGCGCTTTGATCAGGGCCACTTCGGGACGGATGACCCGCGTGTTCAGCAGGCCGACGAGGAGATACAGGACGACCATGCCCAAAACCTGCGTCTGCCAGGCCCGGCTGATCATCAGGACACTCAGGACAATGAACAGCCCGACGATGGCCGGCATGGCTGCCAGGAAGGAGACGCGGTCAATGAACTGCAGGATTGTGCTCATCAGCGCCCCACGATGATGAGCATGACGAGCATGAAGATCGCCAACGCCCACAGGATCGCGCCGGGGCCCTCCACTACGTCCGCCACCGCGCCCAGGAATGCGCTCGACCGTCCCAGGCTGTTCAGCAGCAACTGGCTGGCCCATTCCATCCGCAGCAGATCGTGCAGTAAACCCAACACCGCTTCCACCCGCCGCCGGAGACGCCGCTCCCACCTGGCGAAAGCGCCCCCGATCGCGCTGCCGACGCCCCACAGCAGCCAGCCGGACAGTCCTGGCCGGGTCAGCAGGCGCGGCAGGGCGAGGGCCGACACGTCGGCGGCCAGCCAGCGCGGCAAGAAGCCGACGAAGAGCAGCAACAGGACCGCTGACGCCAGCCCGGCGCTCCTCGCTGCCGTCGCAAGCGGCCCGGCCGGTTCGTCCGGCGCGGCGGGACGCAACACGCGCCGGACCATTGCCGTCGTCAACAGGGCCTGGCCGACCAGGAAGCCGACTACCCGCGCCGCCGTCGGGGCAGCAACGAGCGAAGCGACGAGGGCTGAGCTCGCGGCCCATCCGCCCGTCAGCGGCGCGCCAAGGAGGGCCAGTCCGCCCAGGCCGGCGGCGACCGACCACCACGGCGCGCTCCTCTCGACGCCGCGATGGAGGTGCAGCAGCGTCGTGCCGGCCGCCCAGGCCGCGCCGCCGACCGCCAGCACGGACGCGGTCGCCTCCGCGTGCAGGCTGGCCCACAACAGTCCGCCCAACGCGGCCAGGCTGCCCCAAGGCCATCCACCACCGGCCCCGCTGCGCGTCCAGGCCAACGCCCCGCCGCCGATGAACGTGACGACGGCCAACACCTCCATCCAGGCCGCCGTGGCGAACAGGTCGCTGTCCCGCCCAGCCAGTTGGGCCAGCAGGCCCAGCCCCAACAGCGGACCCAGCAGCAGCGGCGCCGCCCCCGGCAGTTCCCAACCCTCCTCCCCTGGCAGGGCCAGGTGGAACGGGTAGACGCCCAACCGGAGCAGCGCGGCGATCATCAGCAGCACGCCGCCCGCCCCGCCGACGTCCAGGAAACGCCAGGAGACACCCACCCCACGCCCCTCGGCCAGCAGCGCGCCGGCCCACAGCGCCATCGTCGCCAGCCCGCCGAGACCCACGCCCAGAGCGATCCGTCGCGCCGGCAGGCCGACGGCCAGCGCCCCCACTCCCCAGGCCAGATCGAAGCCGGCCCAGGCGATTAGCGCCATCAGTAGGTTGTCGCTCCACAGCCCGGCCAACCCGGCGGCCAGCATCCCCAACCCGGCGATCCCCAGGAGGGCGCGCGGCTGGGGGACGCGACTCAGTTGGACCAACGCGCTGGCCGCCGTGGCCAGAGAGAACGCCAGGGCTAGCGCCCACATCCCCGGCCAGGCCCGCAGCGCCGGCGACGCGCCGAAGAAGGCCGACGGTTGCCAGCGGGAGACGATCACCACCCGCGCCGCCTCCAGCGGGACGAACAACACGCCCAGAAATGACAACAGCGCCGCCGTCGGCACGACGAAGCGGCGGTAGGGCTGAAGCAGGGGAATACGCGCCACTGCAAGGAGCATCACCAGGCCGACCAGCGGCGCGATTATGGATAGCATGGGCGCAAAGGACATAGAACCTCACTGCCGGAGGACGCCCGGCAGGTGGTATTCTAGCACAGAACAGTATTCTGTCCAGTAAACCTCACCCCACCACCTGCCCCCCCTCTCCCGCCCGTCGGGAGAGGGGCGGGGGG
>Ga0209018_1003148_pt1 | contig 10776 bp, 7 predicted proteins | sample YNPBryBLVA2012_FD_185814 | JGI IMG/M metagenome (GOLD analysis project Ga0209018, IMG submission 185814) | Anoxygenic and chlorotrophic microbial mat microbial communities from Yellowstone National Park, USA - YNP Bryant BLVA 2012 (SPAdes)... ...
CGATCGCGCGTGGCGCGTGGCCGAAGTCCTCGCCCGTGGCCCCATCCACCGTCCCGTCGACGTTCCCCCACCGTTCATCGAGGTCACCCGTGATGGTGCTGTCCTCGTGGTTTCTTGCGATCGTCCGCTGTGCCAGGGCTATGCAGCGTGCAAGGCCGCGTTCCGGTACGACGCTGCGCTGCGCGCCTCGATCCTCGAAGAACCGCAAGACACGCCCTATCACCTGTCCGCGACCGAGGAGGTCGTGTGCCTGGAAGCCGGGCTCGGCGCGCATCTGTCCGCCCACGAGCAGGAGCAGTCTCCCCCGCCGGACCCGATCGCGGAGCTGCTGCTTCGCCTGGCACAGGAACACGGCTTGTCCAGCTACGCAATGTTCGAAATCCTCGGACAACACCGCCCCGAGTGGGCTCGCATCGCTCCCGAGCCGTCGTACCAGGCCACCGTGCGGTACGTCCTGACCCACGTGCTCGGCAACCAACCGCCGCAGCCAGCGCCTGGCACCCCAGGCGGACCGCCGGTCACCGCCGCGGGGTCCGCTCCTGCCTCGATCCTGCAACGCGGGGGCTGACGTGGTCCGCCCATCCATTGCGGCATCCGCGTGCGCGGCGTGCGTCGTGGCTTGCGTCGCTCCCAACAGCGTGCGCCCCTCGCCTCCTGCCCCCCGTGTCCCCTCCGCCGCGGGCTCGTCTCCTCCCGCCATCTCCACCATCGACCCGCTCGCACAGCGGCTGACCACCGCGTGCGCTGCGACCGACACGCGGCTGGCCGCCGTCGCGTCGATCGTGGCGCAACGCACGCTGCAAGGCCAGCCACCCCCTGGATCGGTGGAACTCGGAGAGCTGTTGCGTGATGAAGGCGAGCCGCACGTGCACGCGCGGGCATGGACGTTCACGGCGCGGGCACTCGACCCGGACACGCCTCCCATCCGCGCACGAGCCTGGATCACATCCATTCCAACAAGAGGCCAACGACGCTGCGGAGCAGCCCGCGTGAAGGACGTGCGCCACGGTGATGCAGTCGCCGTCGTGACCGTCGATGCGCTGGCCGACCTGCGTCGGGAGATCCCGCGCAAGGTGCGCCAGGGGACGTGGATCACGGTGGACGCATCAACGCGCGTCCCGGCGACGTCGGCGAAGGTGGTGGTGCTCGGGCCGAGGGGCCTGCCGTTCACGGTGCCGACGAGCTTCGACGCAGCGACGGGGCAGATCGTGGCGCGTTTCAACGCGGATGCGCCAGGCGCCTGGATGGTGCAGGCGCTGGCTGCGCTCGAGGTGGGACCCTTGCCAGTGCTCGAAGCCCGCGTGTACGTGGGGGTGGACACACCGCGCGACCATCGGACGGTCGAAGCCCCGGGAGAGCGCCTCGCTGCATCCGAACCGGACGACGCTCGCGCGCTGCATGCGATGCTTGATGCTGCCCGTGCAACGCAAGGTCTGCCACCGCTCGATCGTGACGTCCGCCTCGACCGAGTAGCCGCTGCGCACGTGCAGGAGATGATGGCCGTTGGCGAACTCGGCCACGACGTAGGTGACGGCACGCCGCCGTCTCGCCTGGAGCAGGCCGGGATCGTCGCGCGTGAGGCTGGCGAGAACGTTGCGCGCGCGCCCTCGGCAGCGCTCGCCCATCGGGCGCTGTGGTGGAGCCCGTCGCACCGAACCAACATGTTGCATGCGCGGTACTCCCGCGTCGGCATCGCGGCCCAACGCGACGCCGCGGGGCTTCTCTGGGTGACCCAGGTTTTCACGAACTGACCGCGTGGCTCCTGCCTGCACCGTCGTACGCATCGACGCGATCGCATCGTCGGAGAGGGAGACTCTCGAACGCGTCCGCGCCGGACGCCGCAGCCACAATTCCGCCATGGATCTTCCCCGAGCTTTCCGCGCGAGGGCCAACTGGCCGCCATGACGGTCGTCCAGCTTGTCGCCCATGTGGTCATCGACACAAGGAGCAATGCAATGAGAACGACGGAAACGAGTCGGCGGGCAGGCTCCCTGCTCGCAGCGGTGGGCGGACCAGTCGTGCTGGGCGCCGCGCTCGGCGTGCCCTTCGGTGTGCGGGCGATCCTGACTGAATCGGTGTTGCTGCCGGGGTTGGTGCTGGGGCTCACCCTGATGATGGCGCCCGCGCTGTACATCGGATTGAGCCTGGCCGGCGTCGCACCACCTGCCAGCCAGGTCGGTACCTCGGTGGGCCACGCGCTCCGTGCAAGCGGGCTGGTGATGGCCGGCCTCGCACCCGCCATGGCGTTCCTGCTGGCAACCACGCTATCGCATGCGTTCGTATGTGTCCTCGGCTTGCTGGCCGTGGGCGGCGCGGTCGCCGCGGGACTCCGCGCGCTTTGGGCCGACCTCGTCTCCGAGCCAGCCCGGCGGCTGCGCGCCATCCCGGTCTTCGGACTGTGGTGCATGGTGTCGCTCGGCCTCGGGGCTCAGTTGTTCATCCACATGATTGGTGCGTGAGGACGAACCATGACGACCCTTTCTCAGACCATCCCCGAAACCTGCGGGTCCGACCTCTTGCACACGGTCGACCAGCTTCTGCGAGACGTGCAGGGCGTGCTGCATCGAATCCGCGACGCGCGCGACCTGGCGACGCTCGCGAGGGCGATGATTGTCACCATCGTGGCGGGCGCAGGCATCTTCGGCGCGTCCATGGGAGCCTATCGAGGCGGCTTGCAGGTGCTCTATGCGGGGCTGAAGCTGCCGCTTGCACTGCTGCTGACCACGGCGGTCTGCGCACCGTCGCTGACCGCCTTGAACGCGGCGCTCGGAAGGCAAGCTTGCATCCGGCGCGATTTGTCCCTCCTTCTCGACTCGCTCGCGCGCACCAGCCTCGTGCTTGCCGCGCAAGCGCCCATGGTGCTCCTGGCCGTTCGGATGGGCGTGCCCTACCACGCAATCATCCTGCTGGTCGTCGCCTGCTGTACCGCGGGCGCGGTGGTCGGACTGTCGCTTCTGCTGCGTGGGCTTCGCGCGTCGGACGCCAAACCGGTGCTCGCCGTGACCCTCGCCCTCCTCACCGTCTTCGGCTTCGTAGGAAGCCAGATGTCGTGGACCCTGCGGCCCTTCGTCCTGCGTCCGCGAACCCCCGAGATACCGTTCGTGCGGTCCCTCGAGGGAAGCTTCTTCGACGCCGTCGTGACCTCCACCATGTCGGCGCGGGGTGTCTACTGGCGATCGTCCGCGCCCTTGCCCGGCGAGGAGGACGTGCAATGAGGCTATTGGAGCTGGGGGGCTTGTATGCGCTGGTCGGCGTGGGCTGCGCACTCGCCGTCGCGCTGCGCCCCGGGGACCGATCCCACCGTGTGGTCGATGCGGTCCTGGTGATGACAATCTGGCCGTTGTACGGCCCCTTCTTGGTCGCAAGATGGTCCGGGGCAGACGGCGGCACGGACAGCGAGGTCGAATTCCTGGCGACTCTTCGCAGAGTGCAGGGGACACCGCTTGCCGCGCTGCTTCCCGACGAGCGCACCGTGCGCCTCCTGGCAACGAGGCTCCGTGTCGCCGCCGACAAGGTCGACGAGATCGACCGGCTCCTGCAACGTCCGGAGTTCGATGAACGCGATGCCCTCCGGCGCGTCGAAGAGCTCAAGGCCAAGGGAGCCTCCGACCACGCGCGGTCGACCGCGAACCTACGCGTCCAGAACATCCGCCGACTGCGAAGCCTCCGGGACCGGTTCGCAAGCGAGCTGGACGAAGTCGGCGAGCTCCTGAAGCAGCTCAAGACCCAGGCCGAAGTGGTGCGCCTTGCAGGCGCGCCCGATCCAGGCGCCCGCGACTTGGTGCAGGAGATCCTCTCGCGCGTGGAAGGCCTGGATCATGTGCTCGACGACGACCCTTATGCCTCAGGCTTCGCTTGCTGGTCCCTTGGAACGGCGAGCAGGGAGCCACCGGAACCCCTTCGCCGGTCTGCCGCTCACGGCGGCAGCTCCGCGACGACATCGGACGAACGGCCCAGGCGTCAGCCCAGCTCTATCATTGGATCTGCAATGGGCACGGCGAGGATGGCCCCGCCCCGCGAAGCGGTCGTCCGTTCTCCGTCGAGTCTCACTTCTTCGACAAGCGAGAGGACAGCGTGCTCAGGGCTTCCGACAAGGCAGCGTCACGCTTGAAGCAGCACGGCCCCGGCTTGCGTTTGCCGCAACGCATGGCGTACAGCGCCTGCAGCTCGGCCAGCGCGCGATCGTCACCCTGCTCGGCTGCCCGGCCGAACAGAGGACGCTTCTGGGCGCAATCGGCGAGCCGCAGCTCGATCGCAACCCTTGCCGCCGGCGTGGCACGATCCAGCACCTCACCGCGCCGCAACCAGCCCAGCGCATGTTTCCCCGGACGTCGGCTCGGGCCGGCGGTGCGCACGATCTGGTAGAGCACATCCACCGTTCCAGAGGCATCGCCCCGTCCAAGCGCGTCGATGAGCCGCGCAGCAAGCGGCGCGTCCACGTTGGAGGCGCCGATCGCGATGGCCGATGCTGCCTGGACCATGTCGGGTCGGTCGAACGCCGAAGGATCCTCTTCGATCAACGCGAGCAGCGCCTCGGCGCCCGGCTTCCACCTCTTCTGGGCGAATGCCTTCCAGACGTCAGCGCGCAGCTCGCCGGAACGATCCGTGCGGGGCGCGACAGCAGGCTGCGGCGGTGTCTCCGGCGTCGCGCCGGACGCCGGCGCGGTCACGGCGCCGAATGCGGAGGAGGCCGCGGACACAGGAGATGATGCTGGCGACAGCGCGACGGGCGCGACAGCAGGTCGGGCAGATGGCACATGCCCGCGTGTCGTCCACAGCGCCGCTGCCAGGCCGATCGACACTGCGCCCCCTGCTGCGAGCACCAGAAGCCTACGGCGAGCAACAACCGGTCGCGTCTGCGACGCTTCGCCCGCGGCGCGACCGGGCGGCGTCGCATCGTCGCCGGGAAGGGTGATCTCTCGGGCGGGGCCCAGTTCGATCTCGACGCTGCTCGTGTCGCACGCAGGTGTCCGTGGATCCTCCGGCAGTTCGTCCAGGATGGCGGCTAGCGCCTGCTCTGCTTCGTGAGCGCTGGGGAACCGGTCGTCGGGCACACGCTCCAGCAACTTGGCAACCACCGCCTCCAGCGCCGGGGACACGGCGCCTTCGCCCAGGAAGCTGGCCATGGACGGCGCCTTCTCGTCGTTCTTCCGACGCAGCAGACGTACGACCTCGCGCTCCTCGAACGGGCGTTCGCCCGTGATCATCTCGAAGGTCATGACGCCAAGCGAGTACAGGTCGGATCGGTAATCGACGGCGCCCATGCCGCCGACGGTTTCGGGTGCCATATAGGCAGGCGTCCCGAAGATCATCGTTCCCGTGGTGAGCGACGGTGGATTGGGCTTTCCGGGTGTGCCGGAGTCGGGCAGGGACAGACGATTGAAGTCGATACGGGCGAAGCCGAAGTCGATGATCTTGATCAGATCGTCCGACTGCTCGACGACCATGACGTTGGCAGGCTTGAGGTCGCGATGCGCGATCCCCACGGCATGAGCGGCGGCGAGGCCGGCGGCGATCTGTCGGGCGATTCGTGCAGCCCTTCGCTGGGGCAGACGTCCGGATCGCAGCATCTCGCTCAGCGGTACCCCTGGCACCAGCTCCATGACGAGAAAGAACGTGCCATCTTCGAGCTGGCCGAAGTCGGTGGCCGCAGCCACGTTCGGATGATGAATGTGCGCTCCCGCGATCGCTTCGCGCTCGAAGCGGGCAACCAGGTGCGGGTGCTCCTTCGTCGACGGGTGCAGCACCTTGATGGCAAGCTGCTTGCGCATGTGCACATGCTCGCCGCGGTAGACCACCCCCAGCCCGCCTTCCGACAACACAGCATCGATCCGGTACCGGCCGGACAAGACCTGGCCGATCCGCATCTGCGCGTCGTCGGGCACGAGGTCGAATTCCTTCGACTGCAGCTCCTCCAGCGGCTCGTCCACACCGCGACTATAAACGGCTGGTGGAGCCCTCGCACGCCGAATCGCTTGCCGTGCAGGAGCGATCCGCTCAACCTTTCTTGTGCGCCAGCGCTTGCTTGATCGTCCGCGCGACGGTGTCCAACGTGTACGGCTTGGACATGTACGCCACGGGAGCGTACGACCGTGATGCCTCCTCGACAATCGCGGTGGTGTGTCCGCTCGAAACAATGACCGGCACCGAGGGGTCGATCCCCCGGATGCGCGCCAGCGCTCCCATTCCGTCGAGCCGCGGCATGTTCAGGTCGAGGATGATCAGGTCGATCGCCTCGCGTTGCTCGGCGAACATCTCCACGCACTCGAGCCCGTCGCGCGCCACCAGCACCGTGTAGCCGAGCTTCGACAGCAGCCTTCGCACGGTTCTGCGCATCATGTCCTCGTCGTCGGCCACCAGAATGGTCGCGGAGCCCTGGGGGGTGACCTCGCTCGCCCGCGCCTCGTCCTTCCTGATCTCGGCTGGCTCGGCAGCACGAGGCAGGAAGAACTCGAACGTAGTGCCCTGCCCGAGTACGCTGTCGACTGCCATCCAGCCGTCGTGCTGCTTGACTACGCCGTAGGCGATGGCGAGTCCCAGGCCGGTTCCGCCGGCGCTCTCGCGCGTCGTGAAGAACGGCTCGAAGATCCGCGCGCGGATGCCTTCCTCGATGCCGCTCCCCGTATCCGCCACCGCGATGCGAACGAACTCGCCCGCCCTGGCCTCCACGTGGCTTGCACAATAACGCTGGTCGATCACCGTGTTCCGTGCCGAGATGGTGATGCGCAGATCCGCGCCCACCACCCCGAGCTTGGCCGTCAGCGCGTCGCGAGCATTCACGCACAGGTTCAGCAGCACCTGGTGGATCTGGCTGCGGTCCGCGAGCACGCTCCACACGCCGTGGTCGCACATCGTGTCGACGACGATCCGCCGGTCCACCGTGTTGCGCACGATGCCCGCGACCTCGTCGATCAACGCGGCGACCTCGCAGGCCGTGCGCTCCACCTTGGAACGCCGGCTCATCGACAGCAGCCGCCTGGTGAGCATCGACGCCTGCCTGGCGGCGGACTCGATGTCGCGCAGCAGCTCCGGGGGCTCGAGCGGGTCGGCGCAAGAACGGGCGAGCGACACGTTGGCCAGGATACCGGTGAAGATGTTGTTGAAGTCGTGCGTGATGCCGCCGGCCAGCTCGCCGATGGCCTCCATTTTCTGCGCGTGGCGGAGCTGCGCTTCCAGCTCGCGCTTCTCGGTCTCGTGTCGCACCCTCGCCGTGACGTCCCGGAGCACGCACACGATCTGGCGCGGCTGGTCCAGCGCGGCCGACACGACCGTCAACCGCTCTTCCACGTGACGAAGCGATCCGGCGTCGGCGCCGAGCCTGTACGAGCACGTTTGCGGCAGCCCCGTGGAAAGCAGCATCTCCCGCGCTCTGCGAAACGCCGCGCGATCTTCCGGGTGAACCCGATCGGTCCAGGCATCCATCATGCGCGTGCCGCCTCGAAGCGTGGGCCCCAACAGATCTTCCGCAGGCGCGTTCGCCACCGTCACCTGGCCGTCCTCGTCGAACACCAGGATGCCGTCTCCTGCCTTCTCGCACGCCAGCTCGTAGCACCGCTCGACGACCTTGTGACGGTGCAGCCTGCGATGGTTGGCCAGCAGCCTGGCGCTGCTCTCGGCGACCATCGTGGCCGAGGCTTCGTCGTCGGCCGTAAAGAACCCCTGGGAAGAATGGCTGAGGTTGAGCACCCCCAGCACGCGGTCGCGCCATCGCAACGGCACGCACAGCAGCGAACGGACCACGATCTTGCTGCCGGGGACCGGCACGAACAGCTCGGTCAGGCCCGCGTCGTCGAGCCGCACGGCCGAAGCCGCCGCCACGACCCGTCCCGCGATCCCTTCTCCCACCTCGAACTTGCGCGCAAGCGCCTCCTCACCCTGCGGGAACGCCGCGCCATCCTGCATGTAGCTCGTCGCGGCCCACAAGTACAGGTACCTGCGTGCGTCGTCCAGCAGCATGATAGAGCAGTTCTCCGCGTCGTAGTGGCGCGAAACCAGCTCGATCAGACGCCGGCAAAGCTCGCCCAGGGGCTGATCCTGGTCGCCCACGAGATCGATCTCGCGCAGCAGGGACATGCGCCGCACGAGGTCCTCGTAGCGCGTCGTCATCTCGTGCAGTGCGACGCTGACCGTGCCGCGAACCGACGCAGGGCCGGGGTGGGGGAGCACGGACTTCACGACGCCCCCCACTCGCTCAGCATCCGCCGGGTGCGATCCCGCGACGAGGCGAGCTGCTCGACCAGCCTGGGGATAGCGTCAGGACGCATGGACAGATCCTGCGCGAGGGTGGGGTCGACAGCGCGGTCGGCACTGTCTCCGGCGCAGCCGAAGCCGGAGATGCAGGCGAGCTGTTCGGCCAGGGCCACGACCCGGACTTCCCGCGCCATGGGGCCTCGGTACGCACCGCTGACGGGCACGTATCGGATCGTCTCTACGAGGGGCTCGGGGAATTGCCAGCGTGTCCCCAACCACGCAGCGACTTCGCCGTAGTGGGTGCCGAACTGCTCGCGCTCGACCTCGTGGATGCGCCTGCCCGACGACGCCGCGCCGGCCAGCGCCTTGGCGTACGCCTGCCCGTAGCAGGCGGCCAGGATGTACTTGCCGATGTCGTGCAGCAAGGCGGCGGAAAAGCAGATGCTGTCGGCCCTGCCGATGCCGAGCTCTCGCTCGACTTCGCGGGCGGCCAGGGCCGAACCGAAGCTGTGCATCCAGAAGTCATGCGGATCGAGGGCGACCTGCCGCAGCGCGCTGACGGAGTCGATCACCGAGGTCGCGAGCGCCAGGAGGCGGACCGACTCGAACCCGACGAGCACGATGGCCTGACGAACGGTGGCGATTCGCCGGGCGCGACCGTAGAAAGCCGAGTTGGCGAGGCGCAGGACGCGCGCCGTGATGGCGTGGTCGGCTTCGATGGCGGCGCCCAGGTCCGCTGCGGACGAGGAGGCGTCCTGGGACGTGTGGACGATACGGGAGAGCACTTCGGGGATGGTGGGCAGCCCCGGCATCTCGAGGGCTTTGCGTCGAACTTCGGCACCTACCATGAACGCATGTCCTGGGAGCGATGGTTGGTGACCGAGGAGTCTGCAACGCGCACGCCATCCCGGCGCGCACGCACTTTTTTCAGGTTTTTCTGGGTGGCAGAATGCGCGGTTGCGCCGATGCGCACCCCAGCCCAGGCGGCTTGGATGACTTGCCGCATGACAGGGACCGTCAGCGCGTTGACACGTCAGCCTTCAATGAGCCTGCGGATCTGCTTGAGCATCGCGGCACCGTGGAAGGGCTTGGTAATCTGGTCGACCCCCGGCTCGGCGAGCAGGTCATGCCCCACCGCGCCCGCGCTGAATCCCGTCATGAACAGCACGGGCAGCGTGGGTCGACGCGTTCGCACGACGCGAAATACCTGGTCACCCGTCTTGCCTGGCATCAGTACGTCGAGCAACGCGAGGTGGAAGTCGTCGGGACACTGCGCGAACTTCGTTAGCGCCTCGTCGCCGTCGGCAGCGTCCACGACGCGATAGCCGGCCCTGGTCAGGATGCGAACCGCGATCCTGCGCACCGCCGGGTCGTCTTCGGCCAGGAGTAACAGCTCGCCCCGGCCAGGGGGCGGATCCGATTCCTGGCGCTTTTGCGGTGCGGCCGCTTGCCTCTGCACCACAGGGAGAAACACGTCGAACCGCGCACCCACACCCGGCGCCCCGCCGACCGTCACGAAGCCGCCATGCTGCTTGACGATGGCATCGACGATCGACAGGCCGAGTCCGCTTCCCTTGCCTGCTGGCTTGGTCGTGAAGAATGGGTCGAAAATCTTTGATTTCAGGGCATCGTCGATCCCGATGCCGTTGTCGGTGACCGACAGGCACACGTACTGCCCCGGCGTGACCGAAGGCCGGTCTGCCACCGTCGCCTCGTCCATGGTAGTCACAGCGCTGGCGATCTCGATCTTGCCGCGGTTGTCGCCGATGGCGTCCCGCGCGTTGACCACGAGGTTGACCAGCACCTGCTCGATCTGCCCGACGTCCGCCAGGACGACCGCCGGGGCGATCGAGGAGACCTCGAGGGTGATGGTGGCTGGGATCAGGCGCTTGAGCATCGGCACGATGCCGGAGATGATGTCGGCGAGGGGCATCTGGCGGAGCGTGGCGCTGTGATTCTGGGTGAAGGTGAGCAGACGGCGGGACAGGGCAGCGCCTCGTTCCGCTGCCTCCCGAATCTGTTGGATGGAATCCGCGACGTCCGGCAGTCCCTCACGCAGCGAGATGGCCGCCAGGTCGGCGAATCCCATGATGGACAGCAGCACGTTGTTGAAGTCGTGCGCCATGCCGCCGGCGAAGGTTCCTACGGTTTCCATCTTCTGCGCCTGACGGAGCTGGTGCTCGGCGTCCGCCCGGGCCTTCTCTGCCGCCTTGCGCGCTGTGCAGTCACGAACCGCGCCCGCCACGAAGACAGGACGCCCCTGGGCGTCGCGCTCGACGGCATCCCCGGTGATCTGGACCCATCGCCACTTGTCCGGGCCTGCCTGGACGCGGAACTCCGTCTGGCGGACCTGGGTTCGTCCTGCGGCGTAGGCTTCGAGTTCGGAACGCACGCGAGCCAGGTCGCCTGGATGGATCGCCCGCAGGAGGCTATCGGCGCCGGGGCTGGGGACGTTCGCGTCGCGCAACCACTGCTCCCAGACGTTGCCCCGAAAGCGGAGCGTGGCGGTCGGCACGTCGTAACACCAGATGCCGAGTTCCGCGCTGGCAAGTGCATCGTCGATCCAACCGGGTCGTTCGCTGGTCA
>Ga0209018_1003149_pt1 | contig 10773 bp, 10 predicted proteins | sample YNPBryBLVA2012_FD_185814 | JGI IMG/M metagenome (GOLD analysis project Ga0209018, IMG submission 185814) | Anoxygenic and chlorotrophic microbial mat microbial communities from Yellowstone National Park, USA - YNP Bryant BLVA 2012 (SPAdes)... ...
GTTAGAAACTTGCACTACGTAGGACAGCTCTCTGACCTGTCCACGCAAGTTGGAAACTCGCGCTACGTAGGACAGGTCTCTGACCTGTCCGCGCAAGTTAGAAACTTGCACTACGTAGGACAGGTCTCTGACCTGTCCACGCAAGTTGGAAACTCGCGCTACGCAGGACAGGTCTCTGACCTGTCCACGCAAGTTGGAAACTCGCGCTACGTAGGACAGGTCTCTGACCTGTCCACGCAAGTTGGAAACTCGCGCTACGCAGGACAGGTCTCTGACCTGTCCACGCAAGTTAGAAACTTGCGTTACATGCTCATTCAGTCGGCGCTTCTGCTTTTTTTCTGGTCTTATCGAGCGCAAAGCGGACGATGGCAATCATGGCAAAAAGGCCAAAGACAATCCAGCCCAGCGTATTGAGCGGCAACGGCCATGTAAACTGACGAAAGAACACATCCAGCAAGACGCCCAGGATGAACAAGCCGCCAAACAAGCGATTATGGTAGAAACTGAAACCGGAAAACCAAGTGGGCCAAAAAGCCTCGAAGCCTTTGGGCGGGCCATCGGGACGCGGCTTGGACAACACGGCTACGGCAAAGAAGGCGCGCCGCAGAGCAAACAGCGGTAGCAGGATGAAGGTAGAAAAGTAACCATCAACCGCCAGATAAATGATTACGCCATAAATGAACAAGAACACGGCAATGTTGGTCAAGCGGGCAAAGGTCTGTCCAACACGCACAGGAAAGGTGCCCACCCCTTTGGCCTTGTCGTCTTGCATTTTGTCAATATGCTTGGAGACGTTGATACTGGCCACGCTCAAACCAAAAGGGACGCCGGCCAGGGCCACGTTCCAATCCCAGCGGCCCGACAGGACAAGGTAAACGCCAGCGATCATGATGGGTCCCCAGATGAGGAAGATGGCCAGTTCACCCAGCGCCCAGTACTTGAGCGGCCAGGTGTAGAAAAGCAGGATGAGCGCGCCCAACACGAACAGGCCAATCACGGTAGGATTGAACTGCGTGTAAAAGACAGCATAAATCCCTGCCAGGGTTGCAATCACACCGCTAACGATGAACCACTGAATCTGCTGCGACTTGGTCCAAAAGCCCTGCACAAGGGGATGCACGCCGTACTGGGTGCGAAAATAGTTATCTTTGTCTATGCCGCGGCTGTAATCGGTGTAATCGTTGAGCAGGTTATTGGTGCCATGGGCAACGAACAAACCCAGAGCCGTGATGAGCCAGGGCAGCCAGGCAAATACGCCATCTCGCCAGGCCAACAAGCCAGCGATGACAGCCGAGTAGAGCGTCACAGTCGTGACGGCGGAACGGGTGGCAATCAACCACTTCGAGATGACATCCAGCGCATCCCATTCTTTCTTATCGTCCATTTTGATAAGTTCCCAGGATGCTTTTTTCCACATGGCAAAATTGATTTTCATCGGCTTCCTTCCTTTCGCAGAGAAATTATACAACGTCTTGTGAAAAAAAGTGCAAGCGCATTGGAGATGCTTAACGCCAGAAGGCCGGGAAAATCAGTCGCAGGGCCACGTCCAACAACAAGCCGAGCATGAACAGGGTCCCATAGGAACGATTGTTCCAGAAAGCCAGCGGCGCAAAGTAAAGCGGCCAGCCTCCCTGTCCATCGGGAAATTCAGCAGGGCGTTGAGCAGGTTTGGGTTCGAGGAAGGCCGGGTACACCTTGAAGAAGGTCGGCAAGGCAAGTAAGACGATCCCCATCAGCGGCGTGAAGAATTTGACCGCCACCAGGTACGCAGTAAAGAGATACGGCAAAACCATCATCGCCAGCACAGTGTACCGCGCAGCCTTCTCACCGATCAACACCGGCAGGGTGTGAATCTTCTTGGCGCGGTCCACTTCGAGTTTGTCAATGTGTTTGCCAAAGATGACGGTCGTCACGCCGAGGACGTAGGGCAGGCTGGCAATGACCACATTCCAGTCCCAAACATGCACCAAAACGTAATAACCGCCTCCAATCATCAAGGGTCCCCACACAATGAGGACGGCCAATTCACCCAATGCCAGCCCCTTGAGCGGCCAGGTGTAGAACAGGACGAAGAACGCGCCCAGGCCAAGCAAAATCCATATCAGCGGGTCCCACTGGTTGACGGCGATCAAATACACCCCAGCCGCCAAGGCCAGGAAAGCGGTGACAGCAAAGTAAGTCAAATGCTGACGCTTGGTCATCAGGCCACTGGCAATTGGCTGTGCGCCATACAGGGTGCGGAAGTAATTGTCCTTGTCCACGCCGCGCACGAAATCGGTGAAATCGTTGAAAATGTTGTTGGCGGCATGAGCAAGGATCAATCCCAACGCCAACGCCAGCCAGGGCAGAAATCGAAAAGCATGGTCGCGCAAGGCAAAAAGACCAGCCAAAGCCGCGGAGAGAAAGGTCATAATGAGAACCGCAGCCCGCGTAGAAATCAACCAGCGGGAAACCACATCGAGTTTATCCCACTCTTCCTTGCTAACATCGGGGATGACGTTCAAGGCTTTGCGCCACATGGCAAAATTGAGTTTCATACTGGACTCCTCTAAATTGGATTGAACAAGTATTATTATATCAAATGGGGGTATCCTCTCGATAAATCAGGGCGCCAGGGGCTTTTGGGACGCTGCTCACCTACACGAAACCTCTCGCTTTCCCTTTCTTTCTCGAGAAGAGACCAAACGGCAGGTTTGACAACAAAATGACCATACAACTTTGGCCCACCCCGCAAAGTTGTACAGACAAGAAAAAAAGCAATTCGTGATGAATGTCACCGAATAACAGTGACATCCCGTACTTACTTAATTGTGACAAAAATCACATAGTATAAGAGGCGCAAATCCTCGCACTTTCATCATTGCCCGCGCTTCGACCACGATTCTATTTTTCGAGGCAAAGAGGACTCCTATGGTTACACCCCAAACGCTCGATCTCCCTACGACTGTACCAAAGCAAATCGAAGATCTGACCTTGCTGGAAGAGGTCTCGGCTCGCACCGCTGGCGTTTCGCGCCTGGAAATGTGTATCCAGTGTGGGACATGCGGCGGTTCTTGCCCCGCCGCAGCGGATATGGACCATACCCCGCGCATGTTATTTGCCATGCTGCGGGCAGGCATGAGGCAGGCAGCATTGATGAGCAATACGCCGTGGATTTGTGTCTCCTGTTATCACTGCGTGGTGCGCTGTCCACAAAACGTGCATATTGCAGATGTCATGTATACCCTCAAAGGGATGGCGATCGAGGCAAAACTCTATCAGGATTCCACTGCGCCTGACTTCTCCCAGACCTTTGTGGATATGGTCGAAGAATATGGGCGCAGTTATGAGTTTGGCTTAGCAACTCGCCATTACTTGAAGCACTTTCCGTTGCGTCTGCCGGGCATGGCTCCGATGGGAATGGGATTGTTGAGCAAACAGCGCATGAGTATCACTCCCAAGCGGATCAAGGGCATACAGCAACTCAAAGCCATCTTGAAACGCGCCAAAGAAATCGAAGGAGGCAAGCATGGCTAAATATCTCTTGTATCCAGGTTGCTCTATGGAATCCAGCGCCAAGGCTTACTCCGAATCGCTGGCGGCGATTGCGAAACCCATTGGCTTGGAATTAGAAGAAATCGAAGATTGGAACTGCTGCGGCGCCACCGAATATCTGGGCATCAGCCTGACCCCTGCCTACGCGCTCATCAGCCGCAACCTGGCCCTGGCCGCAAAGCAGGCCAACGGCAACAAAGTGGTTGTCGCACCGTGCAGCGCTTGCTATCTGAATCTTGCCAAAGCAGATTACTACATGCGCGAACAACCCAAACTTGGCAAAATGGTCAACGAAGCGCTGAGCGCCGGAGGATTAAGTTACGAACCGGGAACACTGGCTATCCGCCATTTGTTGGATGTCATCATCTATGACATTGGGCTGGAGACCGTCAAATCGAAAGTTGTCCGCCCGCTGACAGGATTGCGCGTTGCGCCTTACCTGGGCTGCATGGTACCGCGTCCCGATTATGAAAAACGATGGTCGGATCACGAACATCCTATCGAATTGGACCTGCTGTTGAAAGCCTTGGGCGCGGAGGTGATTGACTTCCCGCTCAAGACGCATTGCTGCGGCGGTCACATGACCCAAATTGGACCTGAAACCGCCTTCGAACTGATTCGCCGTCTCATCTCATCCGCCGATCAATACCAGGCCGACATCATGGCAACCGTTTGCCCCATGTGCCAGATGAACCTGGATGCCTATCAAACAGAGACAAATCGTTACTTTGGTACAAACTATCAGATGCCGATTGTATTCTTCACCCAATTGATGGGGCTGGCATTTGGGTTGGAACCAGATACAGCAGGATTTGGCTCAGAATTGGTCAGCACCAAGAGAGCGCTGGCAAAGATTGGAGTGGAAATTGCTGAAACCGAAACCGCGCCGGCGCGCCCTAAAAAGTCAAGCGGGCTGCCTATGCCCAAACCCCTGCCCCGCAAGCCGGAGTTAGCGGAGAAAAGCGAGGCCGAGAAATGAAAAAGAAAAACGAAAACCAAGCCGAGGTCCAAGAAAGAATCGGGGTCTACGTTTGCCATTGCGGTTCGAACATCGCCGGTGTAGTAGATGTTTCAGAGGTAGCGCGCTGGGCGGCGCAACTGCCTGGCGTTGTCGTCTCCCGCGATTACAAATTCATGTGTTCCAGCCCCGGTCAGGCAATGATCATAAAGGATATTCAAGAGCAGGGTTTGACGCGCGTAGTAGTGGCTTCCTGTTCTCCCCACCTGCACGAAGGCACGTTCCGCGGCGCTTGTGAACGAGCGGGGCTAAACCCCTACTTGTTCGAAATGGCAAATATCCGCGAACAAGATGCCTGGGTCACCAGCGATAAGACCGAGGCCACCAAAAAGGCCAAAGCGCTGGTAGCGGCGGCTGTCGGCCGGGTAGCCCATCAGCAACCGTTGGAGGCGCTGCTTGTCCCGATTGATCCGAACGTCTTGGTAGTGGGAGGCGGCATTGCCGGCATCCAGGCAGCGCTCGAAATTGCCGACAGCGGTAATCACGTTTACCTTGTCGAGCGCGAGCCATCCATTGGGGGGCATATGGCGCAGTTCGACAAGACCTTCCCGACCCTGGATTGCGCAGCCTGCATCCTGACGCCCAAGATGGTCAGCGCAGGCAATCATAAAAATATTACCTTGCTGACGTGGAGCGAGGTCGAAAAGGTAGATGGCTATGTGGGGAATTTCACGGTCACGCTTCGGAAGCGAGCCCGCTTCGTGGACGAGTCGCTCTGCACCGGCTGCGGCGTTTGCCAGGAGAAATGCCCAAAGAAGGTGATTGATGAAGTATTCGAGGCCGGCCTAGGCTATCGCAAAGCCATTTACAGGCCCTTCCCGCAAGCCGTCCCCAATTATCCGGTCATCGACAAAAATAACTGTATCTTCTTCGAGAAAGGCACGTGCAAGGCTTGTGAAAAATTCTGCCCCACGGGCGCGATCAAGTTCGACCAACAAGATGAAATCTTGACCATAGAAGTTGGCAACATCATCCTGGCCACAGGATATGACCTGTTCGATGCCCGCAAGGTCAGCAACTATGGGTATGGACGGCTGGCAAACGTCTTCACCAGCCTGGAGTTTGAGCGCCTTTCGAACGCGGCCGGCCCAACGGGCGGGAATATTGTGCTGCGTGACGGCAAGACCGTACCCAAGTCGGTCGCCATTGTTCACTGCGTAGGCAGCCGCGACAAAAATTACAACAACTACTGCTCCGCCATCTGCTGTATGCAGAGTCTCAAATTTGCTCACCTGGTCAAAGAAAAGACGGGCGCGACCGTGTACAACTTCTACATTGACATCCGCACGCCCGGCAAAGGATACGATGAGTTCTACCAGCGCCTCATTGAGGAAGGTACGCTCTTTGTGCGCGGCAAAGTAGCCGAAATCACTGATGTCGCCCGCGAACCCGGCGAAGAAGGCAAACTCATCGTCCAGGTAGAGGACACCCTGGTCGGCAAACAGCGCCGCATCCCGGTTGATATGGTCATCCTGTCGGCTGGTTTGCAGGCGCGCGCCGACGCGAAGGAAGTTGCCCAAAAGTTTGGAATCTCATGCAGCGCCGACCAGTGGTTCATCGAGAAACATCCGAAGTTAGACCCTGTTGCCACGATGACGGATGGCGTCTTCATCGCAGGCGCCTGCCAGGGGCCAAAAGACATCCCGGCCAGCGTCGCACAGGGAGCGGCGGCGGCAGCGCGCGTCCTGTCCATCATCGGACAGCAGCAAATCCAAATCGAGGCCGCGACCGCCATCGTAGACGAGGAAACCTGCGTTGGCTGTCAACAATGTATTGCTTCCTGCCCCTATCAAGCGATTATATATCTGGAAGACAAAGGCAAAGCCTATGTCCAGGAAGCGCTCTGTAAGGGCTGCGGCACCTGCGTTGGCACCTGCCTGCCTAAGTGCATCAGCCTGAAACATTTCACCGATGATCAATTGGTCGCCGAAATGGTTGGCGCCATGCGAACGATGAAGGAATTCGAATTAATTCCCATGGAGGCGGCAGCATGAATACCGAACCCAAAATCATTGGTTTTCTGTGCAACTGGTGTTCGTATCGTGGCGCAGACGGGGCTGGGATGGCTCGCCTGAAGTATCCACCCAACGTCAAAATCATCCGCGTGCCGTGCAGCGGGCGCATCTCCCCAGAACTCGTTCTGCGCACATTCCGTGAAGGAGCAGATGGCGTGATGGTGCTAGGTTGCCACATTGGCGACTGCCATTACAGCACCGGTAACCATCGCACCGCCAAGCGTATGCCTGTATTGAAAAAATTGCTGGAATACAGCGGTATCGAACCTCAACGCTTGTATGTCAATTGGGTCTCAGCAGCGGAGGGCGAGAAGTTTGCCAACATCATCCACGAGTTTACCGAACAAATTCGCGCTTTGCCGCCCTTCCGGGAAACCATGGAAAGCCGGACGCCCATCGAAATCAAGCCAGCAGAAAAGGAGGCGGTATGGACAAGCGCATAAATGAACTTGGGAAAACCATCGAAAAAATCTTGCCGGAAGTAGATGGGGTCATTGGGCTGAAAAGCGGTCCTAGCGGGATTGTCGCTCCGCACCTGTTTGCCAAAGAACGGCCCGAGGAACTCGCTTTCTTGGCGGTGTGGCCGAAAGAGCCCGTTCCCGACACGTTGAAAATCATTCTGCGCGCCCACCCCGACGCAAAACTGGCTATCGTGTGCCGCGGCTGCGAGGAGCGCGGCATCGTCGAGATGTTCAAACATGCGCAACTCAAACTGGACAATGTCATGCTGATTGGCCTGCAATGCGAACAAAGCGAAGCAGAATTCTGCCGCTGCGCCAAACCTTACACGGTTCATGCCAAACTGACAGTGGGTCAACCCATCCAGGGCGTCGCTGACCCGCTGACGAACAAAATCGCCGCCATGAATCTGGAAGAAAGACGGGAATTTTGGAAACAGGAATTCGAGCATTGCATCAAGTGCTATGGCTGCCGCAACATCTGCCCGCAGTGTTTCTGCAATGTATGCGCCCTCGAAGACGAGAAATGGGTTCAAACCGGACGCCTGCCCATGCCGAACCCCTCGATGTATCATCTCATTCGTGCAATGCACATGACCGCCAAATGCGTGGCCTGCCGCGAGTGCGAGGAAACCTGTCCGGCTGGCATTCCGATGGCCGTTCAATTCCGATTGATTGCCCGCGACGTCAAAGAAATGTTCAACTATGAAACCGGCGCGGTCATGGATCAGAAACCCCCGCAATTGCTGGTACTCGAAGAAGGCGAATACCAACGCACTGGCTTGCCTCACTAAGGAGAGAGACCATGATCCAATATGAAAACGTCCTGACAACCTGCCCTTACTGCGGTACAGGCTGTGGAATACACCTCCAGGTGTTGGATCAGCAACTGGTTGGCGTACTTCCGACAAAAAATCATGTCATCAGCGATGGAGGCCTCTGCATCAAAGGCTGGAACGCTCATGCTTTTGTCAACCATCCCGATCGCCTGAAAAAGCCTCTGATTCGCAAGAACGGCAAACTGGAAGAGGCAACTTGGGAGGAGGCGCTCCAAACCATCGCCGACAAATTCCGAGAGATCAAGGCCCAAAGCGGTCCAGATAGTATTGCCTTCCTTTCATCGGCCAAATGCACCAACGAAGAAAATTACCTTCTGCAAAAGTTCGCCCGCGCGGTGATCGGCACGAATAACATCGATCACTGCGCCCGTCTCTGACACGCTCCCACTGTGGCCGGTCTGGCCGCATCCTTTGGCAGCGGTGCCATGACGAATTCGATTCCCGAGTTCGAGACGGACACCAATTGTTTCCTGATCATTGGTTCGAACACATCAGAAGGCCACCCGCTGATTGCTACGAGGGTACTCAAGGCCAAGAAGCGCGGTGCCAAAGTGATTGTGCTCGACCCGCGCAAAAACCAAATTGGCCATTGGGCCGATATTTACTATTCCTTCCACCCCGGCAGTGACGTAGCCGTTTTCAACGGTCTGATAAACGTCATTATCAGCGAGGGTCTGTACGACCAGACCTATGTCGCCGAGCGTACCGAAGACTTTGAAGCGCTCAAGACGCTGGTAGCCGAATACAACCCAGAGAAAGTTGCTGAAATTAGCGGCATTCCAGCAGACGGCATTCGGGAAATTGCCCGCACCTACGCCCAGAATAAACCGGCGGCTATCCTGTACGCCATGGGCATCACCCAACACACCACCGGCGTAGACAACGTCAAATCCACCTCGAATCTGGCCATGCTGTGCGGCAATGTGGGCGTACCCGGCGGCGGCGTCAACCCTCTGCGTGGACAAAACAACGTGCAAGGCGCGTGCGATATGGGTGCATTGCCGAATGTGTACTCTGGCTATCAAGTCGTCACTTCAGAGGAAGTTCAAAAGAAGTTTCAGGAAGCCTGGGGCAGCGCTGGCCCGCTCAAGGTCGGTTTGACCGTTACCGAAATAGTGCATGCCGCCGGCGAAGGGCAGGTACGCGCCTTGTTCATCATGGGCGAAAACCCGATGGTCTCTGACCCCGACATCAACCATGTCCGCCAATGCCTGGAAAACACCGAATTCTTGGTTGTGCAGGATATTTTCCCAACCGAAACAGTGCAACTGGCTCATGTGGTGCTGCCCGGCGCCTCTTTTGCAGAAAAGAACGGCACCTTTACGAACACAGAGAGGCGCGTCCAGCGCGTGCGCAAAGCCATCGAACCCCTTGGTGAAGCCAAAGAAGACTGGAGCATTATCTGCGAACTGGCCAAGAAAATGGGCGCTCAGGGCTTCGACTTTTCCTCCACCAAAAAAGTGATGGAGGAAATCAATAAGTTGACTCCCTCCTATGGCGGCATCACCTATGAACGTCTGGAAGCGCTCGGTTCTTTGCAATGGCCCTGCCCGGCGGTGGATCACCCTGGCACGCCCTATTTGCACAAAGGCAAGTTCTCGCGCGGCCTGGGTAAGTTCTTTGCGCTCGAATACAAAGAACCCAACGAAATGCCCACCGAGGAATATCCCTACGTGCTGACGACCGGACGAAGCATGTTCCACTTCCATACTGGCTCGATGACGCGACGCTCCGACAAACTACACAATGAAGTCCCTGAGGCTTACGTCGAAATTCACGTGTCAGACGCAAAGAAGATTGGGCTGAACGGTCACAAGCGGGTACGCATTTCCAGCAAGCGCGGCGAGATCGAACTGGGCGTGCGCGTGACCGACGACATTAAGCGCGGCGTAGTCTTCATCCCCTTCCACTTCGCCGAAGCGGCGGCAAACGTGCTCACCAACACAGCCATTGACCCGGTTGCCAAGATTCCGGAATATAAAGTTTGCGCCGTCAAAGTAGAACCACTAGGATAGGATTCGATTGCCTGCTCTGTGACCTGCATGGGCATGGAGCAGGCAATCCTTTATGGAGGAAACAATGGATATTCGCAAAATTTATGAATATGCACTTCAGCGGGAACACGAAGGCAAACGTTTCTTCGAAGAAAACGCCAGCCGGCTGAAACATGCCGCGGCGGTCAGCGCCTTCAAGGAACTGGCTGCCGAAGAGCAAAAGCACATCGAGTTCATCGAAGCCCAGATCGCCGCTCTGGAAAAAGGCCAAACAGGCAGCGCTGCCGCTCTGAGCAAGGCCCTCGAAGAAGGGAATTTCTTCTCTAAGCGAGCCGCCTCAGAAATGCTCGACCAGACTGTCCTGGAGGCCATGGTCCCCGACTTGCCCGTTCTACGTATGGCCTATCTCATCGAACTCGATTTTGCCGAGTATTACACAAAGTCAGCCAAACAAGCGGAGGGCGAGGCCAAAAAAGTTTTGCAAATGCTGGCAAAATGGGAACGCACGCACGAGGCGCTCTTCAAGAAAATGCACGACCAGGCCTACGAACTATACGCCCAGATGCCCTGGGGAGGGTGAGACTTCTCAATGCTGCCCAAAACCCAATCATCTCAATTCCTGCGCTATCGTGCAGGTCAATGGGAGACACTGGGGAGAGGGGTCATCGCTGAAACGCCGGTCTCGTTGACCGTCAACGGGAAGGTTTGGATTACGTTGATGTGCACGCCAACAGACTTAGAGGCGCTAGCGATTGGCTTTTTATTCAACGAAGGAATTGTCAAGAAAAAAGAAGAGGTGGAGCTCGTACAAGTCTGCCCGCGGGGCGAAACTCATCATCGCCGATCCGCGCCGCATTGACCTGTGCGACTTCGCCACTTTGCACCTGCGCCACAGGCCCGGCACCGACATTGCCC
>Ga0209018_1003152_pt1 | contig 10767 bp, 9 predicted proteins | sample YNPBryBLVA2012_FD_185814 | JGI IMG/M metagenome (GOLD analysis project Ga0209018, IMG submission 185814) | Anoxygenic and chlorotrophic microbial mat microbial communities from Yellowstone National Park, USA - YNP Bryant BLVA 2012 (SPAdes)... ...
GGAGTCACAAAGTTTCCTTTCATTTACTTACTCGTGTCATTTACTTACTCGTGTCTCCGTGTCTTTGTGGTTCGATTTTCACCTTTTTGCAGGAGACTCTTTTTTTCGCTTTTGTCATTCCTACCTGGAAGCAAAGAGAATCTCGCTTCCATTCTGTCCTTGCGAGCCGTCATTGGCGGCGAAGCAATGACAGGGGAGAGGAAGTTCCCCAAGTTCAGCGCTTTAATCCCAGAAAATTTTCACACGACGTTCCCGCGCGGCAATCCACGGCGAGTATACTACCGATCTCCTTGAGCCAAGAATTGGTCAGGTCGGCCTTGGAAGGCCAGGCATAGGTTGGTGCTACGAATCATTTTACTACAAAATCTTCACAGAAGATCAATTCTCGAGAGCAATCCTGCCTGCTCATTTTGCCGCAAGGGCCTCGGCCATCTCCACGTAATCGAGGGTGACGGTTTTGTCCAGGGAGCCGCCCAGCAGGGTGGTCAATTCAGCGCTGTACCGTGCTTTCTCTTCGGCGTCGCGCCGACTCCAGGTGCGGCTCTTGATCTCGAGGTAGTAGCCCAGGTTGGGCGTTTCGACCCGGTCCAGGTTAATAAAGAATTCCTCGCCCTTGTAGCGCACCAGCCAGCGCAAACGGTCTTTGTCCACGGGCGTTTCACCGCTCGGCTTGAAGTACTCGCGGTAGAAGCGCAGGCTGTTCGTCGCTGGGGCAAAATAGCGGATTCGACTGAGCAAAACATCGTGATCAAAGTCACCTTCGCGCGAGGGGCCAATGAGAGTCAGGCGAGCGCGCACACCGGCGATCTGTCCCTTCTCGTTGATGGTCTCGTCTTCGCGGTAGCGCAACCAGCCTTGCGATTTATCCTCGAAGCGGAAATAGACATCGTGCTGGTGATAGTGCCGGTGACGCAGAATCTGAATCTCTGGCCTTTTCAATGCTTCCAGCACGGTATCAGGATTCTCCAGTTTGACCTTGACCTGCACTTCAAACGATTCCTCCTCCTGTGAGCCGCCCAGGGCCACCAGTTTCGAGAAGACCGAGGATTCGCGCGCAGCCAGGAAAATGTCCATTTGCTGGGCGTATTCCTGCGCCGCGGCGGTCAGTTCGGCCTCGTTCAGGGTCAACAATGCTCGATTGACCATTAACCATTTGCCATTGACCATCACGTCGGTCACATCAGCAGCCTTGGCGGCATAGACGATCTGGGCATAGGGGTTGTCGGGATCGCGGCGGAAGCGCGGCGAGTTGTGCAGGGGCGAGAGATCTACCAGAATCAGGTCGGCGCGCTTGCCCGGTTCCAGCGAGCCGGTCAGAGATCCGATGTGCAGCGCCTGGGCGCCGAGACGGGTGGCCATCGCCAGGGCCTGGGTCGCCGGCACGGCGGTTGGGTCGTTGCTCACCGCTTTTGCCACCAGCGCGGCCAGGCGCACTTCTTCGAACATGTCCAGGTCGTTGTTCGAAGCCGGGCCATCGGTGCCGATGCCCACATTCAGCCCTACATCGAGCATTTTTTGTACCTGCGCAAAGCCGGAGGCCAGTTTCAGGTTGGAGGAGGGGTTATGGGCCACACCCGCCCCGGCGTGCAGCAAGGTGCGCATTTCTCCTTCGTCAATGTGGACGCAGTGCGCGGCGAGGACTTTGGCCTCAAACAGCCCCTGTTTCTTGACATAGGGGATAACCGGCATGCCGTTCTCGCGGCGCATATTCTCCACTTCCAGGACGGTCTCAGAGAGGTGGGTGTGCAGCGGCACATCGAACTCGGCAGCCAGCGCGGCAGTGGCATGCAAAATCTCAGGCGTGCAGGTGTAAGGGGCGTGCGGCGCCACCGACGGGACGATCAGCGCATGTCCCTTCCACTTCTGAATGAATTCGCGGGCGGCTGCAAGTGCATCCTCGAAGGAGGCGGCGTCGGGCGAAGGGAATTTCAGCACCGTCTGCGAACAGACCGCGCGCATCCCGGCCTCGGCCGTGGCCGCGGCAATCTCGTCCTCGAAGAAGTACATATCGGCAAAGCAGGTGATGCCCGAACGAATCATCTCGGCGCAGGCCAGTTTGGTCCCCAAACGGACGAAATCGGGCGAGACGAACTGGCGCTCTACCGGCCACATGTACCCTTGCAGCCAGACATCCAGACGCAGGTCGTCGGCCAGGCCGCGCATCAGGGTCATCGGGACGTGGGTGTGGGCATTGATCAGGCCCGGCATGAGAATCTTGCCGCCGCAATCAATCACCTGCGCCGCGGCATATTGCTGACGAAGTTCACTTTCCTCGCCCACGGCTACAATCGAATCGCCCGCCACGGCCACTGCACCGTTGGGGAACTGATGCATTTCCTGGTCCATGGTCAGTACATGGGCATTGACAAGCAGAAAATCTACAGAAACAGTCATGGAGCCTCCTTTGGCAGGGATTATCGTTTCCAGTCCAGCAAGACATTGAGAACCAGCAGATTCATCTCAAAATCTGTGTCGCTATGATTGGTAAGTTCCACATCCAGGGCCGGCATCCCGTGTTCATCGGCCCAGTCAGTGAACCCACCAGTGTAGGTGCAGCCGATGTCAATCGGCGGGTAAGGATACGTGGTGACGGCGGCAACTGCCTCGGCCAGCCGCAGCGTATCCTCCTCCGGTGGCAATCCGCCGGGAAAGATGCCCAACGCCGCGCTGTGATAGTTGATGATGGCGTCCATGGGGTGCTCAAGCAAAAATCCCATCAGCGCCTGCGTTTCGGGTTCGGAGCCTGGACCGGTACCGGCGGTGACGTAAGTGTAGTGCCAGCACTTCGACCGGTCCCATGTCTTTTGCCAGTTCGCGTCCCAGTTGCGGTTCAGGTCCACCCCGTGGGCGTTGGTGCGGCCGGTTACATCGTGGGCACGTGCTTCACCGTCCGGGTTCAGGTTGCGCAAGATGTAAAGGGTGACATCGGGCGGGATGATTTGCGGGTGTTCGGTTACAAACGCAATCAACTGGTCGGCCAGCAGGATGGTGTTGTACTCGTTTCCGCCGTGCATGCCGGCGATAATCATCCGCCGGCTTGGGCCGGTTCCGAAGCGGTAAACCTCGAGCGGTCTCTGTTCCACTGAGTAACCGATGACGATTGGCCCCTCACGGAAGGGGATGGGGGTGTCCGTCACTGTTGGCGTGAACGTAGGCAGGGGCGTTTCGGTGGGGGGCGACGTAGGACTGGGGACGGGTGTTTCGGTGGGGGAGGCGGTGGGGACGATGGTCAGCGTGGCTGTCGGCGCAGGGGGCTGGGTCGGGCTGACGAGCAGCGCCTGGGCGGGTTGCGCGCTCGTCGCCAGCCAGAATCCGACCAACGTGATGCCCAACACCAGGTTGAGAATCCAGAAGGCAGTCACCAGCCGGACCAGTTGTTTTTGTCGCATTCATGCCTCCTGCGAGACAGCGCGTCGCAGTCGGTCGAGCGCCATGTTGACGGCCCAGCGTCCCAGGTTTTTGGGATGTCCGCCATAGGTGAGGGTGCGATCTTCCAGGCCGGTGGGGGTTTTGAGAAGAATGCGGGCGCGCTGGACGTCTCCTTCGATGGAGCAGGCTACAGCCAGACCGGCATTTGCCCCGAACTGCTGGCAGGCGGCTTCGAGGGCGCCCGCCGCTTCGTCCGGGACCTCGAGCCTGCTCCCGCCTCGAAAGGCGGGGTTCCCGGCTCGTGCCAGGCGCGTCTGCAGGGCGTCTTCGGTTCCGGCCTCCACACAGGCCAGGGTCCAGCCCCGTCTGGCGGCGGCTTGCAGAGCCACCCCTTCGAGGGTCTCATCGTCGGCGCCGAAGAGGTCGTCGCCCAGTCGGGCGCGCAGGTCGCTTTCGACCCTGGCAATCATGGCGTCGGCCTCGGGGCGGGTGCTGGCTTTGGCGGCGATGCGGATGCTGACGATGCCGGAGTGGGCGGTCAGCCCGACGGTGGGGTTGGTGAGGGTCTCCAGGTCGCCGATGCGCTCATCGAGGGCGGCTTCGCCGATCCCGCTGACGTGCAGGGTGCGGACGCGGATGATTTCGTTCAGGTTATAGCGCTTTTGCAGGTAGGGGAGAACGGCGTTTTCGAGCAGGAATTCCATTTCACGCGGCACGCCGGGCAGGCAGATGAGAGATTTCTCGCCGGTTTCTAGGATGAAGGCGGGTGCGGTGCCGACGGGGTTTTCGATGGGGATGGCAAACTGGGGCAGGTAGGCCTGCCGTTTCTGGTTTTCGGTGGGGGTGCGGCCGTAACGGGCGACTCGGGCTTTGATTTGTTCCCACAGTTCGGGACGGTATTCGAGGAAGAGGCCAAAGGCGCGGGCGGCGGCCTCGCGCGTCGGGTCATCCACGGTGGGGCCGAGGCCGCCGGTGGTGATGACGAAGTCGGCGCGGGCGAGGGCTTCGCGCATCAGGGCGGCGATGCGTTCGGCGTTGTCGCCGATGGTCTGGGTGCGGTAGAGGTTGATGCCCAAACTGCGCAGGAATCGGGCGATGAAGGGGGTGTTGGTATCTACTTTTTCACCGAGCAAGAGTTCGGTGCCGATGGTGATGATTTCTGCGGTTGTCATGGGTGGGTCTCCAGGACCTGTTGTAAGGCGGTGCGGGGGAGGATGATAGTGCCGTCAGGTTGTTGAATGGCGATGTTTTGGATGGCCTCGGCCAGTCGCCGGAAAGCCGCTCCGCCGTTGGGATGGGGAGCCAGGAGGGGCAGGCCGGCATCTGCGAGGATGGGGCGGGCGTAGGGGGCGGCGGCGGGGCAGGAGGGGCCGATCACGGCGACCAGGTTGGGGGTCAGGGCGAGGCGGGTGGCGCCAATGCGGGCGCTGTCTTCGCTGCAGTCCGCCTCTTCCCAGACGAGTTCAATTTTGTGACCGGCCAGGTCGCCGCTTTCCTCCATGGCAGATTCGATCGAGGCCAGCATGGCAGTCCCTGCCTCGGCATAGGGGCCAGAAAAGGTTGTCAGTACGCCGACGAGGAAGGGGGCATTGGGGGGGATTTCGAGGCAGCCGAGGGGGTCGGTGCAGGCGTACGAGGCCGGGCTGCAAGCGGTCAGAAGGAGGAGAGAGACCAGTAGCAGGGAATTCGCTCGGCTCATGATCTTTCGGTGTTGGGTTGATTTTACCCGAAAAAAGAAAAGGGCGAGGCTGCCCTCGCCCTTTGGATCATGAAAAGGTTAAACGCCCAGGTAAGCGGCTTTGACCTGCGGGTTTTCGGCAATTTCTTTGGCCGGCCCGGAGAGGACGATGTTGCCCGTTTCGAGGACGTAGGCGCGATGGGCGATGGAGAGTGCCATTTGAGCGTTTTGCTCGACGAGCAGGATGCTGGTGCCCTGGGCGTTGATTTCTTTGATGATGTTGAAGATTTCCTGCACCAGGATGGGGCTGAGGCCCATGGAGGGTTCGTCGAGTAGGAGCAGGGTGGGTTTGCTCATCAAGCCGCGGCCGGTGGCCAGCATTTGTTGTTCGCCGCCGGAGAGGGTGCCGCCTAACTGGTTGATGCGTTCTTTCAGGCGGGGGAAGGATTTGAAGACGCGTTCCATCAGGCGGTTGACTTCGTTTTTATCGTCAATGATGTAGGCGCCCATTTCCAGGTTTTCCCGCACGGTGAGGGGGGCGAAGATTTTGCGCCCTTCGGGGACATGGCTGATGCCTTTGCGGACGATTTGTTCGGGCGGGGCGAAGGTAATGTCTTCGCCTTTGTAGATGATGTGACCGGAGCGCGGGCGGATGATGCCGGAGATGGTGCGCAAGGTGGTGGATTTGCCTGCGCCGTTGGCTCCGATGAGGGTGACGATTTCGCCTTCGGCGATGTCGAACGAAATGCCGTGCAGGGCGTGGATGGCGCCGTAGTAAACGTGGAGGTCTTTGACTTGGAGTAACATGTCAGGCTCCCTTTCCCAGGTAGGCTTCGATGACCTTGGGGTTGTTTTGAATTTCTTTGGGGGTGCCGCGGGCGATGACTTCACCGAAGTCAATGACGGTGATGTGCTCGCAGATGCCCATGACGAGGCGCATCTGATGCTCGATGAGCAGGACGGTGAGTTTGAACTTGTCGCGGATTAAGTGGATTAACTCCATCAATTGGGTAATTTCTTTTGGGTTCATGCCAGCGGCAGGTTCGTCCAGGAGCAGCAGGCGAGGCCCGCAAGCGAGGGCGCGGGCAATTTCGACGCGGCGTTGTTCGCCGTAGGGCAGGTTTTTGGCGATTTCGTTCTGGACCCGGCTCAGTTTCATGATGTCGAGCAGCTCTTGAGCGTTTTCGATGATTTCTTTTTCACGCTTCTGGTATTTGGGAGTGGCGGCGATGCCGTCGAAGAGGCTGTATCCGCTTTGGGCGTGGAAGGCGATGCGCAGGTTATCGAGGACGGTCAGGTTGGAGAAGAGGCGGATGTTCTGGAAGGTGCGGCCAATGCCGGCGCGGGTGATTTCGTGCGGCTCGAAACCGACGATGTCCACGCCGTAGAATTTGATGCTGCCTTTGGTGGGCAGGTAGATGCCGGTGATCTGGTTGAAGATGGTCGTTTTCCCGGCGCCATTGGGACCGATGAGGCCAGCCAGGTCGCCCTCGTGGAGCGTGAGATTGAAGTCATTGACTGCTCGCAGGCCGCCAAAGTATTTGGTCAGTCCCTGGATTTCGAGAACGGGGGTCTGTTCGGGCGTGGCGTTCATGCGTTTTCTCCTTCGTCGGCAGTGTTTTTGAACGGCACGGTGGGCAGTTTAAGGAAGCCCCATTCTGTGTTGCCCAGCAACCCCTGCGGGCGGATGAGCATGAGCAGCAGCAGGGTGAGCGGGTAGAGGACATACCGCCAGGAGGGGGCTTCGGGGCTGATTTTGCCGAGAACTTCGCGTAACATCCCTTCGAGGAAGAAAATCCAGCCAAAAGAAGCCGTAATGGTACCGGTCATGCTGCCCAGACCACCGAAGACGATGATGATCATCGGGTTGAAGCCGATGAGGAAGTCAAATGCACCGGGGCTGAGGAAACCGATGTAGTGGGCATACACGCCGCCGCCGAGGCCTGCAAACAGGGAGCCGATGACGAAGGCCATCAGTTTGGTACCGGCAACGTCAATGCCCATCGAGCGAGCGGCTACTTCATCTTCCCGAACGGATAAGATGGAGCGTCCGTGGGAGGAGTGGAGTAGGTCGCGCATGGCAACGATGACGGCTATCATGAAGAAGAAAGCCCAGAACCAGGTGGTCAATTTGGGGATGCCGATCATGCCGCGTCCGCCGCGCATTTCCGGGAAGGGCAGGATGGTATCGCTGTTGACCATCAGGGTGTAGACAACGATGGTGAAGCCGAGGGTGGCAATGCCGAAGTAGTCTGAGCCGAGAGAAAGGACCGGCAAGCCGAACAGGAAACTGATTTCTGCGGCGAAGATTCCGGCGAAGATGACGGACAGGAAAAAGACAACCTGCAGCCAGACTCCCTGCGCCAGAGGCCCGGGGGCCAGGTTCGTGCCGAGGAGAGGGTTGATGGCAGGGGAGAGCAGTTTCCCCAACTGAATGGCGATAAAGGCCGCAATCAGGCTTCCCAGCAGGTAGAGCGTAAATGAGGAGAGGACGGGCATGCGGCGCAGGTTGGATGTGAATTTGCCAACCAGCCAGATGGCAATGCCTGCCAGAATGACGCCTGTGCCTAAAACGACCAGCCCACTGGCATCGCCGTTGGTCCAGCGATAGGTGATGTCTGCAGCGGCGTATGCGCCAATCCCGTAGAAGCCCCACTGACCAAGGCTAAACTGGCCGTTGTAGCCGTAGATAAGGTTCAAGCCGAGGGCGACCATGGTCATGGTGCAGGCCTGGAATAACAGCCCGCTGTCAAAGTTGTTGAGGAGTTGGAAGCCACCGATGTTGGTTAAGCCGAGTTGAATGATGAAAAATGCAACTACGACGCCCAGGACATTGATGGCCAGGCTGAAGTCCACTTTTTTGCCGCCAATGACAACAGGCCGGACTTTGACCCCCATTACCCAGAAAAGACCATAGAGGTAGGCGATGACTACAATAATCTTGACAAGAGAGAGCAATATCGACAGGTTCATGATGACCTCATGCCTTTTCTTTTTCTGGTTCGCCGAAGATGCCGGTGGGGCGAACAAGCAAAACCAGGATCAGGATGGTGAAGGCAATGGCGTCGCGCATGGGGGTAGAGATGTAACTGGCTGTCATGGATTCAGCCTGTCCCATGATGAGCGCCCCCACAAAGGCGCCAGGAATACTACCGATGCCACCCAGGACGGCTGCCACAAATGCTTTCAGACCGGGGTACACTCCCATCAGGGTCTTGATGGAAGGGTATGCAATGGCGTACAACACGCCGCCCAAACCGGCAAAGGCTGCCCCAATCGCAAATGTGAATGAAATGACCTGGTCCACCTGGATGCCCATCAGGCGTGCGGTGGGTTTGTCGAAGGAGGTGGCACGCATGGCAATCCCGATTTTGGTCTTGTGGACCAGGAATTGCAGGAAGACCAGTACGGCCAGCGTGCACAGAATGATAATCAGCAAGATGTTCGAAATGACGATTGAGTTGTCTGGCGGTGTTTGTCCGTTTTCGAGTCGGTGGATGCCGTCTGAAATGTACCAGGTAACAACCTCAAAAGGACGCTGGTAAGGGATGAAGCGGGCCGAGAAAACGAATTCAAGCAGCCCGAAATATTCCAGGAAGAATGAGACACCAATGGCCGTAATCAGAGCCGCGATGCGCGGTGCATCTCGCAGAGGTTTGTAGGCGACTCTTTCGATTGTGATTGCCAGCAGAACACATACGACCATGGACAGCAGGATGGTGGTGATGGTGCCAATGGCTACGGCAACAAAGGGATTCATGGAGGGAAAAACTTTCAGCGGCCATTGGTGGAGTTGAAATCGTTCAATGGCAAAGAAACTGACAAAAGCGCCGACCATAAACACGTCGCCATGGGCAAAGTTGATCAACTTCACGATGCCATATACCATGGTGTAGCCCAAAGCAATCAGCGCATAGACAAACCCTAATTGAAGACCGTTAATGACATTGGTGACAAAATAAAGGGGCTTTTGAATCAGGTTTTGAGCAAGAATATAAGTGACAACCAGGGCCAGCAAAATCAAGAACGCTCGCCCAATCCACGCCAGGAAGGAATTTGGCCGAACGATGATAGGCGGCTTTTTGGGTCTGGTCTGCAGTTGCATTGGAGTTCTCCTCCTTTGGAAAGTTTTACCGACAAAGAAGGGGCAGCCATCAGAGGCTGCCCCTTCCACAAAAAGGTTACGGATTCACAACGGTCTCGAACTTGACGCCCTCAGCGGTCACCTTCAAGATGGTCGCCGATTTGATCGGGTTGTGTTGCTCATCGAAGGAAATGGTGCCGGAGACGGCCTCAAAGGTGATGCCGTTCAGCGTTTCAGCCACTTTGGTCGGGTCATCCACACCGGCCTGCTGAATGGCGGTCAGCAGCAGGTTGGTGGCATCATAGGCCAGAGCGGCCAGAGCGTCGGGGGTCTTGCCGTATTTCTTTTCGAAGGCAGCGCGGAAACTCACTGCCAGAGGCGCCTGGCTGTCGGGCGAGTAGTGGTTGGTGAAGTAGCCGCCGTCTGCCGATTTGAGGTCCAGGTCAGCCGAATCCCAACCGTCACCGCCCATGAAGGGAACGGTGATGCCCTTGTCTTTGGCCTGGGCAGTAACCAGGTTGACGATGTTGTAGTAGTCCGGCAGGTAAACGATGTCAGGATCTGCTTCGTCAATCTGGGCCAGGATGGCCGAGAAGTCGGTGTCGTTGGCGGTGTAGGAGGCCTCGCCAACAATTTCGCCACCGAGTTCAATGAAGGAAGCCTTGAAGTTTTCGGCCAAACCCTTCACATAGTCATTGGCCTGATCAACCATCACGAACGCCTTGCGAGCGCCCAGGTTTTCATAGGCGAATTTGGCCCCTACCTTGCCCTGGAACGGGTCAATGAAGCAGGCGCGGTAAATGTACTGCTTGGTGACACCGTTCTGATCTACTGTGACGCTGGGGTTGGTAGAAGTGGGGCTGATTTGCAGGACTTTGGCTGCGTTGGCGATTTCAGAAACCGGGATCGAGGCTTTCGAGCAAACTTCGCCGATGATGTAGTGAACGCCATCCTGATTGATGACCTTGTTGGCGGCGTTGACGGCCGGGTCAGGCGTGCATTGGCTATCCTCAACGATCGGGACAATCGTCATGCCCAGGACACCACCCTTCGCATTCCACTCTTCGATGGCCAGCAGGGCACCGTCGCGGGTCATCTCACCAAAGGTCGGGACTGGACCGGAAAGAGGTGCCAGGATAGCGACCTTCAGTTCCCCTTTGGTCGCGCCGCCGCCCCCGCAGGCAGCCAGCAGCATGACGACTGCAACCAGCATACTCAAAATTTTAAAAGACTTCATTTTTTCTCCTCCAGAACTTGAAAATTGTGGATAGACGATTGGCGTTTGCTACGCCAATTTTCCCCTGAGGGGATGGACCAGTGGATGATGATATTGTCGCTTTTAGGAAAGAATCACCTCCTTTTGAGGTGGCGATAAACTTGAGGCAAAACTATATTCACTTAAACTGAATTTGTCAAGTAAATGTAAGACAATGTGTGCCTGCAAAAGTTGTCAGGCAACGAAGCGAGCCGACACGAGTTTTTGCCATTTGCTGCTCATCCAGGCAGTTCGCACTTTGGCGGTTAAAATTGCGCCCTTCAAACTCCATTGGGCGCCGCAGAGTTTCCCGAAAGAGCATCGGGACGATGTGAAGCGCTGGGTGACGATTTGTTTGCAACCACTTTCAATTACGCCGCT
>Ga0209018_1003153_pt1 | contig 10763 bp, 14 predicted proteins | sample YNPBryBLVA2012_FD_185814 | JGI IMG/M metagenome (GOLD analysis project Ga0209018, IMG submission 185814) | Anoxygenic and chlorotrophic microbial mat microbial communities from Yellowstone National Park, USA - YNP Bryant BLVA 2012 (SPAdes)... ...
AAGTAGTTATGGGATACAGTTGAACCCCACTTGCCGTAGGTCAATCATGCTGAGGTTTTAGAATAATCAAGGCTTTTTGTATCCTTTAATTGACAAATAGACTGTATCTAGCCCAGAAGCCAATTTTCTCTATTCAGTAAGCTATATTCAGAGATAAGCCCCCTTGAATACTATTGTCTGTAGACTCAGGCTCTCTCTTCCTGAAAACATTTATAGATGAAAGACATTAACAAGGCTCTGGGTCAGGTTCTGATTAAGTACAGAACACTAACAAAGATTTCGCAAGAAGAGCTTGCTGACAGAGCAGGTATACATCGTACCTATGTCAGTCAGATAGAACGTGGCTTAAAATCACCCACTTTATCTGTCTTGTTTCAGATCTCAAGATCTCTGAATACTCCCGCCAGTGTTTTAATAGCTGAAGTTGAACAGGCATTAAATGACATACATTATTAATTCTAGTTTTAATATTTTTTGCGGATTTGAAGTCAATGCTAGACATATAGAATCTTCACTACACCAAACAAATGAATTCCTAAAAATTATTCCTTCGACTGTTTATAAAAATATTGACTATAAAACTACAAGTTCAATTGTTGGTTCAATGTTTTGCCATTCTATAGCAGGAGTAACAGAAGCAATAGTTAATCCCATAGAGAAAGGACATCCTGATCTTATCCCAAAGGGAGGTGAAAACTTGTCAGAGGAAGAACTGCGTAATTATCCTGTTGGTTTAGAAGTTAAATGTACGGTTGGAAATATAACTAAAGGTGCAAATCTCAGAGCAGGACAACCAAGAATCAATGCTTTAGAAGGAATCACTTGGCAAGCTCACCATCAAGAAGTAAAAGAACTGCTGGGATTAGTCTGGGATTTCGTAGAAAGTGAACACGAGTTTAACCATCCAAAAGTTACAGCCGTATTTTACGCGAATAATCTGACTACAAATGATTGGGGAAATATTAGTGGAATAGAAGGTCGGAATACTAAGGTGACGGGCATGAAAGTAAGTGGTAAAGAGAAGATGGGACAAGGTTGGGTGGCTTTAATTGATGACCATCTATATAAGCAGACTTATCAGAGAATTATGAAATTTTCTATTTAGCTAAAAACTGAAAAAGTTCAGGTTGCTCATCGGCTCTATCGGATCGGTAGTAAATAACTTCCTTGCTGGTTTTTCCTGCTACACCCTTTAGATCTAGCAATGGTCTGAACGGGAGATAATCACCACAATGCCCTTCACAAAATATAACTTCTCCCTTCCTTTCCCTTGACCATTTTGCTAATTTTTCATAGTCAATAAGTTTACTTCCATAGCGATAACCTTTGCCAGCATCCTCTTTATAGGGTGGATCGATAAACCAAGTGGCTTCTATATCGGGAGCTACCGTGTAATCTCCACAGATAATGTTCCAGTGCTTAATCTTAAATAAATTTTCAGACATGTATCTCTTACTAATCTCCCAGTTTCTAGCTAGAACAGGAGTGACTTTAATGGTCTTATAGTGAAATGCCATTTTCGTGGCAGCATGAATAATGTGAAGAAATTCGGAACTTTTTTCGCCAACTTCTAGGTCGGGTAAGTTCTTGATTGCCAGTGGCGTTGCTTCATCAATCAACCATTTCCAAATTTCAAATACACGCTCGTCTCTCTCCACTAAAAAGATATTTTTTTTCCAGTTGTCTCCGTACAATGAATAAGCGGCTGAACCTGCAAACGGTTCAACGATAGCCCCAAAATTAGGAGCCGGGTAGTGCTTCGCTATTTGCTTTTTTCTGCCGTAGTAGTAGAACATCTGTCCTCGGAATCCTTGAATACTATAGTATTAGGCGAGGGGGCAGAAGTCAAGTGCTGGTTTAAAAAGTGCTAGCCTAGCTTACATTCCTGCGCTTGTCCCGTACGTCTAACACTGCGTTGGAGCCGACCAACGAGAGGTGATCGGCGAGTGCCAGAAGCTGTCTGCGGTGGCTCAACTTCAACCTCATGCCAATAAATAGAGGTGCCCTTTTGTTAATTTTTTTCCTAATTTCTCAGATAACTTGTATCCCCGGCACGCAGTAACTCCCAGCCGGTGAGGGTTTGGCGGATTTCAATGATTGCTCCCAGGTCACACTGAATTTCCGGGTGGTCGGGTAAGATACCCCAGGTTGCCCCCCACACAGAAGCCCCATGTCCAACCATCAATAGATTGCCTGGAAATTCCTGAACCAATTGGGCCGCCACTTGGCTCGCTCGGGCGATGGCCGCTAAATCCTCTTCAGGAAATGTTGGGGTCAAACGGGATTGGTAGTCCGGGTCAATCAGGGGAAAGCGCTGGGCGATGGTGGTGCGGTCGTGGCGTTGCGGGGGAGTGGGAAAGGCTTCAATGTTGAGAAATTCTCCCAGGCCGTCTTCGAGTTTGATGGGTAATTGCTGTCGTTGGGCGACGGGCCAGGCGGTGCTGATCGCCCGCAAAAAGGGGGAAGAAAAGATGTGGTCGAGGGGGTGATCGGCAAAAAATTGCCCCAACCGTTGGGCTTGGGCGTGCCCTTGGGGGGACAGGTCGGGGTCGTCCGGGTAGGTCGCCTGGGTGCGCCAGTGGGGGTTGCCCGTATCTTGCCGGTGCATATGACGGACAATCCAGATGGTACGCATTTCTGGCTCCTGGGGAAAAATCTGTTGACTGGGGGACTTTATGATAGTAATCCTAACTGACTTTAGCGTTGAGAATCGGGGTCGCAGGGACACGGCACCCAATTTTGGCTCTTGATAGTACTTGTAGAGTATGGGTATTCCAGGGCGATAACCTGATGGTCATGCCAATAGCATAGAGGTGCCCTTGAGTAATTGGGTACTGAGGAGTCATTGAGATATTCAATGCGTAGGTTACCTTGATCGGGAAATGAATGAATTAAGGGCACTTCTAAAAATGGGTCGCAGGGGTACCGCCCCCGTACTTGGTTCTGGAAAATTTCTGTTCGTTAATCGAGTTGGATGGCTATATTTAACGGGGTTTTGTGACCCGCAGAAATTGGGAATCGCTGATCAACGGTTGCCCATTTTGCCAAATAACAGTGTAACTGCGTTCCTCTTCCTGGGTGTCCCCGTTGGGATAGAAATAGGTGTTTCTGCCTACCAATTGCCACTGCCCGGAACTACTTTGGCTCACCCGCAAATCCTGCACCGTTACCCGCACAAACTGGGCAAAAAAAGCGGGGTCAAATTGGTTTTGCATCGCTGGTGTGTAGGCGAGTCGGGCTTGATCCCAATCCTTTTCCGAGAGGGCTTGGTACAAACTTTTGATCAGGGCAATAGCTTCCTGCTCTGGGTTGGGATTCACCGCCGTTGGGGTCGCCACCCGTGCCCCCCCAGCCCCAGCGGGTTGCCGAGTTGCCTGAGGTGATGCCGGTGTATTTACGTTTGCCCTTTGCTCCACCGGGGTTTGCCGTCCCTGCCACAGGAGTAAACCCGCCACCCCCAGGGCGACCAGCCCCCCCACCACGCCGCCCACCAACGCCAGCGACCAACCCTTATCCATGTCCATCCCGTACCAAGGGGGGCACCTGCTCATGCCAGAGGGTACTTTGTTCGTAGGCATGGGCAATTTGCAAAATTAACGACTCCTGTAGCACCGAGCCAATCACCTGTAACCCGATAGGCAAACCGGTGGCGGTGAACCCGCAGGGCACACTCAGGGCAGGCAGACCCGCCAAATTCACGGGAATGGTCATCAAATCCGTGAGATACATACTCAGGGGGTCGTTGTCCTTGCTACCGATGGCAAAGGCGGGCACGGGGGCTGTGGGAGACAGCAGAGCCTGCACCTGGGTAAACGCCTGGTCAAAATCCCGCCGGATCAACGTCCGTACCTTCTGGGCTTGCAGGTAGTAGGCATCGTAGTACCCCTGGGAAAGCGTGTAGGTGCCCAGCATGATGCGCCGTTTCACCTCTCGACCAAAGCCCTGCCCCCGGGTTCTGCCGTACATGGTTACCAGATCATCCGCCGCCACCCGCAGTCCGTAGCGCACCCCGTCGTACCGAGCCAGATTCGCCGAAGCCTCCGCCGGTGCCAGGATGTAATACGCCGCCAAGCCGGTAGCAAAGGTGGGACAGGAGATGGGAATCACTTTGGCACCCAGTTGTTCCAATTGCTGTACCGCCTGGTCAAACGCCTGTGCCACCTCCGGGTCCAAGCCCTCCCCCAAGGTTTCCTGGATCACCCCCAAATTCAGCCCCGCCAAGGGTTGGGTCGCCGGTAGGTGCCGCAACGCTTCTAAATAATCCGGTACGGGCGTATCAATGCTGGTGCTGTCTTTGGGGTCATGCCCTGCAATTCTGCCTAACATAATCGCCACATCCGCCACCGTGGTTCCCAAAGGGCCAATCTGGTCGAGGGACGAGGCATAGGCGACCAAACCGTAGCGGGACACCCGCCCATAGGTAGGTTTCAACCCCACCACCCCGCAAAAGGAAGCCGGGAGCCGAATCGAGCCGCCCGTGTCCGACCCCAAAGCCGCCACACATTCCTGCGCCGCCACCACTGCGCCTGATCCCCCGGAGGAACCCCCCGGCACCCGACTCGTATCCCAGGGATTGGTGGTGATTTGGTAGGCGGAATGTTCGGTGGAACTGCCCATCGCAAATTCATCCAGGTTGGTTTTGCCCAGCACCACCGCCCCCGCTTGGGTCAACCGCTCGACCACCGTAGCATTGTAGGGAGGCTGATAATTCTCTAGGATTCGGGAGGCACAGGTGGTGGGAATGCCTTGGGTGCAAAGATTATCCTTCAGGGCAATGGGAATTCCCATCAACCATCCCAGGTCTTCCCCCTGGGCACGCCGGGCATCCATCGCCTCAGCTTGGGCGAGCGCCTGTTCTGCCGTCACCGTGAGATAGCCCCGCACCTGGGGTTCCCGCTGGCGAATCCGTTCCAGGTACTGCTCCACCAACGCCACACTGGTGGTTTCGCCCCGGCGCAGTTGCTGTTGCAGGTGTTGAATCACGGACATGGGCCTATCCCCTGACATCGGTACGACTTTACCACACCCGGCAGAGGCTCTGGGGGAGTTTCTTTCACCGGTGGGATTTGGTAAGGTGGGAACAGTCTTGTTGTGTGCCGGGAGGGAACGCCATGCGCTTGGGAAGTCCTGCCCATCGGGATTTGTTCTGTCGCAGTTTATTAGAAACGCACCAAAACTATGACCCGGACAGCTTCCCTTGGCCGGAGTTGGACGGGAAAACCCTGGATTTTTTGCGGGGGATTCCCTTTTGGCAGGAGGCGTTGGCGACGGAACAACGGGCGGGGATGATGGCACAGGCGTTTGCTGAGGAAATTGCCGACCCCCTGATCCGCCAAGCGGTGGCGCTGCAAGCGGCGGAGGAAGCCCGGCATGGGCGGTTGTTGACCAGTTTGGTGCAACGGTACGAGATTCCCGTGAACTTGGAACCGGACTACACCCCGCCCCAGAATTTGCGGCAGGCGTTTGTGGATTTTGGCTTTAGCGAGTGTTTGGATTCGTTTTTTGCCTTTGGGTTTTTCCGCATTGCCCAGCGGTCGGGATTTTTCCCGGAGGTGTTGTTCACCCTGTTTGACCCCATTATTGACGAAGAAGCCCGCCATATCGTGTTTTTTGTGAATTGGCTGGCTTACGAACAGTGTCGCCGGGGCTGGGGGGTGCCTCCCTACCGGGCGGTGAACAGCCTGTGGAATTACGGCAAAGCCCTAAGTCATCTGGTGGGTTCCTTTCAGGGGGCGGCGACGACGGGGAGGGGTTTTACGGCGGCGGGGGCGTTGGTGTTTGCCCCGGATTTGACCCTGCGGAGCTTTTTGGCGACCTGCGTGGCGGAAAATGCCCACCGGATGCGCGCCTTTGACCCGGCATTGCTCCAACCCCGGCTACTCCCGCGCCTGTCTCAAACCTTTCTGTGGGTGCGGCAATGGTTCCCCCAGAAACAAACCCAAGTCTCCCCCGCCTGACCCTGTTGGCACCCCAAGGGGCGGAATATCGGGCGGTGCGTCGGGGGGCTGACCCGGCTTGGCGGGTGCTGGCGATGCCCCTGGGCGGTCGGGCTTTGCCCCAGTGGTGGGCGGTGCATCAGGGGGAATTAGCGGGCAAAGGTGCCGTTCTCCTTGGTTTAGCCGGGGGATCGCAACCCCAATGGCAGGTGGGCGATGCGGTGGTCTGCCAGAGTTGTACGGATGCGGTGAGCGGGGCGACCCGTGCCTACGACCCGGAAATGACTCAATGGTTGACCCAGCGGTTGGGGTTGCCGGTGGTGCGGGGCTTGACCGTGCCCCAGATCGTCACCCAGCCCCAGGAAAAGCAAACCTTGGGGCAAACCTTCGACACGGCGGTGGTGGAAATGGAGGGCTATGCACTTTTGGCATACCTCCCCCGGTTGGGCATGGTGCGGGTGGTCAGCGATGGGATGCACCAGGTTTTGCCCGATCTGGGGGCGGCAGTGGATGCGGCGACCGGGGCATTGCACCCCCTACCCTTAGCCTGGGCAATGTTGAAGCGACCCCAAGCGGCGTTGGCGTTAATCCAGGGGGCACGCACAGGATTGGCACGGTTAACCGCCCTTGCCCAGCAACTGACGGGGAATTCTGAAAAAAAGTACAATGAAAACAGTGCTACGGACGTATCTGGGATACACACGTAGGAAGTACCCTAGTGAGATCAACAACTTTATGAGCGATATACACGCCCAAATCCAAGCCGAACGGGAAGCCGCCCGTGCCATCTGCGACCAAAAGGGGGAGGGTGACCCCGAATGCGCCGTGGCTTGGGACACAGTGGAGGAACTGCAAGCGGAAGCCGCCCACCAAAGGGAACAGGAAAAACCCAAAAGCTCCCTGGAGCAATACTGTGATGCCAACCCGGATGCCGCCGAATGTCGGGTTTACGATGACTAACGTTTAGACCGTGCACCAACCCCTGCGGGTCGTTCAGATCACCGATACCCACCTGTTTGCTGATCCGCAGGAGGTACTTTTGGGCTGTCCTACCTGGGCGACCCTGGCGGAAGTTTTAAGGTATGTTCAGCAGGATCAGCCGGATTTACTACTGCTAACCGGGGATTTATCCCAGGACGAAACCCCCGCCTCCTACCAAAACTTGGTGGATTTATTGCACCCCTTGACCTGCCCGATTTACTGGATTGGGGGCAATCACGACCACATGGCACCCCTAACCCAGCAATTAACGGCGGGGGGGTTGTGCCCGGAAAAAACATTTGTCCAGGGGGGCTGGCGGTTTATCCTGCTCCATTCCCCAGTACCAGGGGCAGTGGGCGGCACCCTAACGGCAGAAGAACTGGCATACCTGGAAGAGGCGTTGCACCAGTCCTCGGAACCGACCCTGATCGCCCTGCACCATCCCCTATTCCCGGTGGATTCCCCCTGGTTGGATGACAGCCGATTGACGAACCCGGAGCAGTTTTGGCACATTTGCGATGCCCATCCCCAGGTGAAACTGGTACTGTGTGGACACGTCCATCAGGAACGCCGGTGGCAACGGCGGGGGGTGACCTATTTGAGTAGCCCGTCCACCTGTATTCAATTTGCCCCCCAAGCCCAGGCATTTACCTTGGATACCGCCTTTCCTGGCTTCCGCTGGCTGGAACTTGACCCCCAGGGAACTTTTCGTACCGGGGTCACCCGGGTGCCGTGCCAATGGGTTGTGGATGCACGGGCAACAGGCTATTAGGGGCTGGGGATCATTGTGTCCATCACCCGTGGGGTATGATAACCTAATAAAGGTGCTGGTCTTTTTTAGGGTAATGCACCGTCGGATTGCGAGGATTTGTCACAATTTTGTTTGCCTAATCCTGCCTATCAGTGAACCATTTACCATGTCCCCAAATGTGCTTAGGTTTCCCCACTGTGTACCCAATTTAGGAGGTGTTCTATGACTGTGCGGATTTATGTGGGTAATTTGCCCGAAGATGTGGACAAACAGGAATTGGATGCCCTGTTCCGGGAGGCGCAGGAGATTCAATCCCTGAAGCTGATCACCAACCGCAAGACCAATAAATGCCGGGGTTTCGGCTTTATTACGGTGAAAACGGAAGCGGAGGCGGACAGCCTGGTGAGCCGGTTCAACGGGCAGACCTTTCGGGAGCAAGCCCTGAAGGTGGAAAAAGCCCTGCCCCGCACCAAGGACACCCCAGAACCGGAAGCCCCAGCGGTCAGCGAACCCGTCGCCAAACCCGTGAAAGCCACGACCCCGGTGGAACGCCCCACCCCCCGGCGGGATGCCCCCAACCGCAACAGCCAGCGGCAACAGAACCGGCGCAAAGCCCCAGCCCAGTCCACCAGTGCCCCGGTGCCTAGCACAAGTTACGAGGCGACGGAACCCGACCCCCGCTGGGCAGACGCACTGCGGCAATTGAAAGAACGGCTGTCCATGCAGACCACCGGCTCTTAACAAACAATAAAAACAAATCCCGTTAAGATAGACAGATAGCCTTTGGGCTGGATTGTCTCACCGGCACCTTACTTTTATGAAAGCGACAACCCAGGTATGTTTTCGTTCGGCACTGATTGATTGCCAAGTGATTACCCGTGACCGGGGGCGACGATTGGGGGTGGTCAGCCAGGTCTGGTGCGATGTGGATGCGTGGCAGGTGGTGGCTTTAGATATTAAAGATTCCCTGGTGAATAATTATTTGCCGGGGGAACCCAGCCATTCCCTGCGGCTGGAACACGTGCGGCAGATTGGAGATGTGGTGTTGGTGGAGGATGACCGGGTATTGGAAGAACTCGACCTGACCCCCTACACCCGCTTGGTGGGGAGCGAGGTGGTGACGGAAACCGGGGAATTTTTGGGGAAGGTGCGGGATTTTGAATTTGCGGTGGCGGATGGGCGGATTTCCCATTTGGTAATTGATTCCTTGGGGGTGCCCCGGATTCCCGCCCGGTTTCTCAGCACCTATGAGTTGTCCGTGGACGAGGTAGTGAGCGTGGGGGCGGACAAACTGATCGTGTTTGAGGGGGCGGAGGAGCGGCTCAACCAACTCACCCGGGGTTGGCTGGAGGCGGTGGGCATTGGCAAACCCCCCTGGGAGCGGGAGGATGACCCGAATTATCTCCCTACCCCGGTGAGCTATGAAAATCGCCTGGGCAGTGGCAGTCCCCCCAGCAGTGAACGGCGGCGGACACGCACAGAAGAGGATTGGGCGGAACCGGAGGTACCCGCTACCCGTCCTGCCCGCAAAGCCCCCCGGCGGGTCGAGGCGGCGTATGTGGAGCCTTTGGAACCGGAGCCAGTGGAGGTGGATTTGGAAAGCGATGCCTGGGCGGAGGCGGAACCCTACCAACCGCCGGTCAACTTGCCCCAACGGCAGTACGAAGAGGAGTCGAATTAGTTGGCGACCCCTTTTTGGAAATACCATGCCCTGGGGAATGATTACCTGGTGCTTGACCCGGAGCGGTTGGAGTTTGCCCTGCATCCTGGGGTGATCCAACGGTTGTGCCACCGGCATTTTGGCGTGGGGAGCGATGGGATTTTGCTGGGACCTTTGCCCGCCCCGGGGGGAGAGTTGGGCTTACGGATTTTTAACCCGGACGGCTCGGAGGCGGAAAAAAGCGGCAATGGTCTGCGGATTTTCGCCCGCTATCTCTGGGACGAGGGCAAGGTGGGGGAGCAACCATTCTATGTGCAAACCCTGGGGGGGCGGGTGCAGGCGCAGGTACAGCAGTCCGGGCGGCAGGTGCAGGTGGCGATGGGGCGGGTGTCGTTTCAGAGTCGGTTGATTCCGGTGACCGGGGCAGACCGGGAGGTACTCCAGGAGCCGATTGCGGTGCAGGGGCGGGAGTTTACCTTCTCGGCGGCTACCATTGGCAATCCCCACTGTGTGATTGTGGTGCCGGAGACGACCCCGGACTTGGCGCAGACCTATGGACCAGACTTGGAAACCCATCCCTTCTTCCCTCAGCGCACCAATGTGCAGTTTGTGCAGGTGCTGTCCCCGGAACGACTGCGGTTGGAGATTTGGGAACGGGGGGCGGGTTACACCCTGGCTTCCGGGAGCAGTAGCAGTGCCGCCGCCGCCGTCGTGCATCGGTTGGGGTTATGTGCGTCCGAAGTTACCGTCGAGATGCCAGGCGGGGAATTGGCGATTCAGATTGCCCCGGATTTTGCCATCACCATGACCGGGCCGGTGACCGCAGTGGCGCAGGGAACCTTAGCCCCCGATGTGCTGGCGGATTAAGCCCTTGGGTTGATATAGTCATTTTTAATAAAAATACAACATTTTATGAGAGGAGGGTGTAAGATAGAGGACAAGTAGGAATTGAGGAGAAGAATCAGAATGGGTTACAGTCTGGATTTACGGAAAAAGGTGATAAGTTTCATTGAGAACGGCAACAGTATCACCAAAGCGGCACGAATCTTCGGCATCAACCGAGCAACCGTGTACCGGTGGCTAGACAAACCCAATCTGGAGCGCACGAGAGTAGTGAGAAGGCAGAGGAAAATCGATATTACCAGACTGAATCAAGATGTGGAGAAGTACCCCGATAAGACTCTTCAGCAAAGAGCGCAAGAGTTTGGGGTGGTACCAAGCTCAATATACTATCAATTGAAACGGTTAAATATCACGAGAAAAAAAACAGTTTCGGTATCGAAAAAGAAATCATTCCGATAGAAAATTACACTATCGGACATTGAGAGAATTAATTAAGAAGTATGGGATAGAAAGTCTGCTATTTATTGATGAGACGGGCTTTGAGAGGTTCGTCAGTCTGATTTATGGTTGGGCTAAACGGGGAAAAGCGTCA
>Ga0209018_1003155_pt1 | contig 10758 bp, 9 predicted proteins | sample YNPBryBLVA2012_FD_185814 | JGI IMG/M metagenome (GOLD analysis project Ga0209018, IMG submission 185814) | Anoxygenic and chlorotrophic microbial mat microbial communities from Yellowstone National Park, USA - YNP Bryant BLVA 2012 (SPAdes)... ...
GGGGAGCATGGCCACGACGCGCGCTCGCTCTTCCTCGGACATCTGCGCCCACTGCTCTTCACTGGGCGCGCGCGGGTCGTCGGGGTCGAGCACGTAGGGCAGTGATTGTGTCATTTCGCGACGATCGTAGCATCGCGCGCGTCCTGCGTCAGGAAGCCTCGCAGTCCAGGCGCCGGAACGACGTCGCACACGCGGAGGGAAACCGGGCGGAGGGGAACCGCTGGTGCGTGTGCGTGACGAGCCGCGCCCTGTCTGGGCTGGACGGGAGGTCGCCGGGTTGGCGCAGACGCGCGTCCGGGCACGTGAGTGCGCGATATCCAAGGATTGGGCGGCGATTGGGCGGCTACCCCGGAGGAGTCGAGGTGCCAACGATGACGAAACAGACCGGCGTGACTTCGTTCTGGGCTTCGGCTGCGATTGGCCGTGCGTGGTTGCCGTCGGCAGTCGGGCGCATCACGGCGGAGCCGACCGGCCTTGGGGGTACTCCCTTCCGGAGAGCTGTACTAAGCAACGTCGATCTTGGTGAAGCACCTCGTGGAACTTCGTCGCCGGACCGTTTTGATTGCTCTGGCTGGCCTGGGCTGGTCCCTTGCTGCGTGTCGATCCGGCGCGCGCGCACGCACCGCCGCGGTGCCACAGCGACTCGTGTCGCTGACGCCGAACATGACCGAAGCGGTCTTCGCCATCGGCGCGGGCGGGCGTCTGGTCGCGCGCTCGCGGTACTGCGATTATCCCCCTGAGGTCAAGCGCCTGCCTTCGGTGGGGGGCTACGTCGATCCATCGTTCGAGGCCATTCTCGCGGCACGTCCCGATCTCGTGATCGGAGCGCGGGGGCCCGGCGGCAGGGCGATCGTCGACCGCCTCGAGCAGCGGGGTATCCGAACGTGGTTCCCTGAAACGGAAACGATCGCGCAGATCGAGGCAATGATCACGGGCCTCGCCGACCTGGTCGGGATGCACGACGACGGGGTACGCGTGGCTGACGCGCTGCGGGTTCGCCTGTCACGCCTCGATGATCGTCTCTCCTCCGTGCCGAGACCTCGTGCCCTGCTGGTCTTCGGGCTTGCTCCCATCGTCGTGGCCGGTCCGGGCGGATTCCCGGACGAAATGATGCACCGGGCCGGCATGATCAACGTGGTCCGGCAGGGAACGCGCTACCCGACCATCAACGTGGAGACCGTCCTGTCGCTGGACCCGGACCTGGTGATCGATGCGGCGATGGCAGAAGGAGGGGAGGCGAGTCGGATCCATGGCGCGGCGCCTGGTTGGAGCGCGGTGCGTGCGGTGCGCGAAGGCAAGGTCGCGATGGTGCGGGACGACAGCGTGCTGCGGCCGGGGCCGCGTGTGGCCGAGGGGGTGGCGAGGCTGGCGTCGATCGCGCATCCGGAGGTCATGGGACCGTGAGCGTGTCGGGGGCGAGATCGCCGCGTCAGCGGCTCGACTTGGTGCTGGTCGAGCAGGGCAAGGCGGAAAGCCGCGCACGAGCACAGGCGCTGATCATGGCCGGGCGGGTGTCGGTTGCCGGCCGCCGCGTGGACAAGCCGGGAACGCTCGTTGCCGTCGACGCCACCGTGGAGGTGGCGGATCGTGGTGCAGCGTTCGTCTCCCGAGGCGGGGACAAGCTTGCCGGTGCGTTGCGGGCATTCTCGAGCTACGGGCTAACGGTCGTCGGCAAGACGGCTGCCGACTTCGGCTCGTCGACCGGAGGCTTCGTAGATTGCCTGCTGCAGCATGGGGCGGTACGCGTCCATGCGATCGATGTCGGGCAGGGATTGCTGCACGAGAAGCTGCGAGTCGATCCGCGTGTCGTGGTGCATGAGCGGACCAACGCGCGGTTCGTCGACGTGGCGACGCTTGGCGAGACGGTGGACATGGTGGTGGTCGATGCATCGTTCATCGGTCTGGGGAAGCTGCTCGCCGCGGTGGTGCGCGTGCTCGGGGCGGGCGGCGAGCTGGTGGCGCTGGTCAAGCCACAATTCGAGGCCGGCAGGCGCGAGGTCAGCCGTGGACGAGGGGTGATTCGCGATGAGCGCACGCGCGCGCGGGTGGTGCAGGAGGTGATCGCGCGCATGGTGGACGCCGGATTCGAGGTCGTGGCGGATGCGCCGTGCGTGGTGCTGGGGCCGAAGGGCAACCAGGAGCACTTCGTGTTCGCCCGGCTGCGGAGCAAGGGCGACGTGGGCTGAACCACCTGCCGGAGATCGAGGCATCTCCGTCCTTCGCAGGGCGGCAGAACCGGCTGCAAGCGTGCCCGTGCCAGGCTGGGACGTTCGTCCCCACCGACTCCCGCATCCAGCCCGCGAGGATGCGCTACTATGTTCTTTCGGCTCACCACGACCCAACGCGGACCCAAGTTTTCCTATCCGACTTCTCCCATGACCGATCGCTTCGACGACACGGGCTGGACGGTGAATCGCGCGACAGGCGGCAGGGCCTTTCACCGTGCCCACGAGGTGGACATGCTCGCTGGCACGGCCGTCGCCGTGGACCATCGCGTGCTGGTGCCCGGCCGTTCGGGCGAAACGATGGCAGGGGGTCGCCTCGGAGATCCAGTTCAGCGGGCTTGGTTGTTGTGGCCTATTTTGGCGGATCCATCGCGGCTGGCGGTTGGATGGGAGGGGATCGAGTGACCGGAGGGCCGATAGAGCTTCGAGCGAGGCTGGACCAGCAGCGTGTCGTGGCCGAGCTGGGTTGCAAGGCGCTGTCCGGCGCGCCGTTGTCCGAGTTGCTCGACGACGCTGTCCGCGGTGTGTCCGAGGGCTTGCGCGTGGAGCTGTGCAAGGTGATCCAGGTCCTTCCTTCCGGCAAGCAGCTCGTGTTGTGCGCCGCGGTGGGCTGGGACGCATCCGCGATCGGCACGGTCATCGACGAAGGCGAAGGATCCCAGTCACGATTCACCATCCGCCAGGGGCAGCCCGTGGTGGTGACCGACCTGGCGAGCGAGACGCGCTTCCGCGGGTCGCGGTTGCTCATCGAGCAAGGTGTGGTGAGCGGCATGACGGTGACGATTGGGACGGCGGACAATGCCTGGGGTGTGCTCGGCGCACACGCCCGCGTCAGCCGACGGTTCTCGGACGACGATGCGAGCTTCCTGCGGTCTGTCGCCAACGTGATCGGCGCCGCCGTGGCGCGAGAGAAGGCGGAAGCGGATCTTCGCAAGCGAGAGAGCCTGTACCGGACCCTGATTGACGTGCTTCCGGACGAGGTCTGCATCACCGACGCGCAAGGGCGGATCACGTTCGTTTCGCGCAAGGGGGTGGAGCTGTTCGGCCTCGATTCGCCGGACGATGCGATCGGCACGCATGCGCTGGACTGGTTTGCGCCGGAGTCGGTGAGCGAAGCAGCGACGGCGCTTGCGGAGTGCCTGTCGGGCAAGCGGCTGTCGCCGCGCCGCCTGCGTGTCCGCCGTCGCGACGGCGCGGTCTGGAGCGCGGAGATTTCGGCGAATGTGCTGTGGGGTGACGACGGTCGACCCGCGGGCCTGGTGGCGGTCGTTCGCGACGCGACGGACCGGGAGGAGGCGGAGACCGCGCTGCGCGAGAGCGAGGAGCGTTACCGGACGCTGGTGGAGACGTTTCCGGACGGCATCGTGGTGGGGCGCTGGGGCAACGTGCTGTACGCGAATGCGTCGGCGTTGCACATCCTGGGGATCTCGCGAGTGCAAGACCTGGATGGTCCCAGCCTGCTCGCGTGCGTGCATCCCGACGATGTGTCGATGGTGGCGAGTCAACTCGAGGCGGCACGGCTCGTGCCGGGGAACCGTCCTCCCTTTGAGCTCCGCTTCGTGCGACCGGACGGCACCCACGTGGTGGCGGAGGCGTTGGTGACGACCGTGCCGCAGCGGGGCGGAACCGTGCTGCAGATCGTGTTTCGCGACATCACAGCGCGCAAGGATGTCGAGCGAGAGCGGGCGCGGTTGCAGGAGGCAGTCGCCCGGAGCCAGCGCATGGACACCCTTGGCAACCTGGCGGGAGGCGTGGCGCACGACTTCAACAACATCCTTTCGGTCATCCTGAACTACGCTGGATTCCTGCTCGACGGCATGCCCGAGGGAGATCCGGCGCGGGCCGATGTGCTGGAGATTCAGGCCGCTGCCAACCGCGCCGCAAACCTCACCCGGCAGCTCCTGGCTTTTAGCAGTAAGCAGCGCAATGCCCCTACGTTCGTCAATCCCAACCGCGTCGTCGAGAGCGTGTCCAGGATGATTGAACGGGTGATCGGGGAGCACATCACTGTTGACCTGCGGCTTCACCCAGGGGTTGGTGTCGTCCATCTCGACCCTTCCCAGCTCGAGCAGGCGATCATGAACCTCGCCGTGAACGCTCGCGATGCCATGCCCGGCGGCGGGAAGCTGACGATCGCCACCGCGCCCTGCGGGCCTGTCGCGCAAGATCCGCTGCCGCGCGCGGACCTGGAAGGCAAGCCGTTGGTCCGCATCAGCGTGACCGACACGGGGAGCGGAATCCCGCCCGAGGTGCTGCCGCGGATCTTCGAGCCCTTTTTCACCACCAAGGCCAAGGGCAAGGGCACCGGCCTCGGATTGGCGGTCGTCTACGGTGTGGTCCGTCAGAACGGCGGCGCTGTGACGGTGGAAAGCGAGCTGGGGTCAGGGTCGACCTTTCATCTTCTGTTCCCGCGCGGCGAACCGCAGGAGGACAGTCCAGCCGACACGATCGACAGCAGCGAGCTCGTGGGCCGCGGTGAGACCGTGCTGCTCGTGGAAGACGAAGACGGTGTGCGCAAGGCATTCCGCCGTATGCTCGAGTCGGCGGGATACGTAGTGCTCGAAGCGCGCGACGGGCAGGAGGCGCTCGAGGCATTCACCGCCGACCAGCGATGCGCGGACATCGTGTTGACCGACGTGGTGATGCCGCGGATGAACGGCGTGGAGCTGGGGGTGCGGCTGAGCCAGATCCGGCCTGACGTGAAGGTGGTGTACTGCAGCGGCTACACGGACGATCTGATGGACCGGGCGACGCTGGACAGGCGTGGCGCGGTGCTGCTTCACAAACCGGTCAAGCGAGAGGAGCTGCTTCAGACGATTCGTCTCATGCTTGACCGTTGATCCGGTGCGCCGTCGAGGGCCGGCTGCCCGCTCGGGACGCCACGAGGTTGTCGGCGCTTCTGGCCGGGATGTCGTCTCCGGCGCTGGGAGACCAGCGGAACGGCGTGGTGCATGCACGCCACGCGGCCTGCGCTTGACGGCGGTGGCGGGAGGATCCTATCCCCGGCACGCGTGTCTTCCTTTCCCTCGTGCCAGCATGGGGCGTCGCGCCCAGGGGCCACGCGTTTGCGGGCTTGTCCGGGAGGAAACCGGTGAGCGTGCAGCGCGATGGCTGGCGCATTCCGATGCTGGACGTGCTGCGCGCGGCCGCGATCGCGGCGGTGTTCGTGCAGCATCTCGGCGACAGGTTCCGTCCCTTCGTGATCGCGCGGGCGAATGCCGCGCTGCCTGGCGCGGTCGCCGCGTGGATGGGCTCGGCGCTCGCCCATGGGCACTGGGGCGTGGACCTGTTCTTCGTGTTGTCGGGCTTCACGCTCGGCTTGGGCTTCGTGCGCGAGCATGACGGGCAGGGGCCACGTCGCGTTGGGGCGTTCTTCGCGCGCCGTGCGGTGCGGATCCTGCCCGCGTTCTACGTGGCCGTGGCGGTCCACCTGACCGCCCACGCCGAACTGTTGCGGTTGCCATCATGCTGGCGTGCTCTGGCCACGCACATCGCAGTGCTTCAGGGATATCTGGCGCCTGGCAAGATCGTCCTCATCGGGGCGTCGTGGTCGTTGACCACCGAAGCGCACTTCTATGTGCTAGCGCCCCTGCTGGCAGCGCTGATGCTGGGACGCCGGGGCCTGGCCGGCGCTGATTCGGTGCGGCGCGCCGTCTTGTTCGCGGTGATTGCCTGCGTGGTGGTCTGGCTGGGCCGTGCGATCCTGCATGATATTGCGCTGCGGCCGGCCGCTCCGGCAGGGCTGCTGGAGTTGTCTCAACGAAGGTGGGTGACAGGGCGGCTCGACCAGTTTGCGGCAGGGCTCGCGGCCGCGATCGTTCATGTGAGAATGGGGCCCAGGCTGGACGCCTCGCCATGGACGGGTCCGGGGCTGTGCGCCGTCGGGGTCGCGCTGCTGTCGCTTGCAGCTCCGCTCGATACGGCGACGTGGGGGCGTCCGGGCGGGGGGCCTGCCTATCCGCTGGTGACGCTGGCCATGGCGATCCTGGTATTCGGGGCGGCCAACGTGCAATCGGGCACCGCGACACGTCTGCTCGGGCCGGTGCGCTGGGTCGGCGTGGTGAGCTACGGCGTATTCCTCTATCACCAGCTTGCGCTGGAGGCAGCGGCTCGCTGGCTTCCGTGGGCCCGGGACACGCAATCCTGGAGCGGCCTTGCCTGGACCGCCGGTGCCGGTGGCTTGCTGGCTTGTCTCGCAGGGTGGGCCTCGTTTTCGCTGGTGGAGGCTCCGGCCCTCGCGTGGCTGTCGGGACGACTTGCGCGGGGGGTTGAACGGCCGGCAGTCGTGTCGGGGGCGTCGCGAGGGAAGGCCTGATGGACCGAGCCGGCGCGAACGGCGGAATCGCGCCCGTCCCTGCGCGGGGGCGTGGCGAGTCACGGACGCGCGTGGTAGGCATGCCGCCGTGACCACCGTAAGGTTCTGTCTTCTGTTGCTTCTCGTCCACGTGCTGTCGTGCGGCGGCGGACGGAGCGCGGCGGTCATCGCGAGCGCGCCAGCGTCGTCGACGACGGCGTCGGGGCGATGGCCGGCAGCAGCGAAGAGCGTTTCCGACAAGGCCATTGCGCAGGACGCGGCGCGCCCGGCCGCGCTCGCGAGCTCTGCCACGCCTGCCACCGCTGCTGCGCCGGAGTCCTCTGCCGCCGTCGCGGGCTCCGAGGAGCTTGCCTTGGTCGACGAGCGGGATGCGGATTCTGGCCTTTTGGAGGCAGGAGTCGAGGCACCGGAGGCGTGGTGTCCTGAGGGGATCGAGACGCTGCCGGGTCCGGTCTGCGCAGTGTTGCCGGATGACGTCCGCGACGACGCGGCGCCCACGCTGGTCATCTTCCTGCACGGGGTGACCGTTGTGGGAAGTGGCTGGCAGATTGCCTTGATCCAGGGCCTGGAGCGATACGCGCGACACCAGCACTTCGCTCTGCTCGCCCCGCGGGCTCCCCGTAACCTCTCCAAGGACGAGAAGGCCGAAGTGTATGCGTGGAGGACGTCGCGTCTGGGCGCGGATGGCGAAGCCGCGCTCCTGGACGGCTGGATGCAAGCCAAGGCAACGCTCGAGCAACGGATGGGCCGCCCGTTCGCGAAGGTCTTCGTCATGGGGTTTTCGAGCGGCGCCTACTACGTGTCTTCGCTGGCCTTGCGCGGGAGGCTGCAGGTCGACGGCTATGCAGCATTCGCGGGCGGATCTGCCCCTGCGTCGCGCTCGGCACTCTCCCACGTAAGCCCCCGGGTTCCCATTTTCGTCGGCTACGGGTTGAAAGACCGGGCAGGGAGTCGCGACGCCCGCGGCCTGGTCGGTGCGCTGCGCGCTGCGCGCTGGAAGCACCGTGAAATGGCTGTCGCCAAGGCGGGTCACACGATCACGACCAGTCAATTCACGGCGGCCCTCGCCTTCTTGCGGGGCCAATCACCACCCGAACCGCCGCAACCGGACCCGCCCGCTCGTACGAAGCAACACAAGCATCGCGCGCCGCCATCACCGCCAGCACGTAAGCGTATGAAGCGACCCAAGCACGGACGGCACATCGCCCCGCGCTACTCGCCTTTCGATGCGGCGTGTACCGCTTCGCAGCGCGGCGTGCAGGGGCGATCTCGGTCACAAGGCGGAGCGTAGACGCACCGCGAGTCGAATTGGAGGTCGAGATCGCGGTCGAAGAGCTGAACGGCGACCTGGCCGGCAGCGTTGCAGCCGCAGACGCAGGCCGGAAGGCAGCGCAGGACTGCCGGGCACGGGCACGGGGAGATGCCGGGGATCCCGAAGTCGATCGGGTTGGCGTGGCGCGCTTCGCTGACGCCGGCGAGGTCGACCGAGATGGTGCCCGCGCTGACGACGAGCACGCAGGCGAGCAAGACGCGCCCAGCCGACGCCGACACGCGCAGGCGCACGGTCAGGGCGGCGGCCAGGATAGAAAGGGAGCCCGCCAGCCCGCCCCAAGTTGCGTAACCTGAGACGGCGAGGCGGGTGAGCCAGGGAATGCGAGCGTCCGAGTATCGGAACAGGTCCAGCGTGCGCACGAGGACCGGCTCGATCAGCGCAAGGCGTACGGGCAGCACGGCCAGCGCCGAGAGGGCGCCAAGCAAGGTGAGCGTCGAATCCAACCAGGTCCAGCGCCGGTTTTCCATGAGGACCGGCGGTACCATCTCCTGGGCACGTCGGGAAGCGGATGGTCGAGGACGGCGGCTGGCAGCGGGGGCATCTGTAGAACCAACGGTTGTGCAGGGGAACCCGGAGGCCTGCGCGGGCCCTTGCTTCGAGACTGGACATCGTGCCAGGTAGGAGGGTGTCGCTCCTATTTTTCGGATCGCTTCTAAAGTTTTTTCACGCGGATCCGCTCCTCACGGCAAGCAGAGGTCCATGCGAAGCTCGGGCTGTACGCACGCCAGCCTGAACAAGTGAGGCGGGAACGATGGCAACGGTCATCCCTTCCACCAGCATCAGCGGCATCGATGTGGCGAAGCACCACGCGGCTCCGGTGACATCGTTGCAAGGCTATCTCGACGGGCTATTTTCCGGCTGTCGTCCGGGGTCTGCTGACCGTGACACCGAGGATCTCAGCATATGCGATTCGATGCGTCGACAGGTCCGGAACATCGCATTGCTCGAAGGCAAGGCAAACGACGCCATCGCCATGGTGCAGACGGCGGACGCGGCCTTGAGCGACGTTCATTCGCTGATCGGGCGCATGCGTGAGATTGCGATGCAGAGCGCCAGCCCAGCGGTCTCACCCATCGAGCGCCGTTTTCTCCAGGCCGAGTTCGACCAGATCAAGAGCGAGGTTGCGAAGATCCAGGCAAGCACCGGCTATCGTGGGCGCCCGCTTCTCGACCAGCACACGCCGTCCACCGTGAGCTTGCAGGTCGGCACGGACGACGATGAAAGGATTGAGTTGCGTTTCGGAGACGTGTCGCTGGAGGACGTGACAGCCGAGAACCTGGCGGTCACCGGGGCTGGTCCGGAGCGCGCCCGGCAGGCCCTGGTGGTGCTCGACGACGCTCTGGGCCGCGTGTCGCAGGCCCGCGAAGGGTATGGCGAGAGCATGCGACGTCTCGACGCTGCGGTGTCCGGGTTGCAGGGCATGCGCAGGGACCTTGACGGGTCGGCCGACCGCATTGCGGACACCGACGTTGCGCGCGCGGCTGCGGAGTTGTCGCGAGAGCGCATTCTGGCGCAGGCCGATGTGTCGATTCGCGCGCAGGCGAACGCTGCACCGCGCTTGGCATCCGTGCTGCTCGGCTGATCCGGTCCGGGCGGGCGCCTGGTTCGCACGTTGCGAAGGCGGCATCGCCGGCCTGGGCGGGAATCCCAGGCGCATTCCGGCGAGGCAGAGGGAACCCCTGGGAGCGGCTGCGCGGCCGGGATCAGCAGACCGTTCCCGGACCCGGCGGCGCCGGCCGCACGAGGTCCTCGCCCAGGTACCGCTCGTCGTCGAGACATGCCTCGGACGACGGATCGCGGTCCGTGCACCACTGCTTGTAGCCATAACCGCGGTCCGCATCGAGATCCCAGTTGCAGTGAATGACGGACTCGTCCCACGGGCAGGTGCCTTGCTCGATCGCGATGGCCTGGTCCATCATCCACTGGGCGAAGCAGACGGCGTTACCGAGGTCGAGCCCCTGGCCGGTGATGGGATCTGCGAGGGTGCGGGTTTCGGCGGGAGTCTGGGCCGAGGCGTACGCTTGCACCACGCTCGGGTCGAAGGGGGCCTGGTGGATGTACCAGTCCGGTGTGTCGCCCGGCTCGACGCGAGGGAAGGGCGTGGCGGGCAGCTCGACCGCGGAAGTGGGGGGCTTGATGGCGTGCGCCTGGCAATCGTGCCGGTGCGGATAGGTGAAGTTGCAGACCGATGTGGCGGGCAGTGCGTTGACGGTCGGCTTGCAGGCGAGGACCTCGTCGTGGCTGGTCGCGGTGGTGAGCAGGGCGGCGCCGCGGCGGTCCTCCACTGCGTAGGACGGTTCCGGGCAGACGAAGCCGTGCAGCGAGAGGATGAAGTGCATCTTCTGGTAGAGCTCCCAGCACAGGTGCTCCACCAGATAGAAGATCGCACGGACGACCGCGACGGTCGCTTCGCACAGCAGCTCGGCCAGCAGGTCGATGGCGTGTTTGATCGTGTCGAGCGTCCAGGCCGCCAGCTCAGAGAAGTATTCCACCCATTCTTCGATGCGATCGACGAACTCCTTGACGCAGTCCCAGTCGAGGCAGAAGCCGCCCGGATCCCCGAGCGAGGGAGGAGACGGCGGCGCGGGGAACTGGCTGAGCAGGTCATTGAGGTAGTCCGCCACGTCGCCGAACATCGTATTCGGCGGCTCGACGTAGCTATCGGCGAGGTATGACATGGTGATGTGGAAGTTGCGGAATGTATCCTCGATGTCCTGGGCCGACAGCCATTTCGGGTGCGCGGCGACCTGGTTCGCTTCGTCCGGGTCCGGATACGTCGCGCGGAACGCATTCCACAGTAGGTCGTTGAGTTCTTGGGAGAAGCTCTCGACGTACCCGGAATACGAGTCCACCTTGGCGACGTCGTCCGCGACCATGTCCTGAAG
>Ga0209018_1003156_pt1 | contig 10756 bp, 10 predicted proteins | sample YNPBryBLVA2012_FD_185814 | JGI IMG/M metagenome (GOLD analysis project Ga0209018, IMG submission 185814) | Anoxygenic and chlorotrophic microbial mat microbial communities from Yellowstone National Park, USA - YNP Bryant BLVA 2012 (SPAdes)... ...
GGCAACTCCGTGGAAGGTCAGGTTTCTTGCCGGGCTTTCTTCACCGTCCTGCGCGGCGAGGCGTTGCGTGTGACCAGCATGGCAAGCGCGGTCATGGCAAGCCCCACTCCCAACAGGATCAAGCCCTGGGTTGTGAGCGGTTTCAACAGTTCCTTGAGGAGGAGGGCCGTCAATTGGTCGCTGTTTTCCAACAGAAATGAGGGCAGGTAGGCGGGCATACGGCGCATCAGGATTTGCGAGAGGAGACGCCCGGCCAGGGGCGCGCCCAGCAGACCCATCAAGGCCGCCAAAGCGCCGGTCATCGAAAATGGGATGCCCCACCAGGTCAGCCAATCGCGCAGGCTGCGGACGATCAGGAGGGTCAGGGCAAACAGGAAGCCCAGCGGCAGAAGCGGGCTGAGACGCATAGCGAGGCGGATGGTTTGCAGGCGTTGGCGGAGGCTTCGAAGGCGCTCGCTGCCCGCTCCGCCCACTATGGTCATTTGGTCAGGGAGCGCCGCAGCGGTCCATTGCAGTTGTTGCTGGATGATGGGCGTAAGGCCGGGGTACAACTCTTCTGGCAGGTTGCACAGGGCGATTGGTTGATCGTTGAGTACGCTCATGGTCATTTGCGCCAGTTGCGCCAGTGTACAATCGGGCTGCGCGCGGAATACGGCAATGACCGCCTGTACGCCTACGTCGCTTGCCAGGCTTTGTTTGAGCGGCGTCAGCGGCACTTGCACCGTCTCGGCCCTGCCGTTGAGGTAGTCGAACAACGAGGACAGCGTCTCGTCTCCCATCTTTTGCAGCGTTTCGGGCGGCAGCAGGTCGCGGATGAATTTCTCCCATTGCTGGCTGCTCAGTCCTTGCATGGCAGGCGGAAGGTTGACCCAGTCAGTAGAGCCGCTCAGTTCTTGGGCCAGGAGGCCGGGGAGTTGGTCGTAGAATTGCTGTTGGGCAAATGTTTTCTGATAGGCTTCTGCGTCGAAGGCGATGCGTTCCAGGTTGAAAGCCAACAGGGCCGCCAGCGCCGAAAAGACGAACAAGACGGCCAACGTGATAGATAATCCTTTTTTGAATGCGTCCATGCTTTTTCTTTCTGTTCACAGTCGGGTCATGTCTTGAACCGCTTGCTCGACCTAACTGACAATAATCTCGACATAGTCTTGCGCCAGTGTTGGGGCGCCTCCTGCGCCTAGCACCTGAATCAACTCGTGCGCCAGTTTAGCCTTCCTTTCGGCGTCTTTGCGGCTCCACGTGCGGCTCTTGATTTCCAGGAAGTATCCCAGGTCCGGCTTTTCCATTGTATCCAGATTGACGAAAAATTCGGTCTCCTTGTATTCGATGTGCCAGCGCAGGCGGTCCTTTTGAATGACGACTTCCCCGGCTGGTTTGAAATATTCGCGGTAGAAGCGCAAGGTGTGGGCGGCCGGCGCCAGGAAGCGGCTGCGCGACAGCAAGACATCGTGCGCAAACTTGTCTTCGCGCGGCCCCAGCAGCGTCAGTCGGGAGCGCACGTTGATGATGTTGCCTTTGGCGTCCAGCAACTCGTCCTCGCGGAAACGCAGGCGGCCTTGCGCCGGGTCATCGAAGGAGAAGTAATTGTCGTACTGGCGGTAATGTTTGTGGGCAGTGATGCGGATGCCGGCTTGCTCGATATTGGAGAGGACCATGGACGGCTGCTCCAATTTGACCTTGACCTGCACCTCATAGGATTCCTGCTCCATCGAGCCACCCAGCGCGATCAACTTCGACAGAACGGACTGCTCCCGTTGGATGAGGAAGGCATCTATGCGACGGGCCGTGTCCCGCGCCCCCGCCAGCAGTTCGGCTTCGTTCAAGGTCAGCAGCGCACGCTCGCGCATCAGCCACTTGCCATTGACCATGACATCCGTCACGTCGGTGGATTTGGCCGCGTAGATGAGTTGGGCGTAAGCATTGTTCGGATCGCGGAGGAAGCGCGGCGAATTGTGCAGCGGACTGGTATCCACCAGGATCAGGTCGGCGCGCTTGCCGGGTTCGAGGGAGCCGGTCACGCTTCCAAGATGGAGCGCCCGCGCCCCGATGCGCGTTGCCATGGCCAGCGCCAGCGGGGCCGGCAAAGCGGTGGGGTCGTTGCTAACGGCTTTGGCGATGAACGAAGCCAGGCGCACTTCCTCGAACATATCCAGGTCGTTATTGGAAGCCGGGCCATCCGTTCCGATGCCCACGTTCAGCCCCACTTCCAGCATCTTCGGCACGGGCGCAAAGCCAGAGGCCAGTTTCAGGTTGGAAGAGGGATTGTGCGCCACGCCCGCCCCAGCGTGTAACAGGGTGCGCATTTCACCCACGTCTACATGGACGCAGTGGGCGGCGATGACTTTGGCCTCGAACAAGCCCTGTTTTTTGACGTACGGGATGACCGGCATCCCCTTTTCATTACGCATGTTCTCACGTTCTTGCGCCGTCTCGGCCAGGTGGGTATGCAGCGGCACGTCGAACTCGGCGGCCAGTTGGGCGGTGGCGCGCAGGATTTCGTCGGTGCAAGTGTAGGGAGCGTGCGGCGAGACGGCCGGGGTGATGAGCGGGTGTCCCTTCCACTTTTGGATGAAATCGCGCGCCAGCGACAGCGAGTCATCGTAAGAAGCCGCATCTGGGGCGGGGAATTTCATCACCGTTTGCCCGCACACGGCGCGCAGACCGGCCTCGGCGGTGGCGGCGGCCACGTCGGACTCAAAGTAGTACATGTCGCAAAACGTGGTCACGCCGCTGCGAATGAATTCGGCGCAGGCCAGTTTGGTCCCCAGGCGAACGAATTCCGGCGAGACGAACTCGCGCTCTACCGGCATCATGTAGCCCATCAGCCACACGTCCAGGCGCAAGTCGTCGGCCAGGCCGCGCAGCAGCGTCATGGGGACGTGGGTGTGGGCATTGACCAGGCCCGGCATCAGCACCCTGCCGCCGCAATCCAGCGTTTCGCGGGCGGAATATGCCTTGGCGATCTCGTCTGCCGGCCCAACGGCGAGGATGTCTGTTCCGTGGATGACCACCGCGCCGGGGTCATACTGATCGAAAGCCTCGTCCATCGTTAGCACGAGCGCGTTGGTGAGAATCAGGTCCACTGTTTGAGTCATTCAGTCTCCTTACTTTGGAAAAAGGCGGCTTCGAGAGCCGCCTTCAAATTGTTTTTTCGCGTTTTTGCTATCGAAATCAGATCCACGTCGCTGCGGCGCGAATTATCCTCGCGCGCGAAAAACCCCAACAAGATGGCCTTCTCGATGCGGGATCGTTGGAAGATTGGGAATAAGGATGTGTGGATCTGGACGACGTTCATGAACTTATTATAACGCCAGTTCGGGATAACCGTCCCGAAGGCTTTTTAGCGCCATTGTATGGGCAAAATCGAACCTTCAGGACGGTTCGAAGGTTTATCCCAAATTCAGGTTATTATAGCACGTGAACCCAGCAGTTCTTCGCTGGGAGAAAGCCCAAAAAGAGCCTCTCCCTCCAAGTAACAAACAGGACGGCCTGGAAGGGCCGTCCTGCCAAAGCCACGCCAGGAGAAATAACGTCAAACGGAGACGGATAATTCGACCTGGATGGGTGGGCGGGCAAGCGCCTGGAGCCTTTCGATACGGCGCTGCAAGTAGGGGGAGAAGTATCCGGCATATCGTTCCCACAATTCCGGACGTTTCCAATCTTCGCCTGTGATATTGCCGCGACAGTTGGGGGCTCCACAGGAACAGATGAATTCGTCGTAAGGCGAGCCATCGCACATGGCGTAATCGAAGCAAATTTCTTCTCCTGCCTCGATATCTCGCATTGCTACCAGAGAAATCTGACCGCTGAAGCCTGCGTTTGGGTTGCAGGAATGGTTGAAGTAGTCGGCTGGTTCCAACGTCTCTTCTGGCTGGAATAAGTATAGGCCTTCCTCGATTTGCAACACACGCTGCGTGAAATGCGGTATGCTGGTGTCGAGTTCTTCAGCGGTCACAGTGCGTCCGCCCCACAAAACCAAAAGTTCGCCCTTCAGGATCGGCTCGCGCGCAACGATGCCGTAGCCGCCTTTTTCTGGGAAAGGAGATACCTCCAGTTTCGGAGATAGGTGGGAATAAAATCGTCCGGTCACTCCATAATCCTCCAAAAAGATTTTTTATACCAGCGAACTGGTAGATTTTTTTGCGGTGAATGGGAAGCCTCGTTCAGTTAACAACGTCCGCCGCCTTTCGAGGGTGACCTCGAAAAGCGGCGGTTCGTGCAGAACGCTGCACCGATGAGACGGTTTCTCTCACCGCAAGTGAACGTATTTTACTGAAAGGTGGCGTTTATTGCAAGAGAAACTGGATAAAGTCGCCAGATTTCATCCCACACTCTTTCACGATCCCAGTTCGTGAAAACAAGCAGGTCACCCAGGGTCAGACGCTTGCGAATGAAAGCCGCGTGCAGGAAGGCGAAACGGGCGCGTTCGGGCGTGACCGGTGGCTGGAGTTGCGACCAGTTTAGAGGGGCGCCCAAGGCTTCCAAGATGCGAAGGATTTTTTCTGGCGGACGAGTTTCGGCCTCCAAGCGTTGACGAAGCGCGGGCCAGGCGGTCAACGCCTGTGAAAACGCCTGGCGGTGAGCGTGCCAGGCGCTGAGTTTTTGGCGGTAGTCGGCCCAGCACTCGGCGCCAACCTGGCCGGAAGGGTCTATGGAGGCAAAACTGCGTTCGATGCGGGCGCGCATGGTTTCTTCGTCGGGGTAGCAAAGATCGAGGTCCAGGCGAGCAGGCTCGAAGTCCAGAAGGAAGCGGCGATACATGCCTGCGCTTGCCACAGTTGCCAGCGCAACTTGCAAACCATGGCGGGCCAGCGGTAATCCGTTCCTTTCCGCCTGCAAGTCTAGCACATGCGACACGACGTGTTCGAAGCCAGAAAGCGGCGTGGTGGCGTGCGAAAGGGACATCGCCAGTCCCCCCAGACAAATGAGTTTTGCCAGCATGGCTACCGCTTCCATTTCGCCGCGACGGATTCCAGCGGCGTGTGCCAGGAGCAATTCATCGAGCGCCCCGAGCAGGCGCTTGGGCAGTTCGCTGTATTGCTCGTCCATACCCAGGCGGTGCGCCAGGTACCAATCGGCCAGGCTGACAAATGCGGCCAGCATGTCGCCTGCGCCGGCCAGGGTCATTTCGAGGGGAGCGTCGCGCAGGGTTTCCAGGTCGCAAATCACGGCGTCGGGGTAGCGTGAGTCGAGCGTGCGTTTGACGCCATTGACCAAGGTAGGCGCCATGTTCGAGGTGTAGGCGCTGACGCTGTTGGCGGTTGGGTAGACCACATAGGGGATTTTCTGACCGCTCTCTTGTTGATAGAGGAAACTGCCATGCTTGGCAATGTCGGTGACGACGCCGGAGCCGATGGAGAGCAGCGCACAGCCGGGCAGCAGGCTGTTTTGTACCTGGTGGATGTGAGGCAGGTCGGTATGCACTTGTCCGCTTGAGTCGGAACGCATCAGCAGCGGCTGTACCTGCCAACCGTCTTTCTCCAGGAGCGCCAGCGCGAGGGATTTGAGGTCTTGTCCGCTGCGGCGCATGGGCGTCTCGTCCATGACGACCAGGAGAGGCGCAGATTTGCGGGCGCCGCATTTTTCGAGTATGCCAGAGACTTGAAAGAGCGCGTCCGATTGAAAAAGCATGTGTTGGACAGGAATCGTTTCGGTGCGAGGGTAACCTGGCAGGCGGCGGATGTCGTCCCAGAAGCGTTGGCCTTCGGCGGGGTCGTAGGTGAGCGGCATGGAGGGCCTCCCTGGCTGCGCGTTACGCTCGTTGGCGGTTGTGTTCCCTCAACCAGTGCGCGATGCCGGCCAGGTCGGGGAAGATGTAGGAGGGTTGATGGGGGGAGCCTGCCACGTCTTCCAGGCGGGTTTCCCCGCTTAGGACGAGGCAGGTGGTCAGGCCAGCGGTCTGCCCGAGGGCAATGTCGGTGTACAAGCGATCGCCAACCATGGCCATTTGTTCGATAGGATAGCCATATTTTCGAGAGACGGCATCTATAATCAAGCGGTTGGGTTTGCCGACCACCACATCCGGTTGGCGGCCGGTGGAGGCTTGCACAAAGGCGATGATTGCGCCAATATCGGGCATGAAGCCGGTAGCGGTGGGACAGTTGAAGTCGGGATGGGTAGCAATATAAGGCAGGCCGGCGCGCACGAAGTCGCACAACTTCCATAATTTTTGGTAGGTTAGGGTGGTGTCGAAGCCCAGCACAACCAGGTCGGGATGTTCCTCGTCCAGGAGAAAGCCATGTTGGAGGAATTCTTCTTGCAGCGGCGGCGTGCCGACAACGTACAGGCGGGCGGCAGGGCGTTTTTCTTGCAGGTACAAGGCGGTGGCTTCGCCAGAGGTGAACACTTTTTCTTCGGGAATGGGCAGACCCAGGCGGGTGATTTTTTCCGCATATAGACTGCGGTGCTTGGAGGAGTTGTTGGTGAGGAACAGGTAGTCTAGCCTCAATTCGTTCAGCGTTTCGATGAATTCGAGGGCGCCGTTCAGCAGGTGATCGTCCAGGTAGAAGGTGCCGTCCATGTCTAGCAGAAAGCAACGTACCTGACTGAGCGGTTGGGAGGAAAGTGAGGTCGTTTTTGACATAGAGCAATCTTACCAGAAGATGCGTAGCGTGGAGTTCGTTCCGCTCTGGTACTGCCTACCTGACTGCGGAAATCATCCGTAGACTTCGCAAATAGGAGAAAAATCATATCTTCTGAATCCACTGCAAAAACCTTGAAGTTTCACCACGAAGACACAGAGTCACGGAGATTTCTTTATCACACTCGGTGTCTCCGTGTCTCAGTGGTTCGATTTTTGCCTTTTTGCAGTGGACTCAATGATGATACAATTTTTAGTTGGAAGGAGCGTAGATGAAACCCGAATTCATTTTGATGCTGACCCACCATGACAGCACTGTCGAAAATGCGCTGCAGATCTTCCGCGAATGTCAGGATACGCCCGTTGTGCATTGGGGCTTCAAGGATGTAGGACGACCGCTGGGCGAGATGAAAGCCCTGGTGCGCGAAATGAAGGCGACCGGTAAAACGACCTATCTCGAAGTCGTCAGCCTGTCAGAGGCGGAGGGTCTGCGCGGCGCGCAAATGGCCGTCGAAGCAGGTTTCGATGTCTTGATGGGAACGGTGTTCTTCGATTCTATCTTGGCTTACCTCAAAGACAAGCCCATCCGCTATTATCCTTTTGCGGGTCATGTCTATAGTCACCCCAGCATTTTGGATGGGACAATAGATGAAATTGTGGCTCATGCCCGTTTCCTGGAGGGCAGAGGGGTACAGGGCATAGATTTGTTGACCTATCGCTATGTAGGAGATGCGCCCAGATTATTGCAAGAAGTGGTCAAGGCCACCCAAGTGCCAATCGTCTCGGCGGGTTCCATTGACTCATATCAGAGGATAGCCGAGGTTTGGGAGGCCGGCGCGTGGGGATTTACCATTGGCAGCGCTCTGTTCGAGCAGAAATTTGCGCCAGCCGCTTCGTTCCGGGACAATGTGCTGGCGGTTTGCCAATGGCTGAGGGATACAGCGGCCCCGTGAGATGAGGCGGAGCGAGAGCAACGGCCGGCCTAGGTAGCAAACCCGCTGCCTGGAATGTAATTTTCCAGCCCCTTGATGGTGCTTTCGCGGTCGGCCATCAATACGGCTACTACATCGCGCATCGAGACTAAACCGACCAATTTATCGTTTTCCACGACCGGCAGGTGGCGGATATTGTATTGCTTCATCAACGCCATGCACTCATCCATGGACGTGCTGGTTGTCACCGTGACCATCTTCTCGGTCATGAGTTCCTTTACCGCTGTCGTTTTTGCAGAACGCCCCATCAGTTCCCCTTTACGGACATAATCGCGCTCGGTAAAAATGCCCGTAATTTTATCGCCCTCGGTCACAAGGACGGCCCCGATATTTGCGTTGACCATCACTTCGAGGGCTTTTATCACCTTATCATTACAGTCTACGGTGTAGTTGGTGGCGTCCTTTTTGGCGTTCATCAAGGTTTTCACGGTAGCCATTTTCCTTCTCCTTTGGGTGGATATGTGTTACATTTAAGTATAGCAAATTTTCCTGCTTTTGCGCCTCTCGTTGGCAGGGAAATCTGTGTTGGCACGGCGTCTCGATTGTACCAATAAAATGGGCAATCGTTCCACGCTTCCATGCAGGATGGTAAAATGAAGTATCACCTGTTCAGAGGATCTCATGACTCAAGCCGACCTTCAAACCCGCGCAATCAACACACTGCGCTTCCTGTCTGCCGACGCTGTCCAGCAAGCCAACTCCGGTCACCCTGGCCTGCCCATGGGCGCCGCGGCCATTGCGTTTACTATCTGGACCCGTCACCTGCGCCACAATCCGCGCAACCCGCGCTGGGCAGGGCGCGACCGTTTCATCCTTTCGGGCGGGCATGGCTCCATGCTGCTCTATTCGCTCTTACACCTCACCGGCTATGACCTATCGCTGGATGAATTGAAGCGTTTTCGCCAGTGGGACAGCCTCACGCCCGGCCATCCAGAATATGGGCTGACGCCCGGCGTGGAAATGACCACCGGCCCCTTAGGGCAGGGATTTGCTACCGGCGTGGGCATGGCCATCGCCGCGGCGCATCTCTCTGCGACCTTCAACCGGCCCGCTTTCGATGTGCTGGATGCTTTCATCTATGCCCTCGTCACCGACGGCGACCTGATGGAGGGAGTATCGTCCGAAGCCGCCTCGCTGGCCGGGCACCTCGGACTGGGCCGCCTGGTGTACCTGTATGACGATAATCACATTTCCATAGATGGCTCCACTGACTTGGCCTTTACGGAAGACCGTTTGAAGCGTTTCGAGGCCTACGGCTGGCATGTTCAGCAAGTGGAGGATGGCAACGATGTCGAGGCTATTGACAAAGCCATCCAATTCGCCAAACAAGACCCGCGCCCGTCGTTGATTGCCTGCCGCACCACCATTGGCTATGGCGCCCCTAACCGACAGGGCACCTCCAAGGCGCATGGCGAACCGCTGGGCGAAGAAGAACTGAATCTGGCTAAACAAAATCTCCACTGGCCGCTCGAACCGCGCTTCTACATTCCCGAGGATGTGCTGGTGTTCTACCGCCAGGCGCTGGAAAACGGCGCAGCGCAAGAAGCCCGCTGGCTGGAAAGGCTCCAGGCGTATGAGAAGGCTTATCCTGATCTGGCCGTTGAACTCCGCCGCCGCTTGGACGGCAGGCTGCCCAGCGGTTGGGATGCCGATCTGCCCGTCTTCCCGCCAGACGCCAAAGGTTTGGCTACCCGCGCCGCATCGGGCAAGACGCTGAACGCGCTGGCTGCCAAACTGCCCGAATTGATGGGCGGCTCGGCTGACCTGGCGCCTTCGAACAATACCAAAATCGAGGCCAGTCCGGCTTTCCAAAAGGACAGTCCACAGGGACGCAACCTGCACTTTGGCGTGCGCGAGCATGGCATGGGCGCGGCGCTCAATGGCATGGCGCTCTTTGGCGGGGTGATGCCGTATGGCGGCACCTTCCTGGTCTTTTCAGATTACATGCGGCCTGCTATTCGCATTGCGGCGCTTTCTCATATCCCTTCCATTTTCGTCTTCACTCACGACAGCATCGGCCTGGGCGAGGACGGCCCCACTCACCAGCCGGTGGAACACTTGGCGGCGCTGCGTGCCATCCCCAACCTGTGCGTCATCCGCCCGGCCGACGCCAACGAAACGGTCGAGGCTTGGAAAGTGGCTGTTTCCCGCCGCAACGGGCCGACTGCGCTCATCCTGAGCCGCCAGGCCCTGCCTACGTTGGATCGAACGCTCATGGAACAGGCTTCGTTCTTGTCGAAAGGCGCCTATGTGCTGGCCGATTTTGGCGACGGCGAGCCGGAGTTGATTTTGATGGCTTCTGGCTCTGAGGTCAGCCTGATCTATGCGGCAGCGGCGCGTTTGTCAGCCGAGGGCGTGAACGTGCGCGTCGTTTCTTTCCCCTCTTGGGACCTGTTCGAGAAACGGGAGGCCGCCTATCGTGAGGCCGTGTTGCCGAGACGTGTTCGGGCAAGATTGGCCGTCGAAGCGGGAACAAGCCTGGGCTGGGAACGATACGTGGGCGCCGAGGGCGCGGTCATTTCTATCGAGCGCTTTGGCGCCTCTGCCCCGGCCAAAGTCCTGTTCGAGAAATTCGGCTTCACCGTCGAGCATGTGATAGAGAAGGCGCGCGAAGTTTTGTCACGGGAGTTGCCCAGCAGTTGAACTGCTGGATAATCGAGGAATGATGCAGAGGCTTCGATGAAAATTGCCGTTGCTTGTGACCATGCCGGTTTGCCGCTCAAGGAGGCGGTGCTGGAGACGGTGCGTACCGCCGGGCATGAAATCCTCGACCTGGGCGTGCATTCTGCTGAGGCGGTGGATTATCCCGACCAGGCGGAGAAGTTGGGGCGCGCCATCCAGAGCGGACAGGCCGAGCGCGGAATTTTGCTGTGCGGCTCGGGCGTGGGCGCTTGCATTGCCGCCAACAAGATGACCGGCGTGTACGCGGCCATCTGTCACGACACCTACTCGGCGCATCAGGGCGTGGAGCATGACGATATGAATGTGTTGTGTCTGGGCGGGCGCATCGTGGGGCCAGAGCCGGTGCGCGAGATTGTGACAGCCTTCTTGTCTGCGCGCTTCATCGGCCATGACACCGGCCAGGAACGCCACGCGCGGCGCGTAGCGAAGGTCAGGAAGTTAGAACAAGAAAGTCGCCTCTCCGAACGATGAAAACCCTTCAGCCGCACAAGCCGTCTAACTTATC
>Ga0209018_1003158_pt1 | contig 10753 bp, 5 predicted proteins | sample YNPBryBLVA2012_FD_185814 | JGI IMG/M metagenome (GOLD analysis project Ga0209018, IMG submission 185814) | Anoxygenic and chlorotrophic microbial mat microbial communities from Yellowstone National Park, USA - YNP Bryant BLVA 2012 (SPAdes)... ...
CGCCCGCTCCTGCCCGCTGAACTGGGCGGGGTGGTTGCAGATCTGCTTGAGGTAGAGGATGAGGCGCAGGACCAGCCCCCGCCGCTCCATGCCCTCGCTGCCCTCGATGCCGCGCATGGCTTCCTCCACCACCTCTTGATAGAGCGAGGCCTGCGATGGGGTGAGGCGGCAGAACTCGTCCAGCACCAGCTTCTCGGGGAGGTCGCGGATGACCGAGCCGTCCGTCTTGAGGCGGCGCATCACGAAGGGCGAGATGGCCGCCTGCAGGTGCCGGGCGCGCTGCCGGTCCCGGTAGCGCTCGATGGGGACGGCGAAACGACGCTGGAAGTCCTTGCGGCTCCCCAGATAGCCGGGGTTGAGGAAGTCGAAGATGCTCCAGAGCTCCAGCAGCCGGTTCTCCACCGGGGTCCCGCTCAAGGCCAGGCGGACCGGGCACTGGATGGATTTGACCGCCCGGGCCTGCCCGGTGAGGGGGTTCTTGATGTTCTGCGCCTCGTCCAGGATCAAGGCCCCCCAGGCCTTTTTGGCGAACTTCTCCGTATCGCGCCTGAGGGTGCCGTAGGTGGTGAGCACCAGGTCCTTGCCCCGCAGGTCCAGGCGCCGCTCCGCCCCGTAATAGACGTGGACGCGCAGCGTGGGGGCGAAGCGATCGGCCTCCTTCTGCCAGTTGCCCAGCACCGTGGTGGGGCAGACCACCAGGGCGGGCTTCCCCAGCCTGCCCTCCTCCTTCAGCTTGAGCAGCAGGGCCAACGCCTGCACCGTCTTCCCCAGGCCCATGTCGTCGGCCAGGCAGGCCCCGAAACCGTGGGCGGTGTTGGCGTAAAGCCAGCGCACCCCGCGTTCCTGGTAGGGGCGCAGCTCGGCCCGCAGGGAGGCGGGCATCTGCAGGTCGGCGGGGCGGCCGATGGACTCCAGCAGCTTCTTCAGGTTGCGCCCCGGCAGGAAGGGCGAGCCCTCCCCCTTTTCCTCCAGCATGGACCACTGGATGACCTCCATCGGGGTGGGCTCGGGGAGCGGCTCCTGCAGGCGCTTCAGCAGGGTGCGCGCCTCGGCGGGGGAAAGGAGAAGGTAGCTGCCGCGGTACTTGACCACCCCCGTGGCCCGCGAGGCCAGCTTGCGGAACTCCTCCACCGAGATGTCCCGGTCGCCCAGGGCCACCCTCCACTCGAAGGACAGCAGTTCGGGCAGGGAGAGGTAGGCGACCTCCCCGGGGACGGCCTTCAGTTCGGCGCGCAGGGCGGGCCGGGGGCGGGCCAGCTCCTGCAGTTGCTTGGACAGGGCCACGCGGATCCCCATGAGGTTGAGAAGGGGAGCGGTCTGGGTGAGCAGTTCCGCCAGGGCCTCCCCGTCCAGCTCCGGCGCCTCCTCGCCGCGGCTGTCGAGCACCCCGGTCAGCCGGGGCAGGTGCTCGGAGGCCAGGGCCAGGCGGCGGGCCGTTTCCAGGCGCACCTGCTCCGCCGGGCGGCCGAAAACGGGACCCTCCGACTCGCATATCTCCCTCCAGGAAAGGGGTGCGCTCACGGGGTCGTTGCGAGAGAAGGCCTCCAGGCCCAGGCGGAACCGGGAACCGTCCCCGGCCGGTTCTATGCGCAGCAGCAGGGCGAGCTCCGCCCCGGCCGATTCCAGGGCGGCCAGCCAGTTGACGACGCTCATGCGGGTGCGCCTCTCCTCGAAGCGCCCGGCGCGGTAGAGGCGTCCCCGAAAGAAGGCCTGCGCCGTCTTGTCGCTATAGGACCAGTCCCGGCCCCGGCAGAATCCCCATACCATGCGGGTGATGAGCACGGCGAGCAGGCCTTCCACGCTGTCGGGCGAGAGGATGCGGCCGTCGGGCACGCGGAAAGCGGCCGCGGGAGGGAAGGCGGCTTTGAGCGCCCGGCATACCGCCTCATCCTTGCTGTCGCGCAGCAGGGGTCGGTAGACTATGCGGAAATCGTGTTCCGCCTCGGGCACCACCCGCGGGACGAAGGACCCGGCGCCGGCGAAGGCCATGCTCACCGCCGCCGCCAGGATGAAGAAACGCAGGGAGGGCGAACGGTATTCCCTCTCGGCGGTCTCCGGCGAGAGGGTCATGAGCAGGGGAAGGAGGTCCTCCGCCCGCACCGAGAAGCCACGCCGCGTCGCCGAGCCCATCGCCTCCTCGCCGGGTTCGGGCACCTTCAGGCGCAGCTCGCGCAGCTGCGCTTCCGGTGCGAGCTGGCTCCGCAGGCGGTCCTTGAGCAGCTCCGGGTCGCCTCGCGAGGAGCGGCTGAAGAGGAAGAAGAAAGGGTCCTCCCTGCCGCTTCCGTCGAAGACCAGGCGCAGGTCCAGGCCGCGCAGCCAGGAATGGTCTTCCGTGATACCGGCATCGTCCACCTTCTGCCGGACCAACCGGTACATCTCCAGCAGCAACCTTTTGAAGTCGCCCTTGTCCCAGAAGAGCGGGGAGGGGGACAGCAGGGAGAGGAGGTCGCGCGGGTCGGTCGGCTTCAGGGAGAGGTCCGGCCCTTCCGGGTGGGCCTGCGTCTCGAGCGGTACCGCCTCTTCGGGGAGGAGGAACACGAGGTCTTCCGCAGGGCCCGGCGCGGCGGCCTCCCCCGGCGCGAGCCCGGCCGCTAAGGAGAGTTCCGCCGCGGCCATGCCCCTGAGGCTGAACACGAGGAAGGGGTCCTTGTCGATCTCGTTGGCGAGGATGTAGTAAACGGCCGCGAGATGCTTGCAGGGGTTGGCCCAATCCGGGCAGGAGCACGAGGCGGCCAGTTCGTCCCACCCCTCCGGGAAAGGCTCGACACCGGCCTCCCGCATCGCTTGGAGCAGCGATTCCGGCAGCCTCCCCAGGGAGAGCTGCATGGCCAGGGTGGGGCTCCCGGCGATGATGGCGGAGATCTTCCTCTTCTCCTTTTCGGTGAAAGGCCGGAAGCGTATGGACACCCGGTAGGGGTAGCGTCGCCTACCCTGCACTTCCGCCTTGACCTCGCAGTCTTCGAAAACGACGCCGGAGACGGTGCCGCCCCGCGCGTATTGGCGGCCGCGGGGCAGGCGGTTGGTGTAGTAGTCGATGCGTTGCAGCGCCTCCAGCCAGGCGTTGCCCCACCAGGTCCTGCCGAACTCGGGCCTGCGCGCCATGTCCCTCCTTTCGCGCAGCGGCAGCGCGGTACGCCGTACTCCCCAATGATAGCGGGAGGCTGGGACAAGGGAGACGGCGCATCGCCCGCCTCCAGGTGTCCTGAGCGGGCGCACGGGAAAGGTGCCCCAGGATAGATGTCCCGGGAGCGGGCGCGCGGGAAAGGTGCCCCGGGATAAATGTCCCGGGAGCGGGCGCGCGGGAAGAACGTCCCGGGAAAAGTATCCATGGAAAAGTGTCCCGGGAACGGGCCGGGGTAGCCGCGAAGCGGGAGTCCGCAGTGGGCGGATTCCCCCGCCGGGGGCGAGGGTGCGCCTTCTTCAGGCCGGCTCTTACAGCGCCTTGCTCTCCGATTCCTCCATCAGGCGCTGGATCTCCCTCTCCAGCTGGGGCGGCAGGCCCTCGATCTTCACGTTGAGGAAGCCGCGCACGATGGCCGCGGTGGCCTCTTCCTCGCTGAGCCCCCGCGCCATCAGGTACTCCACTTCCTCCTGGGCGATCTTGCCCACCGCCGCCTCGTGGCTCATGTCCACGTCGGGGTCCTTGCCGTCCAGCTCGGGGATGGCGTAGATGCGCCCTCCCCTGTCCAGGATGAGCCCGTGGCACTCCAGGTGGGCCTTGATGCCGGGCACCTCCCCCACTATCTGCCCGCGGGCGATGATCTCCCCTCCCCGGGTCACCGCCCGGCTGATGACCTCCGCCCTGGTGCCGGGTGCCTCCAGGATGACCCGGGAGCCCACGTCCATCACGCTTCCCGGCGCCGCCACCATCATGGAGTTGAAGCGGGCCACGGCGCCTTCCCCGCGCAGCCAGGCGGTGGGGTAGGTCTGCAGGTAGCGCACCGGCTCCATGCAGATGTAGTTGTTGATGAAGACCCCGCCCTCTTCCACGAAGATGCCGGAGCGGGGGCGGACGAACATGTTGGGATGCCAGTTGTGCACCATGGTGAAGGTGAGCTTGGCGTTTTTCTTCACGTAGAACTCGCTTATCCCCGCGTGCAGGGCCGATTCTATCTCGTGCTCGCTGGCGCAGCCGGTGATGATGTGCAGCTCCGCCCCCTCCTCCACCACGATGATGTTGTGCAGCCGTTGGATGTAGCGGGGGGAGCGCAGGTACATGCAGGCCTGCAGGGGGTAGATGATGCGGGCGCCGGGCAGGGCGTGGATGAAATAGCCGTCGTAGGGGTGCAGCTCCACCTGGGCGGTGTACTTGTCCATGTCCACCTGCACCGCCTTCCAGTAGTACTCCCAGAGCCACTCGTAGGTCTCCAGGGCCTCGCGGGTGCCCATGACCTCGATGCCCTCCTCCAGGGCGCTGGCGTGCACCACGGTGTCGTCTATCTGCACGAAGGACCCGGCCCGCTCTTGGGCGTCCAGGCGCACCCCGGTGCGGGCCATCTCCTCGGGGTCCAGCTCCCGTATCTGGCTGAGGGACTCGCGGTAATCGTAGCCGGGGGGCTGCTCGCCGAACTCCGCGAGGTCGATGTCGATGCCCACCGCCGCGGGCTTTTCCGCGGCCGCCTGCGCCCTGCGCTTGAGGTCCTCTATCATCTCACGCATCTGGCACACTCCTCGAAGCCCTTCTCGCGGATGTCTTCCAGCATCTCCCGGGGGTTGCCCGAGCAAACCAGCTTTCCCTCGCACATCACGTGGCCCACGTCGGCTTCCACGAAGTCCAGGATGTGGCCGGTGTGGGTGATGATCAGCCCGCAGTGGTCGCGGGTGCGGCGGCGGTCCTTCTGCAGCAGCATGCGGATGAAATCCCCGATCAACTGCATGTTCTCCATGTCCACCCCCGATTCCGGCTCGTCCAGCAGCACCAGGTTGGGGTCCTGCACCAGCAGCTGCAGGAGCTCGGACCGCTTGATCTCCCCCCCGGAGAACCCGTGGTTGATGTCACGCTGCATGAAACCGGACAGGTTGAGCTTCTCCGCCGTCTCCTCGACGTCCCGGTCCTGCCGCGACGGTATCAAGCGCACCATCTGCTCCAGATGTATGCCCCTGACCGTGGGCGGGCGCTGGAACATCATGCCGATGCCCAGGCGGGCCCGCTGGTCCACGCTCAGCCCAGACAGATCCTGTCCCCTGAAACTGATGTGCCCGGCGGTGACCCGGTAGCGGGGGAAGCCCATTATCGTCATGAGCAGGGTGGTCTTGCCCGAGCCGTTCATGCCGAAGAGCACGTGGGTCTGGCCGCAGTCCACCTTGAGGTCGATACCGTGGAGGATCTCCCGGCCCTCCACCTCCACCTTGAGGCCTTCTATCTCCAGCAACCGCATCACCTCCGTTTTTCCCGGCCGCTTCGCTCGCGGCCTCAAGCCACGCAGCTATTCTACCCCGGGAAGGGGGCTTTCACACCGGGGGCCGCCGCCGTTCGGAGGTCTGCGGGATCTGTCCGCGCCGCCCGCCGGGCCGGGAAGGCTCCTGGTGTGGCGGCGCCGGATCCCGTTAGGCCGGTCGGCCCCGGCGCCCGCGGCTGCGCCCGCGTGCCGGGTCCGGTCGGGTCCGGTCGGGTCCGGTCAGTAGAGCCCGCGCTCCCAGGGGGTCTGTTCGGGGAAGACGATCTCGGCCACCTGCATGAACAGGGGGAAGGCCGGCTCTTCCAGGTCGGACACGTTCATCAGCGTAACCACCGTCTCCTCCTTCTCCGGCAGGTAGAAGATGGCGGCGGAATAGCCGGGCTGCATGCCCCCGTGCCCCAGCCAGCCCCCGGCGTCCATGATGCCCAGGCCGTAGAAGAGAGGCCAGCCGAAGTAATCGGTCATGTAGGGCAGCTCGTTCATGCCCTCCAGCGCGGCCCGGTAGGTGGCCGGCTCGAGCAGCCGCCCTTCTCCCAGGGCCTGCCCCCAGGTCCGCAGGTCCTGCAGGGTGGAGACCATGCCCCCGGCCGACCATACGATGGAGGGATCGAGGTAGTCGGTGAGGTCTAAGTTCCCGCCGCCGTCCTTGTCGTACTGGTAGCCGTGCACGTACGACCCGGTCAGGCAGGGGGTCTCCGCCATGTAGGTGGAGGCCAGCCCGAGCGGCCCGGTGATGCGCTGCGCCAGCTCTTCCTCGAAGGAACGACCGGTGGCCCGCTCCACGATCATGCCCAACAGGATGTAGTTGGTGTTGGAATACATGCAACCCTTGCCGGGCGGGAAGTAGGGGGGGTTAGCGATGCCCACGCCGACCAGTTCCTCCGGCGTCCACACCTTGTGGGGGTCGGCGGCGATGGCCTCGTTGAGCTTCTCGTCCGCCCCGTAATTGAAGATGCCCGAGGTGTGGTTGAGCAGCATGCGCACGGTTATAAGGTCCCCGTCCGGGATGCCCTCCACGAACCTGGAGACCGGGTCGTCGATGGAGAGCAGGCCCTCGTCCGCCAGCTGCAGCACCAGGACGCCGGTGAAGGTCTTGGTGACGCTGCCGATGCGGAACTCCATCTCCTCCGACATGGCCCGCTCCGGCGAGATGTCGGCCAGGCCGTACATCTTGGTGAAGGCGGTGCCGTCTGCCGCCCAAACCCCCACCATGGCCCCCGGGGACCCGTGCTCTCTCATGTATTCGGCCACCGCCGCATCGATCTCCTCGACCGTTTCGGGCGGCAGGGTCTTGGTGGCGGGCTTCTGCTTGCAGGAAACGGCGGCCAGCGAGCAGCAGGTCCGCCCCCATCCGTTCATGGGCCCATCATAGCATATCGACATGATAGGGTTCTCCGGGCGGTGTTTCTATGTTATTTTCCCCCTATGGGCCAAGGAGAGACCGGCAATGGGAGCGGCGGATTGACCGGCTTGACGCGGGCGGAGGTGGAAGAGCGGGTCCGCGCGGGCAAGGTCAACGCGGCGCCCCGCGAGACCAGCAGGTCTTTCTGGCACATCGTCCGGGCCAACGTCTTCAACCGCTTCAACGCCATACTGGGCACCCTCTTCGTGGTGATCCTGCTGGCCGGAGCCCCCCTGCGCGACGCCCTTTTCGGCGGAGTGCTCTTGGTCAACACCCTCATCGGGATGGCCCAGGAGCTGCGGGCCAAGGTGACCCTGGACCGCCTATCCCTGCTGGTCGCCCCGCGGGCGAGGGTCTTGCGCGAGGGCGAGGTGAAAGAGATCCCGCAGGAGGAGGTGGTCCTGGACGAGGTGCTGGTCCTGCGCCAGGGGGACCAGCTGGTGGCGGACGGAGAGGTGCTGGAAGCGGACGGGCTGGAGATAGACGAATCCATGCTCACCGGCGAATCGGTGCCGGTGCTCAAGAGGGTGGGGGATGAGGCCCTCTCGGGCAGCATCGTGACGGCGGGTGCGGGGATGATGCGGGTCAACGCGGTGGGAGCCGATGCCTACGCCAGGAAGCTGGCTTCCGAGGCCCGGCGCTTCAAGCCGGCCTCCTCCGAGCTGAGGGAGGGCATCAACCGCATCCTGCTATACATAACCTGGGTGATGGTTCCGGCCGGCCTGCTCCTCCTGTACAGCCAGTTGAAGTCGTCCGGCGCCCTGCAGCACGTGAGCGTCGGCACCGTCCGGGACGCCGTGCCCGGCGTGGTGGCGGGGCTGGTGGGCATGGTCCCGGAGGGGCTGGTCCTCCTCACCAGCATGGCCTTCGCGGTGGCGGCCGTCACCCTGGCCGGCCGCAAGGTGCTGGTGCAGGAGCTCCCGGCGGTGGAGGGCCTGGCCAGGGTGGACGTGGTCTGCGTGGACAAGACCGGCACCCTTACCGAGGGCAACCTGGTCTTCGGCAGGCTGGAGCCGCTGGGGTCCACGGGACCGGAGGACGGCCTTGCGCAAGCGGCCCTGGGGGCCATGGCCGCCGCGGCCCCGGCGCTCAACCCCACGCTGGAAGCCATAGCCGCCGCCTTCAGCCCCCCGCGGGGCGAGGGGTGGGAAGCGGCGGCATCGGTCCCCTTCTCGTCGGCCCGTAAGTGGAGCTCGGTCAGCTTCGTTTCCCATGGGACCTGGATCCTGGGGGCGCCGGAGGTCATGCTGGTCCCCAGCGCGGAGAACGCGCAGCTGCTCCAGAGGGTCTCCGACATCGCGGGCGGGGGGGTGAGGGTGCTGCTGCTGGGGCACTCCCCCGGCGTGCTCGAGAAGCAGGAGCTACCGGCGGACATGCGGCCGGCAGCCCTGCTGGTGCTGGAGGAGAAGGTGAGGGAGGACGCCCCCGAGACCATGCGCTATTTCAGCGGCCAGGGGGTCAGGGTGAAGGTCATCTCCGGCGACAACCCGGCCACCGTGGCCGCGGTGGCGCAGCGGGCGGGGGTGGGAGAAGTGGGCCTGCCGGTGGACGCGCGCTCCCTTCCCGGCGAGGGGGAGGAGCTGGAGGACTGGATGGAACACCACAACGTGTTCGGCCGGGTTATCCCCCACCAGAAAAGGGACATGGTGCGGGCCCTGCAGTCCCGCGGTCATACCGTGGCCATGACCGGCGACGGCGTCAACGACGTGCTGGCCCTCAAGGACGCGGACATCGGCATCGCCATGGGCTCGGGGGCGCCCGCCACCAAGGCGGTGGCAGAGCTGGTGCTGCTGGACGGGCGCTTCTCCACCATGCCGGGAGTGGTGGCGGAGGGCAGGAGGGTCATCGCCAACATGGAGAGGGTGGCCAACTTCTTCCTCACCAAGACCACCTACGCCACCCTGCTGGCCATCCTGGTGGGGATGATGGGATGGAAGTACCCCCTGCTGCCCCGCCAGCTCACCCTGGTGAGCGCCGTCACCATCGGCATCCCCGCCTTTATCCTCTCCTTCGCCCCCACCCGCAAGCGCTACCGTCCCGGTTTCGTCGGTCGGGTGCTGTGGTTCGCGGTCCCCGCGGGGTGCTTCGCCGCCGCCTCCATCGTGCTCACCTACGCCATCACCAAGGGGCTGTACCCCGAGGTGGTGGACGCCAAGACGGGGCTGCTGCAGCCCAGCCCGCAGTCCAGCATGATGGTGACCCTGGCGGTCTCCGTCTTCGGCCTGTGGATACTGGGACGCCTGGCCAGGCCGCTGCGGGGATGGCACCTGGGCCTGCTGCTGGCCATGGTCGGCCTGCTGGCCCTGGCGCTGTTGGTCCCCGGGTTCCGCCACTTCCTGGCGCTGCAGTTTCCCGCCCCGTTGCCCTTCCTGCTGGGCGTGGGCCTGGCCGCCGATGCCGTCCTCTGCTTCGAGTACTCGCTGCGCCTCATCGCCCGTTACCGTTGGGCGCGAGCGCGCCGCCTGCACGAATGACGCCGATAAAAAAGGCGGGCCCTGGAGCCCGCCGGAAAGCCTCGCCCTCAGTCCTCGTCCGGCGCCAGCAGGGCCTGCAGCTTGAGCATCTGCGGCCCCCTCGGCAGCACGCCCTTCACCTTGAAGCGGCCCTCGCGGAAGGCCTTGAGCAGTTCCTTGCCCTCCTCGGTCTGCAGCCACTTCAACATCTGCAGCCCCTGTCCGGCGCTGCTCATGGACAGCAGCAGGCCGAGCTCGGTGCCGATGTAGATCTGGGCGTCGGGGGTGACGCCGTTGGCGATGGAGATGTCGCTCCCCTTGAAGGTGATGGTGGTGGCCACGTCGGGCGCGGTGATGTCCTGGATGGCGATGCTCACGTTCATGGAATCGGCGACGGCCTTCTTCTTGGGCTCCTGCATGTAGACCTCCATGAGCTGCCCCATCATGGCGGACAGCCCGTTGGGTTCGTCGTCCCGGAAGGTCACCTTGCCCGATCCCGCCTGGGGCTTTCCGCGGGAGAGTACCATCCCCGCCGCCGCGCCGCCGCCGGCCAGGGCCGCCAGCAGGAACAGCTTCTTCCTGCGCGCCGCCCTCTTCTCCGCCCGGCGCGCCTCCAGCAGCTTCTTCTCCGCCGCCTTGACGGACTTCTTCTTCCTGCCCACCTTGTTCCTCCTTTCAACCGGGACCTTTCGGCTGCCCGAAATAGGATGGCGGAAGGGGTGGGATTCGAACCCACGGTGCGGGTTTAGCGCACAATCGCTTAGCAGGCGATCACCTTCGGCCGACTCGGTCACCCTTCCGCGCCGATCGAGACATTATTATACAACAGGCCTGCCCCGGCTGAAGCGGGGCGATCCTTTTGCCCGCGGCGCGTCCGCGGTCCCTGCCCTCAACTCTCCGGCCGCAGCCTTTCCGCCACCAACTTGCGGATGTCTCCCAGCTCGAAGGGCTTGCTTATGAAGCCCTCCGCCCCCATGCCCATGAGCTCGGTGCGGGTGACCCGGTCCACCTTACCCGTGATTATCACCACGGGGATATCCCGCGTGGAATCGGACTGCTTGAGGCGCCGCATCACCTCCCAGCCGTCCATGTCGGGCATGACCATATCCAGCAAGACCAGATCGGGGCGATGGGCGCGCAACATGTGCAGGGCGGTCGCGCCGCAATCGGCCGCGATCACTTCCCAGGCGGGCTGGCAGGCCCGCAACGTCCAGGCCATCATCTCTCTGGCTTCCGCTTCGTCATCTACTACCAGGATACGGCGCACCGGCCGGCCAGCGCGCGCGATGGCCTGAGTCAGAGCAGACCTGGTGATCGGCTTGACGACGAACCCGACCGCGCCAGCCTGCAACGCCCGGGCAAGCCGCGACGGATACGCGCAACCGATGATCGGCGTATCGTTCACCCGCTCCCGCGCCCGATCGATGAGGTCCCACAGCTCCGCCAGCGTTCCCGTATTGATCACCAGCGCCTGCGCCGGACACTGCTTCAGGGCCTCC
>Ga0209018_1003161_pt1 | contig 10730 bp, 9 predicted proteins | sample YNPBryBLVA2012_FD_185814 | JGI IMG/M metagenome (GOLD analysis project Ga0209018, IMG submission 185814) | Anoxygenic and chlorotrophic microbial mat microbial communities from Yellowstone National Park, USA - YNP Bryant BLVA 2012 (SPAdes)... ...
GTCCAGGAACTACATTACTAATTCCAGAAGCTTCAATAATTAGGGTTTTCTGCTGACTCTGGGTGTTAGCAAAGACAAAATTTGATTGATTTGAAAAAGGATTAGCTAATTGATTAGCTACTGTTAAATAAAAGTTATCCTCAGTAGCTCGAGCCACACCTAAAAGCTTTTCTTTAACGTTAATTCTAGTTGCTAAAACTTCTTTTACTTGCCCGTTTTGATCAATTTTTCTATTTACAAGTTTTTTTGAAGAATTATTAGCTGGAATGGTACTATTACATTTATCAACAATATCTTGGTCAGTCCAATTAGAAGGCTTTTTTACTCCTCTACCGATACAAGCTTGGCAGAAGAAAATTCTATCGCTTGAAGAAATAGCAGGTAATACTAAGCAAACTTTATTAATTAAATCCAATTTTTGGTTTTCATTAAGATTATTAGAATTCAATCCTAGGCACCTTTTAGTATTCTCAGTAAGCTTATTATCTTTTCTTAGCTTTTCAGCTACACAAGTTCCGTTCCCACTTGGACATTTGACTATTTCGTTAATTAAATTTTGACAAGCAGGGACAACACTAGTATCAGCTTTTCCTATAGGAACTACAGGCTGTTGATTCTTAGCTAAGATAGTGTTATCAAACTGAGTCGTCGTATTTTCTTGGGTCCAAACTGGTATGCTGGTGGTTATAAAACCAAACAGAGCAAAAATAACAAGTAAAATCCAGGATTTATTCTTTAACATACGAATAGTTTAAACTTAACTTTGCCGAAAGAGTATATCTTACCAAAGCTTTTTTGTCTAGCCAGCTAAAACTATTTTATTAACCACTTATGAAAACCCAGATCAATCAACAAATAATGCTTCAACTTGTTGTTGAAAATATACAAAAACAAAGCTAATAAGCTACTAGTTACAAAAACTATAAAAAAATGGTAAGCAATCTCTCGTGCATCTCCTCTTTGTAGAGTTAATATAAAACCATCGTAAACCGATTTCAACCACTGAAAAAAGCCTAAATCAGAAAAAGACATCAACCTTCAAAGATTACAGCAAGACCAAAAACATAAAAAAATGTACTCAAAGAATACCTAATAATCAGCCAAAAGTCAAAAAATACCGATAATAATTTATTTTTTAACTTTAATTACGTAAGTGGAAGCAAATTTATCGTGTAAAGCTTGTTTTCTGCCATCAAAAATAATCAACAAATAACCAATACCTAATAATAGCGAAGAAATAATGGTTGATATGTATCTGATCAAAGCTGTGGAATAACTAATTTTGTTACCATTCGCATCAACTATTTTCAAACCTAAAAGAATTTTTCCAGGGGTACCTTGAAACTTGGAAGACCAGTAAAGAATAAAATATGATAAATTAACAGAAAAGCCAATAAAAACACCAATAAAACTACTTAAAAGCTTAACTATGGACGAATGTTGCGGAACAACCGAAACATAAATAATAATAAAACCAATAAAAAAGCTAGAAAATAATACAATTATAAATGACAAAAATAATAGAACCAACGAATCTATCAACCAAGCTAACAATCGGATACCAAATCCGGCATATTCCACATTACCATCTACATTACCACTTTGAACAACAAAACCAGGACTAGGATTAAAGTTAGGTGAATATCCTTGATAGTATTGTTGGTAAGGATTCTGTTGGTTGACAACTTGTTGATTATTGAGGTTAAAATTTGTGTCTGTGTTAGACATATTGAACAAGACTAAAGTTAGAATTTTTTAGAAAAATTAATCTTAAATGGAAGATCCAGTTTAAGAAAAAAGTTATCAAATTTTGTCAACGATTTTTTAATTACACACCTACACAATCAACAAACTATATGTTCAAACTTCAAGATAACCCCAAAAACTTTAAATTGAAAAGTTGGTTATCACCAAACCGTTTGTCTTGGTTATACTTAATTAATTTGCTAATTGTAGTAGCGATTTTGCTAGTATTATCACTACCCACAACCCAAAATAGGTTAGCTGAAATTGTTGGATTGGAAGACAAATATGTTGCCGAACATCCAACTAAAATTGATTTTTCCACAATCGAAAAAGCAAAAGTTAACCGAATAGTCGATGGAGATACAGTAATTTTGGAAGATTCTAGAAGACTCAGATATCTTAATATCGACACCCCAGAATCAGCCCACCCCAATAAACCAGTGCAGTGTTTTGGTAAAGAGACAGCTATGGTCAACAAAGACCTTGTTGAGGGTAAGGAAATTTGGTTAAAATTTGATAGAGAAAAAGAAGACAAATATGGTAGGTTGTTAGCTTTTGTATTTTTACCAGGAAAAAACCCTAACGATGTTAAACAAAGTGTTAATGCCTACTTGGTTGAAATGGGTTATGCCAGAGCTTATATTATCAAGCCCAACGATACTTTTGCCGAAGAATTTGCTAAATTAGAACGAGAAGCTAGAAATAATAAGCGCGGCCTTTGGGGTAGCTGTCCTAAACCTTTCGAAGAGTAGTTGAAAATGTTGTACGAAAATTAACTGAACTTAGTGAATATAACTTCTAGCCTTAATTTTTTGCAAAAAGCAATATAAAAGTAGTTAAATTAAGATAGAGCTAAATTCCACAAAGTTTGGTTGTTAGTCCTAATGCAATTAGATAGAAGTATGTTTAACCTACATCTGCTAAAATCTTACTTCTTCGGTAATGTTTAAAAGATATGAATTGGTTAGCAAAGTATTGCCTAAGAATTAGATATTGATTGATTTTTAGTAAAACTGTAACCAAAACCTCAGTTTTGTAGTGGATTTTGCTTAGTTTTAATTAAAGTTTATCAAAAAGTTCCGTAATTGTTGCTTATTATCTAAACTTGACAAAACTCAAAAAAATTTTTTTAACAGATTTAAACAGATCTAACTTGCCGAACTAGCCAAACACCCTGACTGACTGTTGAAACATTTTGCAACCCTTGTCAGCAGGGTTTCCTTTTTGGGTTAATCAATTTAGTTATATTTAGTCTAATTTATAATTCTGATCTTTACCTTTTAAGTAATCTAGACCTGGGACTTCTACATCGTTTAAGATTTATCCAGCCATTCAGCTGGTGCTAACAGCTTAATTAAAGCAAACTGTGCGGTGTTGGTATCTTGAAACTCATCGACCATAATGTGGTGCCACCTGTTTAACAACATTTTTTGCACCTCAGAATTTTGAGAAACGATTAAATACGGTAATAGTAATAAATCATCAAAATCTACAGCTTTGCTAGCTTGTAAGGTACGCTCATATAATTTGTAAAAATTGTGAAAAACTGGAGGATAGTCTTGGTTGGGTAGCTGTTGGCTTTGGCTAGCTGTGAGTAATTCTTGTTTACACTGAGACACAAAATGGAGCATTAAAGTTACAGGATAGACTTTAGAATCCAAATTCATCTCCTGTAATAGTTGCTTACCAATTTTTTTGCGATCATCGTCATCCAAAATGGTAAAATCTTTAGTTAGACCTACATATTCTCCAAACTCTCGCAATAGTCTGGCTCCTAGTGAGTGAAAAGTGCACAGTAAAGGAACATTGATATAATCGGTTTGCCAAGGTGGAACCACCGGCAAGTGGAAATTTAGTTGCTGTAATAATTGCTGAACTCGTTGATACATCTCTCTAGCCGCTTTGTTGGTAAAAGTTAAACATAAAATTTTGCCTGGCACTACCCCTTGGCTAATCAAATAAGCCACTCGACGAGTTAAAACTGTGGTTTTGCCACTACCGGCACCGGCTAACACTAGCGTAGCTCCAGTAATTTGTGACACCGACTCTACTTGCCTAGGGTTAAGATTTTTAAATAAAGATTCCATAAGTCAACTTAGTACACTCAGTCATTCGTTGATTGTCAAAATTGGTTATGTTTATGTTGTAAAGTTGAGCAATATGAATACATTAAACCAATAAAATTGCTCGTGTCTAAGTCACCAGAAAGCCTGCTGAGGTAAAATTCAGAAATATTAGGGCAAAGTTAAAGAATCCTCAGCTAATGATTATAATCTTCTTTATCAAAGTCTTATTGTAGCTGGTCAACTATTTGGTTAACCTTTTTAACTATTGCTTGAGCATCGATTCCCACAAAAGCCAGTAACTCCTCACTACTGCCACTACGCGGCAATCTGTTTACGGCCAGGGAATATATAGGCACTAACCCAGTTTTTACCAGATCTGGATTATACAAACATTCAGACACTGCTCCGTACACTCCTCCTTCAGAGTAGTGGTCTTCGACCACTAATATAGCCTTGGTTTCTTGAGCTGCTTGACTTAAAGTTAGTGTATCTATCGGCTTAACCGAATACAAATCGATTACTCTGACTATAATTCCATCGCGAAGAAGAATTTCATAAGCTTTTAGAGCTTCGTGAACAGTTACCCCGGCAGCAACAATAGTTAAGCTATCTTGCTTAGAACTGCGTAAAGTTTTGCTACCACCAATTACAAATTGTTCTGCTGTTGAGTAAATCACTGGAACTTTAGGGCGACTGGTACGTAAATAGATTATTCCTGAATACTTAGCCATCTCTTTCACCAAAGCTTTAGTACTAACAGCATCGGAAGGATACAAAACAATCGAATCTAAAATACAGCGAAACATAGAAATATCCTCAAGGCCCATTTGGCTAAAGCCATCTTCTCCAATAGACACTCCAGCGTGTGAACCAACAAATTTAACGTTAGCTTGGGAATATCTAGCCATTCTAATTTGGTCTAAAGCTCTAGTTAAAAAAGCTCCAAAAGAAGAACAAAAAGGAATTTTACCACGCAAGGCTAAACCTGTGGCTACACTGACCATATTTTGCTCAGCAATAAACATTTCTAGAAAACGATTAGAATCGACTTCTTTAATACGATTAGCAAAAGTTGAAGTGCTAAGATCGGCATCCAAAGCTATAACTTTGGGGTTTTCGCTAGCTAACTCAACTAAACCCTGGCCATAAGCTTCCCTGGTAGCTACTAACTCTCCTAATTGATAATCTTTAGTTACTGGTTTCAAGGTTTTTGGTTCGGTATCAGCGGTTAAGCTAACAGGCTTTGGTGGTTGAATCTGACCAACAATAGTAGTATCAATTTCCCCAAGATTTTGCAGAGCCTTAGCTAGTTGTTCAGTGGTTAAACTTTTACCGTGCACATTAGCCACTTCGGACAAGTTAATACCTGCGCCTTTCTCTGTTTTGGCTACAATCATCACTGGACGACCAGAAAAACGTTCAATCGAATCAAAAACCTCACAAATTTCCTCCAAATTATGCCCATCTACCGTAATAGCTTCCCAACCAAAAGCTTCGATACGAGCAACGTAAGCAGCTAAATCTTGCTTTAACATCGTTGGCCCAACTAAACCATAACCATTAACATCAACAATGCCTACCAAATTGGTTAATTTATAGTAAGATGCAATTTGCATCGCTTCCCAAACAGAACCTTCGGCCATCTCACCATCCCCCAACAGCACGTAGGTTTTGTAGTTTAAGTTATCTAATTTAGCATTCAAAGCCAAGCCTACGCCAATGCCTAAGCCCTGACCCAAAGAACCTGTGGCTGCTTCAGCATAAGGAAAATTAGGGGTAGGATGACCTTCCAAAGGGCTACCCATCTTTCTTAGAGTTTTGAGTTCTACTTCCGTAAGTTTACCAGCAGCGGCATACAAAGCATACAACAAAGGTGCCGCATGCCCCTTAGAAAAAATTAACCGATCGTTATTAGGATCTTTTGGATTATCTAAATCGGCCTTAAAATAACCACCAAACATTAAACTTACCAACAAATCAGTGGCTGATAAGCACGAGGTAGGATGGCCTGAACCAGCAGCAGTAGTAGATATGAGCACGTAGTACCTAACCAATCTACTTAACTTTTGCAAAAAACTAAGCTGTTCTTCAAACATAAACTAAATCGGAAGAATTCAAAAAACAAATTTTTGTCAAAATCGGTTGTTAGTTTAGTTTTTTAGAAAAAATTTACTGATTTTTAACTCAAATTAAACCTAAAGATTAATTTTTAGGGCATCTGTTAGGTAAAAATTCTGTTTATTCCGCCCAGTTTTACCAACCACTGTTTAAAATACACTAAAATCAGGTCAATAATAACTAACTGGAGTGTTAGTTAACCACATGACTTCTGTATAAAATTTGACCAAACCTTAAAGTTTTTCTTATCACCAATCATCAATATGATTGCTATTCTCGATTACGAGGCTGGTAACATCGCCTCTATAGAAAATTCTTTAGAAAAACTTGGTTACGATTTTGTGTTAACCAAGGATCCCAAAGTGGCTGAACAATGTTCGCACCTCATTTTGCCTGGGCAAGGTAGAGCCGGAATGGCCATGAAAAATTTACAAAAACAAAATCTAATCTCGCTGATTCAAACTACGACTAAACCGTTTTTAGGAATTTGCCTAGGTATGCAACTACTGGCTAACTGGAGCGAAGAAGACCAGACCCAATGCTTAGGAATTATACCTGGACAAGTTAAACGGTTTACTGACACTGATTTGAAAGTACCTCATATGGGTTGGAATAACGTCCAATTTGAACAAAGTTCGCCTTTATTGCTAGGTATTCCTCAAAATACCTATTTTTACTTTGTGCACTCCTATTATTTTGATACTGACTCTAAATATGTCTTAGGAACTACGCAATATGGACACGAGTTTGCCGCTATAGTCGCCAAAAACCATTTCTTCGCTACCCAATTTCACCCCGAAAAATCAGGTAGTTGGGGACTACAATTACTCAAAAACTTTTTGGATTTAACATAAGTAGCTATTTGGGTAAGATACAGTTTAGACTTTTAACTAAAATTTGACTTAATTCTAGAGATAATTTTAGTTAAAATTCAAAACGCCTTACCAAGGCTAAAACCAATTACTCAGATAATCTTTTAGCACTTTTATACGCGCAAGGTGGTCAGCTGAACTTAAATTACCTGAAACTAAAATTGTATTCCCAGCTGAATTGACTAATCTTGTGTATGATTAATGTGATGAAATAAACAAAAAAGAAACTTTTTCTGTAAACTTTACTTTACTAGTTTCTGTAAACCGAAAGTTGGTCTATAAGTAGCAAGTTTAACTTAAAAGCCAAAAACTTTTCCCCAGTGGCTTTTTATTTTCAATGGAATCGGTTTGAACTCTTAACACAAACAAATCACCCACAAACCTTAATCTTTTAAGTCAAAAAACTAGAGTCGCCAAGTCTTACAGTTTCTTATGATTTTTGTTAAATAAAGCAAAACTTTGGTTACTAAATGGAATTAATCATCCCACAGAATAACTTCATCGCCAAACTCGGGCCAAACTGCTTCAACTTGGGGTAGACTACGTCGAATTTCTTCCATTAAAGCCAAGGAGGCTTTGGGCTCTCCGTGCACCACAAAGACTTTTGGTTTAGATTTGTTTATTGTGGTTGGTAACAGATGAAATAGCCATTTTTTGAGAATTGGCTGATCACCGTGGCCAGACAAACCTTCCAACATCACGACTTCAGCCTTAACCTGATATAATCTTCCTTCAATTTCCACTTCTTTATTACCCTCCTGTAAAGCTTTTCCTAAAGTACCAGGAGCTTGAAATCCACTTAAAGCTATTAAATTACGAGGATTTTCGATATGAAACTTAAGGTGTTTCAAAATTCGACCACCATTCAGCATTCCACTACCAGCAATAATCACTGCAGGCTTAGTATGGCTATTTAATAATTTACTTTCTTCAGGTGTTTCTAAGATGTACAAGTATTTACTCTTTAACGGATGATTACCTGAACCAACCAATTTTAACATTTCCTCGTCATACAAATAAGGATATTTCAAAACTACTTTGGTTACGGCGGCGGCCATTGGAGAATCCAAATAAATCGGTATGGGTGGAATTTGGTTGCGCCTAATCAGCTCTACGAGTAGATATACAATTTCTTGCGAACGTTCTACAGAAAACGCTGGAATCAGTACTTTTCCCCCTCGGGTTAGGGCTTGACGAACGATTTTGCGTAACTGTGCCTCGGGTTTAGTTTTTGGATGCAACCGGTCACCGTAAGTGCTTTCTAAAAAAACGTGAGTTAAATTAGTTTGGGGTTCAATAAATTCTGGGTCTTGAATGATTGGTTTATGAAAATTACCTACATCTCCAGAAAACACAATGGTTCTGCCGGTTGGTTTTTCTTTCAGGAGAATGTAGCTAGAACCAAAAATGTGCCCGGAGTTAATAAACGTTACTTCCAAATTTGGATGGACCAAAAAAGGTTGGTGATAGTCATAAGTTTTAAACCTGGTTACAGTTTGATCCACATCTTTTTTTTCATACAAGAACAACTTGCCCTCATTTTTTTCCAAAAGATTCAAAATTTTTGCATAGTTATCAGGAAGTTTTTTGAAGAAATCATACTTTTGAGCTATGACTTCGGCACTTTCTTGAGCTTTGACCACTTCTTCTAGAATATCCGAATATTTTTGACCAACTCCTAAACTATCTAAAAAATCTTCTTCAAACCACTCAGAATCTTCGCTAAATTCAGGAGATTCTTGGTGTTTATAGGCGTCATGCATAACTACTTCAGCAATCTCTTTAGAAGCAGGAGTAGTGTAAATTTTACCTCCAAAACCCATCCTTACTAAGTACGGTAGTCGCCCACAATGATCTAAGTGTCCATGAGTTAGCAAAACGAAATCCAATTTTTTCGGATCAAACAACAAGAAAGCATTAATTCTATACAAATTAATCTTACGGCCAATTTGAAACATGCCGGCATCCACACAAAATTGTACGCTTTTACCAATTTTGGGTTGATATTCACAATAGTACAAAGAACCGGTTACCGTTCTAGCTGCTCCGCAAAAAGTAACTTTCAACATGTGGTAAGGAGTAACAATTAAAGCTTAATTTTGAATTAATTGTTTATTAAAAAAACAAAACTATTTGATTTAATCATAATCAACTATTCTTGTACTAGTCAATAGCCTATTTAAGTAAAATTTGACGAAATATTATTTTTGAATATCTAAACTTGTTTCTTTAGTATCTAATCCTTATTTGGATGTCCGACCTGGTTTTTGAAAAAGCTTTATCCGATAAAGAAATTAAAAGGAAGTTGGAGCCGTCCTTGTTGGATGAATTATTAGAATATGTTTCCTATTTTGTGAGAGTGTCTTTGGTAGTAGTTGTGGTATATGTAATTATTAGACAAGGAGTATTTGATAGCCGGACTGTGTCCGGAGTTTCTATGTACCCGTATTTTAATTACGACGAAAAAATAGGTGTTCAAGATATAATTTATTTAGACTTATTCACCCCAAAATTAGGTAAATACGAACGAGGCGACGTAGTGGTAATTAATCGACCTCAAGAAGAATGTCCACTAAGCCAAAATAAAACCTGTAATTTCGTAAAAAGAGTAATTGGCTTACCTGGAGAAATGGTAGCTTTCGAAAATGGTTTAGTGTATATCTATTTACCAAACCAAAATGTACCAATTCAACTTGACGAAAGTAGCTATTTACCTCCTGGTACTGTCACTTACAAAAACGCACGAGAAGGTACTGAAAAGTATGTTGAACCAGTGCTAGGTCCAGATGAATATTACCTTTTAGGGGATAATCGTATGAACAGCTATGATTCTCGAGCATTTGGTCCGGTGAAAAAAAACGTTATTTACGGTATTTTAGGAAGAGAGATTTTTTCTTTTGTTAGTAAAGACAACCAGCGTCGAATTAGATTTTTTCAAAAACCAACCTACAATTTACCAGGCTGACAGTCAATTATGTATTCTATTAAACCAATCATAGACAAACAACAATGGACAAACTTTTTGTTACAAATAAACGCTAACACTTTTTTACAGTCTTGGGGCTGGGTTAAATTTAACCAACTTTACGGTAACAAAACCTGGACGTTGGGAATGTTTTATCGAAACCAATTATTGTCCACCGCTTTTGTGTTAAAGTTAGAAGCTAAACGGGGAACATTTTTGTTTTGTCCTCACGGTCCCCAATTTGTCAATTTTTCCACAGAAATGCTATTAGCATGGGCTAATTATTTTAAACAACTAGCCAAAGAAGAAAGGTGTAGTTTTGTAAGAATTAGTCCAATTCAAGAAAATACCCAAGCTAATCAAGACATTTTTCGAAAATGTGGTTTTCAACCGGCACCAATACATATGCATGCTGAGCGTAGCGTAGTCTTAGATTTAACAGAAGATCTAGATAAAATTTTTGCCAAATTTAAAAAAACTCTTAGGGCTGATATTCGCAAATCCGAACGCTTAATAGCAGAAAAAAAGTTAACTGTTAGTCTGGGACACGAAATTGATGATGAAGTTTATCAAGTTTATGAAAATACTTTTGTCAGAGGGTCGTTTGTACCTTTCAGCAAACAATACTTACAAAAAGAGTTAGAGTCTTTTCAAGAAGACAATAATTGAGACTTAATTAAAATCTTTTATCAAAACCAACTGGTTTCTTGGGTACTAGTGGTCTATTTCGGCTCTAGGGCTTTCTATCATCAAGGAGCTAATTTATTAATCAAAGGTGTGCCAGCACCTACCCTTGCCCAATGGCAAGCCATCCAACTAGCCAAACAAAGGGGTTGTCAAAGTTATGATTTTTGGGGAGTTTGCAAACCAGACGAGGTAAACCATCCATGGTATAATCTAAGCAGATTCAAACGTAGTTTTGGTGACAAGGAAGTAATTCTTTTACCTGCTCAAGATTTAGTG
>Ga0209018_1003162_pt1 | contig 10726 bp, 11 predicted proteins | sample YNPBryBLVA2012_FD_185814 | JGI IMG/M metagenome (GOLD analysis project Ga0209018, IMG submission 185814) | Anoxygenic and chlorotrophic microbial mat microbial communities from Yellowstone National Park, USA - YNP Bryant BLVA 2012 (SPAdes)... ...
TAGCACAGTCCGCGAAAAACCTATGACGACCTATGCGCGGCGCAAAAAATCAACCCGGTGAGATGATTGGCATTGCACCTCCACCTCCCAATCCATCTCTTCGATTCACGATGTTACACGACACACAAATCCAAAAATTCCGCGAACGATTCTGCAAAATTACGATAATGTCTGTACCATTTGCCATTCTCATCTTCATCACGCTTACTGCGTGCGCGGCACCCACCCCACACACGCCAACGCCCACCGCCAAGCCCGTGCCTGCCATCATCACACCCACTGTCACTCCCACACCCGACGCGCAGGGCGCGCGCGTCCGCCTTGATCCCATCACCTACACCTACTGGATTTCGGGCCCAGAAATCCTGGAACTAGCATCCGAAGTGCGCGTAACTGAATTGGCAAGCGGCGCGCAAACGACGCTCTTTCGCGCGCCAGCCGCAACAACTTCGATGGACATTCGCAATGTCACTGCCGCCGCGTTTTCGCCCGATGGCGCGCGCGTGTTGCTCTCCTTCGCCAACTATGGCAACAGCGGTGGTTCACTGCGCTTGGTCAGCGCGGACGGCAAAACCAGCCAGCCCTTCTGGGGCGAAGGCAAGCCACAGTACGATTACGCGCTCTGGTCGCCTGATGGCACGCGCATTGTCACACGCGCGATCCAAGCGCCATACTGCCTGACACTCGCCAGCACCGACGGCGCAACAACGCGCTCACTCACCTGTTTGGTTTCCGATCACCCACGCTTTTGGTCAACCGATGGCAAGTGGATCGCGGTGATGAGTTACAGCGCGCCGCCACACTCGGACGCGAATTGGTATGCCGTTTCAACCGACGATGCGCGACGCGTTCCGCTGACATCACTCACGAACGTCCAGTGGTACGACCAACGCTACTTTCCGTACCGCACCATCACACGCCCGACCTGTTCCGCACCTACCGATCCACGCAGCGCGAAACGATTTTCGTTTTGGAGATGCGAATAACCACTACTGGAGGAACAAATGGCACAAGTCCACGTTTCCAATCATCCCTTGCTCCAACACAAACTCACCCTCTTGCGCGATGTGAAAACGGAGCCGAAAAAATTTCGCGAACTCATCCGCGAAATTTCGATTCTCCTCGCGTACGAAGCCACGTCCGATTTGGCGCTGCGAGACAAACCCATCACCACACCATTGACGCAAACCACCGGCAAAGAACTCGCCGAAGTCATCGGGCTGATTCCGGTCCTGCGCGCCGGGCTTGGGATGGTCGAAGGGTTCTGGGAGATGATGCCCGCTGCCGAAGTATGGCACATCGGCTTGTATCGCGATCACAAAACGTTCGAGCCGATTCGATACTATAGCAAACTCCCCGTCGCGCCGACAGTGCAAGTGTGCGTCATTCTCGATCCAATGCTCGCCACCGGCGGCACAGCGGTCGAAGCCGTCCGCATGCTCAAAAACTGGGGCGCGCGCAAAATCAAGTACGTCGGACTCATCGGCGCGCCCGAAGGCATCAAACGCTTGCAAGACGCGCATCCCGACGTGGATATTTACCTTGCCGCAGTTGACGATCACCTGAACGAACACGCCTACATCGTACCGGGCTTGGGCGACGCGGGGGATCGACAGTTTGGAACAGGATAGTGATCAAGTGGATAGTGATTAGTGGATACTGATCAGAAAATCTAACCACTAACCACTATCCACTATCCACTAACCACTATGAACCGACCAACCTGGGACGAATATTTCATCGAAATCACGCGCGCGGTCGCCAAACGTTCGACGTGCCACCGCGCGCAAGTGGGCGCCATCATCGTCAAGGACAAACGCATCCTGACGACCGGCTACAACGGCGCGCCGCGCGGATTGCCGCATTGTCTCGATGTGGGCTGCGAAATCGTGGACGGGCATTGCGTTCGCACGCTCCACGCGGAGCAAAACGCCATCATCCAAGCCGCGCTGCACGGCGTCTCCGTCGAAGGCGGTACGATTTACTCGACGCATCAACCCTGCCACGTCTGCGCCAAGATGATCATCAACGCGGGTTTGGTGCGCGTGGTGTATGTGGGCGAGTATCACGACGAAATCGCAATGGAGTATCTGCACCTCGCAGGCGTGCGCGTGGATCATTTTACAAATCAACCTGAGAAAGAAGAATAAACACCCAATGTCTCAACGCCTCCTCATCGCCCAACGCGCCGCGCGCGCCGCGGGCAAAATACTGCTGGCTAAACTGCGCGACACACGCGCCATTCACTACAAAGGCAAACGCGACATCGTCACCGATGCGGATTACGCTGCCGAGCGCATCATTCAGCAAACGATTCGCGCGCGCTTTCCCAACGACCGCTTTGTCTCGGAAGAAGGCGATGCCGCTGAACATCAACGCCTGTGGACGCAAGCAGACACCGACGACGCGCTCGCGCTGTGGATCGTAGACCCGCTCGACGGCACGACGAACTATTCGCGCACACTCCCCACGTTCTGCACCTCGATTGCGTTGTATCGCGCCGGTCACGTGCAAATCGGCGTGGTGTACGACCCCATCACGCGCCAACTCTACTCCGCCGAGCGCGGCAAGGGCGCGTTCCTCAACGGCAAGCCGATTCACGTCAGCGCAGTCCGTTCGCTCGAAGCCGCAGTGTTCGGCGCAGAGTGGGCGCGCGCGCCGCACGCGCGCAGACGCGCCTGCGCGATCCTCGCGCGCATCCTGCCACGCGTGATGACCGGGCGCATCTTTGGCAGCGCCGCGCTGTCCTTGTGCCACGTCGCCGCCGGACGAATGGATGGCTATATGCACCTGTCGCTAGCGCCGTGGGACGTGGCGGCTGCCGCACTCATCGTCGAACAAGCCGGCGGCAAAATCACCACCCCGCGCGGCGACGCGTGGAGCGTCCATTCCAAAGAGTACGTTGCCAGCAACGGACACCTGCACAACATCCTCCTGCGATATTTTCGATGACACCGCGCGAACGCATCTACAACACCCTGCGCGGCGCGCCGACCGATCGGTTGGCGCGCGGCGAAATGTTCATCGCCGACGAATTCATCCGCGCGTTTTCCCCCGCCCAAACCCTGGAACGCGTCATCGAGGAACTCGACCTCGATGTGGTTTCGATTCCCCTCAGCGCCGGCTGGGGCGCGCCTCAACAACCCGATGCCGACCGCGCGCTGCAAGCCATCCTGCAGTGGCGCGAACGCGATCGCTTTGTCTTTGCGTTGATTGATGGACCATTCAGCGCGGCAGTAAAAGAAGTGGGATTCGATACGTTGATGCGCTACACGCGCAGCGCACCCGAAGCGGCGCGCCGTGCCTTTATGCAAGGCGCAGACGAGGCGCGCCTCATTGCGCGCGCTGTCCGCGATGCCGGCGCGGACGGCGTGATTCTGGGCGAAGACATCGCGTACAATCGCGCGCCCTACTTCTCCGCCGAAGCGCTCGGCACACTCTATTTTCGCGCGCTGCACGCCGCGGTGGACGATTTGCACGCGCTCGGTCTCGTCGTCTTTTTTCACTCCGACGGCAACCTGAACCTCGTGCTAGATGATCTCGCCACGTGCGATTTGGATGGAATTCAGGGGCTAGAACCCGAAGCGGGGATGTCCATCGCGCGCGCGCGTCAACGCGTGGGCAAACGGCTTACTCTGTGGGGCAATCTGGGGTTCGATTTTCTTTGCGTGGAACGTACTGATGAGGAAATCGAGCAAACGATCAACACGATTGTCCAAGACAGCGGCAAACTGATTTTTGGATCGTGTGGCGGCTTGGTGGGAGGATTGAATATCGAGACAGTGCGCCGCGTCTATCGGCACGCGCTCACCGCGGGCTGGGCATGGCTGTAACCGCGTCGCCCAAAGCCCGTACTACTTGTGCGACGCGGCGCCCACGCCGCGCCGCAGGCGCAACAGAATCGCAACGACGCCTGCCGCGGAACCCAGCGCCGCCGCGCTGACGAGTAACCCCCACGGCGTTTCCGTGCGTTGCCGCACCAACAAATTGCGCGTCTCGCGATGATACGCCGCCATCCGCAACCCCTCGCGCAGACGCGCGCGAAATTGCGTAGACGGCGTGACCGGCGTCAACGCGCGTTTGGCTTGCGCCGCCAGTTGCTCCCACTCGCTCGAATCGGCGCGGCGCGGCTCTGCTTCACTCATTCCATCTTCCTCTTTACGCTGGATAAACAATCGTTCCGATGACGCCAGGTCCAAAATGCACCGCCAGCGAAATGGCAACATCGTCCACGAACGCGTCCACGCAATTCAATTCTCGACGCGCCCGCGCCATAAACTCTTCCGCCTCGGCGCGCGCTTCGCCGTGAATCACCGCAAACTTGACCGGTTGATCGCCGGCGGCTTGCTTGGACAATTCCAACAATTGATCAAGCGCGGCTTGGCGCGAACGCACGCGCCCGCTAGGCAATAACATTCCCTCTTGCAAACCAATGATTGGCTTGACGTTCAACAGCGACGCGATGAAACCTTGCAAGTGACTGATGCGCCCGCTCATCTGCGCGTACTTGAGCGTGGCGAGTGTCAGGTACAAACGCAAGCGCGCGCGCTTGTCTTCGAGCGCCGCCACGATCTCCTCCACGCGTTTGCCCGCGCGCGCCATCTGCACAGCGTCCACGCACAAAAATCCCAGCGCAGCAGACCCCGCCAGACTATCGAAAGGAATCACGCGAACCTCATCAGCGATTTCACGCGCAGCCAAGATGGCGGAATTGACCGTGCCACTCAACTTGCCGGTGACGTGCAGCGACAAGATAGTATCGTATCCCTGCTGCGCAAACGCGCGATACACCGCGACGAACTGCGCGGGCGACGGTTGCGACGTTTGCGGAATGATCCCGAGTTCATCTACTTTTTTGTAAAAGGTCGTTTGATCAATCGAGATGCCCTCTTCGTACGTCTCCATCCCAAACTGAATATTGATTGGGACAACGCCAATCTCGTACTCGCGAAAATAATCGGCGGGCAGATCGCACGTCGAATCGGTCACGATTTTGATTTTAGCCATCGTCACACCTCTTTCCCCATTTTTGCTGGCAAGCCCATCGAAAATCAAAACTGCTCTCGCAACTCATTCCGTAGCATCACCAACGTTCGATGGTACAGCGATTTGATCGCGCCTTCCGTGCGTCCCATCAGCCGCGCGATTTCCTCGTTCGATAACTCTTCGCCAAATTTCAAAATCAATAATTGCTGTCGTTCGGCGGGCAGTTTGCGAATGGCGCGCAACAACATTCGCGTCTCCTCGTTCTGCTCCGCGCGATGATGCGGACCCGCGCCACCTTCGGCGAGTCCCGCAATATCGTCCAGCCGAATGTTCTTGTGCCGACTGCGATCGCGGTACCAATTGGCAACCAGATTATGCGCAATGCGATACAGCCACGCGGCAAAGGGCGCGCCGCGCGATTGGTACTCGTCAATCCGTCCCAGCGCGCGATAGAACACGCGCGCCGTCAAATCCTCCGCTTCGGCCGCATCACCCGTGCGATAAAAAATGTAATTGTAGATGCGATCCACGTACCGTTCATACAACTCACCGAACGCCTCCGCATCTTTCTTCGCGCGCTGAATCAGCGCATCGTCTGCTTCGAGCAATTTTCTCTCCTCAGTGAGCGCGGCGCGTTCGTTCACTCACTAGAACCCCGCGCCGCGCTCAGAGGTACGCCTAAAAAAAGCATACGGCGTATGGCAGAGCAAATGGCGAGCAACGCTTTGCAATTCGCTCTTCGCAATTCGCTCTTCGCTCTTCGCCACACACGCTAATCCGCGTAGAACGCCAGCCCCAACGCATTGGGTCCGCTATGCACACCAATCGCGGGACCGATTTCAGCGATGTAGAACTCGCGGCACTCGTACTGGGCGCGCACTTGCTGCGCCACCTCCTCCGCATCGTTGCGCGCATCCGCGTGCAACACCGCCACGTGCAACGGGCGCTGCGCGGAGCGCTCCGCGAGAATCTCCATCAGCCGCGCAATCGCTTTGGCGCGCGAGCGCGGTTGCTCCAACGGCTCGACGAGCCCTCCCTTGATCTCCAACATCGGCTTGACGTTCAGCAACGTGCCGACCATCGCGCGCGCGCCGCCAATCCGTCCGCCGCGTCGAAGATATTCGAGCGTGTCCACGATGAAGATGAGGTTCAGCCGGGGGATAATCGCTTGAATCGTCGCCACGACTTGGTCGCGCGACTGTCCCGCCTCCGCCGCTTGCGCCGCGGCAATCACCAAGAGTCCCAACGCCATCGAAAGCCACGGCGTATCCACGATGGAAATCGGCAATGTTTTCTTGAATTGGTTTTCCAATTCTTGCTTCGCCGCGCATGCCGACGCGTACGTCCCGCTCAACTTGCTGGGCAAGTGGAGTGAAACGATCTCCTTGCCCGCATCGAGGAACGGTTTGTACACCTGCTCGAACTCACCCGCCGAAGGTTGCGATGTAGTGGGATGCTCTTTGGCGTGCGGAAGCATCTGGTAAAACTGTTCATTCGTCAGATCCACTTCGTCGCGATAAACCGTTGTGCCAAAGATCGCTTTCAACGGAACCACGGCGATTTGGTGCTTTTGCCGTTCCTCCATCGGCAAGTGCGCTGACGAATCCGTCACGATTTGAATCACGCGCTTGATCTCCTTCCTACAAAAGTTTTTGTTCGGCTGGTTCGCGGACGCGGCGCACCGCGTACACGATCCATCCCATGCCCCCGAACGCGAGCGTGAACAAGCCCAACGCTGCCGCGAGGGTCAACCACAACCACCACGATTCGACGCGCAACGTTCTCGTCGAACCGAAGAACCCCACCGCGCTCACGGCTTGCCCAACGACTAGCACGTTCCAGAGAGAATGTAAACCGACACTCACAACATACGCTACACCAAGCCGGCTCCACCTCCTTTCGATGCGCGCGGCGTACCATCCTTGTCCCATCACGACGCCATTCGCCGCGTGCATCACTGTTGCGCCCACGCGCGCCAGCATCACCACGACCCACATCTCTAGCGCGATACTTGCGTTGAGCGCGCTTTCGACCATCGCAAAACCGACGCCCGCCGCCAATCCCCACAACACCAGATCGCGCGCGCACGTCCGTTGCGGATCCGCAAACGCGAGAATCAATGTCTTGACCGCTTCTTCGATGAGTGGAACGATTCCCGCAAAATACACCAACATCAAGACGAGGATGCCAGGATTCGCGAACACGAATCGCATCAAGGTTTGTTCGTCCAACGCGCGTAGCGCGCGCAGTTCGATGCTCAAACGATCCAGTTGTGACACACCATCGGGAGTCAACGCCAACGCGATGCCAATCCCCGCAAGCATTATAACACCAATCACCGCTTCGAGTGACAGCGCGAGCAATGTGCTGCCGAGCGCGCCCCACCCCAACGCCGCAACGAGCGCGCGCATCCCCGAAGTGACGTTCAACGCGCGCGCGGCGTACGCCAATAGCGCGAAGGATGGTAACACCGCCGCGAGAAAATGAAAAAGCGGAAACGTCAGCGCCGCAAATGATGCAAGCGCGAGTGCGCCCATTCCCAGGCCCAGCGCAAGCAAGAACGCGAGCAACAAGACGAGTGCGGGGGGAAACGCGCGCGCCACAACGTCGGGGGCACGCTGACGAACGGTGCGAATCCCTTGCCACGCAAACAGCGCGCCGAACAAAATGCCCAACGCCGCAAATGCTCCCAGAAAAATGTTCACCTCGATTGCACTTGGCTGATTCTTGATAACGAACGGCGCAACCAAGTAGAACGCGCCGGAGCATGCCCCACACGTCAACAACAGCGCGGCAAGTGCCAACAACCACATCCCAGCGACGAACAAATTTGGTGATTCGGTGATTGGGGGATTGGGTGATTCGTCATTCGTCATTCGTCATTCGTCTTTGGCACATTTGGCATCTTTGGCACGTTTGGCTCATTTGGCACACGCCAGCCGGTAGACCTCGCTGCGCGCGCGACCCGATTCGCGTGCCACCCGCTTGACCGCTTCCGTCCGCTGGACGCCCGCCGCAATCAACTCTCGCACTGCCGCGATCACGCGCGCATCGTCCCACTCTTCATCTATCGTCTGTTGTCTGTCATCTGTTGTCTTCCCCGCTATAACCAACGTGAACTCCCCACGCGGGGTCTGCGTTGCAAAATGCTCGCGCGCGGCATAGATGGTGCCGCGGAAAAATTCCTCGTACATCTTGGTCAACTCGCGCGCCACGCAGATCGCGCGGTCGCCCAGTATCGCTGCCAGATCGTCCAAACTGGTGCGGAGGCGATGCGGCGCTTCGTAGGCGACAAGTGTGCGCCGCTCGTCGGCAACAGAGCGCAGCAAGGCGCGGCGCGCGCCGCTCTGGCGCGGCAAAAAGCCCAGATAGACAAATTGATCCGTTGGCAAACCGGAAGCCACCAGCGCGGTCAGCAGCGCGTTTGCGCCGGGAATCGGAACCACGCGCACTCCGCGCGCGAGCGCGGCGCGCACCACCTCGTAGCCCGGATCGGACAAGCCCGGCGTCCCGGCTTCCGAAATCACCGCCACATCGCCACGTTCGAGCGCGGCAAGAATCGCTTCCAGTTTCGGCACAGGAGCAGGGTTGCCGTGTCCACGTCCACGCGCAAAATACGTTGTGACCGGCGTCGCGATGTCATAGCGCGAAAGCAACGTGCGCGCGGCGCGCGTATCTTCTGCCGCGATGAGCGACACTTGTTTCAGAACGCGCAGCGCGCGCAGCGTAATGTCCTCCAAATTCCCAATCGGCGTAGCAACAAGATAGAGTGTTCCCATAGGACAGAAGTCAGAGGTCAGAAGTCAGAGGTCAGAAGTCAGAAGTCAGAGATCAGAAGTCAGAAGTCAGATGACAAATACTCTCAACGGTACATTTGGTTCATTGGCTCATTGGCTCATTGGTACATTGGCACATTGGTTCATTGGCAAGTCGCATTATACCCACAATCGCCGCATCCGTCCACAGCGAAATTTACAAACGACGCCGCCCGATGTATAATACGCGCTGTGAAACCGGAAATCACGGTCGCTCAACTATGCATCGTGGATGGCGCGTGGCAAGAAACGCCGGACAACCTCGCCTGCTTTGACGCCGCCGCGTTATTCGAAGAGAACATCGAACGCGGCAACCTCTACATCGTCGTCGAAGTGGCGGGCGAACCGGAAGGACGCGACGCGCTGGCGCGTGAGCTGATCGAAACGACGCGACGCGCGTATGCGGCGACGCGCGGCAGCATCGCGTTGGGGTTGATGCAAGCCATTCGCGCGGCAAATGATTTCTTCTACACGACGAACGCCAACACCGCGCCCGAAGCGCGCCGCATCGCTGGCGTCACCGCGACGATTTTACGCGAGAACGAACTGTTCATCGCGCAAGGCGGACCCGGCGTGACGTGCTTGGTGCGCGATAACACCCTGACGCGCTACCCCGAAGAGTCACCGTGGTTCAACGCCGACGAAGCCGCCGTTGCCGAATGGCTGGGCACGCGCAATTTCGGAACGCCCGGCGAAGTGCCAATCGGAATGCGGCGCAATTACTTGCCGGACATTTTTCACGTCACGTTGCGCCCCGGCGATGTGGTCGTACTCGCCACGCGCGCGCTCATCCACTTGTTGACAGACACCGAGTTGCTCGATACGCTAGCCAATCGGCATCCCGACGACATCGTCGCCGCGCTCGAAGATGTGGCTGGCGCCGCCGATCTTTCTGTCATCGCGCTGCGCGTGGCGGGTCCCCTGCCGACACCGCAACCCAATGAAACACCCACCACGCTTGAAACACCGATTCCCGAACCGCCGCCGAGCGCGCCAGCGCCTTCGGAGGAAGAACTGGCGCTGCAACAAATTCGCGCGGAACGCGAGATAGAACGTCAGCGCTTGCGCGAGGAACAAGCGCGCGCGCGGCGCGAGAAAATTCGTTCGGGATTCTTGCGCGCGGGCGCGGGTGCCATCGGCACGCTGGCAGGATTGCTGGGACGCTTGGATTGGACACGCGTAGGAAAAGCAGTGGATCGCGCGCTAGACACAGGGCTACGCTACATTGCGCGCGCGCTGGCATTTTTGATTCGCGCCGTCACTCCCGGCGAAGTCAAGGAGAGCGCGTCCAAGCCCTCGCCTACGCGCGAGACCGCGTGGAAACTTGCCGCGCTGATCTTTCCGGTTTTGCTCCTCGTAGTCGGTGGCGTGATGTGGGGGCTGTATCGCACAGATCAGCGCGCGGCAACCGAACGGCGCATCGTCCAATCGCTGACCGAAGCGACCACGGCACTGGAAGAAGCCAAGCGTTTGGCGTCCACCGATCGGATGGCGGCACGTCAAGCCACGCAGCGCGCGCTGCGCTCCATCGAGCAGGCGCGCGCGCTCGCGCCCACCGATCCACGCATCGAGAGCGCGTATCATCCCGCGCAGAATCTGCTCGATGAATTGAATGGCATCTCACTCATTACGACTCTGGCGCCCTTTGCGACCTTCGGCGATGCCAAAAGCAAAGTCACGCGCATCGTTCCGCGCGCGTCCGAAGTGTTCATCTTGGATCGCGGGTTGCAACGCGTGTATCGTTTCATCGTCAACGAGCAAGGCACCAGCGCGACGCCGGTTTCGAGCGATGGCATCATCTTGAAATTTGGCGATCGCATTGACAATCGGACGGTGAGCGAGATTTTCGATTTGGCGTGGTTGGACACGGGACGACTCGTGGCAGTGGATCGCGCGGGCGTCTACTATCAATTCGATCCGAATCG
>Ga0209018_1003163_pt1 | contig 10723 bp, 7 predicted proteins | sample YNPBryBLVA2012_FD_185814 | JGI IMG/M metagenome (GOLD analysis project Ga0209018, IMG submission 185814) | Anoxygenic and chlorotrophic microbial mat microbial communities from Yellowstone National Park, USA - YNP Bryant BLVA 2012 (SPAdes)... ...
CCAGCATCCGCCGTCGAATCCGACCTCGACCCCGGCGGCGGCCCGTACGCCCCCGCAGCACCTACGCTCGTGGTCGCCATCGGCGTGGACGACTCGGCGGCGCGGGCTGGTTCCGGAGCAGGCGAAGAAGGCGATGTCGGCGTGGCCGCGACGGGACCGGAGGGTTGCGTCACGGCCGGCACGGTTGCGACGGCTGGAGGCGGCGCGGGGGTCGTGGTTGCCGGGGTGGCAGGACCGCAAGCGGAAACCTGGACGCTGGCGGCCAGCGCTGCCGCCGCGATGACCCGGTTCGTGCGGGCGTTCGAGCAAAAGGGGCAGCAGCATTCCGAAGCAAGAATGTGCCGCCGGCACCTCGGACACACGACGAGCGCGATCGGCATGGCGTACCTCCAGCCTGGCCCGGCGAGCATAACATGAGGGCCATGCCGGTCGCCGTGGGATTCGTGGAGTCCGGTTCCGGGAACCACCCGCCGGTGGCGCGCCCTGCGACGCGCCGAATCGACGATGTTGGCGTTTAGGAGGCCGGAACGCAGATGCGCTGTGGACTACAGTGCAATCCGTTCGGACAGCGTTTGCCAGACCCGCATGGCCTGCCCGCTTCGACGTTCAACGCCTGGTCGATCAGCGCGCCGAACGCGTCGACGCGGGTGTATAGCCCCCACGCATCAACGCCCTCGCAGGTATCACCGCCCGCGGAAACCACACCCACGACCGCGCCAAGGCGGTCGATCGCCGGGCCTCCAGAGTCACCGTTGCAGACGGCTTCGCCCACCGTGAACTCCGAGACGCCCACCCAGGTCACCTGCACCCCTGGTCGCGTGTACTTCTTGCCCCCAGCCTTGTGGTCGCCTCGCTTCCCGTAGCCCACCACGCGGAGAAGCTCGCCGTAGGCCGGAGGAACATCACGCCGCACCGCCAGCGGCGTGATTCCAGGGACGTTCTGGTCGAGCACCACGAGCGCGATGTCCTGCTCGCAAAGCACCGGCTCGGGCGGCACGACGATGCGCACCCCGCGCGCGACGACCGTCGCTTTCCGCGTATCGTAGCCGACCAGCACACGAATCGACCCCGGCGGGCGTTCGCCGAACGTCTGGGGCTCATCCGCCGGGCAGACATAGCTTCCGGTCGTGTAGCTGACGCAATGCCGGGCTGTCAGCACGGTACGGGGCCCGATGAGCGCCCCGGAGCACCAGCCTTCGCCCCCCAGGTCGAGCGCCACGACGGCCGGGTCGGCCTTGTCCGGTTTGCCACCGACGACAGGCTCCTCCTGCTGCTCGACACCGTATTCGTCGTCGGGCGGCTCATCGGTAGGCGGCGGGCCCGAGCAGGCGGTCGAAGCAATGAGGCATGGAACCAAAGCGGTCATGAGAATCCAATGCATGAGACACCTCCTGTACGCCCCCTTGGCAACAACGGTGCCGGCCGCGCTCGATCGAGATGAGGCCAAATCGTCGAGGATTTTGATATCTGCCTCGGACGGGCAGGTGGCGGCCGCCACCCCGAAGTGGCTCTCGGACAACCAGCCGCGCGCGTACCACGCCGAGATTACGACGGAATCAGGCGCCCTGGCGAGTCGCCACCCGATCCGCCATTCCGCCATGGGCCCCTTCCCCATGGCCGGCGGCCCAAGAGCCAGTCCGCAACTGCGTGATGGACACTTGCCATCCGGGCCTGGGCGGCCGCGCTTGCGTCTCGCCCGCAACCCGACAATGGTCGGTACGCATGTCCCTGCTCTTCGAACCAGGTGCGCTACGCGGCTTGCTGCACCGCCTGTACATCCAGGCCCCAGGCGCGGGACTGCGCAACGAGGAAGAGAAGAAGTGCCTCGAGCTGGCGGGTTTCCTGGCCCAGATTGCGCTGGTATTGCGCAGATCGCGACGCAGCGGCCGCTTCCGTGTCGTGGACGCCGCGGCGGGCAAGGGCTACGTGGGATTGTGCGCAGCAGCGCTGCTGTCGCACCGGATGGGCCTTGAGATGCACGTGACGTTCATCGAGCGCGACGAGGCGCGGGGCAGCGCAATCCAGGCCGCGGCGGACGTGCTCGGGTTCACCGCAAGCCAGGTGGACGTACGGTGCTGTGATGTCGCGGAGCCGTCGGCCTGGCCGGACCAGCCCGACCTGGTCACGGCGCTGCACGCTTGCGGCGACGCGACGGACCGCACCATCGAGGCAGCCGCGCGGGCACAGGCGCGGTGGATGCTCGTGGCACCGTGCTGTGTCGCGTCGTGGATGCCAGCCGCGCGCCGAGCTGAGGCCCTCGCTGCAAGGCTGGGATTGCCCCCTCTCGCAGAGATCCGGCGGCGCCACGTCGAGGCACATGTGCTGGCGGACCGGGTCTGGCTGCTGGAGTCGCTGGGATGGCAAACCGAAGCCGCGGCGTTCGTGAAACCGACGGTCACCCCCTACAACGTTGTCCTGCGGTCCCGCCGAGTGATGGAACCCGAACGCATGAGACGCGCCGCACACGAACTCGCGCGCCGGACGGCGTCCGACCAGACTCCCACGGCGTAACCCGACGTCAGAATGGTCGTCCGTTCGGCAGCGTCGGATACAGCTTTCGCGCCTCGACGAGCAGCTCCTGGCACGCCGGGTCGCTCATCGACAACAGGGGCGGTTCGTTCTTCCCCGTGCTCAGATCCCAGCAGTTCCAGTATCCGTCCCACTCGCGCGCTTCAATCTTCACCAGCCCCTGCATCACCCCCCAGTTCTTGAACGCACAGGCGAGAAGGTCGTTGCAGTTGCCGATCGGGATGGCCCGGGGACGCGTCCTGCCGCGCAGCATCGACGTGCCCCAGAGCTTGGTGGTGATTCCCCGCCACGCGGGCTCGTCCAGCACCCCCATCGCATCGAGCACGGTGGGTACCACGTCGAGGTGCGTCCACGGTGCCGAACTCGCATCCGCCAGCCGCGCCCACGCTGGACCGAGCTGCGCGCGCACCGACGACGCCGCCCAGATCCAGGCAGGCACGTGCACCTCTTCCTCGTGGACCGACCCGCCATGATAGAGTTGCGTGTGCTCCCGGAACGCCTCGCCGTGGTCCGACGTGAACAGCACGATCGCGTCGTCCAGCGCGCCGCTGGACCGCAACCGGTCGAGCATCCCGCCGATGATCGCGTCCTGACGATAGACGGCATTGCGATACTGATTGAACAGCTTGGGGGTGCCGTCCCAGGAGAAATCCCGCTCGTAGGGCCGGAACGGCGCCAGGCCGGGGTCCACCGAATAGGGGCTGTGCGTGTCCCCGAACTGCAGCATCACGAACCACGGATCGCTGCCGAGTTGGGCGATGCGTCGTGTCGCAAGCCGTGCCAGATCCTCGTCCGCATACTCGTAGTCGTCGTCATTCGACAGGTCGCTGAACGTCACCACCTGATCGATGTTGGCCGTCCGCAGAAACAGGTACTTGATCTTGTGCGATCCGAGGTACTCGGTGTGCCGTCCCGCCGCCCGCGCCAGCTCGAACAGGTTGGGCGCCGCCTCCAGTTCCTGGCGGCTCGCCAGGATGGGCAACCCCGTCGTCAGCACCGCCGTGCTCATGATGGTGAAGCTGTCGTTCGACCGCATCTGGTACAGCGGAACCCGGTCGTGCATCACCCGGTTCGTCTCCGGCGTGACCTCGCAGGGCGCCGAAGGGTCGTTGCAGTAGCTGTCGAACCGCAGGCTCTCCGATAGGATGAAGAGCACATGGATCCGGTTGCCGCGGGCCGGAGGCACGTAGGGTGCGTCGGCCATCTTCCGAGGGTCGTCGCGCCCCGTCACACGATGCCACGCGAAACGCATCACGCTGTGCTCCATCTGGATGTCGACGGGCTTGGCCGGGTTGTCGGGCAGAAAGGGCAGGGCGCACAATCCCGCGCCCAACCACGCGGCCTTCCAACGGTTGCGGATCGTTCGAAGCCAGGTCATCGGCCTGGCTACCAGCAGCAAACCGTACGAAAGCAGCGCCGGCAGCCCGACCCACGCCAAAATCATCCAGCGTTGCTCGGCGATCGTCCGACGCGCGTCGAAGCCGTGACGGTATCCCTCCTCGATGTAGCCCGCGGTGATGACCGACGAGTACTGCGCAAAAAAGACGGCGTGTGCGCCTACGACCACGCCGAGCAACAACGCGACCGGAACCGCGACGATCGCACGCCGACGGCTCGCCGCCACAAGCGTCGCGCACGCACACCAGAAAGTCACGCTGATAGCCGCGAGCAACGCGTACAACAGCCAGTCGGCGCCGTGGAAGCGCCACAGGCGCACCCAGCTACTGGACACCACCTCTGCGAGGAAGGGCATCGCCAGAATGGCGATGAACCCGATGGTCGGAAGCGTCTTCATGGCGTTTGCGTGGCCCCACGGTCACAGCGGCGCATCGATACGTCCGCGACCTCTTGCCTGTCAACCAGGCGGCTGCCTTGACCGCCGCCCGCGTTCTGCCACCTTCCTCCCATGCCTCGGCGTGAGCACGGCCGTATGGCGCATCCGATGCGCCCTCACCAGGTCGCCTTCGTGGCCTCGCTCGCCCTGTCCGCGCCCGCCTGCCACCGGTCGGAATCACCCGCAGGCGATCCCCCGCCCGTCCCGTCATCCGCGCCCTCGCCACCCCGGACCGCAGCCGGTCCGCAGGCCCCACCCGACCCCGAACCTCTTTCCCCCGTCGTCGTGCTCGCAGGCGGTGATGTCGACCTGTCGCGACGAACCGGGCAGAGAATCCTGCGCGACCCCAACCTCGACCCGCTTCGGGACATTCGCCCAATCTTCCAGCAGGCCGACATCCGCTTCGCCAACCTCGAATCCCAGGTGTGCGACCTCGACGGTGTCACCGTCCACCCCGACAACCCGCTCGTCTTCGCAGCGCCGCCCGGCGCGGCCGCTGTGCTGAAGCGCTCCTCTTTCGACGTTCTCTCCACCGCCAACAACCATGCATGGGACTTCGGCAAGCGCTGCCTCGTGGAAACGATCGACCGGCTGCAAAGTGTGGGCATCCGCACCGTCGGCACGACCGCGGACGGAGGCGATCCCCTGACGCCCGTGGTGATCGAGAAGCGCGGACAGAAGGTGGCGTTCTTCGCCATGACCGCGATCTTCAACGACGGCCCCTTGCGCCGGCACGTGGCAGCCCCGTTCGTCGCGTACGCGGACATGAAGGATCTTGCACGCAAGATCGCCGCGATTCGACCCGAGGTACGGTGGGTCGTGGCCTCCGTGCACATCGGTCAGGAGTACGCCGACCAGCCGGTCGACGCCAACCGCGCCGTGCTGGCTGCCGCCATCGACGCCGGCGCGGACGTGGTCGTGGGCCACCACCCGCACACGCCGCAGCGGGTAGAATTCCACCATGGCAAGCCGATCGCGATGAGCCTGGGCAACCTGGTGTTTCACGAACACCGCGATCACCCGTGGACAGGCTGGGGCCTGTTGGCCCGCGTGACCTTGCACGGCGACACAGCGCGGTTGGAGGTTTGCCCGTATCGCTTGGCGGACGCAGCCCCGAAGGCGCTCGACGCTGCGCAGGAGGCCCTGTTCTGGTCGCACTGGGACGCGATTTCGAAAGGGCCGTCCGTGGCAAAGCGGGGAGCACGCGCCCCCGATGGTTGCGTCGCGATGCTCCCACCCTGAGAGGCTGTTGAATCAGAGGCAGCAGCGCGGGCGCCTGGACCGATAGCGAATTGGTGCAGGCGGAATGCGGAATGTGCCAGGCTGGGAGCCGGTCGCGGCCGGCTGGCGGTCGGTGCCGTACAAGTGACGGTCCTTGCAGGAAGGAGGTGACGCAGACCCGCAGCAGGCAGACGTGCGACTGCGAATTCGCCTTCGGGTGAACAGCCTTTGAGGTTGCGCACGCAGGCGTCTATCACGCAAACTCCGAGGCGCGCGGCGTGCGCACCCAGGGGTTCGGTCCTGGCGACGACCACCGGAGAACGAGCAGGGACAGGGCGCGGCCCCCCGCCTCACGGCGGACGCCTGCGCGGTAGTCTGGGCGGCCGCCGAGCCGCCTCCCCAGTTCGAAGCCGAGGCCACCGAAGTTCGCGTTGACCGGAAATCAGGCTGCGAAGCGTGTCTACCCGGGTAGACGTCCATGTCTACCCGGGTAGACGTCCGTGTCTACCCGGGTAGACCTGGGACGACCGATGGGGTCCACAACGTTTGCCGTCGTGCGGTCGTCGTCGTGGTTCGCGACCCGTTGCCACGCTGGGAAGTCGTGCGGCAGGTGCCGCCATGGGCAGCGCAATCGGAGCAAGGATCACGTGGACGATGTCGCGGGTAGATTGCCTTCCCTATGGGCCGACGTCGCCGACTCTCCTGCGTTCCGATTCAACAGCCTCTCAGGGAGCGGGTACGCGGCCCACCGGACTGTCCGCCAGGTTCCGGCAGAATCCTGCGGCCTGCTCGCTCGCCGCCGGGATGTCGAAGATGACAAAGTGGCCGTCGTCCGCCTCGGATGCAGGCCATTGCGCCAGAACCCCCGATGCCTGCCCGTTCGCCAGGTTTCCCGCCAGCCCACCCGCTGGGACCGTCACCGAGCCCAGACCCGACCACTGCCCCTCCTCGACCGGGTGAATGACCGGCGTCATGACCGGCAACCCGGCCGCCACCGCCTGTACCTCGATGGCGTGCGGCGGCGTGTAGCTGTCACCCGTGAAGTCGGGATTCACGCCCTCGGTCTGGTAGATGCTCTTCGGTGCGAAGCCCTCGAGGGGACGGCGCACCAGCAGCGGCACGTAGTGGATCGGGTCGGCCACGTCGGTGAATGTCTGCAGCAGCGAAACCCCGGGGTGCAGGTAGTTCAGCTCCTCGTACTCCGGCGCGCTGAGCGCCAGGAGCAGCGACCGGACCAGGCCGGCCACGCTCGGCGCCGGCAGGGTCTTCTCCAGAAGCGTGATCGAGATCATCGAGCCCGACCCGCTCAGCACACCGCCGCGTGCACCGTCGTCGACGGCCAGGAACAACGGCCCGTTGAGGCCCCCTTGCGAGTGACCGTAGAAGATCACGGTCGACGGATCGATCGGGATGGCGTTGCCCGTGGTGGAAATCGTCGCGGGAACGACGATGTGCCCTTCGCGAACCAGCCTGGCGCGGACTACTTCGTCGACCGCCGACTGCCTCGGATTGGTTCGCGCTGCGTCGGGGTTCTGGAAGTTGAAGAACAGCAGCTCGGGAGACCATTGGGGATCCACGGGCTCGGGCAAGCGCCCGGGGTGCATGATCTGGTCGACCCCCATCGAGGCGATGCATCTGGCAGCAAGGGATTTCGCCGTACCATCGTTCAGGAAGCTCCGATAGCTGCCACCCGTTCCGTGGGCGTACATCACAATCGGATAGCCGTTGGCTGGAACGGGGCAGTTTGCCGCGTCCGGGATCGCAAGCGCGAAGCGGGGACTGAACTCCCGCTGCTTGACAGGCCTGCCGGCGGCGTCGAACTCGAACGCCCCACCGTCGCCTTCATGCGCAAACGGCGGCGTACCTTTCTGGTAATCGGGCGATGGGCCATACTTCCCCTCGTACACCTGAAAGCCCGGGCCGTGCTCCTTCTTCACCCACGACGTCTCGTCCACCTTCGGCACGGGCTGCACGGTCCTCGCGTCGTGCGCCACCGCAATCGTCTCCGCGGTCGGGTCGGCAGTCGTGAACACGGTCATGTGCGCAATGTGCTCGGGCGCGATGCCCGCCGCCTGCAACGCAGCCACCGCGGGAGCCCACGCATCGCGCAGTGTCTGTGCAGCACCGCTCGCAGGCTTCAATCCCAGCACCTGCATCAGCTCCTCCGATGGCCGCACCGCCTGGCTGTCGGAACCGCGTACGCCGTCGGTCACCACCAGTGCGTACCGGGTGTGCGGCATCAGCGGGTAGCCCATCGTCGGCATGAACGCGAGCGTGTTCGGGAGCCAATAGACGCCTTCCTCGGCCCGCCAGGAGAGCGTCAGCAACTTGCGTTGCCCTTTCTCCGGCGATGCATCGTCCACGTCGATGAGCTGGACCGTGGAGGTCGCCGCGATGGATTCCCCAGGGTCGGCAGGCAGACTCGCCGGGTCCAGCGGGCCGTCGAACCGCAAGTACCCGGCCGCCACGGGAGAAAATCCGTGGATCACGCCCTTCATGCTCTCGATGTACTGCGCGAGCAGCGGCACGGTGCGCGGGTTGCGCCACCCCTCCAGGTGGATCGCGCCGTCCGGGTCGACCCGCATGTCGCTCGGCCAGGGATGGTCGAACCAGGTGTCGTTCGCGAGATCCGCAAGCGACGACGGCACCACGAACACCGCTTGGGTGGCCGACCCCGTGGGCTGCGGCTGCGACGGTCCGCCGTCGTCGGAGCTCGAGCAGGCAGGCGCAAGGGGTAGCACGGCGAGAAGAGCAAAGGCACGAAGACTTGTCATGCGGGATGTTGTACACCCGGCAGGCATGGCTTGGGTGCTCCGGCTGCTACCCGCAGCCTCCGAACGAGAAACCAAGGTCGATTGCGCGCTGCGCGTGCTCGGCCTCACGTTGCCGCTTCGCATGGCGTTGTGCGCCCAGACCGGCGGCGCGCAGCGGGTGCTGGTCGCCCCGGGAGCCGAAGCATGCTTGCCCACGCTGAACGACCCGCGGCTGCGCATCCCGGTACAAGCGGAAACCGAAGACGCCCGCGATCCCGATGCGTTCTTGGTGGTGGAGGTCCCCTGGAACCTGGTGGTCCATCGGGATCTGCTCAAAGAGCTGGCGTCGAGTGGAGCGCACGGACGGCGCCGTCTGCTCGACGACCCCTTCCCGTTCCACCGTCCCTTCTCCTTCGACCCCATCCTGGTCGTGGACCGTCGGTCGGCATCGAGGGCTGCCAGCGCGCTGCTTCGTTCCTTGCGCAAACCGCAAGACGGCTGGACCTCGACCTACCTGAACCGGTACATCTCGTTGTTTCTGACGCGCTGGCTGACCCGCCTGCCGCTGCACCCGAACCACGTATCCGTCGGAATCCTGGCGGTCGGGCTGCTGGGGGCGTACTTCGCCTCGCGCGGCACCTATGGCTTCATGCTGCTCGGAGCGCTTCTGTTTCAGGCCCAGAGCGTACTGGATGGCTGCGACGGCGAGCTGTCACGGGTGACGTACCGTGGTTCGCATGCAGGCGAGTGGTTCGACACGGTCGGCGACGACCTGACCAACTACGGGTTCTTCGCCGGGTCGGCGTGGGGGCTGTACACCGCGACAGGCTCGAAGTTGTACTTGACGGCCGGTGCCATCACCTTGCTGTGCGGCGTGATCACCAGCGCCATCGAGTACCGTTACCTGATCAAGATTGGCTCGGGCGACCTGCTCAAGTACCCGATCGGCATCGGCAAGGCGTCGGCGTCGAACCGTCCGAATAGCAGCCTGGCGCGCCTGATCGACGGCGTCTCGCCGCTGTTCAAGCGCGACACGTTCGTGCTGCTGACCTTGCTCGGCGCAGCGGTGGGGCTGCTCGGACCGTTCCTCGTCCTGTTCGCCGTTGGCGCCGTCGGCATCCTGGTCGCCGTCATCAAGGCAGAGCTGCGCATGGCCCGACAGCGTCGATCAACGTCAGCTACGGAATGACGTACGTTGCGGTGATCGGCGCATGGTCGCTGGGCAGCGAACTGTCGTGCAGGATCCTCGGGCTCGATTCATCGAGCAGGTCCGTGGCGGTGGGAGCGGCGAACATCTGGTCGATGAGCTGCTTCTGCGACCCGTACTGGTAGCTCCACTGGTCCGGCGTAGGCACCTTCGCCATCGCGTTCTCGTACGTTGGGCCGTTCTGCCCATCGCGAACCGACGTGTACGTGTCGCTGCCAGGCGTGTCGTTGAAGTCGCCCACGATGAACAGCCTGGCAGCCGGATCCTGGGCGAGCAACTCGTCCGCGATCTGGCGCGTGTGCTGGGCCTCCGCCACCCGGCGATCGGGGTCGTCGCCGTCGATCTTCGCCTTGAAATGCACGCCGAGGATGATCACGTGGCTCGTGCCCCAAGTCATGTGGATCTCCGCCACGTCACGCGCGTAGTGGTACACCTTCGCGGGCGCGTCGAGGCGCGTGAAGATGTCATCCTTGTGAGACAGATATTTGTCGATCGGGTACCGGCTCATCAGCCCGACGTTGATGCCCCGCGGATCGTTGCCTCGGAGCAGGTAGTGTACCGTGTAGCCCTGGCTTGCCAGCGCGGGTGAGCGCGCAAGATCGTCGAGGACCGTGTCGTTCTCAACCTCTTGCAGGATCGCGACGTCGCCGCCGAGCTGCGCGAGCCCGGATGCAATCCCTTCCACCTTGGCCTGGTATTCCGACGGCGAGAGCGACTCCTCGTAGGGGCACTGGTCGCAGTTGCCGAGCGTGGTGTCGAAGAAGTTCCACGCGTTCCAAGACACGATGCGCAACGGGCCGGGACCGCCTGGCTCGATCGCGTCCGGCCCAGCGTCCGGAACCTGAGCGTCCGGCCCAGGCTCCGACGTGTTACCGTCTCCATCGCTCGCCGCGCAACCACCAAGGGCCGCGGCCACGACGCACACACCGAGCAAGCTGATACGCAGATGCACGCGGGAATCTTGGACGCAGCGCAGACCCGATGCAAGCGTGGCGCTCCGATGGCGGTGCGTTTGGTCGGCACGGCCCTGACGCCGATTCTACGCGATGCTACGATCGTCGCGGAATGACGCAACCGCTACCCTACGTGCTCGACCCCGACGACCCGCGCGCGCCCAGTGAAGAGCAGTGGGCGCAGATGTCCGAGGAAGAGCGAGCGCGCGTCGTGGCCATGCTCCCC
>Ga0209018_1003164_pt1 | contig 10721 bp, 5 predicted proteins | sample YNPBryBLVA2012_FD_185814 | JGI IMG/M metagenome (GOLD analysis project Ga0209018, IMG submission 185814) | Anoxygenic and chlorotrophic microbial mat microbial communities from Yellowstone National Park, USA - YNP Bryant BLVA 2012 (SPAdes)... ...
AAGAAGGGGAAGCTATGAGCCGTGGAAATGGGGCATCAGGTGGGAAACAGCGCCGCTTAAAAAATCTGCGGCTGTTTATCGCTGCGCCATCCGATATGAATGCCGAGCGCGCGCGGTTGTCATTGGTTGTCGAAGATCTCAAAGCGCTGGCCAATCACGTAGGCGTGGTTTTAGAACTGGTGGATTGGCGGCAGGCAGTGCCCGATCTGGGTCGACCGGAGCAGATCATTCTGGATCAATTACAACCAGATAGTTGGGATATTTTTATTGGAATTTTGTGGCACCGATTTGGGACGCCGCCGCAGCAACGAGATCCCCAGACTGGACGAGAGTACCTTTCGGGTACGGAGGAAGAGTTTCAGGTGGCCTATCGGCTATGGCAACAGCATCACCGGCCTCGCATTATGTTTTATTGGTGCAAACGGAATCCGGCGTTCGACGATGTGGACCCAATCCAATTGCAGCGCGTCAAGCAATTTTTTGCTGGCTTTGCGCCGTCGGCCGACCACCCCGGCCTCTATCAAATTTTCGATACGACCGAATCGTTCGAGCGGCTGGTGCGCAAAAATTTAACTGATTTCTTATTGCAATATGCCGAGCAGGTCAACCAGCAGTTTGTGACGCCTCGGGAGCTCAGCGAATTTACGGCTGCCATGCCCAATACGCTTCCGCGTCGCGCTGCCTTTTTTGGGCGAGAGAAGGAGATGGACAAAGTGCTTAAGGCGCTCAGTCCTGAGGAACGCGGCTGGGGCGTCGTAATCGATGGGATCGGCGGTATCGGAAAGACCGCGATGGCTGTGGAGGCCGCCTATCGGTGCAATGAACTTGGGTTATTCGATGCGTTTGTCTTCGTGAGCGCCAGGCAGAAGCGATTGGAACCGAGCGGCATTGCCCCAGAGCAGCGGGGAGCCACCACGCTGGATGAATTTATCAACGAGACCGCTCGCGCATTTGGCCAGCCGAACATTAGCAAATTGGCGAGCGAACATAAGGTGCAAACCCTGTTCGACCTGTTGCGTCGGACGCGAACCTTGCTCATTTACGACAATCTGGAGACATTAACCAAGGAAGAGCAGGAGGCGCTGGCAGATTGGCTGCGATTTTTGCCACAAAGCTGTAAGGCGATCCTGACCAGCAGACGTCGGGGCGGGGAAGGCGCGCTGTGGTTGCGCTTGGAGAAGCTGGATTGGGAGACCGCTCGGGCCATCATCGAGCATGAGTCGGGGCGCGAGGAACAATTGCGTCGGACCATCGAGATGGCGGGCGAGGCGCGCTGGCGCGAGTTATATGAGGAGACCGGCGGCTCACCTTTAGCGCTCATTTGGACCTTAGGCCTCATGCGCGCCCGAGGCCTCTCATTCGACCGCGCTCTGGAATTGCTGCGCCAGGGAGCTTCTCTCAAATCACCGCTCCAAAAATTTATCTACAAAGAAGCCCGCAAAGGCCTGGGAGCCGATGAGGTCGCCGCGCTGAACGCACTATCGTTCTTCGTTCCCTCCGCCACCTTCGAGGCCCTCATGGCCGTGGCTGACCTGTCTCGCACTGCCTTAGAAACTGTACTGGAACGACTGAATTCGTTGTCTCTGGTCAATGTGGAACTGGGGGCTGAGCGCTATAGCCTCCATCAGCTCACCCGAAATTTCGTCCGCGACGAGCTGATGGCCGAACCGACCATTGCATTTGACACCCGAATGCGCTTCGCCCGTTATTGGGTGGATTATGCGAAAAAGTATGGGGGATATGATAAAGATTCGTATCGAACTTTTGACCGCTTGGAGATGGAATGGGCCAACCTCGAAACGATCGCCACATCGCTCTGGGAAACAGCCGAGATCAAAAACGATCGAGCCGGCAACAGCGAAGCTGCTCGGTTGCTTGTGGAACTGACCAGCGCCCTATCCTTCTTTCTTTCCTATAGCGGCCGTTGGGATGATTTTATTCGCTTGAGCAAGCAGGCCTATCTGGCAGCCTCCACATCGGATACCTGGCGCAATGCCGGCTGGCGAGCGTTTGATGTTGCCTGGATCTATTTCAAACGCGCCAGAACCGATTTGGCCTCGGAATGGTTAAAAAAATGCATCGAGGCGTGGGAGCGCGGCGGCACCAAGGGCGATGAGGCATCGGCTCTGCGGCTCGCCGGACTGATTGCGCAACAAAATAAACAATATGAAAAGGCAGAAGAACTGCTTCAAAAAGCCCTGACCATCCGACGCGGACTGGGGGCGCATCGCGAGGCCGCTTTTGCCTTAAATAGCCTGGGACAGTTGGCGCGGGAGCGAAAAAATCAAGAAGCCGCCGAACGATATTATCAGGAGGCCTTGACCATTGCGCGAGATATCGACGACAAAGCCGCTCAGTCTATTTTCCTGGGAAACTTAGGCGAACTGGCAATCGACCGCAAACAATGGCTAAAAGCCTTGGATCTGTTCGAACAGGCGCTGCCTCTGGCCCAAAAAGTCGGCAGCATCGAACTGATCGCCGACTCAAAATTCGGTCTCGCTCGCTGCTGGCACGCGGAAAAACGGGCAGAACCCGAGCTGGTGCGACAATTCGCCGAAGAAGCATTGGCGATCTTTGAGCGGCTGCAACACAAAGACCTGGGCCGCGTGAAGAAATTTGTCACCAAACTAAATGGAGCGAATCCCAAAACCAAATAGCCATTGCATCGGCTGATCGACGCTGGGCTTCGGTCACGCAACGATTCGCTGAACAGCATTGTCATCCAGCAACCGTGCTGCATCGATCGAAATGCATCGAGGACTCTTGATGTTTCAAATATTAAATCCAAGAACATAAAATTCGCTCATGCAGTCGTTTGGGACTGGCGTCAGTTCAAAGCCAATAGAAGGCTTTCACGCTATTCAAAAATTTTTGCCAGTGCGGCTGGTACTTCGTTACATTGAGCGGACATCGATCTGCGCGGGAGCTTAAATTCTCCCTTAGCTCAAAGCCATACATGGTGGCCGGCTGGTTTGTTTTGATGTGCCTAATTTTTCCAGCAACCGACATCGCCTTTCATTCAGCGATGGATGGGTGCGGGTCTGAATTTTCCTTTTATTGAAAATTGTGGATAATCGCCTTATATGGAACATTTCAAATTAACTTTCTCTGGCAGCTTAGTTTGGTTCATTGCTTTGTTGATCGGATCGATCGGGCTCACCTGGTTTGTTTATCGATCAACCGTTCCCCCGGTCCCCAATTGGTTTCGGCGCCTATTGAAATTGTTCAGGGTGGCAGCGCTTATCATCATCGCTTTTATTTTATTTGAACCAGTGCTGAGCCTGTCGTGGTTTCGAACCGAGACGCCAATTGTGGCTGTGATGGTGGATAACTCTGCCAGCATGTCGCTCACGGATGAAGGCCGAGCCCGGGCGGATCGTGCGCGATCTGTGATCCAATCCGACCAATTGCAGAAGATTGCCAGGGAAAATCGGGTGGAATATTATCAGTTTTCGCATCAGCTATCCCCGCTCAATCTATCCCAATTGGATTCGCTCACCTTTGATGGTAATGGGACAGACATCAGCGCGGCGTTGCGTCGGTTAAAGGAGAAGAATGCGGATCGGTATCTGAAAGCCGTGATCCTGGTGAGCGATGGGATCAACAACCTGGGCGAAAATCCAGTGAATCTTGCAGAAGAATTTGACATTCCGATTTTTCCCATTGCCATTGGCCAGGCCGCGGAGCAACGCGACGTGCTCATTGCGAAAGCCACTACCAATCAGATTAGCTATGCCAATAGTCAGGTCCCAGTGGATGTTGCCGTGCAAGCTTTTGGATTTCCTGGGCAACGATGTGAGGTGCAATTATGGAGTCAATCGCAATTGCTGGATAGCAAATGGGTGACCATCGATCAGGATCGCTTTGAGACCAGCGTGCGGCTCTACTATACCCCAGCCGAGCCCGGCTTTCAAAAATACACGGTAAAAATTCCAGCGCTGGACGGCGAATTGACGTTGCTGAACAATCAGAACAGTTTTTACACTCAGGTCCTGAAAAGCAAGTTGAAGTTGCTGCTGGTGGCTGGCAGCCCTGATCCAGACCTGAAATTCATTGTTCGGAACTTGCAGGCCGATCCCAACATAGCGATCGATCGCTGGGTGATCAAGAAAGCCCCGCAGTTCTATCAGGGCGATTTTCCCAATGATCCCAATAAACTGGTCCAGTACGATGCGATTGTTCTTCAAAATTATCCAGTAAAAAATAGCTCCCCTCAGGTCGTGCAAACCATAAAAGCTGCAGTGGCGTTGCGCCAAATTCCATTATTGTTTATTGCAGGCAACAGCTTAGATCTTCCATCACTAACGCCATTGCAACCATATTTACCCGTGACGCTTTCGGGTGGTGCAGGCGAAGAATTGCAGGTGATCGCTCGCCTGGCATCCAGTGGGCTCAATCATCCGATCACCCGAATTGTCGATGATGAATTAGAAAATCAGGGCTATTGGGAGAATCTGCCGCCGATCTTTCTATCTGCCATTGGCACCGCGCTTCATCCTGGCAGCGAGGTTTTGATCGAGGTCGATCCGCAACAGTCGCTCGTTCGCAGTATCACTCAGCCAGCGCCGCTGGTTGTGGCTCAACGCTTAGGTCAGCAAAAATCTATCGCTTTTATTGGGTATGGCATCTGGCGCTGGGATCTGATGATGTGGGGGATCGGCAAATCCAATGAGGTGCTGAACAAATTGCTCCACAATTGCGTCCGCTGGCTTATGACCAGGGAGGATAGCAAGCTGGTCCGGATTTCCCCCTCTCATGCCATCTTTCGTGAGGGGCAACCGATAAGCTTCAATGCAGAAATTTATTATGAAGATTATCGCCCTCGGGATGGCGTGGAAGTGAAAGTGACCGTACAAGCCGGGAATCGCAACTTCGATCTTACGCTGAGTGGAACCGGCAATGGAAAATACGAGGGATTTCTTCCCGCATTATCGGCTGGGGACTATTCTTACCAGGGGACGGCCACTTACAATAATCGCCAACTGGGAACCGATCAGGGGAAATTTTCGGTTGAACCGTACAGTTTGGAATTTTTACAAACTCGAATGAATGAGCGACTGCTGCAACAATTAGCGATGAAAACTGGCGGCAAATTTTTCACAGAAACCAATTTTGATGAGCTGCCCGAACTGCTCAAATTTCCAGTTCAAAAAACGCTGCAATCCAGAGAAATCCAATTATGGAATAAGATGATCTGGTTGGTCGCCGCAGTGGTGCTACTGGGTCTCGAATGGTTGCTGCGGAAGCGAACCGGGATGCTGTAATTTTTTGATTGCGAGGGAGATGAGCGCTGCTTCCAACAGGGCAGCGATCAATAGTAACGGCAGAATGACGCGCCAGTAAATGCCCAGAATCTGAACAAAGAGCCGCCAAACCTGAGCCCCCGGCATCACGATCTCTATCCCCAATCGAAATCCCAACGCCAGGCTGAGCCAGGCAGCCGGTAACTCAACGATCACATGGGGAGCGAAAAACATCATCGCCATCGCCTTCCAGCCGCCTTCCTGATAAGCGATCACTCCGACATGGATCCCCGTCAATAGGGCGAAGATCGCTGGGAGCACGACCCCAAATCCGGCTAACAGGTTACACCCGAGCGACGTGGCATTGATCACAAAAATGAATGTCGATAATTTAGCAAAACCAGGGTTTCGAGCTAAGAATGCTTTTAGCCAGCGCCGCATCCATTCAGGATACCATAAGAGCCAGTGAATCTGCTTTTTGACAACGAAAACAGAGAGGATCAGTCCCAACGCAAAAAGCGCCATGGAGATGGCAAATAGCTCGATGCGGAATAACGAAGGCAATTGAGGCACAAACTTGCTGATGATGGCCATTCACTCCATTAAATAAATTAAATGCTGCTCAATCAAAATGAAAGGTTCGAATTTTTTAAAGAAGAATTTGAGTCAACAGCACATGTTCGGCAACGCTTCTGCCATATACCTGGGTATGCGGATCCTTAGGGATGATCGCGATCCACTTTGTTCCATCACACCAACCGCGATGAAACGTCATGATCACTCAATTCGGACCAATTGAAAATCGCCCAGACCCGCTTTGTCTTGAAAGAAAAATCGCTGATCCAGCTTGCTGTAATACCAAATCTCATAAGGAGGGAGGTTGAGTTGCTCCTGATGCCGCTCCACTTCGGTGGGTGGCCCATACTTAATGTAAACGGCCCCGCGATCGGTTTTCCAGCCCTCTTTATCCAGCGCATTAATCATAAACACATTATTGGCGAATTCCACTCGGCGATAGAATTCCTGCTCCAGCTCATTGTAGTCGGTATCGGGCGTTGGGTCGCGCTGCTTCCAAAACGCCTTGAGCCAGGCTAATTTCAGGCTATCCGGCGCCCGCAGCAAATTTTTAAATTCCTTTTCAGTCACATATTCTTTGAGCGTTTCAATCCGCGTCTGCAAGCTGAGCGGAAAGGATTGAGTATCATTCCAGCTTGTCGAAAATCGCGCCTGAGTGCTAACTATGTTCTGTAGCTGTTCGACTTGGACCTCTATGGTAAAACGACCCGATGATGGTACATGTTTGCTGAGATTAATCACAAAGGGAATAATCGCCCGGGTGGCGGGAAGGGATTGGTGGTGATTCGCGACCACTTCATCATTCGTATTGCGAATCAAATAGCTCAATTTCAGATCGTTGCCAGCAGCCGCAGGATAAATTTCGAAATACGCCCAATAATCATTGGACGCATCGCTAAAATGGCGCGACAAATTGGGAGTGAGCTGCTGAACCTGGTTCAATGAATCGATGATCACCTGATCGGCAAATACAATTTCGCTCAGCGCAACTTTGCTGCGATCGGGTTTGGGAAGAGAATATTCTTTTTCGCGATGCAGACTTTTTTGCGTATCCAGATCCGTCAGATCCAATGTCAATTTGTATCGGCCAGCTTTGAGCGGAAAGCTAAGCTGATGACGATTGTTCAGCTCTCGATCATTGGTTGACTTGAAGTCGGATACCGTGATCAAGTTACTCGCATTTCGTTCCGCGATCAGATTGCCTTTATAATCAAATACGCGAGCATATAGCTCATAGCTTGCGGTAAAATTAGCCTGACGTTCTTTGACAAATTGCAGGATATCGTTGGCAAAGGCCACATAGACATCCAAGCGATATTGAGCGCCATTTTTGGAGCTGTCATCGATGAGAAAATAGTGACTATCGAATAGAAACAGGGGTGGCCCGAACATTTGCCTGGCCTGCGACGCCGCAACAGGCATTCGTTCCCCCCCAGTCTGGCTGCGAAGTGGGGTTAGATGGATGAATATTATCAGCAGAATCAAAATGATCTGCGCAATTCGAATGTTTCGCATAGAAATTAGATTCCCTTTCAACAAGCTGACATCCAATCAGAATTCAGATCCCAGGGAAAAATAATAGAACGGGCCATGCGTGTAGTTGGCGAGGTCCGATGACCAGGCGACATCAAATCGAAAAATGAAGAACCCGAGATTCATCCTCGCACCGATGCCATAGCCAAGGAAAATATCTTTCAAAGCAGGAAAACCGCCATCAGTGGCCTGGGCGCCACGAAATTTGTCACCGAACCATGCCGCGCCGACGTCAGTGAACAGAGCTCCTCGAATATCCTGGAGCCCCAGGGGGATCGGCCAGCCCATCACGAAATAGCGGATCAATGGAAATCTGAATTCAAGGTTATTGAGGACGAACCGATCGCCATAGCGCTCATAATAGTAACCTCCGCGCATCGGCACTTCGAAGGAACTGAAATAGATATCATTCACGTTGGCAACTCTCAGCCCGCCTCTGGTTTTATAATTGAGCCAGCCCGACGTCCCTCCAAGAAAAAATGTGTGCGGATTTTTTCCCTCACTCAATCCAGCCGACAGACGATAAACAAAATTGTAGTCCCTTCCGACCCTTAGGTACTTGCGATAATCCAGCTTCAGCGTGAGAAAATTGTAGCTATTGGAGCCTACTCCAGGGCTATAATTTAGCCCTACCATGTATCGATGCCCATTGATCGGCCCGGTATACCCCCATAGCACAGTGTCTTTGACCAGATACAATCCTGCCAACAGCAACCGAACTTTTTCGGTGGGAATTTCCCATTGAATGAGGTCACGATCGATCCCGACCCACTGCAACGTTCCATCCACACGAGTAAACTTGGAAAACGGGTGCGAAGCATATAAATTCAGCCCAAAAAATCGATCTCGAGCCCAGGTGGGAAAATAGGGATTGTAGATGTAATAAAAGTAAGTGTAATGATAGCCGCCGATCCCCCAATCGGTCTGCCGGGGCAGATAAAAATACATCAATTCATAGTTGGAGTTCCTGAGATCATAAAATAGATTGGTGTAAATGTCGATGCGATGATTGCCCAGCACATCCGACAGAGCAATTTGCGTGAGGCCCTGAACCCCATAAAATTGGCTATAGCTGGCCGAACCGTACAGGATATCGGGGGAGAATTTTACCCGATACTTGTTGATCCGATACTCCCCGGTCGACGACTTGTAATCGGCTGAATCCAAAAATACCGACTTTTTCGTTGGCTCGATTTCAATTCTTCCCTCGGCAAACTTTTCATCAAAAACGAAATTCTGAAATAAACTTTCGTCCAGCTTGCTCCCTCGGTCGCTTGATTTTTTCTGAACGGCAGCGTAATTGCGCTCGAGCTCGTTGTGTCCATGTTTGGCAATGAAATTCGTCTCCTCGAGCTTCACCGTCCCTGGCAAGATTTTCAGCGGGTTTTTCAATAAGTAAATATCGTAGCCGGCGTTGTAAAACGAGACAAAGGCCAATTTATTCTCATCGCCATGCCAGCTTAAATTAAAGATGCCGGTGATAACATTGGTGATGGGATAATTGATCCCCGATTCTAGATCGTAGATATAGATGTTAAAAATGCCACTGGCATCGCTCACATAGGCCAATCGATCCCCCTTCGGCGAAAAGACCGGCGATCCCTCCAGATTTGGTGTGGAAGTGACCCGTTCGATCCGATCGCTCTCCAGATCTTTGATATAAATGTCGAAGTTGCGCAGTCCCTGATAATAAATTTTAAAGTCTTTGGGCAGATCATGGATATCCACATATTGGCGCCGATCGCTCACAAACGCGATCTTTTTGCCATCGGGAGACCATTGCGGCTGCAGATCGCTAAAGACATCATCGGTAATTTTCTTCAGCTCCTTCGTCTTTAAGTTGTACCGATAGATGTCTCCCTGCCCATCTTTTATTCCCATGAAAGCGATCTCATCGCCCAAGGGCGACCAACTTGGTGTAAAAACGCCATCAAGATCGAGGGCTATTTTTTGAACGATCTTCGCTTTTTTTACATCCACAATGTGGAGCACATCATCGCCCATTGATTTTGCGGCAAACACAATATGCTTCGAATCTGGCGACCAGCTAATCCCAGCACGAAGCCAATGCAACTCTTCCAGATCGCCAGACTGCTGACCGCTGACCAATTTTTTCAGGATTTTCCCATCAATGGCGCTCATCAAATAAATGTCAAAATAGCCGGAACGATCGGATAGAAATGCCAGCTTATCGCCTTTTGGGGACAAAGCAGGACCGCTATTGACAAAGTTATGCCATTTGGTATGATCGGTCATCCGCTTCGCGATTTCCTCGGGCTCGCTGCGATTGGCAATATCAGGCCAATATTCGCGCTTCAGGTGCATGTGCCACTTTTTGGTCAGATCGCGGGTATCAAGCCCGATCGCCTGTTTCAAGCCTCGCTCCGTGCTCTTGGCCAATTTGATTTTGCCCAATAGCTCACCGATCTTTTCCCCTCCGTACTTTTGATCGAGATAATAAAGCACGGACTGTCCCCCTTTATAGGCCATAAAGCCGTAAAGATAATCTATCTCTGGCACATACCCATTCAACGTGGCATCGCGCATGAACATATCGCTTTCCGTATCCCACCCGCGGCTCTCATATTCCGCCAATCCCTCAATCAGCCACAAAGGTAACCGCAACCGGGCCATCCCAGTGATAATCGATTGCACCCCAGCGCCGTAGACCATCTGCAACATCACCGCGTGCGTCAATTCATGATGGATCACATGCCGAAATTTCTCCCATTCCCCTTCATAAGGCACGACCACGCGATTCTTGAAAAATTCAGTAAAACCGCCAACCGATTCTTCGGGCGGACTGAGATCCACATTGGTCTGCTGGAAATCATTATGGCTATTATGAGTAATGATCATAATGCGATCGACCAACTCATAGCGCAAATCAGACTTCAATTGCTGATAGCTGGCCTCCGCAATCTCAGCAGCAAATTCGGCAATTTTCTCTCCCCCTTTGGTAAAATAAATGTCGAAATGCTCCGACTGGATAAACTGCCAATCGAACAGCTCATATTGGACTTTATTTTTACCAAAATACTGAGCGATCATCTGATTCGGTCGCATCAGTAACAGCAATAATAGCATGATAACGACGCGTTTCATTCTCTTCTCCCTAACAAGGGTTGCTGGTGAATCGGTCAGACGGAATCACCCATCACACCATTCTTCCCTTTTCACCTCTTTCTAGCAGTAAATTATCGCCTAAATAAACGAGGCACGATGGGGATCTTTTTTGGTCACCATCATAATTTAGTCCAACATCTGGCATTTTGAATCATAATTCATGTCGGAACGGACACCGCACGATGTCACCTCACCCCAGCCTTCTCCAAACAAGATAAAGAATTGTCCCAGTTTACATTTTTT
>Ga0209018_1003166_pt1 | contig 10714 bp, 11 predicted proteins | sample YNPBryBLVA2012_FD_185814 | JGI IMG/M metagenome (GOLD analysis project Ga0209018, IMG submission 185814) | Anoxygenic and chlorotrophic microbial mat microbial communities from Yellowstone National Park, USA - YNP Bryant BLVA 2012 (SPAdes)... ...
GTTGTTGTTGTAGGCTGTGACCTCGGTGTTGTCACTCCATGCCGAACCATCCCAAACCCGCTCCCAGAGGGCCGATTTGAGGGATTCGGAGGAGTAGAGGCTGTCAGGATCAGACCAGAGAAAGTGGAGATGACCCTGGGTATCAAAAGCCAAACCCAGATCACGGACGACCCCGTCGGTGAAGGAGAGGTTCAACGGTTCACTCCAGTGCGTGCCGTCGTAACTCAGGTAATAGGCATCGTAAAACCATTGATCCCAACCCACCTGTGAACTGTTTTCGCCGTAGGCTGCTGCGTGCAGCACGCCGTTGTCGTCTCTGATCACCTGGGCCAATTGTACGTCCAGAGCGGTCCAGGGAGACGGAGCAGTCCAGGTGCCATCCTGATACTCCATAGTCAGATAGCTCTTTCCCCAAACGACAAACAACAACACTGAGTCGGGCATATTCACAGGGATGAGGCCATATCCATATGAACTGGGAAGATATGAGCTGTTATGATACAAGATAGCCTCGCCCGACCAGCCTGTACCATCCCAGACGCGCCCCACTAGGTCGGTACCGTCGGCGGGAGCGCCTTGAAATGCGGAGTAACGCCTTGTCCAGAGCAATAGCCCAGCGCCCTGTCCACCGAAAAAGAGGCACGGCCCACTATCGGCCCATTCGGACTGGGAGAGGTTCTCGGCCGGCAAGCTCAGGCCCGGCTCCCAGCTCTGACTGCTTTCATCCCAGCGCCGTCCCAGGATCTCGTCCCGCGCCGCGACGCCCGCGTCTACCCAGGCGACAAACAACTGGCCTGTAGCGGGATCAAGCGCCATCGTTGCCTGAGTCGAGTTGCCGACCGCGTTGGACAGGTTGGACGCTGGCACCCAAACTACGATTGGCTCAGTCCAGGCATGCGTCTCTATCAATCCGGCCAGAGCCAGAGCAATCAGTAGAAATGCCAGCATTTGCCGGGTATGCCACATGAATTGATTCTAAGGCACCTGGATCCAGATCGGAGCGCCGTCGTCAGCCGGATTCTGCGTCAGGTTGACTTTGCCACTGCCGTCGACATTCACCCGAAAGATATCGAGATTGCCTTCCACATCGGAAACAAAGAACAGTTGTTGCGAATCTGGTGACCAGGCAAAGACAGCTTCGGTTCCATCTGGGCTTTGAGAGACGTTTCGTGATTCCTGACCGTCGGCAGTCATGACATAAATCTCCGGATTGCCATCCCGATCTGACCGAAATGCAATCCACTTACCATCAGGGGACCACTTCGGAGACTGATCGGCAGCCGGACTCTGAGTCAAATTGATCGGCTCTCCTCCACTTGGTGAAATGGCCCAGATGTCCCAACTTCCATCTGTATCCGCCTGATAGATAATCAGTGCGCCATCTGGAGACCAGGCTGGTGAGGAATGGCGCCCCTTATTCGTAGTCAGTTTCGTGGGCTCAGAACCGGCGATATCTACCAGATACAGGTCGGAAATGCCCTGGGCGTTAGACACATAAACGAGCTTCTGGCCGTCGGGCGACCAGACAGGGTCAGCATCCCAGGCTGGAGGACCAGTCAATCGCCTGAAATCTGATCCGTCGCTGCCGATCACGCAGATGTCTGGATCAGACCAGGTACAGACCATGGCCACCCATCGGCCGTCAGGGGATACGACGGGCGCATCCTCTGCCAGGTCGGGAGTGTTGGTCAAGTTTTTATATTCCATCCGTTCCCAATTCGCCAGGTATATATCTTGATCCCCCCCGTTCTTACCAACAAAGACAAAGTGCTTCAAGACAGGCACCCAGGTCAGGCCCAGCACAATCGCTGGCGCATCAGGAAACGATAGCATTTGTGGCAAAGATCCATCCGGCTTCATGACAAAGTAAGCCGTTTTCCCAGCACGGTCAGAGGTAAAAAGAATCAGGTCTCCTTTGCCAAAGGGCTCAGACGACACCGGTGGTGGAGAATCAAAAGGTGGCGTGGCAAATGATTCAGGTCGGGCACTACAGGCTATCAAGGTTGTGAGGCAAAGTGCCAGGACTATCAAAAGTCTGAAATGCCTTTTCATCGGGCTTGTCATTCCTCCTTAGCAGATCGAGAGCACTTTCGCCGCATCTGAATTGATGAGGCAAGTGATAACCAATCTATTCGTTTACCGCAGAGGGCGCAGAGATCCCTTTTCTCGAAGCCCTCATGAGCCTCAGGCAAACAAGTGGAGCCTTCAGGCGGAAAAGGCCGGCTGAAGCCTCGACTCCAGCCTGACCCCACTGTCTCCCCGGCGTTCTCTACGTCTCTGCGGTGCACCTGAGGCGCGGTAAACAAATATACAAATAGAACAAGGTCATCGAGTTTCAGCAAGACTCGATGACCTTGTTATTTACCTGCGGTCGCTGTCAGTCTTGGAGCAACTGTCAGGGAGCGATGTTGAAGGCATTGTACGTGTACATGCTATCCAGGTTATTTACATCTTTCTCCTCGTTCACAAAGGCGATGATCGGCTGGTCGGAGGTAATGATAGCTGAGCCGATAAACCGCCAGTTACTCCCACTGCGCCACTCCGGATCGTGGTTGATGTCGCCAATTTCTAGCCCTCCCTTGCGACCCTCATAAATGTTCACTTGACCGTTCGGCGGGATGGTATGGTTGTAAGCTTTGGTATGATTCGGGACGGCGCTGTAGGTACCGTCCGAGGTATAGGTGATCGTGATCTGCGCTTCGCTACCCGTCGTGTTCTGGATCGTCAACGAGGTATAGTAGCCGTAAAAGTCTGCCTGGATCAACGGAACACTGATCTTGGTAGTCGCTTCGCTCAAGGGGGAGCCATTGTAGGTACCCGACTGCGCGCCAGCGGCGGTCGTGGATTCCTGGTTCACCATCACCACAACCGGAATATCCGAAGTGATCTTAACCGCCCCAAAAAAGCGGGTAAAGGCTGGGGAATCATCTAGGTCACTCTGATCATCCGTGGCCGTGGGGCCGTCGTAGCGGACCAGGGCCGTACCTGGGGCGATGGTGTGGGTTACCACTACGGTCTGCCCAGGCGGATCGGAATAGCTCCTATCCGCCGTATAAGTGATTTGAACCTTAGCTTTCGACGTGGTGGACGGGTTACCAATGGTCAGGCTGGCATAATAGCCATAGTGGTTCCGCATGTAAACCGGAGCACCAACGGAGGTCGCACCGGCAAGAAACCCGTTGTAGGTAAACAGCTTATGCGACCCCGGCACGTGCTGGTTGACAACGACCGCTATCGGCTGATCGGAGGTCACCACAGCCGAGCCAAGGAAGCGACCGGCCCACCTGCCACTGGGGGCACCGAGGGCAGACTTGGACTCCTGGCTAAAGCCCAAGGAGGCGAACTGAGGGATAGTCCCGCTATCAGTCACACCCGTGGCACCCGAAGTCTCACCATCCATCACCCCAGGATAGTAAGCAATGTTCACGGCAGCATTGGCTGAGCCCACGTTTTGGACGTAGAACTCGGTGTAGTAACCGAACCAGTTGTACATGATGACCGGCAAGGTCACCTGGGTTCCCCCAGCTGCAAACCCACTGTAGGAGCTGAACGGCGGGATCGGGGTAAAGCCCGTCGCGCCAGTGGGCAGGAGCTGCTGGTTGGCAATGACCGCAATCTCCTCTGTGGACTCGATCACGGCCGAGTACTGACCGTTGGGGAGACTCGTGTCATCAAACTGCGTCCACACTACTGAGCTACCGGGATCGATCGTAAACGTCGGTCCGGTGTATGCTGTGCCGGCCGAGTCGTAATAGGTGACCGACACATCCGCCGCGTTTGTTCCGAGGTTCTGAATCTGGTAGCTGGTATACCATGAGCCCTCAGAATATTGGGCCGATACTCCTGGCACGGCAACCAACCCCAAAAGCAGAACCAGACTCAGTACTACTTTTCCCTTCATGCAATCTTCTCCTTTCCATTTTTGAGATTAGCCTTCGCCTGGCTTGAGACCATTATAACAGATCAAAGCCCAAAATCAATAGCTCTTTTGGATTGTTTTCGGAAAGTCAGGGCATTCTGCACTTCAAAAGGGTATACTCCTTTTGGGTTATCGGCCAGGTCCGGCCGGGTCCAGGCTTGTCTCCCACAATATATGTGCGAGAAGTTACATGAAACAGGAAGACCACCATTACGAATCGCCCAAGAACAGCCGACCATAGAGGCCATAGATAAGAGCAGCCCACATCATCTCATCGAGGGTTTGCAGCGCGCGATATGCAATGGCCACGACTACGCCAACCGAAAGGGGCAGCCAGGGGCTCATAAGCGCAGCGATGGTCAACTCTTTAAGACCCAAGCCTGCAGGCAGGATCAGACCAACCAGGGCCACCAGCATCGAGAGGGTGGACACGCCGATAACGCCCACCAGGTCCGCTGTTATGCCTGGTGTCATGGCCTGAATTATGAAAAAGAGGGATATGCCTGCCAGCGGCCACGGAATCAGGTAGATGCCCACCCACAACAGTAGGTCGCGTCTGGTTACATCTGCCTGAAGAGGATCTCGGTTCCAGCGTCGCAACATGGTGTTGGTCACATCCAGTAACCAGCGGGGGCGGATGAAAAAAGCCAACAAAGTGACAATACCAATGATGGCTACAGGCCAGCTCACTCCGGTTGAGGTCCAGGAATAAAAGGGCAGCAGCACCAGGTAGACCAACACTCCTGCCCCCCCAATCAGTACTGTCTCCAGGAGGAGGGCGTTGAGCACCACCGGGCGGACCACCCCCACCCGTTGATACATCACCAATCGCCCGCCAACATACCAGATAGCACTGGGAACCCGCTTGGCCAATGTCGAGAGATAATAGATGGGGGCATTGATCCGTACATCGTCAATATGTCCCAGGCGGCACAACATCAGATGCCATACGACAAAGGTAGAACCCAGCGCCAGGGAGTGGAAAACTGAAGCCAGAACCACGTAACTGACGTTCAGCCGCCAGGGATAGCTCTTGAGCGTGTCCCATTCCCGCAAGACCGACCAACCCAGGAATCCAAACACAACCAGAAATAACCCGGCAGCCAACAACCGCTGCCCCCAGCGGCCGAATGCCCGTTTGCTCACTTGCATAAAGTCGTCGGTCATTTCTGTGAACTTCGTGGCTGTAAGACGAACACCATTTTCGTTGTCAATATCTCCCGCACACCGGGTAGCGAGCTGAACATTTGCACCAGGGCCAACAGTAATCGCCCTACCCAACCCCGATCACGCAAGAATTGATAAGCAAAGGGCAGCCACCGGCGTCGGACTTGCCGCCAACCCGTCCTTCGTAGCAGGGATTGGAAGCGGTGTGAGGTAAGCTTGTTCAACTCTGGGAGTGCCTCAAGTTTATCCCACGACACCCGAGCCTGTGCGATGTAGCCTTTGTCCAGCTGTTTTTGAGCCTCAATGCGTTGCAGGGCTGCAATCAAGGTCTTCTCTGAAAAGAAAAGGTGAGGCCAGGGGAAGTGGATCCAACCCTCCAGGTGGGATCCCCACGGACTGAAATAGGGGGGGAAATGTAGGAATGCCAGGCCTGTCCGCTTCAGGACTCGCCAGCTTGACTCCAGCACCAGGTGCGGATTTTCCACGTGCTCCATAACGTTCACCGACACCAGCACATCAAAGCTCTCCAGCGCAAAGGGCATCCGCGCTGCATCGGCTACGATCACGTCCACCCGATCGGCAATCCCTCGTTTGATGGCCAAGGCCTGAGCAGCTCGGGCACTGGCTGGCCGCAGATCAAGCCCAATTACCCGCCCAGCCCCACATTGGGCATAGAAAGCCAGTTTGCCTCCTAGACCACAACCTACGTCCAGCACTCGTTTGCCTGCCAGGTTCCACTCTGGACCCCAGTCCCGGTGGATCCGCTCTGCTTCAGCATACTCCCAGGCTTGATAAGTCGCTTCGTCAAGCTTAGCAGCATGCAACTCGCGGTGCATGGGCAGCAGTGGAAACAGGCGGTTCAGAAGGAGGATCAGGCGCACACCCCAGCCCGACATCACCTAGGCCTCCACCGGTTCGGCCAGCAATAGCAAGGAATTGCCCCGTTCAGGCGGAAACCGCACATCCAGGTAGGCCAGCGGGAACGCCAGGGGAAAAGTCAGCAAAGCCACCAGGTTGCGTAGCCAGGGTCGCCTCCAACCCAGGTAATTCAGCTCGAAGGCCAGTTCTCCAGCCAGGCCAAAGCCCCAGCCCTGCCAGCGCAAACGGAACCCGGCCTCTTTCAGTTTGGCCTTGATCTCGTCCGGCGTGTACTCGTCGCGCACGTGATCCTCAACGGTGTGTCGGCGGAAGATCGGGAACACACGCCTCTGCTCCTGATGTCGCAGGGGCAGGTGGAGCAGAAGCAGTCCGTTCGGCTTGAGTGCCCGTCGAAAGCAGCGCAGGACACCGGCATCGTCGTCAACGTGCTCCAGCACATCAATGCTGAACACCAGGTCGTAAGCAGCCTCGCCGCCCACCGCCTCGACGCTTTCTTGCCGGAACTCGACCCCCGTCAGGCCCAGCGTCGTGGCAATCTGCCTGTTGGCATTGACGAGTGTTGCATCGCGCTCGATGCCCACCAGGTGATAACTGGGGAAGCGTTGTGCCAACCAGAAAACGGCGTAGGCATGGCCGCAGCCGGCATCCAACACATGGGCGTCGGGCGGCAGCGCCAACCCGACCAGCACACGGAGCAGGTGAGCGTTACGGATACGAGCATGTACGCCCAGCGGTCCTAGCAGCCAGACGAACCCTCTGATCAGGGTTGAGCGTTGGGTTAACCACTGCTCGCGCCCAATGTGCCAGAACTCTCTGAGGCTAAGCCCCGCTCGTGGCCTCTTTCCCCGTTCTATCGCTCCCATCTGGCTCTTTAGTGCACACAAAAATAAAGGTGTAGGTCATGTTCAGCGGGATCCACCGGTCACCCAACACCCGGAACAGCGTATTGTAAAGGATCCAGGCCAGCGTTCTGCCCGGCCGGTAAATCCGTGCCCAGCCTGTATCATATTTATACGTGGCAACCACACGCAAGCCACTGCGGGTTAGCATGGCCTCCCACTCACGACGGGTGGCAAATTGCTCAAAGTTCTGGAGATCGTGCAGGATCTCGCCAAAGCGCCATACATTATAGACAGCCCGCAGATGGTGGGAGTTGGGTAACAAAATGGCGGTTCGGCCTTGCGGTTTCAGCACGCGAGCGATCTCCCGCGCGCCTGCCTCTGGGTCCATGAAGTGCTCCAGGCTGCCCAGACAGACTACTGCGTCAAACCAGGAGGCAGGATAGGGTAGGCGTTCACCGTTACCCAGGACCAGCTGCCGTCCAGCAGATTCCTCCCGGCCGATGGCCAGCGCACGGGACGACAGATCTAATCCCACGGCTGCTGCCCCCCGTGCCTGGGCCATGTCAAGGACGTACCCCAACCCGCACGCTACGTCGAGAAGCCGCATTCCCGGTCCCACCTCTAACAGGTCTAGAATGCGCTCAGCCTGCCCAAGGTTCTTGTGTCGGCCCAGCCAGCCCTGGTACAAGACATCGTATGATGCCTGAAGCCTGGCTAACGATGGAGCTTTCGCTTGCAACTGTCTCGAACCTGATATCCCTATCTCCTTGCTCATTCCCTTCTCTGATGCCACACACGGCCAGGCACACCTGCCTGACAATCCGCAGCAGCGAGGCACAGGCCCACCAACTTGGCCGCTGCTACCCGCAGGCCAAGCTGTGCCAATCCGGCATTGTGCCGCAACAGTAGATCGGCCAGCAGCTCGACCGGAGCACGTCGGACCGTGCCAGCCCACAACCGCCACGGTTGTCGCCGGTTGATAGCCCTGGCCACATAGGCCCAGTAATACCACGCTTGCATAGCTCGCACCAGGGATGCCTCATCGTCTCGCTTCTGGTGATACACACGCGCCGACGGCTCATAACGTAACCGCCCGCCAGCCGCCGTCAGACGGAAGCCGACATCCATGTCTTCGGCATTGGTGCGGAATAGCGACGAAAAGCCACCTACCTTCATCAGCGCGGCACAACGGTAAGCCATGCACAGCCCAAACAGATATTCGCACCGTTCCAGTGCCCGTTGGCCATGGCTCTGTACCGCGTGGAGCGAGCGCCAGCGGTCGGCCAAGGTGTGTACATTGGCTTCAATACCCTGGCCTCCCACGCCTACCACGTCATCGCTAACGAACCCAGCCAGCACTGTTTCCACCAACGTCGGGTCAGCCGGGGCATCCGCATCAATGTACAGGATGATGTCACAGTCCATAGCAGCCAGGGCCGTGTTGCGCGCTGCGGCCAAACCAGCATTGACCTGGTGCATCAGCAGGCGCACTGTGCCAAACTGCCCAGCCACTTGCCGGCTGCCATCGCGTGAGCCATCATCTACGACCACGATCTCATCGGGTGGACGGTTTTGGGCCAGCAGCGATTCCAGCGTCATGCCCAGAAATGCCTCACCATTGTAACAAGGCACGGCCACCCCGAGTCTCAAGGAACCTCCTCCGGTCCTGATGCCTGGCGCGCGGCCTTCCAGGAAGTGCCGTGTTGCAGCGTTCGCGCCGCCCCCACGCACCAAGCCAGCTTGGCGATGAACACCACCGGCGCGATGAGCCACAGCCGCCGCAGCTTTCGAACCTGCCAGAAGACCTGCCAAGTCACACCACCAGCCAGAAGCGGCGCAGCGAGCAGGGTCCACCACGGTCGGCGCAGCACCCACGGCACCGCCAGCTTTTCGGCATAACGGGGATCGACCTTGACCGAGTATTGCCCAAAGCGATAGGCGTGGTGCAACACTGACTTGAGCCGGCTTCGGCTGGGATAATGGCGCACGACGGCCGTCGGCTCAAAGTGCAGAGCATAGCCGGCCAACCGCAACCGCAGGGTCAGGTCGGCGTCCTCGCCAGCCGGGTAGGGATAGGTTTCATCAAAGCCACCCACCATCTCCAAGGCCAGGCGACGGCAGCCCAGACTGAAGGTGGGCAACAGCTCACGCAGGCCAGAGGGGCAGATGTGAAGATATTCGTGAAAGGTTGCCACGTTATCGGCCAAGGTCCAGAAATCGGTGCCAACCAGCGCCATGCTGCCTCCAACCACGTGCACATCAGGATTGGCAAAAGGGGCTAACAGCCGCACCAGCCAGCCATCCTCCGGGACGCAATCGGCGTCCAAAAAGATCACGATCTGGCCTCGTGAGGCAGCCAATCCCCGGTTCCGTGCCTGAGCGGGTGTCAAGGGGCGTTCGCTCTCCAAAAATTGAACCAGGCCATCTGGGACTATCAGACCTAATTCGTCCTGGCCCACGACCAGCACCTCGACCCGCGTCAGGTCAAAAGCCTGCCTGCGCACGGCAGCCAACACGCGGTCAATCACAGGCGAGTTCAGAGTAGGGATGACAATGGACACCTCGACGCTCACCGCCTGCTCACCTCCTGCAGATGAGCCACCATCTGTGCACCCAGCATTGTTGGAGTGAATCGGCTCTGGAACAACCGGTAGCCATCGCTGGCGAGCCGTTCGCGCAAGGTCCCATCTGCTTTGAGGGTAAGGATGGCCTCAGCCAGGGCCACCGGGTCGTTGCGGGGCACTACGTAGGCGTGGCGGCCATGGATTAACGTCGCCCGCACAGCAGGCGAATCGCCGGTCAACACCGGGCGGTGCATAGCCAACCCTTCATAGATCTTGTTCTGCACCGTGCATAGACTCTGCTGGGTCTGACCAAAAGCACCCAGGCAGACGTCGGCAGATGAGATGCGATAGGGCAGTTCCTCCTTATCTATCCAATCGACAAAGGTGATGTTGTCCGCGCCTAATTCGTAGGCCAAGGTCTTGGCAAGTGGTTGCTCCGGCCCGGTGCCGACCAGTTCAAACTCTACGTCCGGCTCGCCTTTCAACAGTGCCGCAGCACGGACGATCTGATCTACACCATGGTTGGGAATAAAAGTGCCGTAGTAAAGAACGCGAAAGCGACCATCAGGCCGGGGCGGTGCTACCACTGGCCGGAATATCCGGTCATCAGCCCCGGTCGGCACCAGGCGAAAGCGATCAGGCGCCAGGCCATACATCTGGCCAATCCATTCCGCATACTCGGCTGTGTCTTTGATGAGCAGGTCGGGCAACAGGCAGGCTATCTTTTCCAGCCAATAGATCAACCGACCGCTGAGGGGATGACGCTCGACCAGCCCCCGTTCTGAAGCTATAAGATAGAGAGACATAAACAGGTCCAGGACCAGGGGCTTATGCCGTAGCCAGGTGAGAACACGGGCCAGGTAGACATCTATCTGACCGGGGTAACCTAACACCATGACATCATAGTCACCCACCTGGCGGTAGGCCGACAGCAACTTCCAATACGTGCGGACCACACGGCGGATAAAAACAGGGCGCAGCCAACCACCACTGGCGGCCCGCACCCGGTCCTCGATGCCGGTCCACAACGGTACGTGGCATTCGATCACCTCCACCCCGTTGCGCCGCAAACCCTCGATCATGATCTGATTGCGAGGATAGTTGGCCCGGTAGGTGCCAAAATAACACACCCGCATTTAATCTCCTGAGGGCAGTGGTAAACGAATCTGAGCTTGCTCCCGGGCAATTCTCAAAGCCTGTCCTTTGCCATCCACTTTTACCTCTGCTCCAACCCAACTCCCTGACAAGAAGACTGTGATCATGTCCAGCCAGCCCTCGGCCAGAGCATAATAGACATTATAGAGATTTAGAAGCCAATGGCTTCGTAATGCCATGGCCTAAAG
>Ga0209018_1003167_pt1 | contig 10708 bp, 13 predicted proteins | sample YNPBryBLVA2012_FD_185814 | JGI IMG/M metagenome (GOLD analysis project Ga0209018, IMG submission 185814) | Anoxygenic and chlorotrophic microbial mat microbial communities from Yellowstone National Park, USA - YNP Bryant BLVA 2012 (SPAdes)... ...
CGTCTACCCGGGTAGACACGCGTCACAGCCTGATTTTCCGTGCCGTGTACCGTCCGTCGGACCCGATCCGGAATGCGAACGACGGCTACCGTGACCCAGAACCGTACAGGACCTCCGCGAAGGACTGGCCCCAAAACTGCCGACCTTGGAATCTCACTTACGCACGGAAAGGCGCCTCACGATGCAGCCCATCACCTGCGTGGACAGGGACGCATCAACCATCCGCGCGATCAGCGTGTGGTCCCGGTCCGTCCCTTGGTGGATAGGATGGACCTGGCTCCGAAACGCCGTCGAACAGGTGGGCGACGTGTACCGCATTGTCCATTCCGCCTCGAATGCCTCGTAGTGCTCGAAGTTCCCATCGTGGCCGACGACATCCGGCAGGTGGAAGGGGTCTGACCATTCGCATCCGCGAAATGGTAGGCGGCGACGTCCGTACCGTCGTCGATGTGGATCAAGAACCAGATGTGCTGGAGATGCGGGTCGAACGATACCGACAGCGGGTCGTCCTGCCGGTCGGTCCGAGCGGGCCGGGAGACTGTTTCCGCCGCACAGGCCGTCGATAGCATGCCCGTGACGGCAAACCCCCGCTGGCGGTTGTCACTCCTCTTGGGAATTCATGGTTCGGTTGCCCTTGCTCCTCGTGGCAGCCTCGTGTTGCCTTGGGTGTGACGGGCGGAGACTGTCGTACAGCCGCGCCGCGTGCAGTGACCGCGGCACGGCCGTTCGAGCACATGCCTTGGCCCGACGGCAACTCGCCCCTGACCATCGTCCTGATGGGCTTGCTGGCGGCCTGGGCCAACCCCGTGTCGTGGTGGGAATCCGCCAAGGTCTTCGGCACCACCTGGGACAACGTTCGAGTCTCGGTGCGGGCGGTAGTTCCTGGATCGGTTCCCCATCGGTCACCAGAAAACCCTACGGCTTTCGCTCTGCGGAAGCCCCCGAGATCGCGATGCATCACACCCTCGAGAACCTTCCGGCGCCTCCACGCTGCCATGATTCTGTCTGAACAGGCGCTTCAGCGTGGCGCCGTCCCCCAAGGACCCCGAGCGGCCCCGATTGGACCGGCCTGGTGTCTACTGCGCACAGGCCAAAGGAATAACCACGCCCCGGCGGCAGGGCACGGGACGACGCGCAACGTCCACCGTCAAGGCAAGAGGAAGCGCACGAGCACAGAGGAAGCAAGCCCGCACAGAACGGCAAGGAGCGACACGAGCAGAGTGACGTCCACAGCGGTGAGAGTCTTTCAGGCGATCACCGTGGTCAGCACGATGCCCGGGACCACGAGCGTTCCGCCGAGCAGATTCAACACGAGCACCACGAGCCCTGTGACGATCGCCACGGCGAGGGCTTCTCTGCTCTTACTCCCTTGCAGGAGCCGAACGATGGTCCACATGGTCAGCCCGTACGCCACGCCGGTCCCAATCACCGTGACCCGATGCATCCGCTCATCCTCGGAGTGCCTGTTCGAACCGCGACCTTGGTGGACGACCGCAAGACAGACAGGTACCGCCGATGCTGCCCGGTGGAGACAGAAAACACGCGGCTCTTCCAGGGCGTCATGGTCAACAACGAAACGGCCGGTAACTCGATGCGCGCCACAAGGGTGACCCGACAGACATCCTGGGCGGTGTTGCGGGCCCGGGCTGGCAGCGTCGAGACCAGGCGCTGCGCCCCACGTCGCGGCCCGAGTCAGGGGCCACGCTTGCGCCCGCGCTTCGAGGAACCTCGATGGGATGGGTCGGACTGCGTCCACGAACGCGCGGACCGATGCCGCGCCCGCCTGGCGGCCCGGACAACGCCGAATGTCCGCAACCCGAAGGATGAACCGGCCAGCCCTTGCGTGCTGCATGAGGGGCGTGAATGCTCGAGGTTGCCACCGCCTGGAGATCCTGCGCCGCGTCGGCCCTACCCGGGGACTCGACTCCTCGGGCAACCGTTCACCGCGAACGTCGGCCGAGCGGTCGTGCGTCACATGATGAGGCGCCCCATCCAACGTCGTGTCGTCGCTGCCACCGTTCGCGTGCCAAACGACGCGCAACCACGCACCTGATAGCAGCAACCACACGAGCGGATCGGCAACGTTGCCATCAGAACTGCAACGTTGCCATCAGAACTGCAACGTTGCCACCGCCGCCTCGCACCACGGCGCTTCACCGTAGGTCGTGTCCGCCACCTGCGTGGTGTCTGGGGCCGCGCGGTTCCCCTTCAGACACCGCGTTCGCACAAGCTTTGCGTCGCGCGCCAGCCGCGTCTCGGTCGACACGTGCGGCGTGGGTCACCGCGTCAAGGATGCGGCACCTCTTCGTCGAAGGCGATCGCAAGACGCTCCTCGAGCGGTGTGGAGGCGCCTCCGACCTCGTGAACCCTCGCATGCACGAGCACCACGGCGTCCGACGAATGCGCGATCGCGTGCTTGCCAACCACGTCGAACCGGTAGCGATTGAGATATGCGAACACACCGTAGCCGTTTCCCGCGTAGCGCAGCGCCACGTCGATGTCGTGGTCGCCCATGGGCACCAGTGCGGATCCGGTTGGGATCATCTCGCCCCGCGCCCCGTGCGTCACGGACGCCTCGCACAGCACAAGGCCGTCGATGCTCACGCGAAAGCGAGCGAGCTTGTAGGTTTCGGAGACGTCGTTCTCGATGAGGACGCGAATCGACTGGTTGCAGTCCGGGCACGCGCCCGGCGTGGACGAGACGTAGGCGCTGCAGAGCTTTTCTGCGCCAGACGCGACGGTGGGCGGAGCGCCGGGGCCGCAGCCCGCGCACGCCGCAGCCACCGGCAGTAGCCAGCCGGGGTGCAGTCGCGGTCGCTTGCATGCACGACGCATGGCAGCATGTTCGCCCTGCGGGTCCCGGACGACAACGGGGAACCCGGCCCGCATCCATGGCGATGTGGCAGGCGCCGAGTGCGTCGCCATCCTGGCGCGGAGATGGAAAACGGGCGGCAAGGCTTCCCGGTGAAGCCTTGTCGCGGGTGCGCCACGCTTGATCGACGAGGGGTCTGCTACGCGCCGACCGTGATCTTGGTCCAGAGCAGGATCGCGATGACGAGGGCGAACAGCACGAGCGACTCGATCATGGCGAGGCCGAGGATCATGGCGGTCTGGATGCGTGGGGCTGCACCCGGGTTGCGCGAGATGCCCTCTACCGCCGCGGACACCGAACGGCCCTGGCCGGTGGTGCCACCGAGCGCGGCGATGCCGATGGCAAAGCCGGCGGCCGCTGCAGCCCAAGCGTACACGTCATTCGCGTTCGTGGCGGCAGCCGCCGCCTGCTGCGCAAACGCAGAGGAGGAGAGCAGCGCGACAATCGTTCCAGCGGCAGTGGCGAGAGCCAGCTTGTTCTTCGACGACATCCAACATCGCTCCTTTCATTCTTTCCGGACGGTCACCTTCGTCTCCGAGCTGCCGTGCGGTTTCAGCTTCCCTTTGCTCGTTGTCGTTGCGTACCGCGGTCGCCCGCGGTGTTTCACTCCACAGTCGTTGTTGGCCGGCTAGGCGTGCGCGTGGGCCTCCTGGCCGTGCCCATGGCTCTCATGCTCCTCGTGCTCCGTCGCGAGCGCGATGTAGATCGACGACAGCAACGTGAACACGAGCGTTTGCACCAGGATCACGATCACGCCCAAGAACATGACCGGCACCGGCACGAAGACGGCGAACAGGCCGAGAAAGATGCTCGCCAGCAGGTGGTCCACCGCCATGTTCAGCATGAGACGAACGGCCAGCGTGATCGGCCGCACGCACGTCGAGATGATCTCGACGATCAGGATCAGGATGTTGAGGGGGATGCCGGCTGGGCCGAGCCACGGGCCGCACAGGTGCTTGAGGTAGCCGATCCCGTTGGCCTTGAGGCCATAGTAATTGAACAGCACGAACACCAGCAGCGAGCAGCCCAGTGTGATGTTCAAGCTGGAGGTTGCTGGCCCCAGACCGGGAATCAGCGAGATCACGTTGCCGAAGAACACGAAGCAGGCCGACGCTCCGATGATCGGGAAGTAGCGCTTCGCCCTCGTCGGTCCCATCACGTCGCGCACCATCTGGTAGAAGTACCCGAGGAACGCCTCGAAGAACGTGCGAAGGGTGAGCTTGTCTTCAGGCACCACCGCCTCGTCGAGCCGCGTGTACTTGGCGCGGGCGCGCAACCCTAGAATCACGACGAGAAGGATCACCAGCAACGCCGTGATCGGCGGCTCCCAGGAATGCCAGCTCGGCGCCGACTTGGTGATGATCCCGTGGCCGAACTTCTCGGCCAGCTCGGCGCCGTTCGGCAACATGTGGATCAAGTACGTGAGAAATGTCGTGTGCTCAGGCATGTCCTCGATGACCCCGTTCTCACGTTCCCTCGCCGCTCCGGTTCCCCAGGAACGTCGACAGCGTGATGCCCACGGGAAGAGCCCCGTAACCCACGATAAGCGGGAGCGCGTCGACCACGCCGTAGCGCAGCAACAAGCCCACGCCAACCAACAACCCTACGAACTTCAGCGCACCGACGACGCCCCACATCGCGCGGGACGATCCCGAGTTGGAAAGAAAGGCTTGCCCCAGCTTCTTGAACACCCACAGGTTCGCCGTTGCGATCGCCGCACCAGCCAACACCCCCACCGCAGCACGCCCATGAAACACCAGCAGCGCCGTCATCGTCGCCACCAGCCCGAACCCCGCGGTGGCCACCAACGCTACCGCCACGTCCGAGCCGGACGATTGTGTCGCCCGTCCCCGGTCGTGGTCAGCGTTCGTCGTGGTTCCCATCACCATTGTCCCGATCCTGGCTGCTGCTGCCGCGCGCTTGCCTGTCCTCTCGCTCCGTCTCCAACCGCATCCGCTGCGCTGCCTTCCACAGAAGGTTGAACCCGGCAGCCACTCCAACCATGAACCCTGCGACCATCAGCCACGGGCGCGTCCCGAAGTGCTTGTCGCCCCAGTAGCCCGCAGCAAAACCGATGACGACAGCGAGTGCAAAGTCGAGACCCACGGTGGCGTAGGTGCCGACGCCTTGGAAGCGATGCATCAGCTCCTATCCGTTTCGGCGCGTGCGAACTAACACGGCCCTCATGGCGGGGTCAATCCGTGCGGTCTCGCAAGCGCATTCGAGACTACGGCAACGGTGTTTCCCGTGTAGCCGACGCTGCCCATCGGCGCCGTAACAACATGAATATCCGTCCTATTTCGACACGGTGTCGGACCCGTTCCTTCCGTGGTGTCGCTCCTTGGTCGAGCACGGTTGCCCGGCCATGGCGCGCCGCGACACGGTGCCGCCTCGCAGCACCCCCCCGCCCCCTCCCAGGTGGACCGGCCCCTCGCCGTGCTCTAAATCGCCCCCTATGCCCGCACCCGACCCGCGCGCTCGCCTCGAACGCAAACTCTCGCGCGCGCTCGCACGCGCTGTCACGGGCTTCGACATGATCGCTGCAGGCGACCGCATCATGGTCGCTGTCTCCGGCGGCAAGGACAGCTACGTGCTGCTGCATCTGCTGCGCGCGCTCCGCCGCCGCGCGCCTGTCCCGTTCTCCCTCGTCGCCGTCCACCTCGACCAAGGCCAACCTGGTCACGATCCCGCCCCCCTCGTCGACTTCATGCGCGCGTACGGTGTCGAGTTTCATCTCGCCCGCGACGACACCTACTCCGCCGTCCGCGCCACCGTGCCCGACGGCAAGACGTACTGCTCGATGTGCTCCCGCCTCCGACGCGCCGTGCTCTACCGCCTTGCCACCGAGCTCGGCTGCTCGCGGATCGCGCTCGGACATCATCGCGACGACGTCATCGTCACCCTGATGCTCAACCTCATCTTCTCCGGCCAGCTCAAGGCCATGCCGCCGAAGCTACGTTCCGACGACGGCAAGCATGTCGTCATCCGTCCTTTGGTGTACTGCGCCGAGCAGGACATCGCACAGCTTGCGGAGCTGGTCGGCTTTCCCATCCTGCCGTGCCGCCTGTGCGGCTCCCAGCCCAATCAGCAGCGTCGTGCCATCGATGCGCTCCTTGCCGATCTGGACTCCCGCCATCCCGGTGCTCGTGCGAACATGCTCGCGGCGCTGGCCAACGTCCGCCCCACCCACCTGCTCGACCCCGACCTGTGGAAGCGGCTCGGAATCCATGTCGCCGAACACGACGAGGACGACGGCCCGGAACCGGTGAAACTGCAACGCCTGGTGCGATCGTGACCGCAACCACGCAGCCCCAACCGACGCGCAGAAACCGGATCGTCGGCCACCTGTTCGGCGTAAGCCAGATCCTGATCCCGGGAGCCTACGCGTGGGCGGTGTCCGTCGTCCCTGCTGCCACAAGCGTCACCGCCGGCTCGTGGAGCCGCATCACCGCACTGCTTGCCTTCTCCTGCCTCGTGTTCGGAACCTTCCTTCACAAGGAACGCCCGCGTCTCGGCTACGCGCTGGGGATCTGGGGCTTGCTGGCATGTTCCACCATCACGTGGCTGGCCAACGCCGAGGCGATCCGTGTCGACCGGCTCGACCCGCTTCGCGCCGCCGCCGCCTCCATCGGTTGGCTCCTGTTTTCCCTCGGCTGGGGCACGCCATGGCGGTCCGGCATGCACCCCGAGGACAACCCACGCGCGCAACTCCACCCAAGGCTCGAACCGAGACGGCCCGCCACCATCCGCACGCCCCTCATCGTTGCCACCGGTGCCGCCGGAGCCTTCGCGTGCTTGCTGCTCGCCTGGCGCGCCACCGAGCCGGACCGCGCGTTGATGATGCACGGCGTCGCACTCGGATGCGCCGTGTCCATCGTCTCGACCAGCGCGTCCCTCGCCTTGGCCCAGGGCCGACGACGCACCGAATTGCCTTCTCGCCAGCGCATCGCGTTTGCGCTGCCGTGGTTCCTGGCGCTCGTCGCCCTCGTGGTCATCGCCCTTGCGTGGTTGCTGGCCCGCTGACTAGCGCTCACCGAAACGCACGCAAAGGTCGTCTCCGGCGCGACGCCGAAGCAACGGGGGCGCGTGCCCGGCGCGCCCTGTCCCGGCGACGAAAAGCTCTTCGCTCTCGCCCTCCAACCCGCAGTACCTCGCCTCGACCCGTCGCATCGGCACGTCGCTCGCGACCTCCACGAGCGCCAGAGCGAGTGTCTCCTCCCCGGCTGACCCAAGACGCACGACAATCTCGCGAGTGCCGTCAGCGAGCTGTCCGCCCAGCTCATGAACCGCCCGGACACGCAGCGTTGCGCGACCCGTCTCGTGCTGTGCCGCAGCGATCGCACGGGCCGTCAGGTGCACCACGTGGCCTCCCATCGACGCCCTGCCGAGCACGACCGCCGCCCACGCCGGCGCTCTCGGAGCCCACTCGTGCGCAAGTGCGGCTCCCGACGCTTCGATCGGCGCGACAAGATATCCAGGCGGCGTCGCCAGGATCTGCGCGTCCAGCGCCGTCGGCGCGCCGGGTGCACCGTAGCCCACGTGCACGTCGAGATCCTCGCACGTTTCGGGCGCCCTCGGAATCGTCAGGTCGGTCGTCACCAGCGCGCGTGATCCCCGGACCTCGATACGAACGCGCCCTACGGCCATCGGACGTGGGACATGCGTCGGCCGGGCACGTTCGGTGTGAGCGCTCCGCGTGGGAGCCCGCGCCGCTGCATACCACGGCGAAGCCGCGCACAACGCCAACGCTACCCATGCGCCGCGTCTCACCGAAACGGCTCCCCCAGGTATCGAAGCGCGGCCTTCGCGCCTTCCCGTGCCCGGTCCAAGGTGATTCGCGGCCGCATCGACAAGTCGACCTCGCGCAGCTTCGCCTGTCCCCGCGGATTGTCGAACCAGTCCTCGTCGAAGCGGCTCACGAGCGTCTCGCGCTCCAGCGCGGCTTCGATCGCACCGCCAAGCAAGGCCGCGGCTCGTGGATCGTAGCGCGGAAGTAGCCCGGCGAGGTCCGCCGGCATCGACGAGCACAGCGCGCGTGACACCCACGTTGCGTGCGCTTCCCGCGCGGCCGCTTCGTTTCTGCATGACGCCACCACAGCTTTCGCAGCGGCTAGCCGCAAGCCGACAAGCAAGCACCGGGCAATGGACCTTCGCTGCGGAAGGCAGGACGTGGCGCCCAGGCCCAGGTGCCGGCGGAGGAACGCTTCGCTTGCAAGCACCGAGGCGAACAGAGCGCCATAGGACGCAGCCGCAGGGTCAAAGGGTTGCTGGGCGATGCAGAACATCGGGCTCACTACTCGCGCCGCGGCGCGATGCAACGAGGCCCCGAAGCGGGCCAAGGCGCGCACGAACGACGACCCATTCCTCGCCGTGGGCAGCGTCCCCAACGATACTCTCAGGCCGCGCAGCAACGGCTCTCCGAACAGCTCCTGCAGCCAGCGAGTCGTCAGCCGTGCCGGCCAACCTTCCAGGGCATCCCCCGCGGCTCCCGACGCCAGCGCATCTTGCCAGGCCGCGCGCTTTCCCAACACGTCACATGCCAGATCATCCGTCTCCGACAGCACGATCTGCGCGATTCCATCCACCTCCGCACCGTCGGCGAACGGTTCCTCGATCGAGGAAACACTTCCTATCCCGAGCTGGTTCGCAGCCTCGTGCCGCCGTGCTAGCCACCACAAGGCGTTCGACGACGCGTCATCCGCCAGCCACACGACCGCATCCGCTGCGAGGGCACGGCGTTCGGCGTCGGGATGGAACGCGGCGTCCAGGCCCAGATCCCGCAGGCTCCACGGCTGCTTGCCGAGCCGCTGCACCACGTGCTCCGGCGTGCGCCGAGCCGCCTCGAAGTCGAGCAGGTCCTCCATCGTCACGCGCTCGATGGTTAGCATCGCGATCCATCGCGTCATCTCATCGCGCCCAGGCAGCGTCGCGGGCATCCGCTGCACCGCCTGGAAGGCCGCCCGGGTCGAGATGCCTCGCATGCCTACGAATGGATCCTGCTCCCTCGCGCGGGACGGATCCTCTCGCAGCACTTGCCGCCACCGCACGACACGCTGGACGGCTTCCTCGATCTGGCTGTCGACGCGCGCAGGATCCCCGAAGTCCATGGCGCAATGCATGGCATGGCTCGCGCGAGGCCGCCAGCGTCCGGAAAGGTCGGCCGATTTTCCAACCTTGACCACCACCTCGATCCGCACCAAGTCCCCTGCCGAGCTGGACACGAGCCGCTCCCCGCGTCACATTCGCCACGTTCGATCGGCCGCCTCCACATGCCGCAGCGGCCGCACCAACAACGCCGCGCGCAAGGGCCAACCATGAGCCACATCGACGAAGAGCTTGCCAAGACCCTACAGGAACAAGAGGGAAACGAAGCGCCTGCCCTGTCTCGTCCTGCCGTATCTCATCCTGACGCAAAGGCCGCCCTTCCCGACCACGAAGGTCGCCAGCGCAACCTGCTCCTGCTCGGCGTGCTGGTGGCCATCGCCGCCGCAATTGGCGCGCTTGTCCTGTTCAGTTTCCAAGACGCCGCCGTGTATGCCAAGTCCGTCGACCAGCTCGTCGCCTCCAAGGATCAGCTCGTCGGCCGCCGCGTTCGTGTCGAGGGTGTCCTCGTTCACGGCTCCTTGCTCAAGCGCGACAGCCCCTGCGAGTACCGGTTCAAGCTGCAGAACAACGGCGCCACCATCGACGTCCGCTACCCGCAATGCGTCGTCCCCGACACGTTCCGCGACCGTCCCGAGACCGACGTCGGGGTCACCGCCGAGGGCGAGCTGGCTCGCGACGGCTCCTTCGAAGCGACGCAGATCATGGCGAAGTGCCCGTCCAAGTACGAAGAGCGCAACGGCAAGATGGTCCCGGTGGGTACGGTCGAGGCTTCTCGCTGACGCGGTCACCCGTCCTGCAAGCTCGAGTGGAATCGAACGCACCCCCCGGGTTCCCCTCATGGTCACCCCGACGGCAGCCATCATCCCTGCGTACGACGCCGAGCCCACCATCGGCGACGTGGTTCTGTCGCTTGCTGCTTGCTGGCGCAACGACGGACCCGTCAACCCCATCCTGGTGGTGGACGACGGCTCGCGCGACGACACCGCGCGCATCGCTCGTCAGGCCGGTGCGGACGTCATCCGGCACGCCGTCAACAGGGGAAAGGGCGCAGCCCTGCGCACGGGCATGCGCGCAGCCCTGGAGCGAGGCTTCGCGTGTGCCGTCACCGTGGATGCTGACGGACAGCACCCAGCCGAGGAAGCCGCACGCCTCGCCGCGCTCGACGTCGACCCTCACGCCCTGGTGCTGGGCGTGCGCGACATGATTTCCGCTGGCGCGCCGAACGCCAACATTGCGTCGAACCGAATCTCCAACTTCTGGATGTCGATTTTCACGGGCCGTCCGTTGGCAGACACCCAGTGCGGCTTGCGGCGCTACCCCCTGCGCGACACGCTGGCGCTGGACCCGCGCGACGACGGCTACGCGTTCGAGGCAGAGGTCATCCTGCTGGCGATCCGCGCCGGCCTGCCCGTGGTGCAGGTGCCCGTGCGGGTCGTCTACGGCGACCACCGGTCGACCCATTTTCACGTCGTCAGGGACCCTGCCCGCATCGTCGTGCGCGTGCTCCGCACCCTCGCGAGGTGACAGGGCGCGTCCCACGCTTCACAATGCACCCAGGATCCTCAGGTGCGTAACCATGATCGCCCCGAAGCTTCCGCGTCGGTCTCTGCTGTTGCTCCCCGCAGCGCTGATCCACCCTCTCATGGCACACGCCGCCGACCTGCTCGGTCGGATCGTGCAAGCCCGCAGCACCATGCGCACCCTTCGCGCAAGGTTCACGCAAGATCGCAC
>Ga0209018_1003170_pt1 | contig 10702 bp, 9 predicted proteins | sample YNPBryBLVA2012_FD_185814 | JGI IMG/M metagenome (GOLD analysis project Ga0209018, IMG submission 185814) | Anoxygenic and chlorotrophic microbial mat microbial communities from Yellowstone National Park, USA - YNP Bryant BLVA 2012 (SPAdes)... ...
GACGTGATCCTACCGATCATCCCGCCGCACAGGACCTACGTCGAGGCGTTCGCCGGAGGCGCCTCGGTCTTCTTCTCGAAGCCGGAGGCGGAGCGCAACATCCTCAACGAGAAGGACGTCGGCCTCTATCGGTTCTACCGGAACTTCTCCTGCCGCAAGCTGGACCGCTGCAAGCGGATCCGGAACGTCTGCGCGTTCGTTCCCGGCGCGGTCCGGAGGGTCATCGACAAGGCTTCCGGAGACGTCTGCGACCAGATCGCCGCCCGCAGATTCAGCATTCTCTCCGAAGTCGGCGCCGGCATCAAGAAGAAGCAGTGCAAGGTCGAACCCATCGTCACCAGGCGTCTCGAGAAGAAGTGTCCCGAGTACGAGCGCCGGCTGCGGAACGCGAAGATCACGAATCTCGACTACCAGGACGTCATCAAGCGCTACGACTCCCCGGACACGTTCATCTTCGCGGACCCGCCCTATCCCGGCACGACCCCGCCGACCCGCAGGCTCGGTCCCGGTCAGGTCCCTCCTGAATCGGTCTGCAACCTGGCCCGTCTGGTGAAGGGCAAGATGCTGATCACCTACAACGACCACCCACAGGTACGCCGCGCCTGCGCCGGTCTGTGGCACTTGAAGGTCCCCTCCATGCATGCCTCGAAGATGCTGGAGCGCCGCAACCCGTACACCCACGAGCTGCTGATCGCCAACTACCGGTTCCCTGGGGCGACGAAGCTCCAGCCGTAGCCGTTCCCCTTCCGTAGCCGATTTTCGATTTTTCGGGGGGTTCCCAGGCTGGGTATACTTTGGATCCTCCCCTATGGGAATCCCCCCCTAGAATCGGCGCCTATCGAATCGTCAATCGTTTTAGGGCCTCTGGGGGTAGCCCTTTTAGGCCGCTTCCGGCTGGGTTGCCTATAGGCAGCCGCGCAACTATGGCCGCCACCCACCAGCAAGTGTCACAGATTTGTGACACTTCGTGACTCCTGCCCCTATCTATATGCACGTGCAAGGGATAGATCTATCGACTGTATCCGGCTTCCCCCCCCTAAAGGGGGGGGAAGCCGGTAGATACGTCCAGTAGACATCTAGTCGACTCGATATCTAATCTAAGATACAGATATATATCTAGATATCTACATAGAGAGGCCCCAGGGGAAGGCGCAAGCGTCACGTGTCATCTGTGACAGCTGTGACACTTGCCACGGCTATCGGCCGCGCCTCGGATGCCTGCAACGTCTAGGCACAAAGTCACTGGCGGCTCCTTGCACGTGCAGAGCAACGGCCGGACACTCGCTCCTTACACGTGCGAAGCCTGGTGGCCTTTCAAGGCGTCTGCTTATGGAAGACATCTATGAGTAGACATGCGTAGCAAGACATGGATGAAAGAAAAAGGTGATTGAGGTCGTAAATCCTTTTACTGACAGCATGATCTAGACTTCCTTTGCTTTTCCTTTGCCTAGTCTATCCTGCGTTACCGTCCCTATACACCGTTTAGTTTCCGTAACATGCTTTGCTTGGAAAACGCGGTTTTTGGCAGGTATTGAATGGCAACAGACTTGCGGTAGTATGGCATGTTGTACCCGGCCTGCCGGGGGTTTCCGGCAGGGGGCGACGGCCCCCTTGGCCGTCTGGAAGGAAGGAGGTTTTATATGGGCCTCAAGAAGGTCCTTGAGGCCCTGGCCGAAGAGGCCAGGGCGAGGGGGGACGCCGCTCTGGCGTCCCTAATCAGGGACCGTCTTGCGGCGGTAAAGACCGTCCGCAAGACGGTAGACTCCCTCGAGGAATTCCTCGAGGGAGTTGACGTGACCAGGGCGGCCGCCGTCAGGGCGGCCGCGGCCAAGGTCGACGAGGCCGTCCGCAACCTGCGGGCGGCCATGAAAGGCCTCGTGGACAAGGAGGGGCGGACGCCCCTCCCCCGGTGGTTCATCAATAGAATCCCCGGGGAAGCCGCCCCGGCGGCCCCGGCGGCCCCGGCGGCCACGGCGGCCCCGGCGGCCCCGGCGGCTCCGGCCGCCCCGGCTCAGGCGGCTCCGGCCGCCCCGGCTCAGGCGGCTCCGGCCGCCCCGGCGGCCCCGGCTCAGGCCGGGAAGGGGAAGAAGAAGTAACCCCGACGGCCCCGGCGGTGATCCGCCGGGGCCGTCTCTTTTTTCGCCCAGCCGACTTGCACGTGCAGCCCTTACAGCCGGGACGTTGCACGTGTCGAATGTGTCGATACCGGATCCTGACCTACTGCGGCAGTCGATATGAGAACCGTCTACCTTCAGCAGACGGAACAGTCGGTACCCGGGCGGCTTGCACGTGCGCATCGGCGGGGCGTAACCGTCTGTAACCGCAGTTACAAGACGGTTACGCTGGGAAGTCTGCCGACCATGAGACATTGTTTGTCTCTGTTGAGTTTTGTTGGCCTGGTTTTTGCCCCAGGGAGGGGCATGCGGTACTTGTTCCAGCCCAAAGAGGAGTTGGCCCTTAAGGGCCTGCTCCTTCCCCAGCACGAGGGCATCCGGGCGGCCCTCCTTGAGGGGCCGCCCGGTTGTGGTAAGACCGCCCTTACCAGGGCGGTCTCCGAGAGGTTGGGGAGCCCGTATGTCTACGGGCTTCTCCATTCCTGGACTGATGCCGACGAGTTATTCGTCGGCATCAACGTCCCCGCCGCAGTGGCGGGGGAGGCGGACCATGTCCGCCAGGACGGTCTCCTGGCGGTCGCGGCCCGCCTCTCGATGTCCGCTTCGGTCGAGGCACCGGTTGTACTCTGCCTCGACGAGGTGGACAAAGTCCAGGAGAGGACTGAGAATCTTCTCCTGGATTTTTTACAAACAGGACGGGTCCCCGTCCGGCCTGGAGAGCACCTCCAGGCCAGGACGGAGGCGCTGCTGGTCTTCCTGACCAGCAACGGAACTCGTCCGCTCTCGGACCCGCTCCTTCGGCGGGTCCGGCGGGTCCGTATGGACCCGCTCCCTGTAGATCTCCAGGACAGGGTCGTCCTGGAGACGACCGGGGCTCCTGCCTCGGTCGTGACCACGGTCGCGAAGGCCGCCCGTGAGGCGGCCAAGACGGAGGGGAACCCCCATCTCTCCGTCCAGGAAGTCTCCCACGCCGTCCGTGAGGCGTGGGAGATCGCGCAGTCCGTCGAGGATCTGCGCGAGGTAGTCGCTGCCTGGGCCTGCCGGACTCAGGCAGGAGCGACCGCCGTTCTCTCCGGCAAGATCAATCTCTGCCCCGTGTGGGCGGAGATCGTGGCAGCACGCCGTCGGAAGGTCCAATGACGGCGGTTATCCACCCCTGGAAGAAGAGGGAGGTCACATTACGTGACCTCCGCAGGCTCATCTCCGACTACGGAACGATTGTTGTCAAATCGTATCCGTACACGGAGGTTCTTAAGGGCGACAACAACGTCGTTGTCGTCCGGATAGGCGGATTCGATGGGGAGGTCGAGCTGGAGTACGACTCCTCTATCGACGCTTCCAGAATTGACCGGTTGATCTCGGCTCACGGGCCGAGAGCAACCGTCGTAGTTGTAAGAAAAAGTAACATAAAGAGTCCCGACCGGGGGGGCTCCGGGTCCGGGTCTCCTGACTACTCCCTGAAAGGGGAGGAGCGGGGAACGGACCCGTCCAGCGGGCGCAGTCCCGCCCCTGATGCCCAGGGCCCCGAGGGACAAAGCGGACCCGAAGAGGGGACCGCGGGGATGGGCTCCCCCTCGCCGTCCGAAAAGGCGGCGGGAGCGGACAACCCCGGGCGTGACGCCCGGGACGCCGCTCGCGCTCCCGAGCGCGTCGGAGGCGAGGAAAAACCGGCTTGCAGCCGGTCCCCGGGGGAGGCGGCGTCACCCCGGGGGACGGGAGGAGGGGAGTGTGGAGACCGGACCGAATCCGGTTCCACCTCCTCTCCGACCACCGGCGACCGCCGGTCGGAGACCGGCGGCCCGTCCCAGGACGGCGAGCGTGCTGTCTGGGGCGGCGTCCATTGCCGGTTGGAGGACATCACGTCCTCCGAGATTCAAGAGATACGCCGCCGGTCGGCGCGTGAAGTGATTCGTGCGCTCGACCGGCTTTTGAGGGTATTCGAAGCCGGGGCGACCGGCGACCCGTCGCCCCGGATTCACCCCCGGAGGCTCGTCCGGGAGCTTGTCTCCCGGCGGGTCTCCCTAAGCAGGAGTCGTCGGGAGGAGTGTGAGCGTGCAGTCACGCTCCTCCTGGTGGACGTTTCGGGCTCCTGCTCCGCGGCGGCACGGGGGACGGTCTGCGCCGCGCAGGCCGTCCACCTTGCCGACCCTGAACGGACCGTTGTGATGATCCATAGCAACGGTCTGTTCATTCACGGGGGTCTCCTTGTGGGGGGGAAACACGTCAGGGCAGACGAGTTCTGCCCGACGGAGGAGGCCACATGGGCCGTCCTCCAGCACGCCCTGCGGGGGCGGCGTCTTGCGGGGACGGTCGCCTGGGGCGACTGGGACGCCTCCTGGCTGTACCGGGAGCTCGTCCTTCGTGCGCCCCTGGTCTGGTTGGACTCGTACCGGGCGCGGGTCTATGGGCGCCCGGTCAACGCGACCGCGGAAGTAGACTGGCATGCTCGCGGCTTCTCCGTTCGGCCGCTGGTCTACTTCCACGGCGTCAACGATGCCGTGGATTCGGCGATTGCGTTGAGGGAGACTGTCAGGAACAGAAGGTGACTACCGCCGAGACTTTTTTTTCGGCCCCGCCAGCTCGGCACGTGCGGACTCTACCGGACTCGGGCGGCTTGCACTTGCGCCGGATTGAGTCCTGTAAAGGCAGACGCTTGAGAGCGATCCGGGTCTCCCATGAGCGCACGTGCACATCAGCGGGGTGTAACCGTCTGTAACCGCAGTTACAAGACGGTTACGCTGAGAAGTCTGCCGACCATGAGACATTGTTTGTCTCTTTTGAGTTTTATTGGCCTGGATCTTGCACCTAGAGGCTCGCCAGTTTAAAGGGGAACTTAGGCCCCGTGGGGGGGCCGCCGGCCGGGCGGTTTCCCGGAAGGAAGAAGGGAGGACAACCATGGATGTCTGGTCGCGAGTTCAGGCTGCCATTAAGGCAGCCCGGCGGGTTATCCCGCCCAAGTACCACCCCCTTCGGCCGCTCTGCGTCTTGTGCGTGGGGGCGGCGGAGCGGTGCGCCGGTGCGCGCACCGCCGCCGCCGCGTATGCCACCTATTGGGTGGTCGAAGCGGCCGAGGAGGCCGCCGAAGCCGCCCGGAAATGGGCGGCCACAGACGCCGAAGAGGCCGCGACGGCCGCCGTATGGGCGGCCCTGTGGGCCGCCCGTGCGGCCCGCTGGGCCGTGGAGGGGGAGGCGGCGTCCGCTTCCAACGCCGCCGCGGCGGCCCACGGCGCCTCCAAGGAGGCGTCTCGCCTCCTCGCGGCGGTCTAGGCGGCGGTCCCCCGCCCTTCGGGGCGGGGGCCTACTAGGCTCCCCTGTCGGGGGGCCCAGTAGGCCCCAAGTGGGGCCAAAGGAAGGAGGTTGTCGATGGAACGTAGACGGTACTGGGTTCTCGGGGCCTCTGACCCCGAGATGGAGTCCATCGAGCACCTCCTCCGGGAGGCGGGAGAGACGGTGGTATACGCCACCGTCGGCGGCCGGCGGGTGTCTCCCGGGGACGCCTATCGGTGCGACCCAGTAATGGGGGCGACCCACTGGGTCGAATGTGCGCCTGTCAAAGGACGTCCTGCCGGCGCGGTGGTCATCGACCACCACCGTCCCGGAGATCCGGGTTACGGACGGCCGCCTAAGGACTACTGGGCGGCCTCCTCCCTGGGCCAGGTCTGGGCGGCCCTCGGGTGGGCCGCATCCGAGCCTGGTCCAGACCTTCGGATGGTCGCCGCCGCGGACCACTGTCTCGCGGCGGCCTACCGGTGCGAGTGCCCAGGAGTCGATCCCGAGGCGCTCATGCGCTGGCGGGCGGAATCCCGCGCTGCGTTCCAGCGCCGCCCGGTCGAGGCGGTGCTCGCGGACGTGGAGCGCGCCCGGGAGCGTCTCCGCACGGCTCCGTGCATCTGCCTGGCTTGTGGCAATCGTCGCCAGGACATCGACGACCCTGATTGCGACTGTAATCGGGGTCCTAGTCCTTACGGTCCCGGCTGGGGGTCCATTGTTGCCGACCTACGGGGAAAGGAAGTTCCCGAACTTCCAGAGGCTGCGGCCAGGGACGGGATCCCCTTCCTTGGGACGCCCAGACCCGGTCCGGATGGGCGCAAAAAGGTCGTTCTCCAGGCGGCGACCCAGAAGCAGGTCGAGTTGTTCATGAAGTCCTGGGGGCCGCGGGAAGGACTTCTGGACATTTACGGGGACCCCGCTCGGGGGTTTGCCGGTGGGTATCTTTCGGAGGGGAACCATGGACACGGACCAGGCAGCGGCGGACCTCGCTGCGCGTCCCTGGAATGAGTGGACGCCCAGCGAGTTGGTCCAGCTCGTGACGCACGCGCTGGACAGGGACTTCCCGAGGGCTTTCTATCTGGTGGGACCCCCGTCTTCCGCGAAGTCGAGCGTCATGCGCGAAGTCTGCGAGGCGCTCTCGGGACCGTCGGTCAAGTACCATCTGATCGACGACCGGCTGTCCCAAAAGGATCCGACGGAGATCGCCGGGATCCGGTGTGTCCCGCCGGACCCGGAGGATCCGGCGGCGCGGATCCTGGTCATGCCGGAGTACCGTCTGCTCTGGCAGGACTGTCAGGAATGCAGGAAAGCGAAGAGACGGTGCAAGGCCGTCCTTTTCTTTGACGAGCACAACCACGCGCCGGACTTGACCCAGAAGTCTGCGTACGAGCCGGTGCTGGACGCCTCCATCGCAGGGCGTCCCTTCAAGCCGGGGGTCACCCGCTGGCTCGCGGGGAACCGCGAGTCGGACAACTGCAACATCACCGTGGCGGACCGTCCCATGCGTTCCCGCGTGGGGTGGATCTATGTTCGCAACGACTTCGAGTCGTTCATGAACTTCGTCATGAATGACTCGAGACCGGAGGTTCCCAAGACGGTCCCTTTCACGAGGCCGTCGAAGGGAGTCTGGCACCCCTATGTCATCTCGTTCCTCAGAGAGCGGGGGCCGGAGGTCTGCAAGCCGGCCTCCGACGAGGCCGAGTATTTCGGCGAGCCCCTGACCCGCACCTGGGAATTCGTCTCGGACGCCCTCTGGTGGTTCGAGGACGTCCTGCCGGAGATGATCATGAAAAAGGTCGTCGCCGGTTTCATCGGACCGGCTGCGGCGATCCAGTTCTGGACCTGGGTCCGCACGGCCGGGAAGCTGGCTCCGGTAATCGACGAGATCATCGCCGGGAAGGACCGAACCGCCCCCACGATGGGACAGCAGTTCTTCGTCGTCCAGTGCCTGCTGGAACGTTTCCGCAGGAATCCGTCGCTGGCGAAGCGACTGCTCCAGTACGTTGTGGCGATCAAGCAGACGCATGGGGAGATCGGCGGACATCTTCTCCTGCGGATGATCAAGATGAATCGCGACGCGCTGGCCGCGTCGGACGAGGAGTACACGAAGGCGAAGGAAGTCTATTACTCCATCCTGGTGTAGCATGGATGCGATAAAGTCAAAGGGCCTGTCCTTCATGCAAAAGGGACGGGCCGATCTGCTCGAGGCGGAGCCGTGGGTCGCCTACGGGTCCTTTCAGCTCGAGCTTGTACCGTCTTCCGAAGTCAAGACCGCCGCGGTGGACGGCGAGAGGATCCTGTTCAACCCGGAGTACGTCACGACGCTCCGGACCGACAAGGTTCCTCCCCTCTACTGGACTATGTCCATCGTGGAGCATGAGACTTGGCACCCCATGCTGGGTCACTGCCGGGACTGGTCCAAGGAGGCGGACAAGGACGGCGAGCCCTACGACCCCCTCCTGGTGAACATCGCCCAGGACTACGTCATCAACATGATAATTGAGTCGTCTGGACGTCGGATTCATCCCACCTGGGTCAACGGGCAGGATGACCCGATGCGCGGGAAGTTCGGTCCGAATCAGCCGTGGACTGAGATCTATATGACCCTCAAGGAAAGGCGTCGGCGAGGCGCAAAGCTGACGCCTTCCCACGACGCGGCGCTTCCCCAGCCCGATCCCGTACCGGGCGGAAAGGATGAGGATGACGACGGCAAGCCCGACGGAGTCTTCAAGGGGAAGTCCACTGGCAATGACAGGGAGGGAGTGGAAGAACGGAACAATTGGGGTCAGATCGTCCAGGAGGCGACCGAGTTCGCTTCCGGTCAGGGGCGTCTTCCCGGACGTCTCGCGGATCTGGCCCGCAAGGTTGCCGTCCGGCCGGTCGACTGGAAGACGATCCTCGCCCGTCACTTCAGCAGGATGAGGACGGGCGACTACAGCTACCGTAAGCCGAACCGGCATTACATGCACACCGGTATCGTCATGCCGGTCAACCGGACCTTCACCTCCGAGCCGTTGCTGGTCCTGGACACTTCGGGATCCTGTGTCAGGAAAATTCCGCAGTTCCTGGGTCACGTCTGCCGGATCTCGAGGGAGTGCCGCGTCCCGCTCTGGGTCGTCTGCACCGATGCGAAGGTCTACGAGCCGCAGTTGCTCAAGCGGCCGGAAGACTACGGCAGGATCAAAGTCCATGGCGGCGGCGGGACGAACTTTGTCCCGTTCTTCGACTGGCTCAGGAGACGCCGCCACGACCTGGTAGTCTTTTTCACGGATGGGCAGGCGGTCTACCCGAAGCGACCGCCTTCCTGCTCCGTGGTATGGTGTATCCCTGGGGGTGCGAAGACCGGAAGGATCGTCCCCTTCGGGACGCAATTGAATCTTCCGGAGAACCTATGAGTCTGCATACCCGTTCCGTCGGGGTTTCTCGGACGGAGCGCCTGCGTCCGGCGCGTTTTCGGGCGCGGAATATCGTGGAAGGGGGTGTCCTATGATCATTGGGCTCGTCAACTATGACGTGGCGCGGGTGCGCCGGAGGGATCCCGCCGCCCGGACGGTGTTGGCGGCGGAGCACGGCTGGACGCCGGAGCGAGTCGAGAAGTATCTGCAGGAGCACGATGACGAGTTCATCCAGCGCAAGGCCGTGTCGGACCTGCCTCGCAGTCTGCTGGCGCTGGGCTGGCTCCGTGCCGGGAGTGCGAGTTCCTACGCCGGCGACTACAGCCGGCACGACGACGTGATGAAGCTGATGAGGAAGTACCTGGTCCATCCGCGGGACCAGTTCTTCCCCGTCCTTCGTCATGAGCGCGAGGAAGAGATCGACAAGATCCGCCAGTGGGTCGAGATCGCTCAGCGCCGGTTCCTGGAGGAAGTCGTCTCCGGCGTCCGTGAGCGGATCGACTCCCTGGTCGAGAAGCTCGAGAGCGGAGAGATCGGGAGCAGCGACGCCGTGGACGGCACGGTGAACCGGGTGGAGGCAGTCCTTAAAAAGGTCAAGCTGATCCGGGTCGCGCTGGCGACCTTCAGACTGGAGGACCGGATGTCGTCGTTCATCGACGCCAAGCTCGGTGAGATCGAGCTCTTGCGTGACAACTTCGTGCGGGACATCCTCAAGAGAGAGGCGGAGAAGATGTCTGAGAGCGTCCAGTAGGAAGAGTCGACCCCCGGAGCCGATAAGGCTCCGGGGGTCGACAAAGGCGCTTGGTGGACACGTGCGCATCCGAGCTACGATGGGGCCGGTAACCGTCAGTAACCGCAGCTACGGGACGGTTACGTCAGGGAGTTTGTTGATTGCGAGACGTGGTTTGTCTTTGCCGAACTCCATTGGCCTTCGTTTTGCAGGGTTGCACGTGCGGTGTAGCCCCCCCCTTGGGGGCGTGATAGGTAGACCGGGGCGTAGTACCTGGCCCATGACGGGATGTGAGAAGAGGAGGATGAGCATGATCGGCTATAAACTCTTGCGTGCGGATCTCAGCTCGCTCTCTGGAGACTACCGTCGAGTCCAGTATGGCCCAGAATGGACGGACGTCCCCGGAAACGGGGCCTATATCGGCCTGACCCTCCCGGGACTCCTGCGCGGCGGTCTGGGCGAGGTCCTCGCCCGCGTGGAGTACAAGTCTCCCACGGGGAAGGTCAACGATGGGGACGTCGTCACGGCACGGAGAGTGCGAATCCTCCAGCACGCTCCCGTTGACATCTGGGCGATCGTGCGGGCTGTAATTTGGGGAGCCCGCCAGGTCCTTCCTCCCAAGGGTCACCCGCTCAGGGCAGCCTGTCTTCGTGCCGTCAAGGCTGCCGAACGGTGCGAGAAGGAGCGCACTCCTGAGGCGGCGGATGAGGCTGCGCGGGCGTCGAGTGCGGCGGCGTCGGCGGCGGATACGAAGAAAGCGGTGGATAAGCCGGCGGCTGTGTCCCCGTGGGTGGCGTGGGCCGCAGCGCACGCGGGTGTGTGGGCTGCAGATGCGGCGGCGTGGGCGGCAGAGGCGGCGATGGCGGCGTCGTGGTCGGCGGATGTAGCAGCGGAGGCTGTGGCGGATGCTGCGGAGGAGGCGTCGGTGTTTGCGGCGGAGGCGGTGGCGGATGAGGCGAGGAGGACAGACTTCGCTCGTCGTATTCTCGAACGGTTCGTCGATCAGGTGCTCCCTCCTCCGCTCCGGCTGCGTAGGAAAGGAGGCTGATCATGGGGATCGGCTACAAGTTGCTGCGTAGTGACCTGTCCTCGCTCTCTGACGAGCATGGTCGGGTTCAATATGGCCCCGACTGGGTCTCGGTCCCGGGCGACGGGGCGTACGTTGCTCTCACGCTCCCGGGACTTCTGCGTGG
>Ga0209018_1003171_pt1 | contig 10702 bp, 7 predicted proteins | sample YNPBryBLVA2012_FD_185814 | JGI IMG/M metagenome (GOLD analysis project Ga0209018, IMG submission 185814) | Anoxygenic and chlorotrophic microbial mat microbial communities from Yellowstone National Park, USA - YNP Bryant BLVA 2012 (SPAdes)... ...
TTTCGCCGGCGGCAAGTGCTCGTCCCTGCCCAACGGGGATTACGTGGTGGACACCGGGGTGCACATGTTCGGGCGCGGACCCAACGGGCCCTTCGGGCAGATCGCTCGCATCCTGGGAGATGGGCCGGCCTGGTCGCGCACCCTTCCCTCCTTCACGGTGCGGCTTTCCGGCAAGGGGAACATGGACATGTACCCCTCCATGTTCCACCCCTATTCGGCCCTGTCGCTGGCCAAGGCGGGGGCCAAGGGGTGGTTCCGGCAGAACATGCCGCGCAACCTGTGGCGCTCCCTCTCCAACTACGGGCTGGGCGGGCTGGCCGCGATGGTGCGCAAGATGGCCGACCCCCGTGTGCCTCTCTATTCGGAGCTGCAGGACCGCACGGTGGAGGAGTTCCTCACCTCCATGGTGGCTTCGCCGGACATGCTCAGGATGATGCACGCCCAGTGCATGATAACCACCGTGCTGCCCTGGGACCGCGCCAGCGCCGGTGAGTTCCTCTACATCCTCTCCAGCACCATGCAGGCCCGCTATCTCAGCTACCCGCGGGGCGGATCGGGCGAGATACCCGCATCCTTCCTCAGGGCCATGGTCCGCAACGGGGGAGAGCTGCGGCTGGGATGCGAGGCGGCCTCCATCCTGGTGGAGGAGGGGCGCGCCAAGGGAGTGGTCACCCGCGACGGCGAGACCATCCCCGCCGACCTGGTGGTCTCCAACGCGGGCATCAAGCGCACCGTGCAGATGGCCGGGCGGGCCAACTTCCCCCCCGAGTACCTGGAGCGGGTGGAAGGGCTCAAGGAATCGGAGGCCTTTATCGCCGTCAAGTTCTTCCTGGACCGCAAGGTCTCCTCCATGGGCACGCCCTGCATGATGCACATCCCCGACCTTCCGCCGGAGCGCATGTTCGACTACCTAAAGGACGGCAGCATCCCCCCCGACCTCTTCCTCTTCGTCACCGTCCCCTCCGCCTGGGACCCCATGCTGGCGCCTCCCGGCAAGGACCTGCTCATCGTGGGGGTGCCCGCTCCCGCGGACCTCTCGCGGGTGGAGCAGTGCGTGGGGCTGCTGGACCTGGCCGAGCGCATAGCCTTCGAGGTCTTCCCGGAGATGCGCGGGCACGTGGTGGACAAGCAGCGCACCCACATCGCCCACACCTCCCACCTCACCGGCCGGGCCACCGGCGAGTGCATCGGCCTGGGACAGGAGGTGGGGCAGAGCGGCACCCGCAAACCCTCGCCGACCACGCCCCTCGAGGGGCTCTACCTGGTGGGCTCGGACGCGGGCGGCCGGGGCATCGGCACCGAGAACGCCGCCGAGAGCGCTCTCTACCTCTACGGTCTGCTCAAGTGACGGCGCCGGCCACAAGAGCGGCTGCCCGCCGCAGCGGCGATTTGACTTTGCCTCCACCTTTCCCTATGGTGAGGCTGTACGGAAGATCTTGCTTTTAACGAGGAGGGTGGAGTGATGAAGATAGGGCCGGACACCGTGGTATCCATTTCCTACAATCTCTACGACGAGGAGGGGAAGCTCCTGGAGGCCACCACCCCGGAGGATCCTTTCATATTCGCGTTCGGCCGCGAGATGATCGTTCCCGGGCTGGAGAGAGCCCTGGAGGGGATGGAGCCGGGCCAGAGCATCGACGTGACCGTGGCGCCGGAGGACGCCTACGGCCCCCGGGAGCCCGGTCTGGTGCAGCAGATACCCCGCGCGCAGTTCCCCGACGACGTGGACCTGGAAGTGGGCATGCAGTACCGGGCGGTCACCGACGCCGGCAACCTCATAATCTTCGCCGTGGTGGGGCTGGATGACCAGAACGTCGAGATCGACCTCAACCATCCGCTGGCCGGGGAGACCCTGCGCTTCGAGGTGCAAGTGGTGGAGGTGAGCAGCGAGCCCCAGGGCCTCGGCCAGGACGGCCCGCAGCTGTGGGTCCCCGGCGACCCCGTCTGAGCCGCCCATCTTGAGCCCCGCCCCTACCGGGGCTTTTCGGGTCCGCAACATCATGAATCGGGAGCGGGAGCGGAGCCGCCCTTCTTGAGACCCGCCCCTACCGGGGTTTTCCGGGTCCGCGACGCGAAGCGTGATCCGCCAGGCAAGCCGCCACCCGCACCGCTCTTTCCGGGGAGGCGGCGGTGAACAGGCGCAGGCGCCGCAGGGCGGAGGAGGCGGCCCCCTCCCGCTCGTTCACCGCGACGTTGATGATGGGCTTGCCGGTCTCCCGCATCAACTTCTCCAAGTAGCCGGCCATGCTGGAATCGGCCCAGGCGAAGGTCTCCTTCAGGTCCAGGCCGCCGGAACCCTCCGGGTTGAAAGCGCCCCGGCGGCGCAGCGAGTCCAGCGCTCCGCCGGCCATGCCGGCAAGGAAGGGAATCACCCGAAGCGGGCGGTGCCTGAGCATGTGGAAGAAGGGGCGCAGGGCCGTGTTGAGCAGGTTGTCCAGAAAGAAGCCCCGGCCCAGCAGGGTGCCCATGCTGATGAGCAGGTCCACCTCGGGGCACTCGAGCAACGCCCTGATGATGCGGTAGTGGTTGGAGCGCCTCACGTTGCCCACGATGTCCACCGGGTTGCGGCGGCTCCAGAAACGGGGGAGGAGGGAATCGAGCTCGGCCACCAGGGAGTCCGGCAGCGCGGCCAGCTGCAGGTTCTCGCGGTCGCAGGCGTCCGCCGCCACCACGCCCCAGCCGCCGCCCAGGGTCAGCACCGCCGCGCGGGGCCCGCGGGGCAGCGGCAGGGATGAGAAGGCGGCCGCCAGCTCCATCAGCTCCTCGCTGCTGCCCGCCTCGATGACGCCGGCCTGTCGGCAGGCCGCCCTGAACAGCTCGATGCTGCCGGCCATGGAGCCGGAATGGGAGCTGGCCGCCCTGCGCCCCAGCTCGCCTTGGCCCGCCTTGAGGGCGATGACCGGCTTGACCCGCGAGGCCCGTTCCGCCGATTCCAGGAAACGGCGGCCGTCCCCCATCCCCTCCGCGTAGATCAGGATGACCCGGGTGAGGGGGTCGGCGGCGAGGAAGTCCAGGTACTCGGGGATGCCGGTGTTAGCGGCGTTGCCGCTGCCGATGAAGCGGGCGAAGCCGATGCCGCGGCGGCATCCCGCGTTGAGCACCTGCACCCCCAGGTTGCCGCTCTGGCTGGTGAAGCTGACGCCGCCCGGGCGGGGGAACACCGGGGCCCCCAGGGCGCACAGGCGAGAGCTGGCGCTGAACACGCCCATGGTGTTGGGCCCCACCACGGTGATGCCGGAGGCGTTGGCGGCGGACGCCAACTCCCTTTCCAGCGCCGCGCCCTCCGCGCCCGTTTCGCTGAAATCGGAGGAGACCACGATGAGGTTGCGGATGCCCGCCGCCGCCGCGTCTTCCACCACCCTGAGCACCGAGCGGGCGGGGATGGCCACGATGGCCAGGTCCACCCGCTCCTCCAGGTGGCGCAGGGAGGGGAAGGCGGGTATGCCCAGCACCCGTTTCTCCTTGGGGTTGACCATGAAGAGCTTGCCCCGGTAGCCGCCGCCCAGCAGGAAGAGGGGCATGTTGAATCCCCACTTGCCCGGGAAGTTGGAGGCGCCCACCACCGCCACCGCCGCGGGGTCGAAGAGCCCGCCCCAATCCCGGGGGAAAGCGGAGGGGCCTCCCGCGCTCATTACCTTCCGCCCTTCCTTCCCGCCGGCCCGGCCCGCAGGCCCTCGGCCAGCAGCGCTACCATCGCCTCGCCCGCCTCCTCCAGGTCGAACCTGCCGTCCTGCAGGCACCAGTCATAGACGATGCCCCGGATACAGCGGATGACCGTCTCCGCGACGGCGGAGGCGTCAAGGTCCCGCCTCGCCTCGCCCCGCTCCTGGGCCTCCCTGACCAGGCCCTCCACGATGGAGTAGAGGGCGCGCTGCCGCGAGGCCACCGGCGAGGCCCGGCGCCCCGGGCTGATCTGGCTGCTGTAGGCCACCTTGAGCATGTTCTTGCCCTGCGCCTGCATGTAGCGCAGGGCCAGGCGGCAGAAGAGGGCCATGCGCTCCTCCATGTCTTCCAGCTCCATCAGCTGCGGGAGCACTTCCTGGTAGTAGCGGTCTATCTTGAGGAACTCCTCCAGGATGGCCTGGTCCTTGGACTTGAAGTAATGGTAGAAGGTGCCCTTGGACACGCCGGCCTTGGCGCATATCTCGTCCACCGTCACGCGGTCGTAGCCCTTCTTGCTCAGCAGGGCCAGGGCGGTGTCGAAGATGCGCCGGCGGGTCTGCTCCGCCTGTTCCCTGCGTTGGGTGCTCCTGTCTCCGGCCATCGCCAACCTCCTCGCGCCGGCCTTCCCGGCGCCCGCGCGGCGGGCGGCCCCGCGCGTCCGCACCGCGTCTTGACCGCGTTCAACCCACATGCTATATTACAATATACTATAGTCGGTGACTGAAGTCCAACGAACTGCGAAAGCGAGAAACGGGTGGGGGCGATACCCGGGGAGGTAAAGATGCGGGGGGACAGAACGGCGCGGGCAAGGCAGACGGCATGGCTGGCATGGAGGGCGGCGCGCTCGGCGGCGCTGTTCGCAGCGGACGAGTTCCGCCGCGGCACCCTCGGCCGGAACCTGGTGGGGATCATACGCAGCCGCAGCTTCGAGTTGGAAAAGGAGATGTCCCACGCCGAGCTGCTGGAGGAGAAGGCGGAGCTGTACGGCGAACGCCCCTACCTCTATTTCAGGGACCAGGTCTTTACCTACCGCCAGATGGACGAGAACGCCGACCGGGTGGCGGCCCTCCTGCGCTCCCTCGGGGGCGGCCCGGGAAAGGGCCTGGCCATCATGATGAAGAACTCCCCCCGCTGGCTGGACGTCTTTTTCGGGCTGCAGAAGCTGGGCATGTACGCGGTGCCGGTGAACGTGGCCCTGCGCCAGAACCAGCTGGCGCACGTGCTCAACAACTCCGAGGCGGGCATGCTGGTGGTGGACCACGACCTGCTTCCCCATTACCGGGCGGTGACCGACCGGGTGAAGGGGATCGGCACCGTCGTGGTCAACCGGGAGGGGGCGGGCGGAGAGGAGCTGCCGCCGGAGGCCCACGACCTCGAGGAGGCGTACCGGGGGGGACCCCCCGCGGGCAGGCCCGGCATCCCCTACCGCCCCGAAGACGTGTGCGTGATCATGTACACCTCCGGCACCACCGGGCCGGCCAAGGGCGTCGTTTACCGCTACGGGGCCACGCGGGTGAAGGCGCTCTCGCTGGTGGGGCGCCTCCTGCTCGATTCCGACGACATCGCCTACACCTGCTACCCCCTCTTCCACGCCAACGCCCTCTTCCTCACCGTCACCGAGACCTTGCACGTGGGCGGGGCGGTGGCCCTGGGCGAGAGGTTCAGCGCGTCCCGCTTCTGGGACGAGGTGAGGCGCTATCGCGCCACCACCTTCAACGGGCTGGGAGCGGTTATGCCCATACTGATGAAGCAACCACCCCGCCCCGAGGACCGGGACAACCGGGTGCGCTTCGTGCTCTCGGCGGGTTGCCCGGCGGAGATGTGGCGCCCTTTCGAGGAGCGCTTCGGGGTACGCATCTACGAGGGCTACGGGGCGGTGGACGGGGGGTCGGTGATCATCGTCAACCTGGGCACCGCCCCCACCGGCTCCATGGGCAAGCCCGTCGGGGGTAAGTGCCGGGTGATAGACGCGCAGGGGCGGGAGGTGCCGCCGGGGGAGCCGGGCGAGCTCGTCTATTACGTGGGCAGGGGGCGGGGCTCGGTGGAGTACTACCGCAACCGGGACGCCACCTCCGGCAAGGTGAGGGACGGATGGCTGTACACCGGCGACCTGGTCTGGCGGGACCGCAAGGGCTACCTCTACTTCGTGGGGCGCAACACCGAGTCCATGCGGGTGAAGGGGGAGAACGTGTCCGCCTTCGACGTGGAGCAGGAGGTGCTCAAGCACCCGGACGTGCTGGAGTGCGCCGTTTACGCGGTGCCCTCGGAGCTGGCGGAGGACGAGATAATGGTCACCCTGGTGCCGGTGGAGGGGAAGACGGTGGACCCGGCGCAGCTGCGCGACTTCCTGGCGGGCAGGCTGGCCAAGTTCGCCGTGCCGCGCTACCTGCGGGTGGTGCCGGAGCTGCCCAAGACGGAGACCCACCGGGTCATCAAGAAGGAGCTGGAGAGGCTGGGGGTGACCCCGGACACCTACGACGCGGAGAAGGAGAGGGCCGGGAGATGAAGGACGACGTGTATATCCTGGGCATCGGCATGACCCGTTTCGCCAAGTATCCCGAGAAGAGCGTCAAGCAGCTGGCGGCAGAGGCCGTGCAGGCATTGCTGCAGGACGTGAACATCGACCTCGGGCGGGTGGAGGCGGCCTGGTTCGCCAATTCCGGTTGGGGCATCCATACCGGGCAGCACTGCATCCGCGGGCAGGTGGCCCTCACCCCCCTGGGCATCCAGGGCATCCCCGTCATGAACGTGGAGAACGCCTGCGCCGGCGGTTCCAGCGCGGTGCACGGCGCCTGGATGAGCGTGAAGGCGGGGCTCTACGACCTGGTGCTGGCGGTGGGAGCGGAGAAGGTCTTTCACCCGGTGGAGAAGCAGAAGATGTTCGACGGCTTCATCTCCGGGACCGACGTGGAGTTCTCCCGGGCCATGATCGAGTCCTTCCGCCGGGAGGCCAAGAAGAAGGCGGAGGAGGAGGGGGCCGCCGGGAAGGAGAAGGAGGGGGCCCATTCGGCCTTCATGGACATCTACGGCATGGGGGCCCGCCTGCACATGCAGGCCTACGGCACCACCCAGCGCCAGCTGGCGGCCATAGCCGCCAAGAACCACCGCCACGGTTCCCTCAACCCCCTGGCCCAGTACCAGAGGAGCATGACGGTGGATGAGGTGCTGGCGGACCGGGTGGTGGCCTGGCCCCTGACCCGCTCCATGTGCGCCCCGGTGGGAGACGGGGCGGCGGCGGCGCTCATCTGTTCGGAGCGCGTGCTCCGGCGTTTCCCGGAGGCGAGGCCGGTGCGCATCCTGGCCTCGGTGCTGGCCTCGGGGAACATGCCGGGCGAGGGGGAGGGCATCAGCCGCCGCGCCGCCCGGCGCGCCTTCGAGGCGGCGGGGCTGGGGCCGCAGGACGTGGACGTGGCGGAGATGCACGACGCCACCGCCTTCGGCGAGTTGATGCAGTGCGAGGAACTGGGCTTCTGCCCGGTGGGGGAAGGGGGGCCCTTCGCCGAGTCGGGAGCCACGGCCCTGGGGGGGAAGCTGCCGGTGAACACCTCCGGCGGCCTGGAGTGCCGGGGGCATCCGGTGGGGGCCTCGGGCATCGCCCAGATGTACGAGCTGGCGCAACAGCTGCGCGGCGCCGCGGGGCCGCGCCAGGTGGAGGGGGCGCGCATCGCCCTGGCCGAGAACGGAGGGGGCTTCATCGGCCTGGGCGAGGCGGCCATGTGCGTCCATATACTGGAGAAGGCGGACTGAGAGGACGGGGAACGGGAGGCCGCGCGGGGGGCCGGCCCCTCCTCCCCTGAGCCATGGACGAAGGGGGTAGATGGCTTATGGAAAGGCCCAATAGGTGTTCCCTGCTCGAGGAATATCCGGCTTTCGACGACATCTACTGCAGCCTGAAGGCCCTCCGCCGCATGCCCAAGGCGGTCATCGGCGAGTCCAGGAAGGCGGTGGAGCTGGCGCGCCGTTTCAACCGCGAGGTGGTGCGCCCCCGCGCCCTGGAGCTGGACCTGCGCAAGCAAGAGGACCCAGATCACCTGCCCTGGGACCTGGTGGAGGAAGCCGACCGCTGGGGTTTGTATACCATGTTCATCCCCCGCATCTTCGGCGGGGGAGGGTTCAATTTCCCCGCCCTCTCCTGCGTGCTGGAGGAGTTGGCCTCGGGATGCACCGGCATCGCCAACCTGGTGGGGGTGCATTACCTGGGAGTGGCGACCCTCTGCTCGTCCTGGAACATCCGGCTGATGAACCGGGTGATGCGCGATACCGTGAATGGTCATCGCGGCGGCAGGCCCTGTCTCATCTCCCTGGCCATAACCGAGCCAGATGCGGGCACCGACGTGGAGGAGGTGGAGCTGGTGCGCAAGGCCAAGGTGTCCTGTCACGCCGAGAAGGTGAAGGGAGGCTACCTGGTCAACGGGCGCAAGATATTCATCTCCAACGGGCACCTCTCCACCTGGCACATGCTCATCGCCTACGAGGACCTCAAGCACCCGGAGACCACCACGGTGATGCTGGCGGTGCGCAACGGCATGCCCGGTTTCTCCTTCGGGAGGCAGGAACACAAGATGGGCCAGAAGGCCTGTCCCGCCTCCGAGCTCATCTTCGAGGACTGCTTCGTTCCCGACGAGAACGTATGCTTCGACGTGAAGCAAGCGGCAAGCGGGGTGACCCCGGAAGAGGTGGAGAAGACCGTCATGCAGGTGATCGACTACGTGGTCTCCGGATCGCGGGCGGGAGTGGGGGCCTTCGGCACCGGGGTGGCGCGGGGGGCCTTCGAGGAGGCGCTCAGGTTCGCCGCCGGCACCGAGGTGGACGGCAAGTTGCTCGTCAACCACGAGTGGGCCCAGTGCCTGCTGGCGGAGATGTACAAGAACGTGGCGGTGTCCCGCCTCACCTACGTGGAGACCAACTACGCCAACAGCCTCTACGGCATGTTCAAGGCCCTCAATTACCGGCCCGTCTTCTACCTGCTGAAAATGCTGCCCCGCCCGGTCATCGACCGTGCACTGCAGCCGCTGCTGGAACTCCCCGCGGTGACCCGCCTCTTCCGCAGGATATACTTCGACTGGCAGCCCTCCGCCTTCACCCGGCGCACCTCCGGGTGGGCCTCCCTGTGCAAGTTCGCCGCCACCGACGCGGGGGTGCGCAACTGCCAGCTGGCCCTGGAGATGATGGGGCGGGCGGGGCTGCGCCACGAGGGCAGGGCGGAGAAGCACCTGCGCGACTCCAAGCTGCTGCAGATATACGAGGGGACCAACCAGCTCAATCGGCTCAACCTCTTCAAATGCTTAATCGCCCGTTCCGTGCCGCAGGCCCGGGTTTTCGAGGAATGAGGGGGTGGGGGCATGGGCTCTGCGAACCGCTCGGAGCTTGAGATGCTGCGGGAGACGGCGGCCTCCTTCGCCGCCAACGAGCTGCTGCGCGACCGGGAGGAGACGGACCGCTTCCCCTTTGCCCCCTTCTGGCGGGACAAGGTGGAGAAGGGCTGGCGCATGGGACTGTTCACCCTGACCCTCCCGGAGGAGTTGGGGGGCGGCGGCCAGGGGGTGGAGGCCCTGGCGGTGGTGCTGGACGCGCTGGGGCAGGTCGATGCGGGCATGGGCGGCATAGTGCTGGCCAACGCCCTGGCCCAGGAGATCTGCCTGCAGGCGGGAGCGGGGGGTATCTTTGCCGGCTCCATCGAGGACGAGAGCGCCCTGGAGACCCTCACCGCCTGCCCCGCCTTCGACGACCCCCGCTTCCTGCGGCCTTCATTGAGGGCGGATAAGAGGGGCGGCAGATGGGAGCTCCGGGGCAGGTCGGAGTACGTCACCCTGGCAGGATTGGCTGCCCGCATGGTGCTGCCCGCCCTGACCGGAGAGCCGGCGGGGCTCTCTTACTTCGCCTGCCCCAGGGGTGAGACGGTGGACGTCTCCGAGCCCGTGATCAGCCTGGGGCTGCGCGCCTGTCCCTCCTGCGACCTGGAGATAAAGGGCGCGGAGGCCCTCCTTTTGGGAGAGGAGGGAGGGGGAGAGGCCTATTTCGGGGCGGCGTACCAACGCATGCTGCCGGCGGCGGCGGCCCTTTCTGCAGGGGTGCTCAAGGGCTCGCTGCGCGAGGCCCTGGAATACGCCCGGCAGAGGCGGCAGGGAGGCCGGGAGATAGTGGGTTGGTCGGAGGTACGCATGATCCTGGCGGACATGGCCGTCTCCGCGCAGGAGGCGGAGCTGCTAGTGCGGGAGGCCTGCCGGGCGGTGGATGAAGGGGAGCCGGGATGGACGCTCACGGCGCGCGCGGCTTCCATCCGGGTGCTGGACCTGGCCTGCGAGGCCGCCGCCGATGGCATCCAGCTGCTGGGCGGCAACGGGTACATGGCCGACTATCACCAGGAGAAGCGCTTCCGGGACGCCGTGCAGGTGCAGTCCTTCCTGGGCATGCAGGACATGAAGAGGCAGGAATACGCCGGCCTGCTGGTGCGGGACGGCCTGCCTTGGTGAGGGCGGAACGGCGAGTTCTTCAACATGAGCGAATACGGGGGTGAAACGGATGAAAGCGTCCACCCGGCCGGAAGGGGTAGGTGTGAGGATGTACCGGTACGAGGAGGGGCAGGACTTCAACCCGGTGGAAAGGGTCATCCTGGAGCGGCGCAGCGTCCGCAGGTACAAGGAAGAGCAGGTCCCCGAGGGGGCGGTGCGCCGCATCCTGGAATGCGGGCGTTTCGCCCCATCCGCGGGCAATACCCAGCCCTGGAGGTTCGTGGTGGTGAGGGACCGCAAGATGCTGGAGGGGATGGAGAGGGCGGTGCGCAGGCGCTGCCGCCTCTTCAGCTTCATGCTGGACTGGCGCCACAGTCCCCTGGGGAGACTGGCCCGGCTCAACGCGCATATCCTGGTCCGCCTCAAGCGCAACGAGCTGGCCCCGGCTCCCTTCGCCTCCATCACCCTCATCGCCCAGGGAAAGCTGGCGCTGTTTCACGGGGCCCCCACGGCCATCTTCATCCTGGAGGACCGCCGCGGTGCCGGGAAGCCCCACGTGGACGTGGGCGTCTGCGGGCAGAACATGG
>Ga0209018_1003174_pt1 | contig 10694 bp, 9 predicted proteins | sample YNPBryBLVA2012_FD_185814 | JGI IMG/M metagenome (GOLD analysis project Ga0209018, IMG submission 185814) | Anoxygenic and chlorotrophic microbial mat microbial communities from Yellowstone National Park, USA - YNP Bryant BLVA 2012 (SPAdes)... ...
CGGTTTTACATACCTAGACATCGCAAGCACCCATGCTGAACATATTATACATTATTTTCAGCATAGTTCAGCGTATCATTGACTAGAACCAAACTCCCCATCGCTCCAGGACATGGCCGCCACCACCCGCAGGAGGTTCATCTGCCGGGGGGAAATGCTGGGGGTGGCACTCATAAAAACCATCCATCGAGGGGGTTCATTTGGACGCTACCACAATCCCGGAACATTCCTGACGTTTTGATCAAATTTGTGATGAAATGGGTGAGGCGCACCAACGGCTATGCCAGACGCGCAACCGCCACCTGCTCGAGCCAATCCCAGGGAAGTTCCGCCCCGGTTCCCTCGGTATCCTTTCGCCAAAGACAGGTAAATGCCCCCGCCCCGGCGCCCGTTTGCGGCCACAGGCGATAACAGGGAAACGCCGCCAAATGGGATTGCATGGGGGTCAAAAGCGGCACCGCCACCGCCTGCAAGTGGGGAAAATTTGCCGACAACCACCGGCAATTTTCCTCATTCTCCTGGGGACTGTAGGTGCAGGTCATGTAGGCTAAATAGCCCCCCGGTTTGACCAATTGCACCGCATTCGCCAGAATCCGTCGTTGGCGGTTGGCATTGGTAGCAATGGTACGGGGGTGGAAACAACCGGGATTTTTTGCCCCTTTTGCCAGCAGGGATTGACCGGAGCAGGGCGCATCCACCACCACCACATCGGCGGTTTGCCCTAAATGTTGGGCGAGGTGTTGACTGTCCTGGCGCACAACCACCCCAGGCACCCGACAGCGGCGCAGATTGCTCACCAACATCCCCACCCGCTTGCCAATCGGCTCATTGACCAACAACACCTGGGGCTGGAGATACCGCCACGCCAGCAAAGCCTTGCCCCCCGGAGCGGCACAGACATCCACCACCACTGGCTCAGGGATGGCAATCGCCCCCAATACTGCCCCGGCAAATACGGAGGAAATGTCCAGACAATAGTAGTACCCCTGGGCATGGTATGGGTGCCGACCGGGATGGGTAGCCGGGGGTAAGCAGTCCACCCAGTCCGGTTGCCAAGCATAGGGGGGTAAGACGGGAAAAGGGTGAGGTTCCGGACGCTCACGGCACCAGAGAATCGCCGAGGCCAGCGGGGCTGGTTCTTGTAATGCGTTGGTAAAGGTATTTTGCGCTTGGGGGTTGTCCGGCCAGAGTTGTGCCGCTAATTTTGCCAAAAACCGGGGGGTGGTCGTGACCATGAATCGGGTATTTCAGAACTATAGCCATCCTAAATGAGCATCGAATAACACCGCCCCCGTATTGGGTTCTGGAAAATTTTTGTATGCCTACGGCCCGCAAACCAATGCAAATTAAGTAGGATTGCGATAGACTCATTCAGGATTTAGGAAGAGCGGGGAGCCTCAGGATTTCGCTTAGAAAATCCCCACACAAAGAGCATTAAAATCACACTGGTGGTCACCCATTCCGGGGGGATCAATTCGGGGCGAATCGCTTTCAGAAGTAACCGCATCCCCACCAAAACCACCGTGGCATAACCCGCATCCTGAAGATGGGTATAAATTTCCAACCAACGGATAAATAAACCCGCTAAAAATCTCAGGGCAATAATCCCGATTACCCCACCCAACAGGACAAGCCAGGTTTGTTCCGCCACTGCAATGGCTGTGGTAATACTATCTAAAGAAAACGCCAAATCCGTTAAAGCCAAGGTGGGCACCACCTGCCAAATGGACTCCGCCGGGGTGAGCTTTTTGAATTCCTCATCCCCTGCCTCTTTGCCCCGGGTTCGCACATAGTTGACCGCTAACCAGAGTAAATACAACCCCCCCGCAATGGAAACCAGGGGAAATTTTAAGACCCAGGTGGCGGTTAAAATCAATAAAATTCGCAAAATAAAAGCGACACTCAACCCCCAGTTCAAAGCCTGTTGCTCCATTTTGGGGTCATGGAGTCCCTGGACAATGGCGGCTAATGCAATGGCATTATCAGCAGAAAGTACTGCTTCGAGTAAAACCAAAATCCCAATGGTAATCAGGGTTTGTAGTCCAAATTGTTGGGGTAGTTCGATCAGTTGGTCAAGCATGGATTTGGGGGGCACAGTATTTCATAATGTAACAGATTGGTGCAGAGGGCGACGGTTTCCGGCACAGTATTATAGGCAAAGTTGTTGTGGAGGATGCCCCGATGGAACTGTCCGATACCCAGGTGTTTGTGGCGATGGTGGTGGCGTTATTGCCCTTGGCGATGGCGGTGCGCTTGGGCTTGGCTTTGTATAAATAGCTGTAATTGTACTCAACCCGATGCTCAAACTTTACGGGGGCAGTCGTTCCCGGGCCATGATTGTCGCCTGGTACCTGGAGGAACTGCACCTCCCCTACGAATTTGTCCGGTTGGATATGGCGGCTGGGGAACACCGGCAGGCAGATTATTTAGCCATCAATCCGATGGGCAAGGTGCCGGCGCTGGTGGATGGGGAGACGGTGGTGTGGGAGTCCGGGGCAATCCTGTTGTACTTAGCGGATAAGTACGGACAACTGCCTGGGGAGGTCGGGCAACGGGGGCACATCTACCAGTGGGTTCTGTTTAGCAATTCCACCCTGGTGCAAGCCCTGGCGCAGGGGGAAAAACGGGAGCAGGAAATGGCTAAACTTTTGCCCCCACTGCAACAAATTCTCAGCGACCGGGAGTACCTTACTGGTTCGGAACTGACGGTGGCGGATGTGGCGTTGGGTTCTATTTTGGGCTTTGCGGTGCAGATGTTTGGCTTGGATGTCAGTCCCTACCCGGCGATTGGGGCGTATTTACAGCGGTGTAGCGGGCGACCGGCATTCCAGAAGGCGATGGCGGGCTAGGTTAGGGCTAAAATCTTCCCATTAGCCAATTATCAAACATCACCAAAGGACTCCCCCGCAATGGGCAATGAATCCCCGGAACTTTTGCAGAAGCGGCTTTGGGTACAGGGGCGCAAATTTTGCTATGAGGTCAATCGCCTGCGCCTGCCCAACGGTGCGGAGGGGGAATGGGACTGTGTGCGCCATCCCGGCGGTGCCCTCGCCGTGCCCGTGACACCAGAGGGGCAATTGGTGCTGGTGCATCAGTATCGGTTCGCCGCCCAGGGACGGTTACTCGAATTTCCGGCGGGAACCCTGGAGGCGGGGGAAGACCCCTTGACCACCATCCAGCGGGAATTGCAGGAGGAAACCGGCTATCGGGCGCATACCTGGCGTTCCCTGGGGGAATTTTTCCTGGCTCCCGGCTATTCCGACGAGGTGATCTATGCCTATTTGGCAACGGATTTGGCTCCCTTGGCGCACCAACCCCAGCGGGATGCGGATGAGGACATCCGGGTGGTTTTGCTCTCCCCCTTGGAATTGCAAGCCGCCATTGACCGGGGGGAGGGGGTGGATGCCAAAACCATCGCCAGTTTTTTCCTAGCCCGGCGGTTTTTGGGGGGGGCGGATTTTAAGGAAGTTTGAGAACTGGGGGGGCTGGCAGGAACCCTGATACCCTATAATCGTTAACCTACGAGGTGGGGCTTATGGTGCAGATTAACGCCGCTTTGATCTTTGCCTTCTGTTTGGCACTGGTTTTATTTAGTTTGCAGAATATGGAACCCGCCACCGTGCATCTGGTCGGTTCCTATACGGTCAACTATCCCTTGGCGGTGGAATTGATCCTGGCGATGGGGGTCGGGGCGACCTTAGCCTGGCTCTTTGGGATTTGGAACCAGTTACAGCGGTGGTTGATCGCTCGGCGGGAACTGTGGCGGCGGGATCAAAAAATTGCCGCCCTGGAAAAAGATATTGAACAATACCGCCAACAACCCTCCCTGCCCAGCCCAGTGGAGGAAACCGTCCGTTGATGGACAGGTATTTGGGGTTGGTCAGCGCCAGTGAGAGTGGGTTGGTCATCCAGCCCCTTGCCCAGGCGGATCACACCGGTTGGGTAGCGGTTGCCTTGCCCCGCCTATTTCCGGCTGACCCCTTGCCCCCGGAGATCACCCCGGGCAGTTTGGTGTGGGTGGAGCAGGACAGATACCTGCCGGTGGGGTTTCCCAGTGCCACCCATTCCCTGGCGCATTTGCAAACCTTGCTGAATTTGCAGACCTCTCTAGTGGCGCAACAGCGGCAACAACTCCAGGACCGAGCCACCTGGCTGGAAGAACGATACCGCCATTACCAAGCCCAAACGGCACAGTTGTCGCAGACCCAGCAGGCGTGGCAACAACACCAAACCACCCTCGCCCAGCTTCAGGGGGAGTTAAATAGCCGCCGGGCCCTGGTGCGTTTTTTGTCAGCGCAAATCCAAGACCAGGAGTATCTGCTCCAGTCCCAGCAGTACCTTGTCCAGTACATCCTGGCCCAAACTTTTGCTCCCTGCGGGGAAACCCCTGCGCCCGCCCCGCCTTGGGAACCCCTATTGCGCCAGATCAAAGAGCAAGCCAGCCAACTGCAAACCCACATTGAGCACCTGCGTACCCTGCACCAGCAAGGGGTTCAGCCCCCGGAGCAACACCTCCGCAATCTCGCCCAGCACCAACAGGTGTACCAAAACGACCAACTCCGTTGGCGCCAACTCTGCCAGGAATTGAGTTTATTGTGTCAAAGCGGTCAACCACCCCCCGCTTGGGACTGGTTCCAGAGCCAAATCCAGAGCCACTGGCAACGCACCCAAAGCCTTTACGAACAGCAAAAAAACCATCTGCAACAGGAACAAGCCGACCTGCAAGTCCTGTCAGCCCGTCTCACGCTTGAGGAACAAACCGCCCAGGAACTCACCCAGGAATTGGCACAACACCAGCGCCTCTGGCAACAAACCAGCCAGGACTACTTCCGTTGGCAAGCCACCTACACCCTGCAAAAGGAACTGCTCGACACCCTCGCCGACCGGCTCCAGCAAGCCCAAGCCCAGGTCACCGAACTGCAAGCCCAAACTCCTACGCCCCAAACCCTCACCTCCGTCGGGGTTGCCGAATGGCTCCTCAAAGCCCTGTGGGGATGCCTGAGCGCCCAATGGGAACCCGCTAGCGGCACAGTCGTATTTTTAGAGGGCTTATCCGCTGAGGATTCCGCCATCGTCCTGCAAACCGGCACCTGCGCCACCTACCAACCGGGGGAACCCCTGATCCAAGCCCACGACCTGGGACAGGATTTATACGTCATCCAAACCGGCTTGGTGGAAGTCCGCACCCCCCAGGGGAATACCATCGCCCTCCTAGGTCCTGGGCGCATCGTCGGGGAAATGGCGTTCATCACCGGTGCCCGCCGGACTGCCGATGTGATTGCCCTCAGCCCCACCCAAGCCGTCATCTTGAGCCGCAGGGCGATGGAGCAGTTAATGCAGCATCACCCCCAGATCGCCGCCAAGGTTTTGCTAAATCTGTCCCGCCTGGTCGCCGAACGTTTGGGTAGAGACTATACCCCTTGTTGAAAATCTTGTGATTAGCAGAATCCCAATGAGTCAAGATGACAAGAAACTACGAGCACCAAAAAACAGGATAATGCAATCCAAGTAATTGTTTGTCATTATAATACAGCAATCCTACTTGATTAACGAACGGAGATTCCGCAGAACCAAATACGGGGGCGGTGCCCCTGCGACCCCTGTTCTATTCTTACTTTTAGGTAGTTATGGGATACGGCTAAAATTCTGCCTGCCGTAGGTTGATGTTGATCAGGTTGGGCTTTTAGAATAATCAAGGTTTTTTGTATCCCTTAATTAATTTATAAATAGACTGTACCATTTCTTGAGCATTACAAAGAGAACACTACCTATTTATTTGAGCCAACCCATAGCCTGCGTGGCGTAGCCATAAATCTCAGCGTTGGCATACCCATATTCCCCAGAACCAAGGGCGGGGGCTACCCCCCTGCGACCGCTAACTTTGAATTTATAGCGGTATAGAGGTGCCTTAAAAATCTAAATAATCGTTAAATAATCGTACCATCGGGAATCGTGGCGTTTTTGATCACCACCACAATCCCACTGCGGATATAGAACCCCAAGGTTTCCCGATCCGCTTCCTGCACCCAATCTTTGTTAATAATTTGCACATCCTTACCAATCCGGGCATTTTTATCCACAATTGAGCGGCGGATCACCGTATTTTCCCCAATTCCTAAGGGGATATGATTTTGGCTCGGTTCCGCAAATCGCTGTTCATAGGGTTCATAAAAATCCGACCCCATGAGCAAGGTATCCTCAATCACACAGCCCGCCTGAATCCGGGAGCGCACCCCCAAAACCGAATGCCGTACCCGACAATTTTTCAAAATACAGCCATCGCTGATCAGGGACTCACTAATCTCACAATCCAAGAGTTTCGACGGCGGTAAATAGCGGGAACGGGTGTAAATCGGAGCGGTTTCATCGTAGAAACTAAAGGGGGGCTTGGGTTGTTTGGTTAAAGCTAAATTTGCCTCATAAAATGACTCAATCGTCCCAATATCTTCCCAATAGTCATTGAATAAATAAACCTGAATTTTATAGTCCTTAATCGCCGCCGGAATCACCTCTTTCCCAAAATCCGTGCGCTGGGTATCCTCCTGCAAAAGTTTGCACAAAATGTCTTTGTTGAAGACATAAATCCCCATCGAGGCGATGTAAGGTTTGCGCTGGGCTTCCTCCGGGGACAACCCCAACACCCTGGTATCCACCCGCATTTCCCGCAACGCCTCTCCCTTGGGTTTTTCCCGAAACGCAACCACACGCCCCGTCTCATCAATTTTCATCAAGCCAAAGGCGGAAGCTGGTTTTTCCTCCACCGGAATCACCGACAGGGTAATATCCGCACCGGTCTGCTGGTGATGGGCAATAAAATCCCGATAGTCCATGCGGTACAGGTGATCCCCGGACAGGATCAGGTATTGATCCACATCCCAGGTAGAAAACAACCAGAGGTACTGACGCACCGCATCCGCTGTCCCCTGGAACCAGCCCGGATTGTCGGGGGTCTGCTGGGCGGCGAGGACTTCCACGAACCCATCCACAAACCCGGAAAACGCATAGGCACGGTTGATATGCCGGTTCAAGGAAGCGGAATTGAACTGGGTGAGAACATAAATTTTGTGAATTTCCGAATTGATGCAATTGCTGACCGGAATATCAATTAAACGATACTTACCGGCTAGGGGCACCGCTGGCTTCGCCCGTAGTTTGGTCAAAGGATAGAGCCGCGTCCCGGCACCACCGCCCAAAATCACCCCTAGAACCCGCTTCATGGTTTTCGCCTCCCCTTGCGGTTGTCAGTACCAGTGTCCCCCGAGATGGCACCCCTGACAAGAGCACCTATTCCAGTGTTATAACATATTTCATATTTATCTAATAGATTCACCCCCAATATCTCATCCCTATAGGGTTCTTATGAGATATAGCTAAACAGGGTAACTTTGTCGTTACAAAATACCCTAAAAACCAGGGCGGGGCGGTGCCCTGTGACCCAGATTTAGGTCAACCTCTGTGTGTTTGGCTATACTAATAAGGGCGAAACAATTTACTGCGTTGGTTTGGCAAGATCGCCGATTTTCAGCCCTCGACCAGCCAGAATTTGTCCAGTTGCCGAGTTAGCCTCTACTTTGGTTAACTGTATTCGTCCTATAGGTTGGGTACTTCTGGTTAAGACTTTACCCGTCTGTGGGTCTTTAACCTCTCGTACAACCCGCTCTACAGAGAGTATCATTCCTGGTTTGAGACCATCTTTTGCGCCTTTATTGACGATAACTTGCTTTAGAGTTACATCTGCAACAATAGCAACCACGTCCGGTAATAAAATTGGTAGTGCGGCAATAACAGATTCTTGTTGAGCAATTTTTTCAACCACCTGACTAATCGCTTGCTCTGCCGCCTCATTCAGAATTTTGTCCCGCGCATCTGTAACATTTACACTGCCGATTTGTCCTACCATTGTCCCACCGCTGGTATGCTCCACCGTTCCCACCCCCTCAGCAACACCCAAAATTTCTGCAGTACTTGTACTGACAATTCGAGCGGTAAGTTTGACATCTGCCTGTTGTCTCTGTGTCACATTGACAATATTAAAGATTCCGTAGTTTGTGGCCGATTTTGATTCCTGCACACCAAACTGAGTAATTGTTCCAATAACTACTACATCTGCTCCAAGTAAACGTCCCACTTGGGCGGCTGTTGCTAGTTCAATTCGACCCGATGAACCCAGATTTTGTTCTGCTAAAATTTGGTTAATTCTACTCCGTTCAATTACAATATAGGTTCCATTCTGTACAAGCCGATTGGTTAAAAGATCACTGATAGCCTTTGCTGGTCCTACCGAGCCTGACAATCCTAAACCAGTTACCCCTGTACTTGCAAAATCAAAATCTAATACAGCTACCCGCCTCTTTGTCTGTACCTGAATCTGCTCTATACCAACCCCTTGCGCCCAGGCTCGAATATTTGGATTGTATAAAATACCTAGGAATAAAATGATTCCGCCAATTGCAGATGAATAGCTTCTGATCTTGAACATTGTTTTACCTCACATTCATAAATCCTAGGACATGAAAAAAAATACAACACACAAAAAATTATGTCAAGTTCCCATTTGGCTCTGCCGAGTTTGTGGCTAAAACCGTATAAAGGAATACATTTTAACGAGGGGAGATGAAACGCTTGTTGATAGGGTATTTGAAAGTTCCAGGGAGCAACTGTCAAGGTCACTGAGACGATCATGCCCCTAGTGTTGGGAACGTTAACGTAGCCATAGCCATATTGCGAGCATCAATACCACTATCAGATATAGCAATCCTACTTGATTTACATTAGCTTGCGTGCCGTAGGCATACAAAAATTTTCCAGAACCAAGTACGGGGCGGTGCCCTGCGACCCCTGTTCCATTCTCATTTAGGACCGCTATATACATAAGGCAGGTAACGCTCTCTTTGTAATGCTTAAGAAATGGTACCAAGGACTCTGTGGCGATAGGTGGCTTTACTTCTCTAGGGAGAAGCGTGACGGGTGAATGTAGGGTTAGATATTGCTCAAATATCCATCAGATAAAGCTTTGCAGGAATTTACTCCCTAGACGTTAGAGAGCCTACCGTCTGGAATGGTATCCACTCTCTTGGGAAGGCATGGTGTTGATTGCAATAATATTGTAATAATAAACAATTACTTGGACAGCAATGCCGCTAATGGGCATCTCTAAAAATAGGTTGCAGGGGCGTAGCCCCCGTCTGTGGTTCTCAATAATATGGGTATCTCAGCGAAATAATCTGCCAGTGGTGACAATAAATTAAATATAGGTGCCCTAATGTAAATCAAGTAGGATCGCTATAGAACTGTTTCTAATTTGCCGGTTTTATTGCGTCAATAAGCATCAGTTGGGTACGTCTTCTCCCTGCTCTGCCAAATAGGAAAGGGCCCGAAATCGCAAACCGACCAATTGTTCATAAAGGGGATTCAGTTTGCACATGGGGGGAATGTGAACGATTTTGCGACCGAATAAAACCACATCCCGCTCAAAAGGGCATTGCGCTGGAATCATTCGACAGAGAAAACGGGCAACCTTGGGGTCATGAATTTGCATTTGATCGAGCCATGTTCGCACGGGATCAAGGAGGTCATGGTGTGCTTCTTCACTGGGAACGCATTGTTCCCCTTCCCGTTTCACTAATGTTGCTTTCAAACCCGACAAAATATCACTAGAACGCCCCAGTGTTTGGCAAAATTCCTGTAGTAATTGGTCTTCCGATTCCGAATAGGTACCATCGGCAATCGCCACCATCACGGCAGTTCGTAAAAAATCATCAATTTTCGGGTCATCCGGGCTAAATATATCTGCCAATTCCTGGGGTTTCAGGGGTTCAAAATTATCTATTTCATTATTGCCTAATAAATCCTTAACCAAGGTTTTTTCCTCAGCCGTATAATTTCCATCCGCCCAGGCCACGGTTAATAAGCCTCGGAGCCAGAGGTCACTGTGTCCCCAATCAACGACGGCATTATCACTCATAGCAGTTACGGGAAAATGGGTTGAAGTTGTGATGGATATAAAGAACGCACTTGTAAATCTTACGATACCACATTCCCCGCAATCCAGGCTACCTATCAGGGCACTTTTATTGACTTACATCCCCAGGGAATTATGGTTTTCCTATGACTAGGGAGTAGGATGGCAAATTTGCCAAAAAATTTACGAAACAGTGAGGATTCATGAAAAAGATGTTTTAATAATTACCCGTAAATAGGGGTTGCAAGGGCAATGCCCCCATACTTACATTTCTGCAAAATTTCTGTACGTTAATTGAGTAAAATTGCCAAATATAATGCTATAGCAATCCTAACTGAGAATGGAACAGGGGTCGCAGGGGCGTAGCCCCCGTTCTTGGTTCTGGCGAATTTTTGTTGCTTAATGGTTGAGGATTGCTCTATGGTTTTGTCCTGTAAGCTATCAGCTTGATGAATGTTTAAGCTATCCGTAATTACTTTTTTTTTCCGTTTTACTTAAGACCGCCCAGCAGGTTTTGCCGGTGGAGATGGAGAGAACGCAAATGTTAGTAGATGTTCAATAAAATACGATTCACGCCTATTTTGCGGCGGTGATGATTATCATTTACGCTCTCACCAAAATCACCTCAATTAGCGAAAAAGAAGTCAAGGCTGGGGTTGACCTTGGGGACAGGTGAGATTAACAAAATCACAGGAATAAACAGCGGGTTCCTGCCAACTCAAAGGAATTTCTA
>Ga0209018_1003177_pt1 | contig 10689 bp, 10 predicted proteins | sample YNPBryBLVA2012_FD_185814 | JGI IMG/M metagenome (GOLD analysis project Ga0209018, IMG submission 185814) | Anoxygenic and chlorotrophic microbial mat microbial communities from Yellowstone National Park, USA - YNP Bryant BLVA 2012 (SPAdes)... ...
CTGGAACTTGTCTTTTTGGCTGAACTCGAGGAGGGAAGGGAAAAAAGGTTGGAAATGCAGTTCTACCGGAGAAATAGGATTCTGCAGAACGAGTTTTTTCAAGGATAAGACTCCATTCTCCCAATTCAATTCTCCTTCGATCCTGTTTGTGTTGATTTCGGGTTTACCCTCCTCCACCGTTAAATGGGGAAGGATGCCTTCGAAATCGGGATTAACGTATACCACAAGGGGTTTTCCACTGTAGCGAGAATAGAACATCCGTTGTCCATCTAGCGGGAAGGGAAGGGAGTCTGGCTTATGCTCCCGCGAACCAATTTGAATCCTAAGCAACGTGTTCTTCTTCCGAATAAAATAGAAATGGTGCAAATATACGAGAAAAAGCGCCGAGGGGGAGGCGGAAGCGTAACCAACCGGGGCCAGGAGGGGAAAAGGCTTGGGTTTTCTCGAACTATCCTCCCGGATTTGTAAAGAGATCACTCTGTCTTCGATATCCTGAAAGGCATACTGAGCACGGACTCCACCTTCTTCTATTTCGAAGCAAGAATGGATAAAATCCCGGGGCACCAGATGGGCAAGGCCCTTCCCTACATTCGTATATTTCAGGGGGTCGGGTGTTATACGGGAGGAGTGGTACACGTCCACTCTTCCATCCCTCCTCCACCCAATCACGAGGTGTTCTTCTTCCCCCTGGGGGCCTGGAACGACCTGAGCCTCAAAGCCTAGGTACAGAGAATCCGGATCGCATTCAAAGGAAACCAGCAGGAGCCGCTGAATCGTATCGAAGGAAAAACTAAAGGGCAGAATGAAGTCTTTCATGTGCTTATATATAAACCCCTATTTATGAAGTTCTTTGTTAAGATTTTGTTAGGGTAAGGTTAAATATTCGTTACCGCGAGAAAAAATGATATATTTTACCTTAGCTATGGTTTCTCCCCTGTCGGCTATCGATGCCACAGTAAAAGCCCATGAATGGTCCCACCTGCTTACCTTGGGACCCTACGCCGCGGGGCCTATACAGTACGATTTTGTCATCGACAGTGAAGGCAATCGGTATGCGGTGGGAGGATCGGTAGCAGTAGACTTAAGTCCTGTACCAGGGGACCCCGAAGCTACCGCAAGGAAAGCGAGGGCCGTCCTTCAGGCAGCCTACGCTCCGGGGAATCCTTCTGGGGCGGACCTGCAAGTAGCCCAAAAAGCCTATCTTCTGCTGCGTCAGGCCGAGAAAGAACAGGAGGCTTCTGCCGAGTCTATGGGTATCCCCAAAGAGGAGCCTGCATGGATGGCAGGGTATGCGCCTTCCGGAAAACGGGAGGCCTGGTACGATTTCTGGTTTGAACGGGAGGATTCCCAGAGCCGAGGGGTTCTTGTTTCCCTTTGGGCCTGAAAGGAAAAAAAGAAAAATGGGGCGGCCGAGATAGCCGAAAACACATACGATTGAAAGGATACGATTGCAACTAAAGGAGGAGTATAGTCATGAAACCCATACAACTCAGATCCGTCATCACCTGCCCGTACTGCGGATTTCAACAAGAGGAAACCATGCCCACCGATGCCTGCCAACTGTTCTACCGATGCCCTAACTGTAATCAACTGCTGAAACCGAAAGAGGGTGACTGCTGTGTATTCTGTTCCTATGGATCCGTACCCTGCCCACCCATGCAGGAAGAAAACTGAAGCTTGACACTTTTGTTTTATTGATCGATAATTATGAAACAAATATTACGGGGAAAACCGAATACTGTTGGGAGACGAATAGCGAATGGTGCTGGAAAAGATCAAAGACGCGTTACCCGGCATGTCTCCCACCTTCCGAAAGATCGCATCCTACATCCTGGATCATGAAACGAGCGTCCCATTCACATCCATCCACGCTCTCGGCAGTTCGATCCAGCTCAGTACCGCAACCCTGGTAAGGTTCGCGCAGAGCCTCGGGTACAGTGGATACCAGAGCTTCAAGCGAGACCTTCAGGAAGAAATCCGGCAACGCCTGCAACCGGACGACAAGGTAAGTTTCTCGAAACTGGGGACTCTTCCCGAGGATAAGCGGCTTCGTAAACTCGTTCGAAACGAACACAGTAACCTACGCAGGACCCTGAACAACCTCAAACTGGAAGACCTGGGAACCATGATCCAGAGGGTCAAATCAGCGCGGCGGATCTTCGTGGCAGGGTTTGGGATCACTCAACACTTCGCCCGCGTCCTCCATGCTGCCTTTCTAGCCACCCAGGAAATGGACGCCTACGTAGTGAGCGGTTCGGTCTCCGACTACTCTACTGTATTGAAACGGTTCGGAGCCGAAGATGTCCTTTTCCTTTTGACTTTTCCACCCTACTCTGCCGAAATTACCCACGTTGCCAGGGTCGTGAAGGAAAGGAAGGGCACCCTTTACCTGTTCACCGATTCGGCTGCCTGCCCTGTGTATTCCGACGCGGATATCGTGGTGAAGTGTGTAACCCATTCCCTCGTGATGACTAACTCCTTCGTGGGACTCGTATCCTTGATCCATGTGTTCATGTATATGCTCCTCCTCTCCTCGGAAGACAGAGTGAAGAATGTACGGGACGGTTTTGAAATAGAAAGACTGGGCTATTCCATCCTAAAAGGAAAGGAAGAAAGATTATGATTCTCATTCAGCAGGCAACGGTGTTTTCCCCTACTCCACGGGGCAAGATGGATATCCTCATCGGGGGGGGGAAGATTCTGGCCATGGAAAAGAGTATAGACCCTTCGGGGATCCCCGGTATTACCCAAAAGATCGAGGCTTCCGGCACGATCCTCGTTCCGGGATTCATCGACGGCCACCAGCATTTTACCGGTGGGGGAGGAGAAGGGGGCTTCCATACACGGGTCCCCGAGCTCACCGTATCCATGAACTTCCGTAACGGCGTCACCACCGCCATTGGCCTTCTGGGAACTGATTCCCTCACGCGGTCCATCGAAAACCTCTATGCCAAGACGCAAGCCTTCAACGCGGAAGGGCTGACCGCTTTCATGCTCACGGGGGCGTACTGGCATCCATCCCCCACCCTCACCGGCTCGGTGGCACGGGACATCGTTTTTCTCCAGCCCGTGATCGGATTGAAACTCGCCCTGGCAGATTCCAGAGGCCCCCACCTGGAAGCGCGGGATCTGGCTGCTCTTGCATCGGATGTGCAAGTGGCAGGACTTGTGGCAAACAAACCCGGGATCATCACCGTGCATACGGGGGTCAAGTCCCAAACACTGGACCTGATCTTCGAGATCGTCGAAAAGTTCGAAATCAGGCCCAGCATCTTCATCCCTACCCACGTAAACCGAAAAAGCGAAAAACTTAACAGCCAGGCCTTGATGCTGGCGGAAAAGGGGTGCGTAGTGGATGCCACCTGCCATGCGGAACTCTCCACTTCGAATACATCCTGGATGAACGCTGCCGAGTTTGCCCTTCGGGCGAAGGACAACGGCCTGCTGGAGCAGGTTTCCTTCAGCTCCGATGCAGGCGGATCCATGCCCATCTGGAATCAAGACAGGAGCCGGATCATCGGGATGGGGGTGGGGAGCCCCGCTTCCCTCCTGTTCGAACTGAATCTGCTTGTCAACCAGAAGGGGGTGCCCCTGGAACAGGCGCTCCAGCCCCTGACCACGACTCCCGCCCGCATCTATCGGCTGGACCACCGGAAGGGCACGGTGGATGTGGGAAAGGACGCCGATCTAATCCTGCTGGATCCCTCCTCGTTTACGATTCGGGACGTCCTGGCCGCCGGCGAATGGGTGGTGAAAAACGGTGTAGTGGAAAAGAAAGGATACTTCGAACATGACTGAGGATGAAATCCTCACTATCAAAGACCTATCCCTCAGTTTCCCCACCTACCATGGGTACACCCAGGTACTGCATAACGTATCCTTTTCCGTAAAGAAAGGGGAAACCCTCGCCATCGTAGGGGAATCCGGTTCAGGGAAGACAGTCACCATGCGAAGGGTGATTCAGCTTCTGCCCAATGTACGTACGGATTCCGGCCAGATCCTACTGAGGAAACGGAACGGTCAGGTGATGGATATCACCCACCTAACCCTTCGGAAGGCGACAGAAATCCGGGGAACGGATCTTTCCATGATCTTCCAGGAACCGATGACCTCCCTCAATCCGGTGTTCACCATTGGAGATCAACTTCTGGAAGCGATTCTGGTGCATCAGCGGATTCCCAGACCCAAAGCCATGCAGAAAGTGATGGAGCTTCTGGAACTGGTGCGGATTCCGGATAGGGAACGGCGGGTGAACGACTACCCCTTCCAGCTCTCCGGCGGCATGCGTCAACGGGTGATGATCGCCATGGCCCTTGCCTGTAACCCTCAAATCCTTATCGCCGACGAACCTACTACAGCCCTCGATGTAACTATCCAGGCCCAGATCCTTGCCCTCATCAAGAGTCTGCAGGAGCGACTCCACATTTCCGTCGTATTCATCACCCACGACATGGGGGTAGTTGCCGAGATCGCCGATCGGGTAGTGGTGATGTACCAGGGGAAAGTGGTGGAGGAGAACGACGTGTACGCCTTGTTCTCGTCCCCCACCCACCCCTATACCCGGGCTCTGCTCAAGGCGGTTCCCAAACTCGGATCCATGACAGGTCGGCCGTTCCCCGCCACTCTTCCTGTCCTGGAAATGGCGAAAGAACTCACTCGAAGCGCCCAGGATACCGATCCCGAAGAAAAGACAATCGACACCGCCGACTATTCAAAACCTCCCCTCCTGGAGGTGCGAAATCTAACCACCCACTTCGTGGCAGATAAAACCTTCTTCGGCCGAACCACCCATGTGGTGAGGGCAGTGCAGGATGTGAGCTTCGATCTGTACGAGGGGGAGACACTGGGTGTAGTGGGAGAATCGGGGTGCGGGAAATCCACCATCGGGTATTCTCTCCTACGGCTCGTACCAGCCGAAGGAACGGTTCTATTCCAGGGGAAAGACGTTCTTCCCCTTCCCGAAGAGGAGTTGAAACCCTACAGGCGTAACATTCAGTTCGTGTTTCAAGATCCCTATGCATCGTTGAATCCTCGGATTCGGATAGGCGATGCCATCGAAGAACCCCTCATCATCCATGGGATCGGAACCCCTCTGGAACGGAGGAAGCGAGTGGATTACCTACTGGAATGTGTAGGGATTCCCTCCAGCCATCGAAATCGATATCCCCATGAGTTTTCCGGCGGTCAACGCCAACGGATTGCCATCGCCCGAGCGCTGGCCACGCAACCCAAGATCATCATCGCGGATGAGGCCGTCTCGTCCCTCGATGTGTCCATACAGGCCAATGTGCTGAACCTAATGCTGGAACTCCAGAAGGAGTTCAAACTCTCGTACTTATTCATCTCACACAACATGGCAGTGATCGAACGGGTAAGCAACCGGGTACTGGTGATGTATCTAGGTCAAATGGTAGAGTGCGGTTCCCGTATGCAGGTTTTCGAGAACCCCCAGCATCCCTACACGAAGAAACTCCTCTCGGCCATTCCCGTGCCGGATCCCCATAGAAGATCGAATTTCGGGATGTTGAGCGGAGAGATTCCCTCTACCATTCGACGGGTGAACGATCCGATCCCAAAAATTTCCTACAGGGAGGTAGAACCGGGACACCTCGTTGCAAAGACGGAGGATGGAAATAGCCTTGGCGTGTAACACAAAAAGCACACCGAGAGTCTATACAAATTATTTTCCAGGAGGAAAAACAGGAAATCAAGACATCTGATGCTGATGCTGCTGGCGATCCTACTGATCACCGCAGTGCCCCTGTTCAGTCAGGACATCATCTATGCATCGGACTCCACCACCAAGACCTTGGATCCGCACAATACGTCGGACACGTATTCCGGTGCCATCGAGCGAGCCATCTGCCAGGGGCTTCTAGGGTTCGACAAGAACCTCAACATCATACCCCTGCTGGCAGAGTCGTATTCCTACAACGATAGCGCCACGGAGTTTACCTTTAAGCTGCGCAAGGGAATCACTTTCCACGATGGGGCTCCCTTCAACGCGAAGGCCGTAAAGGTGAATATCGACCGACTGCGGACGGGCAAGTATGTACGGAGCAGTCTGATGGCCCCGGTAAAGGAGTTACAGATCATCGACGACTATACGGTAAAGTTCATCCTAAAGGAACCCTTCGGCGCGTTCCTCAACGCTCTGGCGCATCCGGGCGCACTGATGCTGAGCCCCGCAGCGCTGGAAAAGTATGGGGATGAGGTGAGGATCCATCCGGTAGGGACAGGCACACTACATCTATCCCATGCCTGCGGAGCTACTCAAACTGGTGGAAAACGATCCGAAGATCGAAGTGATCAAGCAACCCTCCATCATCGAACGGTACCTGATCCTCAACACGCAATCCAAACCTCTCTCCGACGTGCGGGTTCGGCAGGCCATCAACTACGCCCTCGACAAACAAGCCATCATCAATATTGCCTGGGGAGGTGCTGCCACTCCGGCGGATTCGATCTTTCCCTCGGCCCTTCCCTTCTACAAGAAACAGGGACCCTGGCCGTACGACGTAGCCAAAGCTAAGGCCCTAATGCAGGAAGCGGGATACCCAAACGGGTTCAAGGTTTTATTCCTGACCCCCAACGCTACAGCCCGATTGCGCGCTACCGAGATGGCCATGCAGCAGCTGAAGGCCATCGGGATCACAGGTGAGATTCAATCGATGGACGTGGCCAGCTTCTACGACAAACTGAGCAAGAACAAGAAGGAAACTGTAGGGGAAACCCCCTTCATCGCCTTCGGAGGATGGTCTTCTTCCACCGGGGATGCCGATTGGGCCACCCGACCCCTCCTTTCTACCGAGGCCTTTCCCCCGAACATGTCCAACTATGGATTTTTCCAGGATGCAAACGTAGACCGGTTGATCAAGGCAGGCTTGACCAGTGCCGATCCGAAGGTCCGGGCCAAAGCGTATGCCGAACTCCAGGATTACGTGTGGTCAAAGGCTCCCTGGGGTTACCTTTTTGTGGACACCCTCATTGCGGCCAAGTCGAAAAACCTGAAAGGGATCTATCCAATGGCGGATGGCGCCTTCACTGTGGAAGAGGCGGAACTCGTACGGTAAGCCATGCTGAAGTACTTTCTTCGAAGATGCATTTCCATCATTCCGGTCCTGCTGGTGGTTTCGATCCTGGTGTTCCTCTTCGTGCATCTCCTGCCTGGCGATCCTGCCCGTATCGTGGCAGGCCCCGATGCGGATGAAGCGACCATCCAGCAGGTGCGGATAGAACTTGGACTCGATAAATCGCTCCCTGAACAGTACCTGACCTACATGGGTCGCCTGTTCAGGGGCGATCTAGGGAAAAGCCTGGGCAGCAAGCTGCCTGTTGCTCAGGAAATTGCCCTGCGGTATCCTCCTACTCTTTACCTGGCAGCCGCCAGTATGGCCTGGTCGATTCTCTTTGGAGTATTCTTCGGTGCCTATGCTGCCATGCACCGGGGGAAATGGCAGGATTACACTGCCATGGTGGTTGCCGTGTCTGGTATCTCGATGCCCCAATTCTGGTTAGGACTCCTTCTAATCCAGTTGTTTGCCGTGCAGCTGGGCTGGTTCCCCGTTACCGGCTTTACGGGGAATTGGAAGGAGTTGGTCCTCCCGTCCCTCACCCTGGGAGCCACGGTGGCTGCCATCATCGCGCGGTTTACCCTCTCTTCCTTCCTCGACGTTCTCCAGGAAGAGTACATCAACACTGCCCGGGCAAAGGGTCTTCTGGAGAGGGTGGTGATGTGGAAACACGCCTTCCGCAACGCCCTCATTCCCGTAGTCACCATGGTAGGACTCCAGTTCGGGTTTCTTCTGGGAGGATCGGTGGTGGTGGAAACCGTGTTTGCCTGGCCCGGCCTGGGAAGGTATATGATAGAATCGGTCAGTACACGGGATTACCCCGTATTGCAGGCACTGTTGCTTCTCTATTCGTTCCAGTTCGTGGTGATCAACCTGCTGGTAGACATGCTGTATGCGGTGATTAATCCGGAAATCAGGTACAAGTAGGATGAATCTATGGCAGACAAGACAGTAACACCCTTTCTGATTTTCTGGCAAAAGTTCAAAAAGCAAAAGAGCTCCCTCGTTGCGGGGATTTTCATCCTTCTACTGGTTCTAGCTGCCATCTTTGCCCCAGTGATCGCTCCGTACGATCCGTACGCAACGGATTATAGCCTGGCCATGATGCCTCCGAGCAAAGAGCATTGGGCAGGAACGGATGTGTTCGGTCGTGACATCCTGAGCCGTATCATCTATGGTGCGCGGATCTCTTTGGCTGTGGGCCTTTCCTCGGTAACCATCGGAGCGGTGATTGGAGTCACCCTGGGCTTGTTGAGTGGGTTCTTTGGAGGATTCCTCGACGAATTGATCATGCGCGCCTCCGACGTTCTCTTTGCCTTTCCGGGGATTCTTCTAGCTATCGCGGTAGTGGCCATCCTCGGACCCGGGCTGGTGAACGTCGTGTTCGCAGTAGCCATCTTCAGTATTCCCACCTTCGCCCGGATCGTCCGCGGCAACACCCTCGCCCTCAAAGAAAGCCTCTACGTACGGGCCGCACGAAGTATGGGCGCCTCCAACAACCGGATCATGTTCGTGCACATCATGCCGGGAACCCTGGGGGGAGCCATCGTGTACTTCACCATGCGGATCGGGACCTCGATCCTTACCGCTTCTTCCCTGAGCTTTCTCGGTCTAGGTGCCCAGCCGCCCACACCGGAATGGGGGGCGATGCTTGCGGAAAGCAGGGACTACATCGGAGTGGCCGATCACCTGACCATTTTCCCGGGGATTGCGATTTCCCTTACCGTGCTTGCCTTCAATATTTTCGGCGATGGCCTGCGGGCAGCCTTCGATCCTAAACTCAAATAGTCCGTGCATGCCCGAACATAAATACCCGAAAAAAAAAAAGAGGACCAGGGTGTTTCCCTGGCCCTCCTCTGCTTTGTAGCGCTCACCCGCTTGTGGCGCTCACCCGAGGCCCCTACGCATTGCTACTCATTCGAGCCTCTTTGAAGAGACCCCGCAGTTCATCCATCGGCCTCGTTAACCACTGCCCTTGTCTACCACCGGCGGCCCATCATGCCATCATGATGGCCATAGCCATACGCAAGCTGACTGAAGTCGTAGTCTTTGCCGCCCACCGTGAGTTTAGTTACCCGCAGCATGGAGTATTCCGGAGCTATGGGGTAGGGGAACTCATAACCTTCCAGCTTCACGTAGGCACCTTCCTTCAACCCTTCGATGAATCCCGCATACCTGCCCAGCATGGGGACATAGTAGGTTTTCCCGCCCGACTTCAGGCCGATCCGCCCGTTGATGAGACTCAACGTGCCATCCACCTTCACCAGCTCACCCTGCGGTTGCGCAAAGGCCGGGGGAAGGGGCCTATTCTGAGGACCCCACGCGCCAGGACCCGGTTGGGCTACGGCCAGGCCGCCCACTACAAGGGCCATGATCAGAAGTACTGACATTTTTTTCATGGTACACTCTCCTGTAACCAATCGATATTCTTTCTGCGATCCACGATCGCCGGGATAGCTTTTCCTATCCGATATTATATTAAGCAAATACCATGCCAACCATTGGACTACCGATAGGGGCATAGAGAAAGGGGAAACATCCAGAAATACTAGCTTCCCTTCCTGATACAGGCCCGCTTAAGTATCGACTTATCTCTTTATATATTAACAAATTATCTAAGGTTCAACCCTCTTTACTTCCGCAACATCCGTCCCGGCGCTCTCGACCCGCACTCTTCCTAATTTTTCCCTCCTGTTAGATAAGAAAGCAAGAGACAACAAAAATTAGGAAATATCTTCCTAGGTTGAGAAAAAGTTTCCCATCTGAAAAACCTTGACTAAACCATCGATCTCCTCGACAATCAATTCAGAGTGAAGTTGGTCGTATTCGTTCTCAACAAAGAAGAACTATTGGATGAAGTGCTAGCGGCCTACGTGGAAGCGGGAATCGGCGGGGCAACCATCCTGGACTCCGAAGGCATGGGAAGGTTCCTCACCTACGAAGTGCCCCTGTTTGCCGATTTCAAACAGTTCATGAAGGGCAACAAGCCGTACAACAAGACCATTTTCTCGGTAGTACAAAACGAAGCCCTCATCCCAAGACTGGAAAAACTCCTGGATAAAGTGTGCGGGGGGCGGTGGATGCACCCGGGACAGGGATCTTCTTCACCATACCCGTAGATTACGTCCGTGGACTTGTGGGGGCGGAGGGGGAATAGAATGTTACGCATTACGGAATTCTTGCAACCGTCCTGTATCAAACTGGAATTGGAATCCAACAAAAAGAAAGATGTCCTGCTCGAGATCTTGAGCCTCCTGCAGAAGGAGGGATCGATCGACGAAGCTCAAAAAGATCATATCTGGAAAGACCTCCTGGAACGGGAAAAAGTGTCCTCCACAGGCATCGGGTCAGGGGTGGCGATTCCCCACAAGATCGTTCCGGGCCTCAAAAACACGGTAATAGCCTTTGGACGTAAAAAGAAAGGGATTCCCTTCGATTCAACCGATGGGCAGCCGGTAACCTTCCTGTTTCTCATTTTAGGAAAAGAGGGGAGCGAGGCCTTCCATCTCCGGCTATTGAGCAAACTGGCCCGCCTTTTACAGCAGGAATCCTTCCGGGAAGAACTGAGCCGTTCGGAATCTCCCGATGAAATCCTTTCCATTCTTCATCGCTGGGA
>Ga0209018_1003180_pt1 | contig 10683 bp, 8 predicted proteins | sample YNPBryBLVA2012_FD_185814 | JGI IMG/M metagenome (GOLD analysis project Ga0209018, IMG submission 185814) | Anoxygenic and chlorotrophic microbial mat microbial communities from Yellowstone National Park, USA - YNP Bryant BLVA 2012 (SPAdes)... ...
AGCTGCAGCCGGTCCTCCAGATCCTTGGGCAGAAGGTCGGGCAACAAGCGGCTCTTCAACGCCGCCCATCCCCGTTTGCCCGCAACCGCGCTCCATGCGCCGCGAAGGCAGATGACCCGCGCCCGTGGAAAGTCGCACAGCCCGCCGATGTGGTCCGGATCGAAGTGCGAGAGCACAATCCACCGCACGTCGTCCGCCGCGATCCCACGCTGCGCGAGCTGCTCCACCGCGTCGTGCTCGGGACGCATCTTCACGGGCGTCACATACCGGTACAGCCGATAGGGGAATTGCCTAGTGGCCGCGTAATACCGTGTCGAGTAGCCGGTGTCGAACAGGCCGATACCTGCCGACGGATGCCGGATGAGCCCGAACAGGGCAGGAATGTCGACCAGGCTCCTGGATCCCTTCGGTACGACGATCGCTTCGCGCGTCCTGACCACCCCGCCATTCAATATGGTCAACGAAACCGCGTTGCGTCGCGGCTTTCCTGCGGCATTCGCAGCGGAACGGTTGGTGCTGTCGGCGTCCACGGAGGGCCACTTTCGTATCGAGCGCGCATCCCCGTGTCAACACAATCCGTGCGATTCGAACCCACAAGCACGAGGCGGCGAGCCCTGCGCGTGCCGGTTCTCGGAAACCCGCGACCGGACCGCGAATGGCCCCTCGCTGCCGGCTTCTCCCGGTCATGACATGGACTGCGACGCCTTGGCGCGCGCTCCGCCTTCCGGTATCTTCGGACCATGTCCCCTCGCTTGCTCCTCCTGCCCCCTGTGGCTTCGCTGCTGCTCTGCGCCTGCGGCCCCCTCCCCAGCGACCCGGAGGTCGATGGCCCCGAGCCAGTCAGCGACAAGGTGTATGCGCTCGGTTCGGTGCAGGACGCCGTCAACAACGGCTGCTCTACCGTCTCGGTGTGGGGATTGAGCGAGCAGATCGTCGCACAGGTCAACTGCCTCGTCCCCAACGCTTTCGAGGCGCTGCCCAATCGCCCAAACATCTCCAAGGGCGCCGCCGTCTTTCCCTTTCTCCAGTCACCCGCGGTCTCCCACCTCATCTCGGCTGTCGACGCGCACTCCGGTACCACGCTGGAAGTCACCTCTATGCTGCGTACGGTCGCCCAGCAATACCTGCTGTACCAGTGGGCGCAGACCGGCTCGTGCGGTATCAGCGTCGCCGCCAAGCCTGGCAACTCGAACCACGAGCAGGGGCTCGCGCTCGATGTGTCCAATTACAATTCCTGGATCTCCGCCCTGGAGGCCAACGGCTTTCAGTGGTACGGCTCCGGGGATGCCGTGCACTTCACGTACGTGGGTGCCGGTGCGAATGACCTGTCCGGCATGGATGTGCTTGCGTTCCAGATGCTTTGGAACATCAACAACCCGCAGGACAAGATCGACGAAGATGGGGTGTACGGACCCCAGACGGAGGCGCGCCTCAAGGTCTCCCCCGCCGACGGTTTCCCCATCCCGCCGAATTGCCACCCCAACGCGCCGCCCGAAGGGGCCCTCGACAACGCAGGCTGTGACAACGTTCGCGGCTGGGCACGCGACCCCGACGACCCCGCCAGCGCAATCGGGGTACACGTCTACTTCGGCGGACCCGCTGGCGACCCATCAGCCACCGGCGCCCAGGCCGTCGCCAATCTGTACCGCGACGACCTGTGCGCATCCCTCGGCTCTTGCGAACACGGATTCGAACTCCCCTCACCCCTGTCCCTGCACGACGGCCAGCCCCATCCCGTCCACGCTTACGGTATCGACTCGGACGGAGGCGACAACGCACAACTCGCCGGTAGCCCCCGTACGCTTCAATGCAATACGTCCGTTCCCCCTGGTGTCCGGCGACACGTCGCCGCCCAGGCTGTCATGGATGCCTGGCATTTTGCGCCGTTCTGGGATGTCTTGCGCGTCAGCGACGCCGCCCTTGCGGCCCTTCCTGAGTGGGACATGCTTCCCGACAGGCCCAGGCTTGCAAGGTCCGACGACGGTTCCGCCGACGTGTGGCTGATCGACGGTGTGTGGCGTCGTCATGTCCCGGACCCCACGGTGGCCGCTGCATGGGAGTTCGACCTCCACGCGGTCGAGACGCTCCCCGCCGCGGAGATTGCAGCCATGCCCGAGGGGACTCCCGTCCGCGCGCGCCCCTTCCTCGTCCAGGGAACCACGCCGGAGGTGTATCTGGTCGACGACGAGCAGACGCTCAGCGGCACCGATGGTGGCACAGGCGGAGGCGGCGGTGCGGGTGGCGGTGGCGGTGCGGGCGGTGACGGCGGTTCGGGCGGTGATGGGCCCGACGACGCAGGCTCTGCTGGCGGCCTCGCCGGTCAGGGCGGTCAGGCGTCGAGCGATGGGAGAGCGGACATGGCCAACGGCTGCGCCTGCCAGATGCCAGGATATGCGCGAAGCTCGGCGCCCGGCTGGATCGTAGGATGGGTGCTGCTGCCGGTCGCGCTCCGACGCAGAGGGAACCGTCGGCGCTAGGGCTTCGGAATACGCGCCAACACGGCACGCGCCGTGGTCGTCAGCCCTTCCGGATCGATCGCGGCCTCCATCGCCCGAAGCCTTACCGTCTCCTCGAATGCCCGGCGCCGTGCTGCCGCACTCAGGTCGTGCCAGGCAGGATGAAACTTCAATGCTCCCGTGGGTGATGCAGGCCGCCATGCACTCGACGCGGCTGCGATCAGAGCTTCCTCCTCGGTCGTCATGACATCACCGTTTCCATGTCGATGCCGCGGGATTGTAGACACTGCTGTAGAAGTCTGCGCGCTCGCGTGAAGTTCTGCAGAAACGTGTTGAGGGTCATGCCCGCTCGCCGCGCAAGCGTGGTGTCTGGGTCCGCTCCCGCGTTCTGCAACCTCAGCGACAGCGCCCGGCTGGGCTTGCTGGGCAGCTTTTCCATGCACTCACCGATTGCTCGACGCAGCATCGGGTCTGGCTCGACCGGCTGCTCCTGCCACGGGTCGTCATCAGGCTCGGCCGGCATGTCGCAGGGCCGATGCCTGCGCGCCTCCGAGTTCGCAAGGTTGCGTGCGATCCGGACCGACAGGCGCAAGAGCGAGTCAGGCTTGCCGTCGGGCTTGCATTGAGGTGCAACCTGCCATGTGCGCAGAAGCGCTTCCTGTACGACCGCCTCCGTGTCCACCGCGGTGGCGTAGGAGCGCAGGCTGAGACGGATGCGCGGTTCCGCCACGGACATCCAACGACCGAATGCCGTGGCGTCGCCGGCCTGGATCGAGGGAAGCAGTTCGTCCGAGTTCGTCATGGCAAGTCGCGGCTCGTTGGCGAGGTCAGACTTCCACGTAGATGTTCCCCGACTTCGTGTCTACTCGTATGGCGAGGACCACCGCCTGCTCGTCCAGGTCGACGTGCAGCTCCAGCACGAGGCGGATCGAGGCTCCTGTCTGGACCGGCCCAGGGCGCGTTCCCTTGCCGATCCTCGCGTGCATCGCGGTGCCATCGGCGAGCACCACGAAGGCGAACGACCCGGGCTCCCATACGAACCCTGACGCCTCGACCAGCATCTCGACCACGAGTTGCCGCTTCTTGCGTAGCACGATGCGACCACGGACTCGGGCTGCTGACGTAGCCTTCTTGCGCTCGGACGGCTTCGACGACGCCCTTTCGACTTTCTTCCCGCTCAAGGCCCGACACACGGCGGAGGCGACGCCTTCGGCCAATTGTCGGACCAATTGGCTCGCCATTCCGGATGCTGGCAACGTTGCCGCCAGCCCGACGAAGGCTGCCGCGCCCATGGCCTCTCCGACGAGCGAACCCGCCCGAGACGCGACGCCTGGTGCGCCTGCGAAGCCATGATACGAGCTGGTCATCACGGCCGGACGAAGCCCCAGGCCCGCCACGGACATCCCATACGGTAGCTCGTGCGGCATCGTCTCCCGCCGTACAGGGTCGCTCGGGTCGACCGCGGTCGCGGTATCGATCGCCACCCACGAGGTCAGGCGTGTTGCGATCTGGAACTGCAGCCCAAGCTGTTCGATGCCGGGGTTGACCTGACTCCTTCTCTCCCCAGCGGCAAGCCGGGCTTCCAGGTCTTCGACTTGCTCGCGAGCCACGAGCCTTGCCACGGCCCGGTTGCCCACTCCCCGTTCGACAGCCGGAAGTTCGATGCGCTGCTGCCAGATGCCATCGGCCATCCTGCCGGACACGACGATCTCGCCACCTTCCGGTCGCAGTTCGAGGCCGATGAGCGCAGGCGACCCAGCGAACAGGTCAGGCAGGCGCCGTGGTGCGTGGCTCATGACAGCGCTGCCGCTCACATGCAAGTCGTCGACCAGCGGAGCACTGGTGCGGGCAACCAAACGCTGCACCGCAGGCTCGACGTCTTCACCGACCCCGACGATCACTTCCGTGCCGCGTCCCGCGCGGGCAGCTCCTGCGGTGAGCGTGCGGTTCACGGCCGAGCCCACCCCCAGGGTGTGGACACGCGAACCCGCTGGAAGCTTTTTCGAAATGGTACGCACGATCTCCTGCTCGAAGCCGATCTGTCCGTCGGTCACGAGCACCACCTGACGCTGGGCGTCTGCCCGCACACCCTCGATGGCGGCTTCGATTCCGCTGCCCATTTCGGTCCCACCCGATGCTCGTAGCGCTCGGAGCCAGGCCACCGCTGCTTGCTTGTGCTCCGGCGTGGCCGGCACAGGCTCGGGTCGCCAGCGGCAGACAGAGGACGAAAAGGCGATGAGTTCCAGCGAATCCTGCTCGCCCAGGGTTTCGACGAGCGCCGTGGTGACGCGGATCGCTTGCGACAGCGGATCGCCCATCATCGATCCGCTGGTGTCCAGCAACACGATGAGATCGCGCGGGATGGGGGAGATGTTGCTGCCTGGCGCTGGCGGGACGACCGTGAGCAGGCCCCAGGCTGAATGCTCGCCCAGTGCATCCGCCGGTCGGCACAACGTGAGCGACGCCCCGGGTTGAAGCGCGGCCACGCCCCATCGGATCACGACATCCCGATCGAGGGGGATTCCCTGCTCCGCCGTCGTCACCTCCCAACCGTCTTCTCGTTGCTGAGCGTTGAGCGTGTGCGACGGCGAAAATGGGCGCATGCCATCGGGTAGTTGGTCTTTCAACAAAGCCTTCACGTGCAGACGAGTGGCGAGGGGGCCATCGGCAATCTTCTGGGAAACGCGGTCCGCATCGTCGACCCGCCCCGGCTCACCGAGGTAGCGCGGCGCAGCCGTCGTCGGAAGGCGTAGCTCCCAGGCGCCCTCTTCGAGCCAGCGCAGGCGCAGATCGAGCGTGATCTCGGCGACCACGCTGGTGCCGGGCGGGATGTTCCCGATCTCCTGGGTGAACAGCGACGACCGCTCCTGCTCGAGGATCGCCGCCGTGCGCCCTTCGACCAGGGCCTGCTCGAACCGTTCGCGGGCCGTCGACCGGCGATCGACCTGGCCGGTGATGCGTCGGTCTCCGATGACGAACGTGAAGCCGCCGACCGCGGCGTCGCTCGGCAAGGGCAACGAGTAGGTGACGGTCAACGGTTCGGTGTGGACGTTTCGGAACTCCTGGCGCAGGGTTACCTGCGCGATGCCTCCACCGGCCTCGACGTCGAACGCCGATGAAGCGAGAGGCAACACACGCTCGCGCACGTCGACGAGGCATCCACCGGTGGTCGAATCGAGGGAAGCAGAGGTTGTCGGCTGCATGGGTCGGTTCTTTCCGTGGTTGGTTTGCAGGAGCAACGCGGGACGGCTTCGGCCTGTGACATTTTTTTTCGACGACCGGTGTCGCAGACCCCGAGGCGCGCATCAACGCATCGGTCTGGGCCGTGACCGCGAAAACGCCGGCTCTGGACCTCGACGATCACGCTGATACTCAGAAAGTCGAACCAGCACGTCCGGGTCAGCGTCTCGTCGGACGCGACGGTTCCGACCAGTCCGCCAGCAGGCCCGCGCGCATGGCGAGCCTGGTGAGCCCCTGCGCATCGTGGATTCCAAGCTTGCGCATCAGGTTCGTCCGGTGCGCGTCGATGGTCTTGGGAGAGACACCCAGCGCCTCCGCGATGGACCGGTTCGTGTGCCCCATCGCCACCATGCGCAGCACCTCTCGCTCGCGTGGCGTCAAGGATTCGACGTCATCGGTGCATGCATGGCCCGGCGGGACGTCCTGCATGGCGCTCAAGGCTGCCTGGTCGAAATGGTGGTAGCCTGCATGCACCGCGCGAATCGCAACCAGCAGGTCGTCGAGGCCGGCGCCTTTTACCACGTAGCCTGCCGCTCCGGCGCGCAGCGCGGGCCGCACATACTCCGGCGTGCCGTGCATCGAAAGCACAAGCACGCGCGTGGCCGGCGATGCGGTTCGCAGCCTGGCGATCGCCTCCACACCATCCATGCCCGGCATGCCCAGGTCCATCAGGAACACGTCTATCCGCTGCTGCACGGCGACTGCGATCGCTTGCTCGCCGTTGCCTGCCTCGGCCGCGAGCACCATGTCCGGCTCGCCGGCGATCAGGGCCCGCAGTCCGGCTCGCACGATGGCATGGTCGTCAGCGATTGCGACCCGGATCAAGGTTCACCTCCATCGAAGGGGAAGGCAACGCAGACGGCGGTGCCTGGGTGGGCGGGGCGCACCTCGAACGAACCGCCCAGCAAACGCGCGCGCTCCTGAATCGACTGCAAGCCGGTTCCCATCTTGACCGTCGCCGGTTCGAATCCTTTGCCGTCATCTACGACCTCGAGGACAAACTGGCCGTCGTTTGCGCGCAGATTCACGACGATTCGGCGTGCACCGGCGTGGCGCGCGCAGTTCGCGAGCGCTTCCTGGACGATTCGGTAGCAGGCGACCTGCACATGGGGCGCAGCCTCTGGCAGGTCCGCCGCGATGTTGCACTCGATGGTCAGGCTCGATGCCGAAGCGAACGCATCGCAATGCCGTCGAATCGCGCCCTCCAACCCGAGCTCGCCGATCGACGGTGGCGCGAGCGCGTTGCACGAGCGCCTGATTTCATCGAGAGCACCGTCGAGCGTTGTGGCGATCGCGTCGATTGACGCATCCGCGTCCAGCGATGGCTGACGCTTGCGCAGAGCGAGGAGCCCCAGGCGGGCAGCGGTGATCGCCTGGCCGGCGCCATCGTGCAGATCGCGTGCGATGCGTGCCCGCTCTCCTTCCTGCATGGCGAGCGCAAGCCTGGACATCAAGCCGACGATGCGCTGCTCGGCGCGCGCCACGGTCCGGACCGGCACGAGATACAGCATCGACGCGAGCAGCAGGGCCACCAGCCCGGAAGCCACTGCGAGCACCGCCGTTCGCTGCCACAGAGGCCCCGAATCCCGTCCCACCCAGACGTCCGCCATTCGCACGTTGCCCACCAGGACCGGTGCGCGGCCCCAGAGCATCGAGGCCCCGGAAGCCGGGCGAAACCCCTCGATATCCACCGACGCTCCCCGCACGTCGCGCACCACGATGGCCGTCGTCGGGCGTACGCCTTGCGAGGCAATCCGGTCCGACATCTTCGCCCCGTCATATCGCCACAGCAGCGGGCGCCGCTGGACCTCCTCCGCCACCGACAGCGCCACATGGACCGCGTCCGCTCTGCACATCATGATCAGCTCGCGCCGCTCCTGCAGGTGGAACCCCACCGTGAGCGCTGCCCACGCCAGCAGCATCGACACCCCGACCAGCACCGCCATGCGCCTGCGAAACCAGGTCGTCAGCCGCATCGGTGTCATCGCCCCACCCCCGTCACAGGCACGTAGCCCCACGAAAGCATCGCTGCCTGGGCTTCCTGGCTCGTCACGAAGTCGAGGAAGCCCTGCAACCGCCCACGCCGCTCCCGCTTGAAGACGAACGCCAGCTCCCTTGTCGCCCGCCAGGTACCGTCCTGGATTCGATGCACCGACGGCATCACGCCGTCCACCGACAGCACCTTGATCGGCAGCTTCCAGGCCGACACCGCGCCAAGGCTGAACAAGCCAATCGCGCCGACGCTCGAAGACAACACCGCACCCATGGTGTCGTCGTGGAACACGACGTCGAATCGACGGGTCTCATAGGCATGCTCTCGGATTGGAGCGAGCTGCGGAAACATGCGCTCGAAGGCTCGGTGCGCCGAGTCCCCTCGGTCGCGCAGCACGAGCACCGCGGGGCTCCCGTCGGCGAAGCGCGTGCGCGCGCCCAAGAACAGCCGTTCGACTTCCGCGGACGACAGGTCGTCGACCGGCACGTCGCGATGTGCCGCCAACACCACGGCATCGAGCGCGACCGGAAGGTACGCCAGCCCGAACGCCTGGTCTTCGTCGCGCAGGGGGCGGGCCACCAGACCGAGGTCCACGGCGCCATCGGCCGCGGCTTGCACGCCGCCCGTCGAGCCGACGCTGGGCTCGACGACGACAGACGGAGACTCACCACGCGCAGTCCAGGCGCGGGCGAGCTCCGCGGCCAGCGGGGTCATGGCACCGCTGCCTGCCAGCCGGATCAAGCCTGGGTCCGGGTCGACCGGTGCCGGGGTGACGGCTGGCGCGGGCGGGCCATCGTCGCATCCTGCAGCGAGCAGCGCAAACACAACCAAGATCGATCGGCGGGTCGAGGCCATCCGTGGGCAGTGTCGCACGGCATGGCGCGTGTCGCATCGTGCGCCTGACGACCAGAGCAGGCTTGGACGTCTGTCACCCCGAGCAATCCCCTCGTTTCGAATCCACTGCGTTTTCGCGCTCGCTACCGTGAGCGTGCGCGGCGGGACGGCGCGCAGCAGGCCGTAACCCAGCGCCGCACTCCCATTGCCTGCCATACCCGTCGAGCCCGGAGTCTTCGTGCACGCGCACGCGCACGCCGAACGCGCACGCTCACGAAGGATGGGATTTCTCAGTCTGTCACCACGAGGTGGCTCGTTGGCTGGGGCAGCGTTTGGATAGGATGCACGACTTGCCCTCGACGCGATCGCGGTCGCTTCGTATGGTCCCGGATAGGTCCGGGCGCCAGGGCGCCGGGCGGTCCGTCTGTCCGGCGCTGCGGGACGGATGCCTGGTCAAGACCGGTTCAGCAAGTCCAGCACGAGCCGCCTGTTGGCTTCATGCGTGAACAGCATCCAATGCCCTACGGGGAAGCAACCGGTGTCGGATTCGACGGGCTCGAAGCCTGGAGCATCCCAGACGCTGCGCGGCGTGATGGCGTCACCGCGCGCGCCGACCGAGTACAGGCGAGGGCCCCGCAGCGGGAGTGCCGCTGCGATCTCACGAAAAACCTCGCTGTCCGGCCTGCATTGCGCGACCGCGGGCAGCAGTCCAAGCGGTGGAATGCGGCCCAGATACCCGATGGCCGTCCCGTTCAGCGGGCCGCCTACCGATACGAAGCACTCGACCTTGTGCGCGCCGTCCAGACACGCCAGGTAGTAGTAGCCCAGCAGGCCCCCCAGGCTCATGCCCACCATCCGCACCTTCGCGGAACCAGTCTGCGCCATCGCGTCGTCGACCTGCCGCGCAACGAGGCGCGCCGACTGACGCACGTCACCCCAGTACATCCATCGTTGCGGGGCGACGAAGGTACGATGACCGTGGTTGCGGAAGTACCTCGCGTACAGGATCGCGGCCGACCTCGGCGCGCCAAGCCCGTTGATGACGATCAGTGGAAGCGCCGGGATCTGCGCGGCAGGGGAGGGCGACATGAGTGGACCTCGGAGGATCAGGTTCGATCCAGGATCTCCCGAACGCGTGCCGCGAGCAACTCCCGGGCGAAGGGTTTGGCCAGGAAATCTACGCCTTGCTCGAGCACACCACGGCGCACGATGACGTCTTCCGTGTACCCCGACGTGAACAGCACGCGAAGCGAGGGGCGGCGGCTCGTGAGGGTGGCCGCGAGCTGCCGGCCATCCATGCCGGGCATCACGATGTCGGTGACGAGCAAATCGATCGGCCCTGTTTCTGCGTCGCTCAGCGCGAGCGCCTGCGCGCCGTCCGACGCCACCAGCACCCGGTAGCCGAGCTGCGTGAGCAACAAGCGGGACACATCACGCACGATGGGCTCGTCTTCCACCAGCAGGATCGTCTCCGTTCCCACGGGCATGTCCGACGAGGACGCGGGCTGGGGTTTGGGCTCCACCTCGCCTCGCACCACGGGCAGGTGCACCAGGAACGACGATCCCTTGCCGGGATCCGAAACTACTTCGATGAAGCCATCGTGCTGCTGGACGATGCCGTAGACCATCGACAAGCCCAGGCCGGTACCTCCCTGCTTGGTCGTGAAGAACGGTTCGAAGATACGGTCCCGCGTCTGCTCGTCCATGCCCACGCCTGTGTCGCTGACCGTGAGCAGGACGTACTCACCAGCACGGGCGATCGATGGTTGGGCCTGGCGTTCGGTGGGGGCGGCAGCGAGCGAGGTGGTGATGCGGAGCGAGCCGCCCTGAGGCATGGCATCGCGCGCATTGACCGCCAGGTTGACGATGACTTGCTCGATCTGGCCCGGGTCGATGCGCACGGCTGGCAGGGATGGGGGCAGGTCGATTTCGAGGTGGATGTCCTCACCGATGATGCGGGAAAGGAGCTTGTGCAGGTTGCCGATGAGCTGGCTCAGGTCGACAGGACGGGGCTCGATGACCTGCTTGCGGCTGAACGCGAGGAGCTGGCGGGTGAGGTCTGCCGCACGCCTGGCCGCGTTGCGGATCTCGTTCAACGAATCGTACACACGGCCCTCCGAAGGCGCTTCGCGAAGCGCGAGGGATACGTGCCCCAGGATC
>Ga0209018_1003181_pt1 | contig 10677 bp, 8 predicted proteins | sample YNPBryBLVA2012_FD_185814 | JGI IMG/M metagenome (GOLD analysis project Ga0209018, IMG submission 185814) | Anoxygenic and chlorotrophic microbial mat microbial communities from Yellowstone National Park, USA - YNP Bryant BLVA 2012 (SPAdes)... ...
GGTATCCTATGGCAGTCAGAAATTATTTTTAAGGAGTAAAGCCATGGGTAAAATCATTGGAATTGACCTCGGAACCACTAACAGCGTCGTGGCCGTTATGGAAGGCGGCCAGCCGACTGTCATCTCGACCGCTGAAGGAGGGCGCCTTTGCCCCTCGGTAGTGGCTTTCAACAAGAATGGAGAACGCCTGGTAGGGCAGACGGCCAAGCGTCAGGCCGTCATCAACTCGGAGAATACCGTCTATTCTATCAAGCGCTTCATTGGTCGCCGTTACGAAGAGACCGAAGTGGAGCGCAAGATGGTGCCGTATCAGGTCATCAAAGGGCCGTCCGATGACGTAAGAGTCAAAATACCTGTCACCGGGCGCGAATATAGTCCGCAAGAAATCTCGGCGATGGTGCTGGCAAAGTTGAAAGCCGATGCAGAAGCCTATCTCGGCCAGCCGGTGACTGAAGCCGTCATCACCGTCCCGGCTTATTTCAACGATAGTCAGCGCCAGGCTACCAAAGACGCCGGTCGCATTGCCGGCCTGGACGTGAAGCGCATCATCAACGAACCGACTGCCTCGGCCCTGGCCTATGGCCTGGACAAGAAGAAGGACGAGACCATCCTGGTCTTCGACTTGGGCGGCGGTACTTTCGATGTCTCTATCCTCGAGGTGGGCGAGGGCGTCATCGAAGTCAAGGCGACCAACGGCGACACCCACCTGGGCGGCGACGACTGGGACCAGAGAATCGTCAATTGGGCGGCGGATGAATTCCAGAAGGAACAGGGCATAGACCTGCGCCAGGATCGTCAGGCCCTCCAACGCCTGCGCGAAGCGGCCGAGAAGGCGAAAATCGAACTCTCGACGGTCATGGAGACCGAAATCAACCTGCCTTACATCACCGCCGACGCCAACGGCCCCAAACACCTGGTCTTGAAACTGACGCGCGCCAAATTCGAGCAAATGACCGAAGACCTGCTCAACCGCTGCCGCGGTCCGTTCGAAGCGGCGCTGCGGGATGCCAACATGAAGGCCAGCGACCTCGACGAAGTAGTGCTGGTTGGGGGTTCGACGCGCATGCCTCAGGTCCAGGAATTGGTGCGCAAGTTGACCAACGGCAAAGAACCGCACAAGGGCGTCAATCCCGATGAGGTGGTTGCTGTTGGCGCAGCCATCCAGGGCGGCGTGCTGGGCGGCGAAGTCAAAGACATCCTGCTGCTCGACGTGACCCCGCTTTCCCTGGGCGTCGAAACCCTGGGCGGTGTGATGACCGTCATGATCGAACGCAATACCACCATCCCGGTGCGCAAGACCGAGATCTACTCCACCGCCGCCGACAATCAAACCGCTGTGGACATCCACGTCTTGCAGGGTGAGCGTCCGATGGCTGCCGACAACATGAGCCTGGGCCGCTTCCGGCTGGACGGTATCCCGCCGGCCCCGCGCGGTATTCCCCAAATCGAAGTCACCTTCGACATTGACGCCAACGGCATCCTGAACGTCACCGCCAAAGACAAAGCCACCGGCAAAGAACAAAAAGTAACCATTACCGCCTCGACCAACCTGAGCAAAGAAGAAATCGAACGCAAAGTGCAGGAAGCCCGCCAGCACGAGGCCGAAGACAGGAAACGCCGTGAGTTGATCGAAGCGCGCAACACCGCCGACAATCTGGCCTACCAGACCGAAAAGACCCTGCGCGAACTGGGCGACAAGGTGCCGGCCTCCGAAAAGTCGAACATCGAAAGCAAGATCAACGACCTCAAGCAGGCCGCGCAGGGCGACGATACCGCGCGCATCAAACGCCTGACCGAAGAAGTCCAGCAGGCCTTCCATGCCCTCAGTCAGCAGTTGTACGCGCAAGGACAGCCGCAGCCTGGCGCGTCCAGCGCTGGCCCCTCTACGCCGCCCCCGAGCGATGGAGATGTGATTGATGGTGAAGTGAGGGAGGCGTGAAACGTAAAACGTGAAACGTAATGTGGAATGCGTGACAGGCGGTTCGCGGGGGAGGGCCGCCTGTTTTGTTTGATATAATCCTCCCATGCAGAACCCGAAACGACTTTTCGACGCCTGGCGCTGGATTCCTCGACCTCGCTCGCGACGGACCCGCTTCCTGCTGGCCGTTTCATTGGCGTTGATCCTGGCGATTGGCCTCTCCCTGCTCCCCCCCATCCGTGAGCGCCTGGCCTGGCGGTGGGATGCTTTGCGTTCCCAGGTGGCTTACTTTTTCAATCCGCCCGACCAGGCCGTCTTCCAACCCGAACAAAGCCCCGCTTTCGATACGATTCTGGCGACCACGCGCGCCGAGTATGCCGCTACCCTCACGCCCCAGCCTACCTTTACGCCGCGCCCTGGCCTTACACCCACTCCCACCCTCACTCTCACGCCTTTGCCGCCGGCCGTTACCTTAGCGGGTGTCAAATATGAAGACCAGCGCAACCGCTGGAACTATTGTGGTCCGGCTAACTTCTCTATGGCGTTGACCTTTTGGGGTTGGAAAGGAAACCGGGATGTCATCGGCAAGGCCATCAAACCCAGCGACAAGGACAAGAATGTCATGCCTTACGAACTGGTGGACTATGTGAAAGACGAAGTGCCGGGCCTGGGCGCGTTGCAGCGTTATGGAGGCGACATCGAAACGCTCAAGCGCCTGATTGCGGCTGGCTTCCCGGTCGTGGCCGAGAAAGGGTACTATGAGCGCGATTACACCGGCAAAATGGGCTGGATGGGTCACTATCAATTCGTCACCGGGTACGACGAGGCCACCGGGACATTACTGGCGCAAGATACCTACCTGGACGGGCCGAATTTTGCCATACCCTACGAAGAATTCACGCAGGGTTGGCGCGCCTTCAATTATCTGTTTGTCGTCACGTACCCCTCGGAGCGCGAGCAGGAAGTGTTGACCCTGCTCGGCCCGCTGGGGGACGCAAACGCGGCCGCGCAGCGCGCGCTCGAAAGGGCGCAGGCTGAGAGCCAGACCCTGGACGGCATCAACCGTTTCTTTGCGTATTTCAACATCGGCACCAGCCATGTCGCCCTACAGCAATATGCCGATGCCGCGTATGCCTACGATTTCGCCTTCCAACTTTATGCTGGCCTGACCAGCGATGACAGCATCCGTCCCTATCGCATGATGTGGTATCAGACCGGCCCCTACTTTGCGTACTATTACAGCGGCCGCTATGCCGACGTCATCAATCTGGCGACCACCACTTTAGAGGATACCATCAGCGAACCGGTATTGGAAGAGAGCCTCATCTGGCGGGGGCGCGCCTACTACATGGCTGGGCAAACCAACAAAGCCATTGCCGACTATCGCGCCGCGCTCAAAGTCCATCCCAATTGGCCACCGGCTGTCCAGGCCCTGCGCGATTTAGGCGTCCAGCCTTGAGCCGTTGAAAGTCTACTTTCTCGGAGAGATGCCTTATGACGCGATATCGCATCCTGTCTTGGAAACACATCCCCTCTGCGATTATCCTTCAGGGAGAGGGGCGGGAGATCAAAGTCCAACTACCAGCGCGCTTCCAAAAAGCCATAGACGCCTATGCCATGGCCAGCGGCGAAACGGACAGCGAGGCCTACATGGCTGCATGGCAAAAAAGCGAGTGGGTCGAGCGTGAAGGCAGCCTGGAACAAGTCGCTGCGGCGGTTCTCTCTGAACTCGAAACTGCCTTTGCGAAAATCGAAATTCCGCGCCGCAAGGTCTGATGGGTAAGAGGAGGGGGGCGTTTTGGGTCATATTTGCCATACCTTGCGCCTGGATTTTTCTGTATACTTAAACTGAATTCGGGATAAGCCTTCGAACCATCCCAAAGGCTCGATTTTGCTCATACAATGGCTCTAAAAAGCCTTCGGGAAGGTCATCCCGAACTGGCGTTATAGTAACTCTGCAGAATCTATCACGTTTGTGAAGATTTTGTTGCGTGGCATTCATGCCGTCTTGGGTTGCGGGATAAATCCCGCGCTACGGATGAAGTTCGACAGGAGGATGACTTATGATGACCCGCCTTGCCCGTTCTTTTTTGTTTCTGCTGGCGATTTGGGGGTTGGCCGCTGTTGCCTGCAATTTACCCGCTAGTCAAGCCAATGCGGTAGCGACGCCGACGCTTGCGTTGCTGCCTTCCCTTGTACCGGTTACGGAAATCCCTACGGCCACGCTGGTGCCGGCGACAGCCACCGTCACGCATGTTCAGCGACCGTCTGATGCGCCGCCCGCCGGAAAACTGGTCTATGATGTCGAGTCCGCCGATACTGCCGCCGAGAAGCGTGCCCCTTACGGCGATTCTTACCAGATCAACCGCCTGGAACGCCCCTTCCAGCAAGATATGACTTACATCCCCGACCTGGACATCGTGACCTTCACGCTCAGTCAGGATGACACCTATATCTATGTGTCCCTGGAATTGAGCGGTTTCGACCCCAACAATGCGGTTGGTATCAACTATGGAGTCGAAATAGACCTGGACGCAGACGGCTTTGGCGACCGGATCATTTGGGCGCATCCGCCTTACGTTCCTGCCTGGACGACCGACGGCGTGCAGGTCTTCGAGGATTCCAATCACGATACCGGCGGTTTGTCGGGTGAACGCTCGGACGCTCCGCTGCCAGGGGATGGATACGATAAATTGCTCTTCGACAGCGGCGTTGGCGAGGACCCCGACCTGGCCTGGGTGCGCGTGAATGCGGGCCGACAGGCGACGGTGCAGTTTGCTTTCAAGCATTCCCTCACCGATGGCGCTTATATGCTGGGCGTGTTGGCCGATGCCGGGTTGAAAGAGGCGGGAAAATTGGATTATGTAGACCGCTTTACCGAAGAGCAGGCCGGTTCGCCGGAAAAGAGCGAGAAATATTATCCGCTCAAAGCCTTGTACTCGGTGGACAATACCTGCCGGGAGGCGTTTGGCTTCAAACCCACCGGGTATGAGCCGCAACTCTGTCCGCGAGACGAGGCCACGCCCAAGCCGCGGCCGACTCATCAATTCTGCCCGCCGCCAATCACGATGTGGTGCAATTGGGATCCGATAGAGTGCAGGTGCAGGTAATTCAAACGAAACGCAGGAAGACCTGGTTTCCCAGCAGGCGCCCGCGCGCGGTCAGCCTCAAGACTTCGGAAGTCTGTATTTCCGCCCATTCCAGCAGGCCCAGCCGCGTCAACTCTTCGATCTCGCGCCCAAAGATGTCGCGCAGGTCGCGGCCAAAGCGCGCGCGGAAGGTTTCAGGAGCGACGCCCTCGCGTGTGAGACGCAGGCCGTTGAGCATGAATTCGCTCATGTCGTCTTGCAAACTTTGGCGGTGATGGTTGACAACGGCGGGAGTAAGGGGGAAGGGGTACGGCGTATGCCCTGCTGGGAGAGAGGTAAGGCGTTCGATGTAGGTTTCGATGCGCAGGACGTTGGAGTAACGGACGCCATGCGCGTAACCGTGCGCGCCTGCGCCCAGTCCCAGGTAGGGAAGTGCGCGCCAGTATTGCAGGTTGTGGCGGCACATCCATGGGTCGGCTTTTGCCCAATTCGAGATTTCATATTGGAGATAGCCGTTGGCCGCCAGATATTCTCCTGCCCATTCGTACATGTCGGCGGCCAGGTCGGGATCGGGCAGGGGGAGCAGCCCGCGCGCGGCCCAATGTCCGAAGGGGGTGCCGTGTTCCAGGGTGAGAGCGTACAGGGAGAGATGTTCTGGGCGCAGGTCGAGAGCGCACTGAAGGCTGATTTGCCAGTCGGCTAGCGTTTGCTCTGGCAGACCGTAGATGAGGTCGAGGTTGAGATTGTCGAAGCCGGCCTGGCGCGCCCATTTGACCGCCTGGATGACATCGAAGAAGGTGTGCGAGCGTTCCAACAGGCGCAGTTCGCGAGGCCGCGCCGATTGGACGCCATAACTCAAACGATTGACGCCCAAGGCGCGGGTTCGTTGCAAGTATTCCAGCGAGACGGTGCCGGGGTTGACCTCTAGTGTGACTTCGAGATGGGGGGCAAGGCTGAAGGCAGAGCGCAGGGCCTCCATAACGGAGGCAAGTTGCGGCGGGGAAAGAAGCGAGGGCGTTCCACCGCCGAAGAAAAGCGTCCCAATCGTCTGATCGTCGGAGAGTCTCGCAGCCGCTTGTCCGAGATAGAGAATTTCGTCCCTCAGGGCGTTTACGTAGGCAGGAATGAAAGCCTCTTGCCCGGCGTAGGTGTTGAAGTCGCAATAGGCGCAGCGATGGGCGCAGAAAGGGATATGCAGGTAGATGGCCAGCGGCGCGCTGGGGGACATGGTGAGGCATCTGGCTTCGTTTTTCAATCGGCAAACGTAATGGTGCCGTTTTCCATGGCGGTAATACGCACCAGCGCTTCGATGGGGATGCGCAGCGGTTGAAGCGCTTCGCGCCCGCCCTCGAAGGTCTTTTCGATCAAGGCGCCGACCCCCACCACTTTAGCCCCGGCCGCCTCGGCCAGGCGCACCAGTCCGAGGATGGTTTGTCCGCTGGCCAGGAAATCGTCTATGATGAGCACTTTTTCGCCGCCCGACAAGAACTCTGGCGAGACGATCAATTCGACCGTTCGACCTTTGGTGTGCGAGGGCGCCAGGGTGAGCAATACCTGATCGGGCATGGTGATGGGTTTGTGTTTGCGGGCATAGACGACCGGCAAACCCAGGTGCAGGGCTGTCGCTACTGCGGGGGCAATGCCAGAGATTTCGGCTGTCAGCACTTTGGTGGCGCCTAATGCCTGGAAGCGGCGCGCAAACTCACGTCCGCAGGCGTCCATCAGGGCCGGGTCTACCTGGTGGTTGACGAAACCATCCACTTTCAAAATGCCGTTCCCTAAATTCTTGCCCTCTTTTAGAATGCGTTCTTTCAGTTCTTTCATCTCAACCTCCTCCAGAGGAATGTTAATGCCAGTTCGGGATCACCGTCCCGAAGGCTTTTTAGAGCCATGGTATGGGCAAAATCGAGCCTTCACCCTGCGGGTACTTCGCGGGAGGGTTCGAAGGCTTATCCCGAATTCAGGTTGTATTACCGCTCGGGTTGTATCGTTTGCGCAAATCTGAGTGGTATCGAATTACACGAGCGTATCGAGACCCGCCGCCTACTCGACCTGCGCTCCCAAGGACAGGCAAGTTTGGTTGCGGCGGAGGCGGCGCTATAGTATTACTCTGCAGAATCTATCACGTTTGTGAAGATTTTGTTGCGTGGCATTCATGCCGTCTTGGGTTGCGGGATACATCCCGCGCTACGTTTAGCAGTCTGGATTCCGAAGTCTGGAGACTTTGGAGTCCTTGAAAAGGACACCAAAATTTTACCACCGCCATCGCTGAATTACCATCACAAGAGTGGAAAGTGACCAGCGGAGGGAGCGGATAAACAGATGAGGCGCTTCCATCCGTTCATTCCCTTCGATATCCGTTGACCATTCTTTATGGGGATACCGATACCCATACAGGCGTGTCTGGCGCTAGCGTCAGTTCCACAACCGCCATGGGGAAGGGGAGATAGTGACCGGCGGGATAGGAAAAATCTGGGTCTTCAGGGCCGGTCAAGAACGGCAGCGATTCGCTGAACGCCCGTATCGTCATCTGACCTTGCGCCTGAATCCGCAGCATGGGACCGTTGACCAGCCCCCAGGCAATCTCGCCGGGCGAGACCTCTTGCCTATATTTCTCTGCCCAGCCGGGGGTGAAGCGCGTTTCTGGCTCTACCAGCAGGGAGATTTGCGTCTTCACCGCTTCTGGCCCATGATAGGAAACTTCCAATCCGGCTGGCGTCAGCCTGAAGGTCTTTGTGCGCTGGCCGTCGGGCGAGCCGAACGTCAACGTATCACCTCGCAGAGTGGGGCGGTAGACCTCGAAAGCATCGTCCAGGTCGGTGAATGCGCCGGGGTAGGCGCCTGGGTCGGCGGCTTCGCCTTTGGACAGGTCCCATTGGGATGGGTCGCTCAGTCCCACCGCTGCTTGCCAGGAGGGGCCGATGAGTTGTCGCAATGAGGACACAGTCCCGCTTTGTGTCAAGGAGAACAAATAGGTTAGCCTTGCTCCGCGTGCGTCGAAGATGGCAAGGTAGTTTCCATTGGCAAGGACGCATTCCGCTTCGCCGTCTTGGTCCAGGTCTTCGGCGCAATGGGAAAGCGGAGCGCCTTGCCAGTTTTCGATGAAATGCAAGACGGGTTCTGTCAAACCCTGGTAGTGTAATGCAAGTTGGGCGTGCGCTTCGTCGCGTGGCAGGGGGCGGAGTTCTGGCCAGCCAGGTTTGGCTGGGAATTCGAGCAAATCGTCAGCGGTCAAAACGTGGATGTAAGGGCGGCTGGCAAGCCAGGCCAGCATCTTGCCGGCCATTTCTGGATGACCCCAGGTGCTGTGGCGCAGGCTGCTGCCCAGGACGAGCAGGTCGTTTCGTTCTTCGTTCAGAGCGGTTTCCAGCAGGGCGCGCCGCACTTCCAATGAGGGGCCGCTGGGTGTGGGCTGGTTTTGGTCGCTTTGGATGGCTATCGGGATGATTTTTGTGTCTGAGAAAAGGGGCCGATAGAGATGGCTGGCATCGCCGCTGGCGGCAAAGGTGGGGGCGTCCGGTTGTATCTCCCCATAATAGAAAGGGCTGTCTTGCAGGTCGAACAGGGCGCCTGGACGGGATGGGTTGGGCAGGAGCAGCAAACCATCTTCTTCCATGCGACGGATACGCGGCAGCAGGCCCATGGCCTCCAGCGCAGAGAGGTTTTGGGGTGTTTTCAGGTCGAGCAAGACGAGGGGAATCTGGTCAGTTTCGGCTGCCTCCAACAAATGCTTGAGGCCGTGACGCTCGCCGCGCGGGCCGCTGTGGGCCGCATCCCAACTGCGCAGCGCCTCGGCGGGAAAACGGCCGGCAAACGTGTCGTAGAACGTCAGCAGCACAGGGGCTGTGTGTGGACACCCTGTCTGCGGGTATGTTGCCGGCCTTAGGACGGTCAGCGCATCTTGGGGGGTGGTTATCTCTATGCGGGGGTGGGCGGGAACTCGAGAGCGGGGAAGCGTTACGGTAACGGTGGCCAGTTCGGGGTCGAGGGCGAAGCGGACCGAATCTGCCGCAGCGGGGAGGTGGATGAGGAGCGGGGCCGCTTGGGGGTTGGCCTCGTCTCCAATTTCTATATCCAAAGAAAGGTCGTCGGCGCTTTGGTAGGCCAGCAAGTCTATGCGAATTTCTATGTCTTCGTCTTGCGAGCGCAGGTAGACGGCCGTCAGGTCGTAGGGGGGATCGGCGTCGGCGGGGTCGAGGACGCACCAGGCTTCCTCCCATGCGCCGCGCGGCGGGAGAGGCCCGGCCGCCGTTTCGCCGCCAGTAGGGGGCAGGCAGCCGGCCAGCAGCAGGCACAGCAGCAGGCCGTGTAGGGTGTGTCGAGCGATGGCGCGTCTCCTTCTGGGCAAGCGCCAGGACATTCCTGGGCAAGCGCCAGGACTTTCAGCGCAGCGACACCGTCAACGTATAAGCGGCGTAGTTCAGCGCGCTGCCGCCTTGCCCTGCCAGCAGATGCAGGGTATACGGACTGCCGGCAAACAGGCTCAAAATCAACTGGCTGGTTTGCCCACATGGCAGGTCGTTCCAGGTTTGCAGGCGCGCGCCCGCCTGGATGAGTTCCAGCGCCAGCGGGGCGTTGCCGGTGCATTGCAGCATGACCGAAACGCTGGCGGGCTGTCCGGCCTGGCCGGGCAGGGTGAATTGCACCCAATCATCCAGGTCGCCTTGCGGTGAGGAAACATCGCTGCTGTACTGGAACGCGCGCGTTTGCGTTGCCGATAGGGTTAGGCTGACGGCCGGGGATTGTGGCGAATCGTTGTCCGTTGCGGCTGGGGACTGGGCGGCCGGCGGGGCCGGGGAGGGGGATGCCCCCGCTTCGGGCTCCGACGGGGTGCCTGCTTCCGTTATCGCAGGCTGTGAGGCGGCCTGGACGGCCGTCGCTGCTGGCTGCGGCTGTTCGGCGATGACCGGCACGTCTGGCGATCCGTTGACTTGGACGAACTGGGCCGTAATCCAGCCCGTGCCGCTGGGGCTTTCGGGGAACTGGATGAGGTACCAGCCGCCGCTGGCGTCTTTGCCTACGATTTGCACCTGAGCGAACATGTAGACCGTGCCAAGCAGGTTGCTTTCGGCGGAGGGGGCGCTGCGCACGTTCAACTGGCTGGTGGTTTGTCCCTCTATTGGTTGTACGGGCGGGGTGGAAGTGGGGGGCAAGGGCGTGGGCGAGGGGCGCGGCGTGAATGTGGGTGGCAGGGTGGCGGTGATGAGGAACGGCGTTGGCGTAGGCGAGGGCAGAGGGGGTGTATCCACGCCGCAGGCGGTCATGGCCGCCGCTAGAACGAGCAGGATGAGAGAGTAAGTAAGATGACGAAAGTTGCTCACGGGGCAATTTTACCGTGAAGCGCTTCGAAAGGGAGGCGTGAGTATCCTTTCAAGTATTATCGCTCGTCATTTGCGTCGAATTACACGAAGGACTCGAAGGCTTTACGTTGGGTTGCGGCTGGAGGCGCAGAGAAACGGCACCTCTTTTGCCCGTGAACCAACGTTGCAAACAAACCAGAAAAAATTTTTGCATTCGAGCAAAAATCGGGTAAAATTTATCTTGCCGGGGCGATGGCGGAATCGGCAGACGCAGCGGACTTAAAATCCGCCGGTGGTGACACCGTGAGGGTTCGACCCCCTCTCGCCCCATCTGTGTCATTGCGAGACAGTGGTTTTCTGCCGAAGCAAT
>Ga0209018_1003182_pt1 | contig 10676 bp, 11 predicted proteins | sample YNPBryBLVA2012_FD_185814 | JGI IMG/M metagenome (GOLD analysis project Ga0209018, IMG submission 185814) | Anoxygenic and chlorotrophic microbial mat microbial communities from Yellowstone National Park, USA - YNP Bryant BLVA 2012 (SPAdes)... ...
TGTCGTCTACACGTTCGGTGGTTACGGTAAGTTCTTCGGCCATGCCGCGAGGTTACCGCATTTTTGAAATCTCGTCAAAAAATGAGCGAACCGGAAGTCAAAGAAGTGCTTTTGTGAGAAATCTAATAGAAACTACCAGCCTAAATAGCGGTCAATTGCAGCCGCGGCTTTGCGACCAGCGACCATGGCTGTCACCACCAGATGCGGCCCGGTGACTACGTCGCCGCCGGTAAAGACTCCCCGCCGAGGGGTTGCACCCGTGTACGCATCTGCGAGAAGGAGACCTGACTCGTTAGTTTGAATGCCGGGTGTAGTTTGAGGAATGATTGGATCTGGTTTATAGCCAATCGCCAGGACTGCGGTATCGGCGTTCAGGACGAAATTAGAGCCTTCGATAACACGGAAACTGCGGCGACCACTTTCGTCTGGCTCGCCCAGTTCGGTGCGAACGCACTCAATTTGAGCCAGGCGGCCATCGGGTCCCGCAATAAAGCGCACGGGTTGCGTCAGGAAGTAATATTGCGCGCCTTCTTCAATTGCCATCTTACGATCTTTGTAACCGCCAGGCATTTCAGCCTCGCTGCGGCGATAGAGGCAAAAGACATGCTCGGCTCCCATCCGTAGAGCAGTTCGCAGGCAATCAGCAGAAGTATCACCGCCACCAATCACCGCCACTCGTTTGCCAATTTCCACAGGCTGACACATCTCGTGGGGTAACAAGTCTTTGTCAACGTTGGTGCGAATCAAGAAGTCAGTGGCCTTATAAACGCCGGGCAAATTCACTCCCGGCACATTCAGTTCAGCGTCAACCGGTGTCCCCAGTCCCAGGAAAATGGCATCATAACCGCCGGCAAATAATTTATCCACCGTGATGCGGGGGCCAATGTATGTGTTTCCCACAAAAGTTACACCGGCGCGCAACAAGTCGTCCCAGATGTCAAAGACCACCTTCTTCGGCAATTTGAAATTCGGTATGCCGTAAATCAAAAGGCCGCCGGGAGCCGGGCGAGCATCGAAGAGGGTCACCCAGTGACCAGCGCGCACCAGTTGTTCAGCGCAAGCCAGGCCCGCCGGTCCGGCGCCGATAACAGCCACCTTTTTCCCCGTAAACTTACCTACCGGAATGCTAACACCGCGTTTGCGACGCTCGTAATGGGTGGTAAAGGCCTCGAGGGCGCCGGTTGGTACCGGCAAATCAGCGCGCTTGCCGCGCACGCAAGCGCCCTCACAGAGACGTTCCTGGGGGCAAACGCGGCCACAAACCTCGGGCATGGAACTGGTCTGGCGATATACCGCCGCTGCCTCAAGGAACTGCCCATGCTCGATTAACCACATTGCAAATGAAATGTCGTTGCCAGCCGGGCATGCTCTCTGACAGGGAGCCGGGTCAGGGCAATGAATGCAACGTTTGGCCTCATAGACCGCCCAATCCTCATCCAAACGAATGATGGCTTCATCAAAATCTTTGACGCGTTCCTGAGGAGGACGAACAGGCAGTCCACGAGATTGAATTTTCATCCGCTCTTTGCGGTCCACAGACGAAAAATCGCGCAGAGGAAGGGAAGATTGCGTGCTCATCAGACCATCCTTTCGAAGAGCAGAAAAAGAGGGGCGGCGTCTCCCAAATTGGAAACGCTAAATACATTATAGGCATTTGTGCAATTTATTACAATCACCCCAAAAAGTTAGTTTCCTGTTCCCCACTTCCAAAAGGTCTCCTGAAGCGAACTCCGATCACTCACATAATTCTGCATCGGCGCGGCGCAAAATTTCGTCTAATTTGCCGACAACAGAATCGGCAGCGGATCTACCAGGGGAGCAGATAGAATTTCCTGCACTTTTTCTCGCGCCGCGGAGTACATGGACGGCTTGCCAAGCGATAACCAGGTGTCGTAAGACTGGCGGTTGACATAGCGAGCCTTGTAAAACTCATTCGAACGGGCAGCCGCGCGGGTGCTCTTCAGAGCCAGGAAATGGCCCCCGGTCCTACCTGCGCAATATTGTTGAACAGGTCCTTTTCAGGAGAAGTGTCAATCCCCTGCGAAAGACACTCGCAGAAATGGGCAATTTCATTGTCCACCAAAATCTGCTCCAGGTAGAGGGTCTGGTCGCTTTCTACTTCGCCAAAACCGATGATGATGTCGGAACCAACCAGCAATCCTGGAATGGTAGAAAGCATTTTTTCGATCACGGCTTCTGCCCCGGGTTCCTTGGCATCAGACGTCATCCCTGCTGAGGTGGAGGGGAAGCCATAGAAGCGCCCCATCTGAACCAGAGCAGCAGATTGCAGGCCCATCTCCGCCGTGCCGGCCAGGTAGGCGCCGGTGCGGAAGTCCACGCTGCCGTTGGCGCTGCTGTAAATAAGCGGTCTCCCCGGATGAGCCAACTGGAAGATGACAAACGCAGAAAGCGTCTCAGCGTTGGCCAGCGCGACGTTTGAGAACAAACTGGCGGGCCCGGTCGTCCCGTTGACGGGCATGGGCATAATCATCACCGGCAAGCCAACTTGCCCGAGTTCGAGATAAGCATCCAGCATGGAGCCATCGTGTGTGAGTGGCGCAACCGGGCAGTAGATGAGCGAGTAGAGATTTCTTTTTTGCAACGCCTCGGCTGAGCCAGCAATGGCTTCTAACCCTTCCACAAGGTAAGGGACCTGGGCCACCGTGTGGAGTTCGTGTTGGGCATGTTTGGAAGTATATTTCGCCATGGTAAAAAATTCATGCAAAGGGCGCGACGGCGCAGGAGCATCAGAGGCACACACCGGCGGCCAGGCCATTATGCCCAAATCAGCCTGTTGAAAAACGCGCATGGCGTCGGCAATATCGCGGCATTGGCCATAGCGGCGCTCACCAGTGACAAAATCGGCCATGAAAGCACCGGTACCATCCATAGCGTAACGGGTCACGGGAGAAGGCAAAGGGTAGTCAAAGGCCGGATTACGCGCCCCCAGGACAACGGTCCGCGCGCAGCGGCGAGAGCATACTCCACCAATTCAGCGGGGATGCGGGCAATGCCCGTCTCAAAGTCCACCTGCGCCCCTGCAGCAGCCAGGAGGGGAAGTCCTTTTTCCCCATGCACGCGTACTCCAACTTCGGCGAGAATGCGTAAACTCTGCTGGTGGATTAGGTGTTTTTCTTCTTCGCTGAGCAATTGCGCGGTCAGTCTCATAAGTCCTCCACAGCATAAATTTTTTAGCAAGATTATCGCACAGTTGCGGTAAAATGTGGGCATGGAAGTGCAAATTGCGGTTGCAAAAACAAATAAATACGCGGTTACCGAAAGCGGCGATACACTCGAGGTGGTAGAACGCCCAAACGGTGGTTTGTCAGTGGTGTTAGCCGATGGGCAGACCTCTGGCCGGGGAGCAAAAGCCATCTCCATGATGGTCGTGCGCAAAGTGATTTCCCTGCTGGCCGAAGGCGTGCGCGACGGGGCAGCAGCCCGCGCTGCCTCGGATCTGCTTTACACCGAGAAACAGGGCAAAGTGTCCTCTACGCTTAATATCGTCTCCGTTGACCTTGAAACAAGTACTGTTGTCCTGACACGGAACAACCCGGCCCCCTTTTTCATTGCCCGTAACGACCAGATTGATTGCATTGGCACGTCGTCCTCGCCCATTGGGATTTCACGTAGCGTGCGTCCCACGATTACTGAGATTCCTCTTGAGCCGGGTTTAACGATTGTGGTGTATACGGATGGGCTGATCCATGCTGGCGAACGAATCGGTCAGCCAATGGACGTTGGTACCTCCCTCAAATCCATGCTGGAGGAGCAAGACCCTCCACCACAAGAAATTGCTGATACCTTGCTCAAAGAGGCGCTGCGGCTGGATGACAACCGTCCTTGCGATGACATCAGCGTTCTTGTATTGAAGGTTGTTTCTCGCGACGGCGACAATGTGCGCCGTATGAACGTTCGCTTGCCGATTTGATGGGTAAATTTTCCTCCCTGTTGCGGCGCTGGAAGGCTTCCTGGCGCGATACGAACCTGCTGCTGAAGCAATTCCGCCTGCCCCTGTTTGTTTTCCTGACAGCAGTGATTGGGGCGGGGTCGCTTTATCAGTTCATTGCCGCAAGAGTCAATGAACCAACAGACAACTGGCTATCATCGGTCTATCTGGTGCTGACGATGGTCTTCCTGCAACCTTCGGGGGAATTTCCGCATCATCCGCTGTTACAACTCTTTTATTTCATCATGCCGATTGTCGGCATTGGCGCGCTGGCACAGGGACTGGCAGATTTCGGTATTTTGCTTTTCAACCGGCGGGCGCGCAGCAAGGAATGGGAAATGGCTGTTGCATCCACATTCTCCAATCATACTGTTCTGGTGGGGCTGGGACATCTTGGGTACCGCGTGGTGCATCAATTACACACGCTGGACGAACAAGTGGTGGTCATTGAACTCAACCCATCTGCCGACCAGGTGAGCGCGGTCCAAAAGATGGGTGTGCCAGTCATTCAAGACGATGCTGCCCGCCCTGCGGCGCTGGAAGCAGCCGGCGTCGAGCGCGCTAAAACAATCATGCTCTGCACGCAGAACGACGCCCTGAACCTGCAAATTGCGGTCAAGGCGCGCAGCATAAACCCGCGTATTCATGTCGTCATCCGCATTTTCGACGAAGATTTTGCACGCTCACTCCAGGAGCAATTCGGTTTCACTGCCCTGAGCGCTACTGCCATGGCTGCCCCCGCTTTTGCCGCGGCCGCCGCCGGTTCAGACATTACCAGCCCAATCACGGTAGAAGGAGAAAGCCTCAGCCTGGTGCGAATCGAGGTGGGAGCCACATCCGCCCTGATTGGGAAAACAGTCGGCGAAATCGAGCAAAATTACGACCTGAGCATCGTGCTGTTGAAGCATGGCAACAAAAAGGACATGCACCCTGCCGCAACCCAAACTCTTTCGCAGGGAGCCATCCTGGGGATACTGGGAACGCCAGCGCAATTAAATCGCATCGTCCATGACAACCGGTAAGGACTTACTCATCGGCATCGTAGGACCCTGCGGAGCAGGGAAAACGACCCTGGCAAATGGTCTGACCGCCCTCGGTTACAACGCCCGAGCCATTGCTCAGGAACATTCGTACGTTCCGGACATGTGGCAACGCCTCACCCGTCCCGACGTGCTGATCTTCCTCCAGGCTTCACGCGATACTGGCGCTCAAAGACGGCACATGAACTGGACAGAAGCCGAATGGCAGGAACAGCAACACCGCCTCCGCCATGCCCGTCAGCATGCCCATTTCTACCTTGAGACGGACACATTTTCAATCCAGGAAGTGCTGCAACAAGTACTGAATTTCCTTAATTCCAGAAAGTGAACCTTATCTCTGTCAATCAGTAGTATAATCGCCCCGCCGCTTTTACACTGGCGGGTATTTTTTGTAACGGAGATTCATGGATGAAAAAACAGATTACACGCCTGATTCTCATTCTCCTGATCACTGCTCTCGCCATTTGGGTAGATGTCAGCGACATTGTGCGCATCGCAAACCCATTGAACGGACAGGTCATCTTCGAACGTAATGTCAAAACTGTGCTGGGCCTTGATCTGCGCGGCGGGCTTCAGGTAATTCTCTCGGCCGTTTTGGACGAAGGTCAGACCGTGACGGCTGAGCAAATGGAAGTCGCCCGCTCGATTATCGAGAACCGTACCAATGCCCTGGGCGCATCCGAAAACCTGGTGCAGGTGGCCGGGGAGACGCGCATCGTCGGCGAGTTTCCGGGCCTGACCGAAGAAGATGCGCAGAGCATCCTGGACATTATTCAGCAAACCGGCTTGCTAGAATTCGTCGAGATGGGCAACAATCCGCTGCCGGAAGGGACACGCATTGAAACCTACACCGGCGACACACCGCCTGAAGGCGTGGAAAATGCCTACCACACCATCATGACCGGTGCGGAACTGAAGTCTGTTGGCGTCAGCAGCCATCCCATGACCGGCAAGCCGGTCATCACCTTTACACTGACGGATGAAGGCACCAAAATCTTCGGAGATTACACCACCACCCACGTCAACCAATATCTGGCCATCGCGCTGGACAAAACCATCATCTCGGCTCCCCGCATTGGCTCTGCCATCACCAGCGGGAACGGTATGATCGAGGGAGAATTTACCGTCGAAAGCGCCAACGCCCTGGCCATTCAGTTGCGCTATGGCTCTCTCCCTATCCCGCTTGAAGTTGTGGACTCCCGCTATATCGGCCCCACCCTGGGCGAGGACTCTCTGCAGAAAAGCATCATTGCCGGCGTGATCGGCATGATCATCGTTGTCCTTTTCATGGCCATCTACTACCGCCTGCCTGGCATCGTCGCCGATATTTCCATTCTTGTCTATGCTGCGCTGGCCTTTGCCATTTTCAAGTACTTCCACTTCACCCTGACCCTGCCCGGCATTGCTGGCTTCCTGCTCAGCACCGGTTCCGCTCTTGATGCGAACATTCTCATTTTTGAACGCATCAAGGAAGAACTGCGCGGCGGATTAACGCTCTCAAACGCCCTTGAAAAAGGATGGCAACGCGCCTGGTCCTCCATTCGGGACTCGAACATTGCCACGATCATCACATCCCTTATCTTGTTCTGGTTTGGGTCAAGTTTCGGCGCCACCATCGTCAAGGGCTTCTCCCTGACCCTGTTCCTGGGTGTCGCCATCAGCCTCTTTACCGCCCTGTTCGTTAGCCGCACCCTGCTGACCCTGGCCATTGACTGGTTCAAACCAACCAACCTGGCGCGCTGGTTTGGCATCTAGGAGACCGATATGAACATTCTGAACAAACGCTACCTGTTCTTTGCTCTCTCACTGCTCATTATCCTCCCTGGCCTGATCATTCTCATCAGCCAGATTGCCCGGAAACAACTGCCACTTTCGATTGACTTCACCGGCGGAAGTTTGCTTGAAATTCGTTTCGAGTCGGCCTCCCCTTCCCCGGCAGAGATCATCTCGCTATACGAGGAAGTGGACATCCAGGATACTCAGGTTCAAACGACCGAACAGGGCACTTTCCTGATTCGTTCCTCCTACATCAACAACGACCAGCGGGATGAGGTCTTGAGTTTGCTGGAAACCCGGTTCAGCTCTCCGGTCGAGATTGTGCAATTCGACAGCGTGGGCCCGTCCATCGGCAAGCAAGTCACCTCGCGGGCAGCCATCGCCGTCGGCTTCGCCGCCCTGGCGGTCGTCATCTACATCACGACAGCCTTCCGCGGGATGGCCCATGCCTTTCGCTATGGAGCCTGCGCCATTATCGCCATGATTCACGATGTGGCCGTTGTGTTCAGCGTCACCGCCATCGGCTCGATTTTCTTCGGCTGGGAAATGGACGCTCTCTTCCTGACCGCCCTGCTGACGGTGATCGGCTTCTCGGTGCAGGACAAAATCGTCGTCTTCGATCGCATTCGTGAAAACGCAGGGATTCACCGCAGTCTCGACTTTGAGACGCTCGTCAATCACTCCATTGTGCAGACGCTGCAGCGTTCCATCAACACCCAGTTGATGACTGTCGAGTTCCTCCTGCTGGCGCTGGCGCTGATGGGCGGCGTCACCCTGCGCGAATTCGCCATCATCCTGCTCATCGGCCTGCTGAGCGGCACATATTCCTCGATTTTCATTGCTGCGCCAATTCTTGTTCTGTGGGAAAACCGGGAGTGGCGCACCTGGTTCCGCCGCAAGCCTGCCGCTGCCTGACGCAAAAAGACACAGCCTTACAAAAAAGCGATGACCTCAACGGCCATCGCTTTTTATTTTTTCTCAACGCACCCGCTCAAAGATCGGCAGCATTTCGAGCGGAGCAGGAAATTCGGTCAGCACATCCGGACCTGGATACTGCTCGCCCGTCCAGTAATCACGCCACACGCCGGGGGGCAGGTAAATCTCACGGCTGCGCTGTCCAGGCCGGACAACGGGAGCAGCCAGAATGTCCTCACCGAGCAGGAACTGGTCGTCGCAGGTCAGGGCGCGTTCATCGGTCGGGTCCAGCCACCAGAGCGGACGGATGATTGGTGTGCCGGTTCGCGCCGATTCGTTTGCCAGTTCCAGGATGCGGGGGCAAATTCCAGGTGCAGTGTGGCATAGCGGCGGCAGATGATGTTGCAGGTTTCGCCATACTCCCAGGGAGCCAGGCTGAACTGCATGGCTGGCAGCAGGGCGTTCAATTGCGTCCAGCGGATCATCAGTTCGGCATCGGGCTGCTCGTCGTAAGCGTTGCCGCCAATCATATCGGGCAAAATGAACGGGTAGCCCGACAAACCCAGTGCGAGGATGCCCGTGAGCACAGAATGCAGGCCGTTATCCAATCCCCAGGTGGACCATTTGTCCCACTGGCGGAAGAAAATGGGAGCGGTCTGATTCTTCCAGGCAGAGCGAACTTCGGTCAGTCGGAAATGGCGGGCAACGAAGTCAATGTAGTGGTAGGTGTAGTCGTTCGGGGACAGGAATTCAGTGCTGACAGCATCGGCAGGGAAGAAAGCCGCTTCGCCCACATCAAATTTGTAGCCATCGAGACCGGTTTCCCGCTGGAGCCGTTCGAGGCGTTCCCGGAACCACGCTAAGGCGGACGGGTTGCTCACGTCGAGCAGGGCACCCACTCCCTGCCACCAGCGGACGGGATAGGGGTCTCCGTCGGCCTGGCGTACCAGAAAGCCCTGTGCCTTGCCCTCGGCAAAGGTCGCCGATTGCGGGTCGAGGAAGGGGATGACCCAGGCTGTGACCTGGAAACCTTTTTCATGCAGTTGCGCAATCATTCCTTTAGGATCCGGGAAACGCGCCGGGTCAAAGTCCAGGTCGCCGTAATGAACCTGCCAGCGGTCGTCAATCTCCATCACGCCGTAGGGATAGGCGTTTTGGATGATTTCATCGGCAAATTGCAGCACAGTTTGCTGGGAAACGGCAGTTTGGTAGCGCGCCCAGGTTGTCCAAATGGGCAGGCGGAAGAGGCGATCGGGGGGTGTTTGGGTGGGGTGACCAAAGAGACCGTTCAGGTGGTGATAGGCGGCGCGGGCGTCTTCGTTCAGGTGGATGGATAGATGCAGGCCTTTTCCGCTGAAGGTCAGCAAGCCGTCGCCTTGTCCGCCGGGGTCGGCAAAGGGCCGATGAGCAAAGGGGCCTTTTTCTGCGCCCAAACTCCACGGGTAGTGCGGGAAATGATCAGGCGGCTGGTTGATTCCCACTGAAACAGGGGTATGCGCAACGATGGAAATGCCCTTCGAGGAGAACCAGGCCGGGTTGGGCTTGCAACTCTGCCCGGCGGGGCCGTTGTCGAAGGATTGGAAGGGGCTTTCGGGCAGCATCAGCCGGTTGAGGGGGTAAAGTTGGTGAACGAGTTCGCCATGTCCGTACCAGGAGCCGGTCATTTCAAAGGAGATGGAAAAACTGGCTGTTGGGGGAACAAGTTGCAGGTCCCAGCCTTGAGCGTTGGGGGTGATGGAGAGGGTGGCGGAGGGGAATTCCACCTCCACGCCGGCCCTGGTCTGCCGGAGGGAGAGAACCGGTTGCGGGTGCGGAGCGCTGCGCAGGCAAGTTTCTCCGTCCCGATAGATGGTGAATCGAAACGGCGCCTGCTCAAGTGAGAGGAGAAATCTTCCGACTTGAAGCAACATTTTCCTTTCCTTTTTCGGGCAAGAGAGCATCAGGGCGACCGGTTGGGGTCGCCCTGAGGAAGATTTTATTGGCGGACGAATTTCTTGCCCGTGGCGAGTTCGACGCTTTTGTATGCGCCGTCGTACAGGCCAATTCTCTTGTTCTTGACGATGAAGTCGCAGTACATTGTCAGCAAGTCATCTTCTTCGGTGATCAGGTCAATAGCCTGGAGTGTTTGCGGGATGGCGCGGGTTTCGACAGTGCTATCGCCGATTTCGGTCCCGCGAATGGCTCCCCACATCTCGTGACCGCCAACGCGAGCGTTGAAGATCTTGGGAACAGGGTAGAAGGCCAGTTCGGAGGGTTTGGTAATCATCACGTCCACCACGCGCATCAGGTAATTGGTGGCATAGACGGCGTGGAAGGTGTTGTCGTGCAGGAAGACATGCAGACCATGCGCAGGCTGTTCGCGAATGCTATCGGCGAAGGCTTTGGTGTCTTCCCAGGTGAAGTGGGTGTTGATCATGCCTTTGTGTTCGGCCAGTTCACCTTGCAACCATTCCCAGTTGTTTTTGTGGTCGCCCAGGTTGATGAAGAGGCAATTTTGTCTTTTTGAATCATTGGGATGGCGTGTTCGATGATGGCTTTGAACAGTTCGCGCTGCGCCCCGGCGCCACCCATCGTGACCAGGAAGCGGCGCGGTTCTTTGGCCTTCATGCGGCGCAGACGGGCATCGCAGTCATGTTCGATGTTTTCGACAATTTCGTGATCCACATGATGGCCGACATAGTAGAGGGCGTCGGTGGGAACGGGTTTCATCACCTTGCCACTTTCGTCGAAACCGCGCATCACGCGGAAGCCGTAGTAGCCAGAGGGAGATTGGACAGCATGTTTGGCACCCTCCGTCAACTGGAAGGCCATCGGCCAGTTGTCAAACATCATATCCACGACGTTGGTCATGCCACCGGCTACGGCGCCCATGCAGCTCCACATGTGCGAGGTAAGAGTAGTTTGACAATGTCATCTTTTCGTATAGTTGTCATTGCGAGGAGCGTTTTTTGCGACGACCGCGAAGCGTACCCGAAGGGTAAGCAATCCCCTCGCAA
>Ga0209018_1003184_pt1 | contig 10670 bp, 6 predicted proteins | sample YNPBryBLVA2012_FD_185814 | JGI IMG/M metagenome (GOLD analysis project Ga0209018, IMG submission 185814) | Anoxygenic and chlorotrophic microbial mat microbial communities from Yellowstone National Park, USA - YNP Bryant BLVA 2012 (SPAdes)... ...
GGCGTCGGTCACCGTCAAGGCCAGACCGTCCGGCCTGGCCGCCACCGCCTGCTCGATCAACTGCGCCGTCTTTTCCAGGTCAAACTTGTCGGGCGCCAGGATGGTGACATCCACGCCCATATCGGAGGCCGCCTGCTTGATGCCGGCTTCGACCGTGCACCAGAAGGCATCAAAGGAGCATTGGGCGTGCTGAACGGCATAGAGCTTGAGCCGCTTTGTGGTCGGATCGGTCACCGGCGCGGTTGCAGGCGGGGTGGTGGGCTGCGGTGCTGCCGCCGCGGTGGTATTGGTCGGTTGGACGGCCGGTGGCTTTGTCGGCTCTGGCGTAGGGCCACAGGCAGCCATCACCATCGTCACAATGACCACCAGGGCCAAAAGGGATGATAGTTTCTTGTACATTTTTCTCCTCCTGACTTTTTTGTAGATTTTCAGCTCGCCTGGCATTTTTGAGCAACTTTTCGCATCTGCTTCCCGGCTTTTCCCTGGATCGTTTGCTCACCCCCTTTCTGCAAGACCATCTGTTCCCCCTTGTCGGCTCAGCCTGGCGGGGCAGGGGCCTGCTCCTCCTCAGCTTTCCCGGCCCAGATAGGTGTTCAGGATGACGGCCAGGATCAGGATCAGGCCGGCTACCGCCTGGAAGACCTGAACCGACACGCCCATCAGCACCAGTCCCTGTTGTAGCGTGGTCAACAGCAGCATACCCAGGGCAGCGCCTACGATGGTGCCCTGTCCGCCGTTGAGCGATACCCCTCCGATCACACAGGCGGCCACGGCAATCAGCTCCCATCCCTCGCCGCGCGCCGGGTCCACGCTCGTCCGCATGGCAAACTGCATCACGCTGGCCAGGCCAACCAGCAGCCCGACCAGCGTAAAGGCCGTCAGCTTGACCCGCCTGACCGGGACTCCCTGCTCCAAGGCAGCGGCGGCGTTGCCTCCTGTGGCCAGGATCCAGTTGCCGAACCGGGTGCGGTTCAGGACCCAGGCCCCGACAGCTACGATGAGAATGAACCAGAAGATGGACACCCGGAAGTTGGTTCCCTTCTCAAGCAGATTGTTGAGCACCGTGATCGGCCCGTTCAGCAGATCGAACAGGAAGGGCCTGGACGAGGTATATTTGGCAAAGTCGCTGCCGCCGATGGCCCGCGCGATGCCCCGGTATGCCAGTAAGGTCCCCAGCGTCACGATGAACGATGGCAGTCCTGACCATACGACGGTCAGGCCGTTGATCAGGCCCAGGAGCGTGGAGCACAGGATGGCGATCACCATGGCCACCAGGGGCGGCAGGCCGGCGTTCATCAGGATGGCCCATACGTAGCTGGCCACGGCAAAGTTCGATCCCACCGACAGATCGAACTCGCCGCCGATCATCAGCATGGCCATGCCGACGACGATGATGCCCATGATGCTGCCAAAGGTCGCAATGTCGGCCAGCGACAGCGAGGTCAAAAAACGCGGGGCTCTGATCCCGAAAAAGAGGAACACGACCAGGAAGGTGATCAGAGCAACGGCTTCGGGACTCTTTCCCAGGCTGACACGGAACCGCGTCCAGGTATGGGCCAGAGATGGCATCCCCCCTCCTTCCTGTTCATCATCAGCCGTCCGACGCCCACTTCGACAAAGGAGGAAATTCGTCGTCCGTCCTTCGCCTTGGGTCGGGATAAAAGCGCACGTCAGTTTGGCTTGACCATGATCTTGCCGTCCGTCCGCCCGGTGGACCGGGCAATGGCAGCGACCGTGTCCTCCAGGCCGTACCGGGCGGTGATGATCGGGCTCAGGTCCAGCCGGCCGGCGGCCACCAGGCGGATGACGTTCGGAAAGTTCTCATCGCCGGAGTGGCCCTGCGCGCCAAAGAACTGGGAGCGGCGCACCTGGAAGGTCTCCAGGTAGATCGGCACCCGTTGCGCCGCCCGTCCGATCTGCACGATCCTGGCGTTGATGGCCAGCGCCTTTTCCATTTCCGGGATGGTCAGATGAGGGGCACCGGCTGCTTCGACGAAAAAGTTAAACCCCTCGCCATGGCTCAGGTCCATCAGCGCCTGGTGGGGCGTAACCTGGCGGGGGTCAAAAACATAATCGGCGCCGACCTTTTGGGCCAGCTCACGGCGCGGAGCTGAGGTCTCGAAAGCGGCGATCGTGCCGGCGCCGGCCGCCCGGGCCAGGCCGATGGCCGCCAGGCCGATGGGGCCGGCCCCGAACACGGCTACATAGTGCCCCGGCTTGAAGCCCCCGGCCCGCGAGAACATGCCGTTGTAGGCCACACAGGTCGGCTCGGTGAGCGCACCGACTTCATACGCTTTTTCCTCGTCCCCGAACCGCTCGGCGATGGCGTCAATCTTCCAGCAAAACTTTTCGTCCACGGCGATATAGTGGGCAAAGGCGCCGGGGATGGTAAAGCCCAGCTCCTCCAGGTTGGTGCAGTGGTTGGGGAAGCCGTTGCGGCAGGGGATGCACCGCCCGCACCAGATCATCTCTTCGACCGTGACCATGTCGCCGACCTTGAGTTGTTCCACCTCCTTCCCCACTTCGACCACCTGGCCCGAAAATTCGTGGCCCAGGATCGTGGGGAATTTGGTCAGGCCGGGGTAGAGGATGTAACCGTCCGCATCGGTTTCGTAAAAATGCATGTCCGAGCCGCACACACCACAGGCCCGCACGGCCAGCACCACCTCCTTCGGCCCCGGCTGAGGGTCGGGCCAGTCGCGCACCTCCAGTTTGGGATAGCGCCATACGCTGTTGCCGGTGATCGCTTTCCCTGTCTCCTTTTCCCAGTCCGACAGCGGATAGTCGGGCCTGGGGTCCCATTTGGCATCCAATACCAATCCTTTCATCCAGACCTCCTTTTTTTCCTGGCAAAAGTGTGTTTTATGAAGATTCGCGCACAATCAGCCTGCCCTGGACGACGATATTTGAGATCGAGCTTCCGGCCAACGCCGGGTCCAGCAAGGTCAGCACCATTTCCACCGCCCGGCGGCCCATTTCGAACTTGGGCTGGGCCACCGTCGTCAACGGCGGACAGACATACGAGGCAAAAGGGATATCATCGAAACCGACAACAGCCAGATCGCGGGGCACGATCAGGTGGCGCTGCCGGGCAGCACGCAGGAGGCCAATGGCCGTCATGTCGTTGTAACAGAAAACGGCGGTGGGCGGCTCGGCCAGGCCCACCAGCCGGGACAGGGCATCTTCCCCCCCACCGAGCCGGCCATTGCCAGGCAGGATGAGGCCCGGATCCAGGTCAATCCCGGCCAGGCTCAGGGCCTCGCGATAGCCGGCCTGCCGGGCCAGATCGTCGCTGTTGCCCTCCGGGCCGCTGATGTAGGCGATGCGCCGATGGCCAAGCCGGATCAGGTGGTCGGTTGCCAGGCGACCCCCATGCTGATTATCCACGTTGACCGAAAAGGTGTAGGGGCCTCGCTGTTGCCGGTGGCTGTTGATGAGGACCACCGGCACGCCTAACCGGTCCAGGTGCTCCTGATAGAGCGCCCCAACGCGCGACGAGGTCACGATCACACCATCTACCCGCTTGGAGCGGAGCATCTCCACGGCCGCAAGCTCGCGCTCCGGCTCGGCATTGGAGGTGGCCAGGATGACGGTATGGTCGTGATGGTAGGCCGTCTGCTCAATGGCCTGGACGATCTCGGCAATAAAGGGATCGGTGATGGTCGTCACCACCACGCCGATAGTTTGAGTACGGCCCATCACCAGGCTGCGGGCCCAGGCGTCAGGGGAGTAGCCCATCTCCTGGGCCAGACGCTGAATGCGGGCCCGGGTTTCGGCCCTCACCAGGGGGCTGTTGCCCAGCGCCCGGGAGACGGTCGAGTGCGAAACATGAGCCGCCCTGGCAATATCTTTGATCGAAACACGAGACATGTCGGCTCCTGCAAACTGGACAGCGTTTGCACACGTGTGTAATTATAGCACACTCCTTCCAGTCTGTCAAGAGCCACCAGGCGCTGGTACAACGGCCACGGTCTGTATGCCCCACGGCCGCAGAGGTACCTGCTTGTCGGGCAGGGTCCGGCTATTCTCAAGATTGAAGTCCACTGTCCCGAGCCCATCTCCACCCTCCAGATGAACTACCGCCCTGGACTCCCGATCCAGCATGTTCCACAGGCGGACGCAGACCCGGCCCCGGTGGACAAAGAGGGCCGTGGCCAGGACCGACTCGGGCTCTATGCTCAAGAACGACCGGGGGGCCGGTGAGTGGTCCGCGGGCCCCCGCAACGGCAGGGATGGACAGGGTGTCTGGAAATCCGTCGCTGCCCGCAGTGCCTCCATCTGCGCGGTGTAGGGCAGGATGGCGTACTCGTACTCCTGGCGCTCGCGCAGCGCCGTGTAGCGGGAGCGCCCCCGGGTGACCGAGTTGTCGCTGGCATAGATCCACTCCCGGGGCCCCCAGGCCAGCACGTTCCGCAGCACCCCCTCCCGGCGGTCCAGGTGGTAGCCGGGCGTCCCCCGGTGGAAGAAGGCCACCCCTGCGCCGTCCTCATCCTCCAGCCCGACCCCGTGCAGGCCGACGATGCTCTCCCGGCCTGTCTGGGCCACCCGGAACGGCGAATCGCACCAGGCCCGGCTCAGCGGCGTCGCAAATGCCAGGCACAGTTTCTTCTCATCCTGCACCGACATCGCCCGCTCGGGCCGGTCATCCTCCAGTTGAGGGCCCAGATACACCCCTTCCCCGAAATCCAGCACCACGCGCCCGTCTATGCGGGGCAGGGTCCGGTAGAGGGTGACGGTCTGGCGGAACGGGATGCCGGCGACTTCTCCCTCTATCCGGTAGCGGCAGAAGACGGGGCCCTCTTCGCTCACTTCCACCCGCCGGACGGAGGAGCGGGAATCGTACCACGCCCCGTCCCGCCAGACGGTCAGGTATCCCCCGGCGGTGATCAGCGGTTGACCGTCCACTTCCAGGCTCAAACTGCCGTCGGGGTGGACGGTTGCCCGGTACCAGGGGTTCTGGAACGGTTCCCTCTCCACGGCGGTCTGGTCCGGAACCCAGCGCAGGCATCGGTATCCCAGCGGGGGCAGGTCCAGGGCAAAGCCCACCCGCCAGTCGCCGTCTCCGGCAGGGACCCACTGACAGGGCACCTCCCCCTCATCGTCAACCAGTATTTGTAGCGCAGGATTTATCCTGCGATTTACCGGAACCTCCACGTACTCCCGCCGGGGCCAGGGGGACGGGTTGAAGACCAGGATGTCGCCCCCTGTCCCCTCTGCCAGACCGGCCAGCGCGGCCCGGCCCACCTCCTCGGCGGCCTGCCGGGCCCGTTCGGCGTACTCCACCCCCACTTCGGCCATGGAGCAACCGTGCCGCCGGGAGTGCCACGGCCCGCAGACGTGCAGGTCGTGGTGCTGGGCCAGGCAGAGATTCTTCCACGCCTCCGCCAGGTGCTCCTCCTGGCTTTCCCGTCCCAGGAGATACGCCACCGCGTCCAGCCGCTCCGCCGTCAGCAGCGCGCGCTCCGCCGCCACGCGGGCCCGCATCAGCCCCTCCGCCTGCAGGCCCCACGGCAGGGTGCTGGGGATGTCGTCCGGCGTGTAGGCCACCGTCGGGCCTTCCGCTCCCGCCAGGGCAAGGTACTCCGTGGGGGTGACGAAACGGACGTTGGGGGTCGCGGCCAGGGCCAGGGCGTGGGGCAGGGGGGCGTCGGGCAGGTTCACGTCTTTCAGGTCGGTGACCAGGGGGTGGGCGATGCCCCGCTCCCGGGCGGCCCGCTCAAAGGGCGCCAGGCTCTCCGGTTCCCAGTCCGCCCGCTCCCCGGCGGCCAGGGCCATGTGCGGCAGGCCCGGATGGTCGGCCCGCAGGCGGTCGTAGCGCTGGAAGGTGTAGCGGGGGACGGCGGGGATGGTGCTCCCGTCGGGCCCCTGCCAGCGGACGACGTCGGCATCGCAGGCCGGGTCGGTGCCGAAGGCCGCCCACTGGGTGCGCAGGATCACGCCCTGAAAACCGAACCCCCGCAGAATCTGGGGCAACTGGGGGAAATAGGCAGGCTCCTGGGAGTAGAAGACGGTCACCTCAGCCCCCAGCGCCCGCCGGATGGCCTCCAGGCCGTAGAAGAGTTGGCGGATGAACGACTCGCCGCTGACGGACAGGGCCAGCGGCTGGCCGTAGGTGCCGTTCACGACCTCCAGCCGGCCCAACCGGAGCGCCTCCCGCATCTGCCGAATGGCCTCCGGCGCCCGGACCGCCATCTCCTCATACGTCCAGCCGTCCAGGTCCAGCGTGACCCGGAAACGGTCGTCCTGCAGAGCCCGCTCCAGGGCCGGCTGCAGGCAGAGCGGCCAGTTGTAGAGGTACCACAGCCCGCCATCGGGCAGGACCAGCCAGTCCCAGAAGACCACCCCGCCGTGATAGCCGTCCACCAGATACAGCGGCCCGGCGGGAGGGGGGTGGGTTGGCGGCGCGGCGGCCTGGCGGCGGTCCTCCCGCGCCTGCCGCCGGCGCAGGAGCGCCACGGCCAGGCGGACGGCCGCCCGCCGGAACACCGGTGGGACGCAACGACAGGTCAGCAGTGTCAGAGCCAGATCCAGGGTCTCCATAGTTCACCCTCTTTCGCCCTTTCCGGCCAGGTCTGTGATCCTGCCGCCGACAGGCAGAGGGTCCCAGGCCTCCGGCAAGCAGAGCATCTGTCCAAAGGTGCATTCATGAACGCAGATTCACAGGCCCCCCGATGACCGGCCATCACCTTCAGAACAGCATCTTCTGAATTATACCATCTCCCTGGCCAACAGGCAATTGCCTGGCCATTCAGTCGTTGGTATAAAAGCCGGAGATTGGGTCTGCCATCGCCGCCGGGGGTCCCAATCCAGAGCGATTCCTTCTACTTCGGCCTCGAGATCTGTTTGACAAACCCGCCAGACAATGGTAAACTGGATATTGTCATGGTTGCATCTACGTCGGCGCTTGCAGACCTCGATCTCTCCCCTATCTCCCGGTTTCGGAAGGGGGGTAGGGGACAGGGTGAGGTCAGAATTTGGCAGTGTGAATGGAGGATGGTTCAATTTCCCCGGAATTTTGAACCATCCCTGTCAGGGCCATATTGGACAGCAGGCAGGAGGTGACAGGCCCAAGGTGGTGCGATTCCGTAGACCCTCAAAAAGAACCGGCACGGGGGACCGGCCCTTCCCCGCTCCGAAACAACTGACTGAAAAAGGAGGAAAACGAACATGAGTCGCAAGTGGTTTTCGTTCACTGCCCTGGTGACGTTGCTGGGTCTGGTGGTGGGGCTGGTAAGTTGCGGCCCGGCTCCGGCGAGTACCGAGATCAATGTGTTGTGCACCCCCCAGGAGGAGTGGTGCCAGGGCATGAAGCAAGAGTTCGAAGCCAAGTACGGCATCACCGTCAACTATGTCCGCATGTCCAGCGGCGAGGCGCTGGCCCGCCTCCGGGCGGAAAAGGACAACCCCACCTTCGACATCTGGTGGGGTGGGCCTATTGACAGCTTTGTCGCTGCCAAACAGGAAGGCCTATTGGAGGCGTACAACTCTCCCAACTATAAGAACCTGCTGGACCCGAAAAAGTACAAGGATGCGGATAACTACTGGGTCGGCATCTATGTCGGCACCCTGGGTTTCTGCACGAACAAGGACTGGCTGGCGGCCCACCCTGGCGTCGAAGCGCCCAGGTCGTGGGATGACCTGCTCAAGCCCGAGTTCAAGGACCAGATCCTGGTCGCCCATCCTTCCACCTCCGGCACGTCCTACACCGCCCTGGCCACCATCCTCCAGATCCGGGGCGAGGAGGCCGGCTGGGAATACCTGAAAAAATACGCCGACCAGGTGTTGCAGTTCACCAAGAGCGGGGCGGCCCCGGCCAAATTTGTCGGCCAGGGTGAGGCGGCAGTATGCATCGTCTTTTCCCACGACACTGTCCACGAGATTGAGGACAACAAGCTGCCCCTGGAGTTGACCTTCCCCGAGGAGGGCACCGGCTACGAGATCGGCGGCATGGGCATCATCAAAGGCGCCAGGCACCTGGACGCGGCCCAGAAATGGTTCGACTGGGCGCTGACGGCTGAAGCTCAGGCGCTGGGGCCCAAGTATCATGCCTACCAGGCCCCGACGGTCAAGGGGGTTCAGCTCTCGCACCCTGAACTGCTGGAAGTTAATCTGATCGACTATGACTTCCAGTGGGCCGGCGAACACAAAAAAGAGTTCGTGGACAGGTTCACCAATGAAATTGCCGGCGCGGACCAACTGAAGCAGTAACAGCACGAGCCTGGATGGGGCGAGGGCGCAATTCCCTCGCCCCACCTGTTTGGAGGAGAACGATGGCCTTGTCTGCACCGCCGATCGCCGTCCGGGAGCAAGGAGGTTGGCCTGCCTCCCTGCGCCGCCGTTACCGCGAGTTTGCCCTGATCGCCCGCGACCCGGTGCTGATGATCGGCCTGCTATTCTGCGGGCTATTCTTGTTCATTTTTGTCGTGTACCCACTTTTTCGCGGCACCGCCAACGGCTTCCTGGACGCCGCCAAGACCGGGCCCTGGTACACACGCCTCAGCCTGGAGTACTTTGCCCGCTACTTTGACTCCTACTATGGCCCCTACTCCCGCCGGGTGTTCCTGGACACCTTGCGGATGGGAATCCTGACCGCCAGCGGAGGCACCCTCCTCGGTTTTTTCTTTGCCTACACCCTGGTCCGCTGCAACGTGCCCCTCAAGCGCCTGATCCACCTGTTGGCTCTGGTGCCCACCGTCTCGCCGCCCTTTGCCATCGCTCTGAGCACCATCCTGCTCTTTGGCCGCAACGGGTTGGTGACGCGCAAGCTGCTGGGCATGACCTTCCCGGTCGGGGCCAATGACATCTACGGTATGGATGGGCTGGTGTTTGTGCAGATCATCACCTTCTTTTCCGTAGCCTATCTCATCATCCGCGCCATGCTGGAACGCCTGGACCCGAGCATGGAGGAGGCGGCCCACAGCCTGGGTGCCGGCAAGTTCCATATCTTCCGCACCGTGACCCTGCCCCTGCTCATCCCCGGCATCGCCGGCTCCTTCCTGTTGCTCTTTGTCGAGGCGCTGGCCGACCTGGGCAACCCACTCTTTATTGCTGGCAATACCACCGTGCTTTCGGCGCAGATTTTCCTGGCCGTGGCCGGCGAATATGATTATCAGAAAGCGTCGGCCCTGGCCTTTGTGCTGCTCCTCCCCACCCTGATCGTCTTTCTCGTGCAGCGCTACTATGTCACCCGCCGCTCTTACATCTCGGTCACGGGCAAACCGACCGGCGGCCAGATCCTGGTCAAAGAGGCCTGGATCCGCTGGCCTTTCATCCTCATCACCTATGCGGTGTGCGCCCTGATCATCCTCCTCTACCTGGCCATTATCTGGGGCTCATTCAGCGCCGCCTGGGGGGTGGATTATACCCCCACCCTGAGCTGGTGGAAGCTGATGGTCACCCGGGGCGTGGAATCAATCCTGGACACCACCTTCCTGAGCGCCTATGCCACCCCGATTGCCGGGCTGACCGGCATGGTCATTGCCTTCCTGGTGGTGCGCAAAAAGTTCAGCGGCAAAGACGCCGTGGACTTGGTCTCGAATCTGGGGGGCGCTGTGCCCGGCACCATCCTGGGCATCGGCTTTGTGCTGGCGTTTAACACACCGCCCACCTTCGTCGTGGGCATCCTGTTTGCGCTGCTGGCCCTCTTTCTGGCGCGGACGGCGTTCCACACCCGTCGCGAGCAGGGAATCGTGCTGGCCGTGGGCACGGCCCTGGGCCTTGGTTTGAGCCAGCTCGACAGCCTGTTGACCGGATCGGGCCTGACCTATCTGCTGGGGGGGATTTACGTCGGCCTGGGGCTGCTCCTGTGGCTCTGGCGCCGGAAAAAGACGGCTGGCTGGATCCTGATCGGCCTGGGGCTCTATCTCTTATCCGCCGACATGTCGGTGTATCTGGCCCAACCCATCGCTGCTCTGAGCCGGGCTATCCCCCGTGGCTTCTGGAGCAACGCCATCTTTCAGTTCTCCGATCATCTCCAGGTCTTTTTCCAGACGCCCACTCCGCTGTCGGCCATTTTCTATACCTTTGCCGCCGTGCTGGTTGTGGAACAGGAAAAGGGCGCTCTGCGCCTGGGGCTGACGGCTCTGCTGCTGGGCCTGATCGGGGCCATGTGTTTCATGGGCAAACCCCTGGCCCTGGTGGGCACGCCCTACATCATCGTCGCCGCCTTTGCCGTGCGCAGCCTGCCCGCTTCAGTGCGGGCTGGCGTGGCTGCCCTGCAACAGATTGACCCCAGTATCGAGGAGGCCTCCAACATCCTGGGCGCCGATGCGGCCTACACCTTCCGCAGAGTCACGCTGCCGCTCATCCTGCCGGCGCTGTTGGCCGGCCTGATCTTTAGCTTTACCCGCCACATGACCAGCCTGTCGGCCATTATTTTCCTGGTCAATGCCCGCTGGCGCATTGTCACCGCCAGCATCCTGAGCGAGTGGGAGCAGGGCGGCGTCAGCATCGCCGCCGCCTACTCGACAACCATCATCGTGCTGGTGCTGATCGCCATCGGCCTGCTCTATTTCATCGTCAACAAGATGCTGGGTGGCCGTGGCGAGGTGGACCTGTCGCGAGGAGCCTAACTTGACATTGTTAGATTTGACCTCACCCCTACCCCCTGGCCCCCTTCCCCTCTCCGCCGCGGAGAGGGGAAGGGGGTTGGGGGATGGGGTGAGGTCCAC